>Ga0116227_10006280_pt1 | contig 24221 bp, 20 predicted proteins | sample S1TSphgellanicum_FD_89693 | JGI IMG/M metagenome (GOLD analysis project Ga0116227, IMG submission 89693) | Host-associated microbial communities from peat moss isolated from Minnesota, USA - S1T2_Fb - Sphagnum magellanicum MG | ecosystem: Host-associated > Plants > Peat moss > Unclassified... | reverse complement strand
TATATATTTTTAAAATAAAATTTTTTATCTGATACTTATTTTTTTTTTTTTTTAATCACAAAAAATTTTCTCCATTGCCTACAACATGAAAGGGTAATTAAGATTTTTTTTACATTTTTATTTTGAATATTGTCAAATTTGGCTAAACATTATTATGGATGATTGCGACTCAAGCAACATCATAAAATTGGCACAAAACATTAAAAAATACAAAATTGTTGAGGGTGCTGGGATTAGGGGGGCTTTCGTCTAACATCCAAAATTTCAGATTCATTTTAAGTCTTTTATATGTCAAAAGCTGAAACTATGAATGAAATTGTTTGCAACAATATTTTCAAAGTTCACATGTGTAGCAAAAGGAAGTTCTTGGTTAAAGGAGTTATTTCCAGTATTGGTCACTTATTGAGTTTTGACCCAGTTATCAATCTGATTATTAATAACCTACCAGTTGGTTATTGATCTTTTTAATAATGGGTTAATAACATAATTGCTTGGTATCAAACTTTCAAAGTTCAATAACCTACCCAGGTGACCTAGTTATCATCCAACTAGGTTATCATAAACAGTAAAAAAATTATGATAGAAAAACAAAGAAAAAAAATTAATTTGAACTTTTAAAAACCCTATAACCGATGTATAAACCAGAGGTTATGAACCGAGTATTTGAAAACCTTTTTGGTTAACCAATGGTTATTACAAAAAAAGTATTGATAACCTACTTGGCGCTCGAATTTTTTTAGATATGGATATTTATAACCTAACCAGCACCCAATTTTTTAAAGAAATAATCTGCCATCAATGGGTTAAATTTCCTCCTCTGTGCTTCTTGCACTTCTCTCTATCATAGGCAATCAATTTTCTAAACAACTTTAAACAAATTAACATCTTTGTATTTTATTTGCAATTCAAAAACATTCCTTTGATTTGCTAGAGCTATTTTGACTTGTACCAAATATCATACCCTAGTACAAGGCCAGCTTCAACACATGTCTCTATTGAATAATTAATGAGTTTTGAAGATTCCACGACAAATATAGAATATCCCAAAGTATTCTCACCTTTCAATTCACAAAATTTTTGTTCTTTAGAATTTTTTGGAAATTTTCAACATTTCTACAAATAATATAATTAATGTTTTGAAGCTGCCAAGGTAAGGTACTACTTGCATGGGGAGATCACATTTCATAGCACTTCAATTGTACTCAGTAACCAACAGCTGTTGTAATGAAAGACATGGATTCCCCTTCCCATGCAACCTCATTTAATATGATCCCCAACAAACTCAAAATAAATACAAGACTACTACTACCTTAAGTATCTGCCATCAATATTTAGTCACCCTAGATCAGCAACCTGCTTAACTTAACTTCTTTAAGCCTGGAACTTGCTTGTAGCCCTGGTTAGCTGACTCAATTAAATGGGTTGAATGACCAAGGAGAAGAAAGGTTCCCAACTCCCAAGTGCAGACTTCCAAACCCTGCCTGGTTCCTAAAACCAACCAAGCATAAATTTGACCAGCCATTGCAAAGACCAATGTTAGTTTTTTCCAAATTAGAAAAATGGACCCGCCGGTTATCAATCTCACTGTCGACTTCATAACCTTGTTATCAATTTTCTGATTGTCTTTGGGTAATAACCAATTTGTTTATGCATGAAGGTTCATTCTCCAATTGAGAACCGCTGATTTTATTGATTTTATTATACCCTGATTGTAGGACTTTATTTATTTTAATTTTTAGAAAAAAATTATTCCCAGTTATTCCTTTTTTTTTAAATCATAAAACATGTTTAGTGTTTTAGGATTTTTTGGAGAATGCACTTAGAAAAATTGGAGGATACATTCTAAGGCATTTTTTGCAAAAAATGTGATCCTCACATTTCAATGTGTAATTGGAGAGCACGTTACCCAGCATATTATTTTTGTCTGCAGTTTGAGGGGCCATTCTAGAGTGAGTATTCCATTTTTCAAAATAAACTCATTTTTGGGGGCTTTTTTTTTGCCATGATATCAACCAGGGATCACAAGGAAAAATAAAAATGAAAGCAGGTTGTTTTGTTAAGTAAAGCCCTCAGCCGGCCACTTAACCCTACTCATAATTTTGCACATAAGAGATTGTTTGATATTCTTGCATGCTATGAGTGATGTCTCTCAAACGGAATCAATCAGAGAAAACCCATCCTCCAGAATTAGAACAAGAGTACATCCATAATGTGGGTTTGCATGGATGTTCATGAACTGTAGAAGCCTGAATTAACTCACAACCAGGCACTTTCTCCAAACCCCGAGTGCCAAAAACATCAATAAAGGGAGAAAATTGACAATTAGGATTTCATATGTGACTTGTCCAGGATCTTTGTGAAGCTGATGTAAAGGAGCATCATCTCTTGTTGAGGATTGTTTTCAAGAGTTGATGGTTATAGTACATCATCATTAGGGGCCACCAACCCCCCCCCCCAAATCTGGGGTGGCTATGGTAATATGATGTGCACCAAGAAGAAGGTTGTTGCTTATTCTGCTAAACTAGGGCAATTTTTATAATTTGTCACATTCAACTACCTGGGCACCTAAGCGTTGCAAGCTTCTTTTGGAATCAAAGCATTTTATTAACTGCCAGAAACTAGCCCATGCATCCTCTGGAGGGGGACTGGATTGTGCCCCTACCGAACCCTAAGGAATGGAGGACTGAAGCATTGGGAACTCAAGACAAGCAAACTTGTACCAGGCAGGTCCCAGTACAAATGTAAAGTTTAGCAGAAGTAGCAACAACCTTCTTCTTTGCTAGTCTAAGAGATAATTCTAATGTCACATAGATTCTCCCCACCGCATATTGAAAGATCAAGGAAACAGTGTTGGTCAGTTAGTGAGGAAATGGCCGGTTATCAAAAATGTCCAAGAGTAGGTTATTCATAATCAACTTACTGGGTCTGAAATAGGTTTAAAGACAAATGGAGACCCTATAGCTTGGAATTGTTTTTGGTTACTCTTTTAGGGTTTGTGGTGTGAAAAGGATTTGCTTGTCTTTGTCTAAGTGTTAGAAATGATCTTTTGTTTTGTCTTTTATCATTCACTAGAGCGTGTTACAATTTGTGGAGGTTGTGACGTTGATAGTGCTGATTTATGAAGGAGGGATGTTTTTGGGATCAACTTAGCTTGTTGTTTGTTTTTCTTGTGTGTGGTTTTAGTTGGTGCTTAGGATGGAATAAGGCTAATGGACAATTGGAATAAGTAATTGATCTTTGAGAAGTTGAGGATTCAATCTGCATCTTTGTGTTTTTTCTTTTGTTGTTTGTGTTTCTTGTGTGTGGTTGCAATTGGCACTTAGGATGGAACAAGGCTGGTGGACAACTTGGATAAGTAGTTAATCTTTGAGAAATTGAGGATCCAATTTGCATCTTTGTGGTTTAAAATAAGATTGATGTTTTGTTTTGGTTGTGATTGATGTTGTAGCCACATTGAAGAGAAGAATGCCCTAGTGCAAAATGTTATCTTCCTAAGCATTAATCTCCTTAATCCCCATTGCACAGGAGATTCGATGATCAGGTAAATGGAGTTAGAAAAGTTTGTAGAAATGTATATGGAACAAAAATGGGCTGATCTATTTGTGGCATTTGTTGTCCATGTCGAGTATGTTTGGTTGTATGTCTGACTTGCAATTTTGTGCATGCATTGGGAGATTGAATAACTAGAATTTAGGAGCTTTGAACACAAGTGTTGGCCATTGGAAGGGTACCAAGGACATAAGAGAGATAAATTATTGGAGTTATTGGGTGTTTGGGATGTTCTACTTGTTAGTGTCTCCCAAATTGTTGCAGTAGAAGAATCAATATGGATTGTTATGAGTTTGTTGTAAGCTCGATGGGAACTCCATGTGGAATTTCATGTTTTAAAGTATTGCATATATTTTATGCCACATTAGAAGATCATGACAATCCACTGAAAGGAGATCTGGAAAGATTTTATCCATCTTATGTCATTAAATTAAGGTTTGCAACTAAGTAGATCAAAGCATTGATTTATGAATTTTTTGGGAAGTATTGTAATTATTGAATTGGTTTCATAGGCAAATCTTTAGTAGTTCTATAAGTGTTTATGATGACTTTTGGTGTTATGCCTTACTTTTTTTATTATAATATTACCTTGATGAAAACTAAACACTAATTCATACCCTTCCATGTTTCATGCCAACATTGAACTTTTGAGTTGTCATATTTCATTTGGTTACAATTTTCAAATTTTAACTTTTTTTTAAAACTTGAATTCAACTAGTGTGAATTTGTAATTGTGGGAATGTAGGTGGGATGAAAATTATTTTGGAAGATAAGTTTCACCTAAAACCTTACCTTTACACTATATTAATGGTTCTCTATTTGGGTATCAAAAAAGGTATTTCAAAATTGACCTTTATGCATAATAATTGAATATTTATATATTAAAATAGGTGTTTATTTTGTTTGGATATGGTGAAATTGTGGATTCCCTGATTCACTTTTTAACGCACCCCCACAGTCCTTGAAAGATTCAAATGCAAGTCCTAATGTGGAAGCAATGGAAAAAAGAGTTAGGGGTATGTACTTTATCTCATAGCATTTCAGGGGTAGAGGGCCGTGTTGGAGCTTTAGGATGGGGACTAAGACGAATGACAAGTGAGTCAATTATTCACATGAATTTGCATAGACCAAATAACAAGTTGGTTAGTGTGTGATTGGAGGAATTTTGGTGCACGGGCGAGCCACATGCATACACAAATTCACAAGACTCACCATGGCCCAAATTTGGAGGAAATCACCACCTTCCCCCTTATAGTATTCTTTGTGCTTGGCCACAAGGCCTGCACCCAAATGTCATTTTGTCCTAGGACTCCCAAGTTGGGAATCCCAAAATTCTCGAAATTGAAATTTTCGCAACTTTAGAAGCTCATAACTTTTTGTGCAGACCTCCGATTGAGGTGAGGTCCAAGAAAAGTTCTAGCCCTCGTTAAAAGTTTTCCAACAATATGTGACACATCACCTGCACACAAATAAATCAATGATTCTCGACTTTTAATGGTCGAAAATCAAATTGACATTTTGATTCCTAGCCTCTCTTTCGCCATAACTTGTGTTTTAAGTATTCAAATGGGACATGAAAACTCATTTTAGACATCTACATTCCAAGAGCTTTCCAATGGTATAAGGAACTCTTCAATCCAATGAATTTTGACCCCTGAAATCATTCTCTAAAAATTTGAAAGTCCATTGAGACTCCAACTCCCAAAGTGGGAGCTCAGGGTTCATTCCCTCACACCTTTGAAAGCATGAAATGTAACTTTCGAGCTTTATTTTTTATGCACATTTTTGCAAGCCCTTGCTTTGGTCGCAAGCCCAAAGCTAAGGTTATGATTTGGTATTACCAAAAAAACCTTCAACAAGACAATGTGCATGTTCATCATTTAGTAATTTTTAGATCAATGGAACAAGAATTATTGAATTTTAAGTGACTTTCATCTTTGGAAATTAATTTAACAACGTTCCATAAAAGATTTGAAATTAGGTTCACTTCAATTTGTATTGTGATGGATGACCTTACATAAGGTTGGATATATTTAGGCCAACGGCACAAGGACCCACTATAAAAGAAGTGGCCAAGATGGTCTAAACTAGTGTGGTTTGCATGTTACATATCATTTCAAAAATTAACAAAACCCTTATGGATTGGGTAGTGAATTTTCAAAATTTAAGAGCCTACCCGTATGATTGGAATTTCATCCTGATATTTTATCAATACTAAAACCCTAAACATGTTTATGCTAATAAAAAATAGAAGAATAAAAATAAACTAAAAACTAAAAAAATTACCCTATTTACTTAGGTAGTATAACCAGAGGTTTTCAAGGCAAGTATTGGAGAACTGAACCTCATGGAAAACTAGTGGTTATTACCCAAAAAGTAATCAAGTAAATTGATAATCAGGGATATGACCTTGATAATGAAATTGATAACCGGCAAGTCTAAATTTTCAAAAAAGATATTGAGACCCTGCGTGATTAAAAAATTAAAGAAATAATGCACCCAACAGGTTATGAGAAAAAAGAAAAAAACCAGGCAACACTGGTCCAAACTCCAAACATGCTTAAAGAAGGTATCACATTAAACATGTCTCGAACATAACAACACATATCATGGTTATAGAGTCTAATGACTAAGATGCTTAACAACAGTACAACTGAAAATCCAGGCTTGTCCTATTTGTAAGCTAAAACTCTTGTTAGGCTGGGCTCAACTCTGGTTCTAGCCAGCATAACCAGAGTTGGGTCAATTAGAGTATAACTTAAACCCCAAGCTTGTCTTACAAGCCAGCCTCATCAGAGATGGGGGCTCAATAATAATATACAGTACAAAATAAAACCCAGGTCTATCCTTTAGCAAGCTAGCGCCAATTCTGGTTGTTGGGCAGTAGCTGAGAGCAAGTCAAACCAAGTGCAAAACCATGTAGGGTGCTGGACTGATACCAGGACATGTTCCAGTGCTCCATTAGGGAGGTAGTTAGCTTCTTGGGTCCTTTGGTGGCAGGGAAGGACACAGTAAAAACTCATCTCCAGCAATATTTGCAGTCACAAGATAATGAAGAGAATCACTAGCTCAGAGTCATTGTAGCAGTAGACAGACTTAGAGTTAGTTCTAAAATTCTATATATCTTTGTAGTAGGCCACAGATTTGATTTCCTGTTTCCACCCATGAGAGATGATTATCATCATCATCATCTTGTGGTACTTTTTAGTACTTACTGTCTGCTGGCACTAAGGTCCAGGATTACCCAAAACCTACCATTACACTAATAGCAGGTTTGGCAGGTCTCTTGCTGAATAATTAATTAATTTGGAAAAATAAAGTTCGGCACGGCATGAAGAATATTCCAAAAGATGCTTCATTTTCCTTCATAAGAAATTTGTTTTGGGAGAAATTTCTATAATAAAAAATTTGGCACTTCTGAATTAATATAATTTTAGCCAAAGCTGCTATACAGGGATGGTACCATGCATTAAGAAGAGACTAGAGGTGTGTGACTAATAGATAGACTTGTAAAAACTCTTCAAATAATGTTGAGTATATATATATATATATATATATGAGAGAAGTTTGTGATCAGTGGTTTTTTCCCCAAAACATTATGTCATTTTTTGGACACAAATATTGGGATTTTTTTGGATTTTTTGTCTATTGTAAATTGAACTAATTTTTCCAAATTTTCAAAAACTCAAAATTGAAAAAAAAAAAAAAAAAAAAAACCTTGTTTGTGATGGAGAGAAAATTGACCCACATTAGTTCCTGATTTGTTTATGTATCAAACTTCCAACAATGCCACACTCCTGCATGGGGATGATTCTTTGTTTTCAACAAATGTTATTGATGACATCCCATGATATCCCATTAGTCATAACCTACTCAACAACAGTACATCATTAAATATATATAAATATACTTGGGCTCTGTGTTGCTACCCTACCAGTGACGATTTTCTTTCTTATTATGCTCCCATATGATTATCAATAAGTCATCATTATTTAATTTTAGTTAATATAAATATCATGGACATGAAAAGGCACATTTTAATTTGCTTTGTCATATTAATGTTGTTAGGTATGGAAAGGGCTGAAATAGTTATAAAGATAAGAGATAATTATTGGGAAAGGAGCGAGATAGTGTGACTTAAAAGTAATTCTAAAGTGAAAAAGGTTAATCACTTTCTACCCCAAACCAGTGGTTGATGGTGCAATGTGACTGTTCATGAGCATGTTGATCATGCATTGCTTGAAATAGTGTGTTTGTTTGTTTTGTTTTATGCTTGCAGTTCTCCATTCATGGAGAAAGGAGAATGCGAGTGTCTTGTTTGAAGGAAGCTTGCTAGTTGTGTTTGGTTTTTGTTCTTCATGAATTCTTGTGAAATCAAAATTTCGATTGGTGGATTGGATTGCACAAGGATGATGAGTTGTTGCTATTTGAAGGAGATTGGTTTTTGCAAGACACCAAGAAGAGCTAAGTATTCTATAATTGAATTATGTTCGTAGCAGAAGATTGAACGGGTGTAGTTGAAATGAATGGAGAGATGAATGCTCTATGTGCATAGTAATGTTCTTTGCAATTCTGTTGTGTGAAGATACAAAATTTTATGTAATAAGTTTGTTATAGGCTAGTGGTGAAAATGATGCAGAACATTAAAAGATTCGTGAGCAACTTCCTTCATGGCATTGCATCAAGTGATATGAGATTGGGGAGTTGGGATGAGTGGAAGTGAATGCCCTGGTTGACACTTTGAGGTTGGGATCTGCTGCCAACTCATTTGTCTTGGGATTGGACTGAAATTGTTGATTTGGGTTCTTCAGAATTTGAGGTGATACTTAGGATTCTTTCCTTATGAAACTTTCAGGATTCAATGAGTGAGGGTGTGAAGTAATGTCATAAGGAGTCAGTTGATGCTCACTGAGAGTGATTCCAAAACATTCTGATTCACCTAAGCCTTAGGGTTCAGAAGTAGATGTTGTGTAATTTAATTTCTGTAATAGATTTATGTGGCAGTCAGTATGGACCATGTACTAGCAATAGAGAGAAAGCTTTATGTTCACAATTTATCCCTTCTTTTTGTGCATAGTAGTTCTAAAGATGATAAGTGATTATTAGAAAAGAAGTGAGGTAGTTGGACTTGAAAATGTCTCTGAAATTGTCTAGGGACAACCATACAAAGGATTATGCAAAATCAATAAGAAGCCGACAGAAAATTATAGAATATCACCCTAATACCAGTTCCTTGAAAGTTCGTCACTGAAATATAATATTATATTTAACATGGTTTCAAATTTCATGGATGAAGAACATTACTCATGGATGAAAAAAATGTGCACTGATAATAACTTTTTTTGGATTTTTGGATGTGTGAAAAGCCTGACAAAATGAAGACAGAACTCCAGATTTATTCTCTTTAATGTAATTTTTTCTTGCCATGTTGGCACTGATAGTGCATAGTTAAATTAGTGTGGAGGATTTCTTCTCAGGATTTTCTTACTTTTGGTTCCCATTTGGGGTTTGAGGCAACTTATTTACCATCAAACCTAAACTTGCTTCAAGGTATTCCTTTCACCTTTCTTTCTTGCCAGGAAGCCAATAGACTTCCAAGAGACCAATGCCATACTCAGTATTAAAGACTAAGTACTATAGCCTGCCCTATGACCGACCACCGCCTATGACCGAACATTTTATGAATATCTTCCTCATCTCTTCTTCATTTTGAGTGATTTAAAACGTTATGGGAGCACTAACTTGAGCTCTCCAATTCGTCTTTGAACAGCAGAAGCAAAGGAGTAATTATAGAAGAGCAAAAAGAGAAATAAGCTTTTCCAAGTTACAAAATGCGTTTTTCTTCTCTTTCCTTCTCTTCTACCCTCTTACTTTCAATGCTCATAACTTTCTCGTTTCTTATTCAATTTAAGTGAATTAAAGTGCTATAAGAGCGCAACCTTATGATCTACAAATCATCTTTGAACCATAAAGGAAATAGAGCGACTTCCAAAAACTTTTTTGGGTGTTCGGTAATAGTCTTCCAAGTGTTTGGTGATTTTTCGTTTCCACCATTTGACACCCCTAACTTTGGAGGGTCACATCTGACTCGTTTCTTCATCTTTTTCAACAATTCAACTTTCTGTGGGTGCACAAATAGTAGGGCTACAATTCCTTTTTGGACATGAAATTCAAAGGAGCACTCTCCAGAAATTTGCAGACCTCTGAGACACTAAATGTTCAGTGACCGGCCTGGCTACCCTACTTGGGCTCCGTGCTGCTCCACATTACTAGCTACAATCAACTGTCATAAGTTTGAAATATTAATATATTTTAATTTGTTCCTTGAATCTTCCAATTTCAAAACAAAATTCTATGATTATATAGATCTTCCATGAAATAATTTCCATTTCCATATTCATTCTGGATTGTGAAATTCAATCTTCACCTATTGAAAACATTTTATAAAAATTTGTGTATCGATTATACCAAGAAAATCATGAAACTCTATCAATTTGAAAGAAAAGATTTTAAGAGGATTAACCTTTTATTCAATGTGATGTGCCCCTTTGAATTCAAATATGTGTTGGTGTCGCTTGGGAAGACAAAAGCATTCAATTTTCACATGTGACAATTGAAGGGCAATGATATGTTCAATCACAGTGGCGCCTTGCTGGCTGGATCTTTCTTTGAAAGATCTCTTCACCTAAGAATCCCACCCCACCCAAACAATCATGAGAACAGAATGCAATTCCTCCTTTGTCAAAACCTCACAAAGCTGTACTATATGAACAAGAAGCAACAACTGTCAACTACCAAAAACCTAAAATGAATCAATAAGCTACATGTCCAAGCAATACAGGATTAAGCTGAAAAACTCTTATAGTAATCAACATGCATCAAAGGAATGACAGACGACGGATTTAGTTAAGGAGTTCTTGGTCAATGCCTGGGATACCAATTACTTGAGAAACTTCAATACAGATTCGTAGACAAGAAAAGTAATGGAAGATGATGGCACAACTCTCAGCAGATTAGGGACAATTCCTTTGTACAGCCCCCTTAAACCTTCATACCTGCCATGTGTTTAACAAACAATCAGTCTCATAATCATCACCCATCATCATCCAAGTCCAAAAGAAAGTTCTATCTTGTGATGTTCTTTGTCCATTCCATAAGAGGGTTCATCTAATTAGTCAGTCAGCAAATTTCCTCTCTTGCTGCACTGCAGACACCACACAATTCATTCATTGCTTCCACAGAAGTAACTTATGGAAAAGCACACATCATCTGTAACTTACACAGCATGGAAGATAGTGAACATAAAAGTCTTGCCAAGTGGTCATTATATCAAAAGTTGGTGGACATTTTACCTTATGGCATCTTCAAAGGCATGCCAAGTGTTGCGGTACTTGAAAAATCCTTCCTTACTTGGTCTTTGCTGTTAGAAATAAACAGTCACACTCTGAAATTTGTTTTTGAAAGTACTTTACTATGGGTTTATCATGAGGCTAGAACCTTCTTGCAATATTTCTGTCAACTGACTCATGAATTGTTGCCAATGTCTCTGTATTCCCCAGTCACCTACAATAACGACTATCAGCCAAGAGACAAAGGGTACCTGAAGACGAGATCGGATGACCTGCAATATGGACCAAACAATATGTATGTAAACACAATCACAGAGCACTGAAGATTGAGGACATTTCATGAAGATCTTATTGTATGAGTACATTTGCAAACATCACTGATCATGAGAAGACAAACAAACAACTCAACCATTCTGTGTTGTCAAATTGTACACCAGGCTTAACCCACAATTGAGTCATTGCATCATGCTTTGACCCAAGTGATCATGGAGAAAGTTTTGGGCAAGTTGTGAAACTCAATCTGCAAAAGTGTTTCTGTACATACCTGATATGGATATGTGAGAAAGACAGCAAACAGCTTTGACGATGCCCCCAAAACTGCAAAATCTTGGGATGTCTGCATCATAGGATTGAGACATAATGAGAGTTCAAGAGCTGATAGGGCTAAAATGAACCACAAACCAATGACATAAGAGCTATGTGTGCACAATGGCCATTGAGATACTAAAGAGAGCAGGGAGTTACTACCAAAAGATCTTCACCCTTTGTATTCATAAGCTGGTCTGTGGATTTTTGAGAGCGATAGGCAATCAACAACTTCCGGCCTTCTTCATAGGCCATGAATTGTAAGGCTCCATGAGATACCTGAAATGCCTCAGTAGAATCAAATCATTATGCTTTGTACCCACTGCCAGCTGATACATTCAGAAGGGACAGCACGTATCAGGAAGAGAAGATTCAGAATGTGTCCTGCCTTGCTCCCATGAGCTTGAACTCAAAACATTTGACAGAGCTTCTAAACTGCAAGTTTTTACAAAGAGTGGGCTTGCTAGCATCCTAGCAAGGCAACAGGGTTGACCCTGGTATCAGGAGTTGTGAAAGTACCAGCCCTGCTTCATACTCCTAATACATAAAAATTCAGAGAAGCCATTGTGGCTGATTGTTGGTTACCCATGACACCCTCAAATTGTAGTGACCACTTTGCAATGTCTCACCTGAAATGGAAAATCTCTAGATCATGCAACATGCACCCTTTTAAGAAAAAGAAGAAAATGGAAATACTCACAAGAACAAGTCCAGGGCCAAGACCTTTGTAAAGACCACACCAGCCCTCCTCTTTGAGAATGCTTCGCAGGGCATCTAGAATTTGAACACAATCCTTCAGTTTGAAAGACATACACGTGAAATAATCTCCAGGAAATTCACTTGATTGGATACACACACAAGTCAACAACAAGGCCATAAGGGGATTTACAAACCATAGAATCCTGTATATGGTTGATGTGTGCCATGGGCAGGGCCCTGAAGCTGTAACCTTGTTTTCACTAACCATACTGGATTTGTCAGCACACAAACCTAGCACACTCCAACCCCACAACCTTATTATTCTGGATACAAAGATATTGCAATCATACAAATGTTGTTGGTTGACCCTTACTCCTACTCAACTATAGAAAGTAGCAGCTTTGGAGAACTTAAGAGCCAGAGACTCCAGATAAATTAGGAGAGGACTTACTATTGATCCTGCTTCAGCAGCTGAAAGAAGATGCAAGGTTGGACCCAGGTCCCTACCAACTAGCTGCCGATTTTTTTCTTTTATGTTGCTATACCTAATGCATGGGTACAGTACACCATGGGAAAGCCAATCAGCAAATCAAAACAGTCTACTCATGCAACAATCTATACAGCAGCAAAACCAAGTCAAAAGCCTTTCTTTTACAAAAACTGAAAACTGACAGCAAAATGAGCATGATGACCAGGTTATACAATATTAATGACAATCACCAGAATAGAATCAAATTCACAGTTTCATGACTGATCCAAAACCCACATGTAGATCATGGGAAGAGGTCTACTGGCAAACATGAATGTTAACCATGAGTCTCTCAGCAAACACACTCTATCAGGTTCCAGGGTGAGACCTAGGCATCACTTACAAGAAAAAGTAGAGACCCCATGACAAGCTTGATCCCAGAACCGCAGGAAACAGGCCCGCATACAGCCCTCTTAATCCCTGTGAAACTCAAGCTCTCTTCATTTATGATCTGTCATAATTTTGTTGTCTTCAGTGACAGTGCAGAATCTAACATATTACCGCCATTCATCATAAGAAGCGTCTGGTTTCAAAGTATATCAACAACAAGAGCCAGAATTGTTTAGAACTTCACTAGGTGATTGATTTGTAGAGCAATGAATCCAAACAAGCGGCTTGTTGCATAATGGCTCTGCCCTTTAAATGATATGCATAGAGATGATAAATTTTCAACATACTAAATTGGAAACACACAGTCGTTAGCAGTGTGAAGCCCAAGTGAAATCTTCAGTGATACCTGAAGTGTTTCTAGGGTGAACTCCACATGACTCTAGAATGTAGGGATACCAAACTTCTAGCCTGTTTCTAGCCTGTCTCATCACAATGTCTCTACCCTGAAGATGATTAACCCCGTATATATATATAAACAGGCAGAGCGGCACATCAAGACACAAGCTTTCCACCAGAGTTTCAGGAAAATCACAAAGACAGATAATAATACAATCTCATCAGTTCACAATTGGATTAGGTAGGACGAGCTTGGAAAACACACACATACCTCTACTTTGGCAATTGTGTACAAAGCATGAACTGTGTGTTTGTACTTGGGGATGGTTGTCTGTCGCCCATCCTGCACTGCACAAACAACAGAGAGAGAGGAGGTATCATCATAACAAAGAAGACATGGCTACATACATACAAGAAGAGAGAAAACTCCAATCATTTCCAAGCCTTCAAGAAAAGGTACATCAAGCAGAAATCTGACAAGCTTGCTTCTTTGTCGTAGGGTTTAGGGTTGATTAGGGTTTGTATTATTGAAAAAGAACAAAGTCTCTCTCTTATTAACCTTGGAAGCGAGTGCGCACAATGTCCAGTGGATGCAGAGCGACAACGGTGGTGAGACCTGCCACAGCTCCCGCAGCTGCATTCTCCCATTTCCACTGCGGCCAATTGTGTAGGATGTTGTTCATCGCGACGAAGATCGATCGATCCCCACCTCTCCTCTCCACTTCTCTCCCCTCCCTTCCCCTCCCTAGTCGATGCTATTGCAAAGCCTTTTTGCAACGCGTCATGACACCAGACATGGCTACCTATTGACCTAATTGATGAGGCTGGATCTTGGATCACAATTCTTTGTGCATAAAGTTTGGATTTCAGCAATTTACATAGAGAAAGGGAAAGGAGAAAGTTGGAAGGCTGAAACAACTGAGGCAGGAGATCTGGAGTCTGATGCTAGCCGGGGAGATAAAGGAAGCTGGTCACTCTGCCACCACCATCATTCACATTATTGACTCTGAAGGAGGGGTCACAGCTTTGAATGGAGTGATTCAAAGGAACTGCTTCAAGTACAGCTATTGATTCAATCACCAGCCCGGGCATTTCATAAGCTTACATTGAGATTGAAATTTCAGTCGCATGTACAATTTGTAACATAGGTTTTTTTTTCATAAGCTTACATTGGAATGGAAATTTCGATCCCATGTACAATTTGTAAGATAGAATTTTTTCATAAGCCGAAATTTACATCGCATGTACAATTTGTAAAATGGAAATATGTTTCATAAACTCACATTGAGATCGAAATTTCAGTGACATGTTCAACTTGTAACGTAGAAATTTGGAACAAAATGCCTGCCACCTAAAATGCTGATGCATGTGATTGTAGAAGAGTCCCAGGGCGACATCTGTTTATTGACTCAGGTTTCAGGAATCCCAACTTGTATACAGAAGCATAATCATGGGTATGATTGATGCCTATGGGGAGAGTTCTCTCTCCTTGTGTAAGGTATCTTGCTTTGTGTCCTGCAACAGTTTACAATGTAGCTAGAACATTATGTACCGTGGACTTGATAGCTGAGTCTTGAGTTCGTGTCAATACAACTGGGAAGGATATGAGTTCTATGGTTTGTACATTCTTCCAAATGGCATGTTGTAACAGTTGGCGAAGTCATCAATATTTGGGCTTTAAAGCTCTTGTGACAGGGAGATCCAACCATTGGACCTTGGATTATAAGCTTTTTTTAATCCATCCCCTTTTGCATATTACAATATGTTCAAATATATGAGTTTTCTTTTATGAGATTGAAACTGGTTGACAGTGCAATAAAATCCAATCCCTACAATCTGCAGGCTTAATTCAAGGGGAAATTTTGCTAAAACTCAAGTTTAGAGGCAGGTTTTCTTTTTTTGCAAATGCTAGCATCTATTGTCCAAAAAATAAGAAAATTGTAGACTACTTGAATTTTTCAGATGTACCATCATTCACCATACATTGGGTTCACTTAGTAAGGACAATAACAGACAGAATTGCATACATAGATAGCATTCTGTTCTGTGTAAATGCTGTCCTAATTCATCTGGCTCTCTTTTTTGTCAAGGCCTGAATCCATGCAAAATCATTACAGGAAGAAGAAGAAGAGGAGGAGGAGGCAGATCCACCATCAAAACAGGAGGTCAGTATTCCCACTTGTTCTGCAACAAGTTTCTTCTTCACATTGACATAGTCATAAAATGCCTAGTCAAAGCAACATGTCTTGATTACCTATATAATAATGTAAATCAGAAGTATATAATGTCATAAGAGGACTTATTGGAAAATCTACAAACAATTTCTCTTCTACTCCTAGTTTTCCCTGCAGGAAAAGTTTGAATCACACTGCTAATTATCAGACCAGTAGCTCAAGGGAAGGGCAGAAGTAAATGCAGAAGTAAACTCAAAAGTCATGTTCAAGAACAGTGGAATGCAAAGCATGTAACATATTAGATGATATGATGCTCAATCATGGGGAAGCTGTGTGTGAAACCTTGTCTCTAAAATATCGGCAACATGAGAAGATTGTGGCAGTTTGCACCATTTTCCTGATAACAATAGAAGAACACAATCCCTTGAAAACAAAATAAGAATTAGTTGGGTTCACAGCTTGGATTGGAACAGAAATCTTCAGGGTGGAAGATTTCTGTTCCAATCCCCTGAAATCTTTCAGGGTGAAAGACACTACATTAGCAGGTGAGAAAGACATGAGCAGAAGTGTGGAGCAGATCTCAAACACAGAAGCACTCTGTTGCTCAGCAGCTTTGCATTTGATCATTTCTGGGAACAAACAAGAAAAAGAGGATGAGAAGGCATTGGAGCAGCAGTCCATCCATTGAGTGTGCATTCCAACTTGTGCAAGGAAACAAGGAAATAATACATGAAACTGACGATTTTGGCTCTTTTCTTTTGCAATTCAGCCTTACAACACTTTACAAAGTTTGATTTGCCGCAAAATCATCAGTCTCCAATAGGGAGATTGTCAACATTTGATGAATGCTCAAGTGCAGCTGAAGGATCATAACCTATAGTTACCATAACTGAACTTGGATCATAAATTATCTGAGTGTGCTTTGCCTAAAACACCTTCGTGTAACTAGGCAACAATGATCAACCCTAGTGCATTGGCATCCAGAGAATGCCAAGAATGCTCAAATTCACAAAAGCTCCAACCAACTATTTGTTGAATGACAGACTAGCAGAAGTCCCATACCCAGAGGTAGGTTTAGGTGGGAAGACCTGGGTTTATTGAGCTTGGTGCTGTCAAAGGGATCAAGTTGTTATCCATTCTTTCACACCTGCATCACAGAGATTCACATTAGAACTTTGGATCATTGCAACTGTGCAAGACAACGAAATTCATATAAACCAACATCACATTATGTCATGTGCTACATGCAAATGACTCTCTGCATAGCCACATTCCATACTGGAGACCAGAAGTTTCACTCTTTATTGATCTTGTCTAGGGGTGAATGCTTCACCAGCCCAGTCTTCACTTGCAAGCTTACCTACAAGAGCAGAAACATATGAGTACATCTGCAGTATGTACTAGATGGGAAATTTTGTTATCATCTAGTTGGAATTGACAATAAACACTGAAGAAAATACCTGAATCCTCTACTTCTAAAGCATATATACTTTCATCTGAGGACAGAGAGGGTGGTTTGGAGTCCTTAGGGCATGTACTGCTGGGAGTCCTGCTCTGTGGAGTCTTACAGGTGATGGGTGTTCTACAATTCTCCTGGCCTGCAGCATTTGCAGATATAGGTGATGATGTGAGCCAGCTTGCAGCTTTTCTTGCATATGACAATAGCAATCCTTTCTCCTTTTTGTTTGAGTCATATGCATCTGACACATTTAACCCTGCCAATGGACAGCGATTACTGACATTGTCAGTTTCAACAGAAGCCACCTTTAGAGATGGAGTCCTGGTCAATTGACTGCCACAATTGTCCCCTGGTGGTGTATCATAAATCAACCCTCTCCCCTCTTCTGTTGAAGGTCTCAGAAATGCAGACTTTAACACTGGTGTACCATCCGCATGTTTCACACAATCTGCAATAGAAGCTCCATGAACAACAGACCAGTCAGACCATTGAGATGATTGACTATCCACAGTCTGCCTCTGTGCATTTGTAGGTGAGCCCTTAGAGGAACCAATTTTTGAACCTCCAGTTGCATTGATAGCCGTGTGCATGTCCATTTGCTGCTCCAGCAACAGCAGTAATCCAGAATTTGTCTCAATTGGCATAGGGGGGACTGAGGCATCTGCAGGATCATTGATGGCAAAAAGCTTTCTACACTTGCCAGACCTGCTAGAGACTGGAGTTATTGCAGTTACTTTTGGTGCCACTCCAGCGCCACTCCTGCTGCCTGGTGAGCTTGAGTGCCAGTATATTTTATACCAAGAGTTTTGACCATATCTGTTGTGAGCTGGCAAGCTATTTGAAATTGCAGGGTCCTCATTGGAGCCCTTGATACTTGATGATTTGTACTGGCGGGAATGCTGGATTCCACAATTCTGGTGGAAACTGTCTTTGTTCACTGGAGGGGTACAAGATTTTGGTGAGGCCTCAGAAGCTTCAGCAACTCTCAAAAGACTGGAGTTCTCAGATTGCACACATTCTGTGTCACCAGAACACATGCTAGCTGCTGGCAGAATTGAACTACCAAGTCTCAGAATCAAATCGCTACCTGTGATACTGGATTGTTCAGAATCCAACTGTCGGCAATGTTCACGAGCTGTTCCTGGAGTTTTTTGAGGTGAAGAGGCTGCAATGACAATCATGTCACTTGGCAAACTTGTGACCTCAGTTCCCTCTATCTCACCTTTCTCAGATCCAGAGTTCTGAGAATGCAAACTTGCTGCAGTCAAATGAACAAGTTGTGTGGCTAAATCTGTGGTTTTCATGCTCTCTTGTACCAAAGATGATTCTTTATCTGCAACTGGAGAGGAAGAACCAAGTTCTGTGGGTGCTTCATGAACAAATCTGCCGCACAGGGACCCCGTGGGCACAGATAAAATAATCTGAGAGTGTTGTAAACAATCACTCTTTGCCATCCATGATGGAGCTGCTCTGTCAAGTACATGAACAGTCAAGTCTGATGTCCCAATTGGCTGAGATCCGCAATCCTGAGCAGAGCCAATATTTCCTGCTGAGAAAGGATCAGCAGGCATTGACACTGCTTCACTCAGAAACCCAACAGATGAATTGCTTGGTCCCCCAGGTAGCTCACAGTCACGGTGTTGCACAAAGGCTCTCTCTGCCAAAATCTCTTTGAGAGAATCAGCACCATGGTTGTATCTTGGGGTGATATCCTCCGCTGACATGCTTAGAGTGAGGACTGTTTTCACAGTGCCACAGTCACCTCCATCTGTATCCAATACCAGTCTACATTGTACAGGTTGGGCATCAGATTCAGCAAATAGAGCTGAAGCTTTGTGCTGTTGTGGGTCAAGTAAACCTTGCAGGTCATTGTCTGATCTGTTAACCTGTGGATTAGGCTTCTTTTGAGAGTTTCCAGTTGCATGCAGAGCTATATCACTAGTTTCACGCTCTGAAAGTTTGTTTGCAGTGAGTTGCAGGGTGTCAGACATTTGCTCTCTGCAGAATGAGCTTGAAGGATTTCTAGAAGCATGGAGACCCTTTGGCACTGGAACTCTGGTGCTTTCTGAGGAAGAACCTCGTGGAGTAACTGGAGATATGAGACAGGCTCTTGGTGTGGCTGGAACAGAAGCAACGTCCAATTGGACATATGGTGCATAGGGTATGGAAGAGCTGCTCCTTCCCAAAAGCAGGCATTGGAGATGTGAATCTCTGTCAGGAGTAAGATTGCTGGTTGTAATGGAATCCACACCACCAGAAGAATGATTCATTGTCTTTCTGGTTTGGAGTGCTTGCCTTGCAGTGTTGGAGAATGGCTGGTGTGTTGCAGAAACTGACTGTGGGCCTGCCAATGCTTGTGCCTACATTCACAAAACCAACTGATAGGGGTGTCATTTCTGGAGAGTAGGTTCTTCATCTGGGGTAAATGAAATTGCAACAAGAAGACCTACACAGAAAGGTTTAGTAGACAGGGACACATACTGAGTCAAAGAAGCCAAGTTTGGGTGAGGGTTTGCACAGGCCACTTGGCTTGTCAGCAGACAAAGGTTCTGTTGGAGTAGGTCCATTATCCCCTGTGGAGGCAGATAAGCCTATAACAAGTCCAGGGACAACCATTGCACTCTTACTCCTAGTGAGTCTGGGTACTTGCTTTCTGGAGTCCATACAAGGAGAAGACAAAACCTCTTTGGCATGTGGCATGTCCCTGACAGTGAATACCCCATTTACAGTTGTATCTGATGCTGTTGTGTGCACCCTGTTACTTCCCTCTTTTACTTCAGGAACAGTTGGCAACCCTCCTAACCTCTTTGAGACAGCAGAGGTTTTCTGAGATGTGTGCCTACATTGCAATGCACTGGTGTTTGGTCCTTGCCCTGCCATGTCACAACACCTCATCAGTGGTTGAGTACCATAGTTGAAGTGCAAACTTTGATGTGCTGTCACAAGAGGAACAGACAAGAAGTTACATGAAAACTTTATTGAGCCCAAAGAGGCAAAGACATCAAGGTTATCAGCCTACATCTTTTTATTTCAGGTCAATGCTAGTTGGCACAATCAGCTCACTCATTTGGTTAAAACAACATTACCTGGCATCACTTTGCCAAGTGAGTCCTTCACTTTCTTGGACATGGATGAGACCTTGCAAGAGACCAAAGGACCATTTAGTGAACCATGTACTGCTGGAGTGCTCATTCTTCACACCATAATTTCTTGGTTCATGTTCTGTGTTTCCTTGGCTCTCTCATTAATGATTTCCTCCTCAACTCTGTTGGTTGTGGTGCTATTCAAGGTCATAATCCACAATCACTTGGCTAACAAGAGAAGAGATTGGCAAATAACAATTCCTATTAACCCTCCTGCTGGTATCTAAGGAATGAGAAGTGGAAATTGGAATTGGGGCTAAGAATTAAATGGAAGCAACAGCCCATACAATATCAAGAAAGCAGATGGCAGACATGAAAATGAACTTGAGATTTGAAGACAAGTGCTCCTATGTGCAGGAGCATCCATGACTTTATTCAAAACTGTAGATCTCACCTGGTGATGTGTTGCTGCAGAAGGTCCTGGTTCCTTTAGCTGTCATCACAAACAATGGAGATCAGTCAGTGGAAATTACTTAATGAGCCCTCAAGTTAACACTAGATTTGAAAGCTCCAAATGCATAGTTGCAGGATACTTTTAGCCAAGAGCAAAATGATGTGACCACCAGAACTTGAAAAAAGGAAAAACAATTTGGAAATATTTAGTTTTTAGTGCTTGGAAATTTCAGCCAACACATTAGGGTTGCGAGGGTACTACAGCTGAGCTGAATCTTTGAGTCTTTCCAGCTGCATTTGACAGAGCTGTCAGTGGATTAGATTTGATGCCTGGAGCCTGTTTTTGTGGCCATGGCAAAGATGTTGGGATGGAATGCAAGCTGGTTCTTTGCACTTGTTTTACTGCCCTTGACAAACTGGATGAGGATGCATGAGTGCCATTGATTTCAACCTGTAGTTTTGCTTTAGGGAGAGTAGATGACACCTTGTCTGCATGGACAACCGTCCAAAATGTTAGACTGAGTCCCTGTGATAGCACCTAGGCTTCACAGCCCTTCTGATTCCAATATATAAAGCGTTGCAACAACAGGAGAATATGAATTTCCCTACACGTGTGATATGACCCACCAGACTATACATGAGGTGAACGGGAATCACCCTTTTTCATGACAAGGCTGTTGGGCACTGACTCAAGGGATGCGTTTAAATGGCCAGGTGGCCCATCCCAAAGACTGTTCAACTCTGGCATTGACTGGTCCATTGGAGTATCACACGCAATTGCAAAGAGCTCTTCATTGTCCAGCACACCTGCATAATGGATTATGCATTCCTCAACAATTGCACATATGCATTGCAGCAAACAGTGTACCACCAGCTAAATCTGGACAATCAAACTTGATGAACTAATTTAAACCAGCAGTTGGCAAACAAGAAGCAGTTCTCTATAGCATTTTCATATCATAGCAGATGCCAATCATGATTACCATCATCTGTGAAGAATGCCTTGTCCCAAGCAAGGGATTTGCGCAATGTAGTCAATCGTCTAGTCCTGTTTCTTCTTAGGACAATGGGCTCATCTTCAACCTTTTCTGGTGAGCCAATTTCTTGCCTCTGCTGCCTTGCTTTATCAATGTAGGTGTTGTCCATTGGTGGGCCTTTGCTGACAGATGCCATCCTTAAGATTCCATCATGCATCAAATCTGTGCAGGACACATCTCAATGAGGCACATCAAAAGGTCTTGTGTGAAAACTGCACAGCAGGTGAAAACTAAGAACTTCCAAGAAAAAAGTTCAGTTCTCATACACATTTGCCCATCAGAGCAGCTCCAAGTGCAAGAAGGTTGCAAAGAAGACATAATCCCCACATATATCTATGAGATTGCAGAGAAAACACCATAAGAACACTTTAGTGTGTAAGCTCCAGCAAAACCACGATGAACTCAACAAGGACAAGTGCAGTCATGACCTTGTGAGTGTCACTCACCAAGACCAATCAAGAACATCACCTTCATCATGAATGGTAGCAACTAGCTGCCTTTACTCCCCACTGACTTCATCAGCTTATTATTGATGGAGATAAGTATATGCTCATAAGTTTGGCAAAAAAACTTCTGTACAAAAGTCTGCATCCTGAGTCTCTCACATTATGGAAGCAACAGGAAGACTCAGTCACAATGTCACCTAGCACTGAAGAAACTGGCTAATTGCAATTATCAATAGTATCCTCACTCATTCTACAAAAATCTTGTGACATTCAGCTTCAGTTCATTTCAGATCCCCCCTGTCCAAGCAAGCATATAAGGCATAGAGGGTAGTGGTTAGGGCCTCCTGCACATAGTCCCCACTCATCAAGTTTCAGGTACAACTCATTGCAATTCTCTTTCTTGTGCACGCTAAAAGCAAACATTCTGACCTTCATTCTGACAATTTAATGGGAAAATTACAAACTTGGACAAGACTGAGAGACAATGAGTCTGAATTGAGCTGTGCAATGCCAGCACCATGGTGCACAAGAAACCCTGAAATAAAGGTCATGAACATGCATGAACATCTAGACTTTTCCCTTTTGAGTCCATTTCTCAGTATCCTGGCTGCCTTCTTGGGTCTGCCGCTCTCAATACTGTTTGCCCATCCCCAAGGCTTAAAATTGATGAGTACCTACCCTTCGTACATAGGGCTTTCCTTGAAGCGCCATCTTCAAGAGCATCATAGGTCATATTTGAGCTGCTGATCACATTTGAGTCCAGCACAGACAGAACAGAAATCAAGTCCGATGCAGCAAGCATTTCACCTGGATTTTTGGGCATTGCTATGTTCCCTGGATCTTCAACCTCCCCTGTGGTGTCAACAGGTATGGCCCATGTCAATGCAGGCAGATCATGATCTACTACAACATGCATGGAGAACTATGAGCAAGCAGCGCCACTAAAATCTCGTGCGTACAAATAGTGGTAGATGAATGCCTCCCCAAACCCTTGGAAATAGGACGCGTCACAAGAGAGTGTGCCTTATAGTAGGGATACAACGCAATCCTGGAGCCAAAGCTTAATTGAAGCTCCAGTTCCTAGCAGTTATTCTTTTGTTATGCGTGGGCAGTACGCAATTCACAGAAGTAAGGCATAGTATCCGAAAATTAGGTCTCGAGGAGCATCGAGGGCCGTATCAACCGGTTTTACTTGAAAACTGCGACTGCCTGCACATAGCCTGCATGTTCAAAGAGAACAAAGACTGCAAAGACTGCGTGCAATCAAAAGAGAGATCAGACAAGGGGAAACAAAGGCTCACCGGGACAGTTTTGCGGGTCTCCAAACACTTGCCGTTTCTCAGGCTTGTGACTGACTAGAGACGGAGATGGCGGAGACATGATGCCTAGCAGAAGACTCGGCTCCTCCGCCGCCGCGTTCTCGTTCCCCGGGTTGTCGTTCCAGGCAATAAGCAAGTTATCATCTTCCTGGTCTATGTCTAACAGAGCCAAAGCCTCCATACTCTCCATGCTCAAACCACCTTTCCTCAGGCAGGCGTCAGGACTCGTCTGTCCACCACACTACGAAGGTCCTTTGAAAGATTTCTATGCACCATCACATCTGCATACTCTCCCAAAAACCCGCCAGTTTCCACCAAACCGCCGAATCCATCCTTTCTAACCAAGAGACTCATCAAGTCTCTGAAAAATCCCGGCCCAACATCTCCTCCAGTCTTCAAATTTCTCCCTCCCGGGGCGGCCTCCATCCATCGCCGAAAATGTCCACAAATCGCATTCTATTTCCCCTTGCAACGATGCGGAACACCTTCAAACTTCAAAAATGCAAATGAGAGGAGAAAAGAAGAGAAGAAACACGTGAGAATGGTATTTATTATTTGCATGGCAGATTACCGATCTCTTCTTCTAAGTTACGCGCGTGATGTTCAGCGCTGCGAGCAACCAACCAACCAACCAACGAATGAACCAACCAACCAACGAACGAAGGCCTCGAGGAGCGCTAACCTCAAAATCTCCGCCGCGGCTACAATTATATCTCTATTATTTTAACTACGTGCATTGAATTGAATTGAAATGGATTTGAATTCGATGAGAATTTGGATTGTCTAGAATTGAATTGAAAGGGAATTATTGGT
>Ga0116227_10006279_pt1 | contig 24224 bp, 26 predicted proteins | sample S1TSphgellanicum_FD_89693 | JGI IMG/M metagenome (GOLD analysis project Ga0116227, IMG submission 89693) | Host-associated microbial communities from peat moss isolated from Minnesota, USA - S1T2_Fb - Sphagnum magellanicum MG | ecosystem: Host-associated > Plants > Peat moss > Unclassified... | reverse complement strand
ACACATACAAAAAAAAAAACCAAAAATAAATAAAATAATTTGTTTTGGGGCTTGCACACTTACGTAATGTGGCCTGCTTCCGCCCCCCCCCCCCCCCCCCAAAGTGTGTTTCACCTTAAAGTTGACTTTCAAGATTGTGAGTAACAAACATTGACTAAATAACCTCAAGAAATCAAAACTAAAAAGAAAAATAATTTGAATGTAGAAACAACTTGAAAAATGCAAAAACAACACACAATGCACATTTGACTTTAAAAACAAGAAAAAAGAATAAAATATAACATGCCCACCAACTTTGTGAGCTTTAAAGAATTGTAGCATGCAATTTGACAAAACTTTACCTTATATTGTGCTTGCCATTTGCATTGTGGTACTTGAACACCTTGATGCTTCCAATAGCTAGATTGAAATATAATTAATGGCCTACTAACTATTGACAATTCAAGAATCAAAATTTTATGGTGGTAGCTTTTACAACATAATCACCATTAAGAAGAAATCACAAAAGGAACACAATGAACATAAAGCTTAAGCTTCAAAAGTTGTAATTCAACTGCAATGTACTTTGAATTTTGAGTAGCCCACCATTGTCCACCATTAAAACTTGCCACCAAAAATATGTTATAGAAATTGAATGAACATATGTAGGAAAATTAGATGGATGAAGCTTCATTTCATTACTTCATCCCTATTATTATTTGCTTGTTATGACTAGCTGTGACATTTGGTACTTTGTTTTTATGGATTTTTTTAGATCTTCACTTTGTGAACACATGAGTTTGTAAAATAAGATTGTTAAAATAATGACAATTATTTTGATCTTTGAAAAATCCTAATATGGTATTAGAGCAAGGTTAATCATGTGTCAGAACTTCAAAATGGAGTATGTAGAAAAAGAATTTTTTTTTATAATATTTCAACATGGTGTGTTCTTTGAGTTTGAATTCATGTATGATTTGATGTCAAAAATCAAAATTAAAGATCAATATGACATAATAGAAAAAGTGACAACAAAGTTGAAGGAATCAATTTGTGGTCATATGAAATATATTGTTGATAAATATTTTATGACATAAAAGAAAAAGGAAAGACAAATTGTTGTTCAAATTGAGAGCAATAATGTCAATAATAACACAAAATAATCAAAGTGATTTCAAAATTCAAAAATTGAATGGGACAAATTACTCAAATTGGAATATTAAATAAAGATGATTTGAATGAAGAGTGATTTAATACCTTTAATTGATGGTATGAAACTTGATCTAGGTATTGCAATTCTTGATGCACAAAAGACATGGAAATTTTGAGACAAAAAGGCCAAGTCTAACATTGTTCTTAATTTAAAAGATGCCCAAATAGAGGTAATCACATCACATAAAATTACAGAGGTAGTGTGGAATGTCCTTAAATTAATGTATGAACATTCAAAGACAAAACAACAATTGATGTCTTAAATAAAAAATTCCAAATTGTTGGAAATGAAAGATGATGAACAAGTCACATTTTTTTTGGAGAAATTTTTAAGATTGAGAAATCAATTAATAGGAGCCAGAGTTCCATACTCTAATGAGGAATTAACCCTTCAATTGCTATGTGTTTTACCAAAGTTTTATAGAAGCTTTGTAAGTTCAATGGGTAATCAACCTAGTTTGACTTTTGATCAATTATATCAAGCATTAAAAAAGGAAGAAATTATATTAGGGGGTACTTCTTCAAATTCAACTATTTCATTTGATGGAAATTATAAAAAGAATTTCACAAAGATGCCATACAAAACACAACGAGGAAAAAACACTCAAAGTGATAATTTAAAGTCCAATTTGAATTCTCAAAACCAAAATAATCAGGGTTAAAAAAAAGGGCCATGTTTTTATTGTCAAAAACCCAACCACCATGCAAAGGAATGTTGGTTTTGCGTAGTGGATTGAGCAAAGGGTATCTCTAAAACCCAAGCAAATAGTGGGGTTTAATATGTCATGTTGTGTCATATGTAAGAACCCAAATATTGTTATAAATGAGAACCCACAATTGATTACATTACGTCTAACAAGTAGTCAATTGTCATTTGAAGTGTGGTATTTAGATTTTAAAGCAACATAACACATGACCCCCAAGAGAGAGTGGTTCACATCTTACACTAAATTTACCAATCCAACAAATGGTGTATCTAGGGGATGATAGTACACAAGAAGCAATTGGCATTGGAAATGTACTAATCCAATTAAATTCAAGATTGAAGACGGAAGTATGAGACGTATTTGCATGTGCCAAGATTGTTGAAAATTTTATTATTGGTGGGAAAATCAACCCAAAATGGCTTAAAATTTTGTTAAGGGGGTAGGATGAGTACGTGGTTTGGATGAACAAGGCATTTGGATAGGGACTAATCATGAAACATTGTTAGTTTGAATTTGGAATTCTTATTGTTTTTGGAACCATGATGATGTGACTTGGGACTGCCCTAAAGAAGGAGTTATAGGATGAAGGAGGGGAGGATTAGACACATAGTTTTGGGAAGAGTAAGAGGAGCATAGATAATTTGTAGTAGAAAACCACATATTTTGTTTTGGATATACCATAGATTTAATTATTGTTTTGATTTCATTTCAACAAAACATGAAATTTTATTATAATTTTGATGCAATTTTCAATAAAACATGGAAGTACAAACTTCTACATGGATTTTTATGTTCAGATTGTTATGTGAATTTGTTGTAGTATCAAAATTTGATGAAATGAATTGTAGTTTTGTCTTTGGATTTTTTAGCATTGTATTATGAAGTGCAAATTTTGGTTATATGAAATAACCATGAATTTAATGTTTTAATGAACTACAAAATCAAAGTGTGTTTAGAATCAAGGCAAAAATTATGAATGTGTGCATATTGTAATGCAAATTTGTTATTACAATAGTGTGAAATAAATTTGCAAGGATTAAATATCACTTTTACCATTTGGCAACCATCTTGTGGGAATTTTTTTTTCTGTTTTTATTACAATAATGAATAAGTTTTTCTACAATTTTTGTTGTTAACTATAGATGAGAGGGTTCAAATGAGTGATTTTTAAAAAAAATTAAAATTTAAAGGGGTACGACAGAAAGTATTAAAAGGTATAAGCGGTTGATGTTGTAAGGATTGCAGAATGAACTACAAACTTTCAAGACGAAGGATTGTGAAATAAAATGAATTGAATGTTAACCCAAAGTTTACAATGACAATTAGACTTGGAGGCAGATCGTCAAGTCATTGAAAGACGAATAAGAGAAAATTTTGAAAATGGAAAGGAGTATGCAAGGCTTACAAAAACCCCATATTGGAATTTAATGTTGGATAGATGAGTTTTGAGAATAGAGGAAAGACTTGTATGGCACAAGTCATTTCTACCATAAAAAGTGGTATGGTGTGAAGTATGGACTGGGGGTTTTTAGAAAAGACACAGTTACGGATGACGATCTCCATGGAAAGAGATGTAGTCAACTACTCACCCAAATGAATGGGTGCAATATACTTCTTAGCCACAATTTGTGGTTCAGATTTGAAGAGATCAAGACAAAGCAGGGACTTTTGTAGTACCTGATCAATTGTAGGAAATCTCAAATCAAAGTCGGTGAATAGCCAAGGAAGGGATGTTATAGGAGGTATACAACCCATGTTTGTGTATCAATTTGCATCTCCAAATTACTATGAACTAATGGAAGACTAGGCGGTGGAAGAAAACACCAATATCTATGTGGTTGAAAAGATCAAGGAAAATTACCTATAACAATTTGAATATGTAGAAGCACATGTGAATGTGTTGGATGAAGTACCATAATCATACTCACATCAAGGGAATCCAAAATTGGATCAAACAATGTACACAGCCAAAACACAGGATCATGAATCTATGGATTTGAAGGTAATTAAATTATTTTCAAAGGTTTATGCATTATGTGAGGAAAAAAGACATGCAATCATGGATTGTCCTTTTGTGCCTTTTCACATTAGAGTAGGTATTGCTAAACATGTGGAGTTATAGAATGTGGCAAGAACATTAGTGGATCAATCACAAGACTGGGAACCAGGAATTTTTGTAGTCCAGAATAGATTGAGAGGCATGGAGTTGGGAGGTCAATTGGGATTACAAAGTTGACATATTTGTCAATCCATTCAATTTAGGAGTAGAGCACCAAAGTTGTATTCACATCCACATTCTGCACCACATAAAATACTAACGGGTAACCACAGAATGGGGCATCATCACACTCAAATCAACTTAACTTCACAAAAAGTATCAAAAGCAACAGTTGTTGAAATTTGGAAACTACCTACTAAAACAGAAGTTACTAAATCACATAATGTTATCATAATAACCATAAGAGTGGAAATAGTGGTTACACTTAGCACAAATCTTATCAAATGTGGAATACTGATTGGATCTACAATAATTTTGGATAGTGGATCAAGTGGGGTCTCAACAAGAAGGAATCTGAGTCGGAGTTTCGCACTATCAATAACAACTATTAGAGTTGTCAGGACACCCCAGATAATGTTTACTAATCTAATAATAACTACTCATGTGAATAAAATTACAGATCGACCACCGATGAACTCAATGGCTACTAGACGGTGTAAAAATGCAGATGCAACAAATCCAAGAAAAGGATATCAAGAACCATCTATTATAACTGCACAAATTCTTGATCATAAAGATGGCCATTCTGTTAGGCCAAATAGGGTAGCTCTTAAGTATCTTGACTTCAAAAAAGATGTTGATCAGATGTTCATGTTAGAATGTTTAATTCTATAATAAAAGAAAATGTAGAAACTTCTGAAAAGTATATCATCAATGTGTTTAACTATATGCTAAGAGATATAACATCAAATTGGTGTCGTAATTACATGTCAAAACTCCTTGATTATATTGTTTTGGAGTTTACACAAGCATTTTGCAAATGTCATCGGAAGATTTAGAATGATGAGCAAATATACATGTAGTTAAAGAACATGAAGCAAAAGGAGATTGAGAGGGTGGAGGTTTACTATGAGCAAATTCATAAGTTGGTTCATGGTTTACAAGTACCAACCACATATAATTTTCTGATTATTGTGTTTAGAGTAGGTTGTAATCATACTTCATAATTATGACTACAGGGATGAAATAATCAACGGTACAATAACATAAGGAGGTAACAATGTTGTGTGAAGAAGGCATGACTACTACACAGGCAAGGAGTGCACTTTTAGTACCACAAAGTACCAAACATGCAACACCAGCAAAAACACAGAGTAATATAGGGAAGACTGACAAATATTGTACAAATTGTGGGATGACGAATCACAATGTGAAGACATGTAGAAAGAAGAAAGAGCAGACCACAATGGCAACCAAAAGGTAGCACAACCAAGTTAAAAACCATAGAAGACATCTTTATACGCATGCCACATTTGTGGTTTGAATGGACATAAAATGGCAAATTGTCCAAAGTTTGCGGAAATGCAAAAGATGTTTCATAGAAAATCTATGGTAATAGTAGAAGTTCAACTTGTTGTTGAAACACAAACAATCACTACAAATGTGAATGTGGTGGTTGTTAATGTCACAACCAAAAGTAAACCAACTAAAGAACATGTGTTCAAAGATAGAAAGCTAAGGAGAACAAATAATGTTGCTGATTGGGAGAAAGAAGAACGATTGAAGTAGTCAATGGTGGAGTTAATTCAACGGATTCAAAAGACACAGACCTAACCAAAAGGGCCATCCACATCCATGGAGGCATGGAACAAAACTTGACCAAGTATGCCAAATATTATTCTTGTGGAAGCACAAAAATCTCAAGAGGTAGTGAATTCAAAAGAGAAATTGATCACAGTATAAGAGATTTTTCTAGACATTGGTAAGTAGGTGCTAGAAACAAGTTATAGTTTGAAGTTAGGACAATTGCTTAAAATAGCTTTCGAGTTATAGAGATATATGTGGTAGAAGCTAAAACCAAAGAAAATTTAGAATGATAGTAGAGCAACCACAAATAAACAAATTGGTTCTTCAATATCAAAAGTAAGAACAATTACTATAGCAACAGATAATCATATGGCAATTATCCAAGTATATATTAGGAAGAATACAATAGAGGATGTGTTGTTGGATGGACATTTTGGAGTTAATATTATCACAAAACAATTGAAATTGAGGTTGGGGCTTCCAAAGCCTAAACTTGTACCATATAATCTGAGGATGGTAGATCAAACAACCACAAAACCAGTGGGGTTGATTAGAGATTTAAAGATATATGTTCATGGCATTCCTTACATAACTATGTTTATTGTATTTCAAAATAGTGTGGTAGATTCTAATTATTCCACGTTGTTAGGGAAACCATGGTTGAAAGATGTTAAAGTGGCACATGACTGGGGGAGTAACATTGTTACCATACAAGGGAATGGGACAATTCGAACAATTATAATCACCAAACATTTGGGAGGTGAAGTAAGAAAACTAAAAATGTTATTATGCTATGATCATCAAAATGGTATCACATATGAGGAAGAAGATATCATATTTGCTATAGAGCCAAAATTGTTCTCAATAAGAACAATAAGTTTACTTGAAATAATTCAATATGTGAAAACCACATACGTGGATATCATGGATATAGAAATGAAAACTAGTATTTCAAAGTAGGAATTTGGAGTACAAAGCACAAAGAAGAAAATAGCTGGTAATAGATATGAACCAAAAGTAGCTTTGAAGGATAAGGTGTATTCGGAAACGTAATATAATCATTAATTAAATAGTGTTGCAATGGATGAAACTCTAACAAAAATCAAAGCACAAGAATTGTAGATAGCTAGATGGACATTAATCGAAGATCAACAATTGATGAAGTTCATTTAGGAACTAATGTGAAACCACATATGGTGAAGATTAATGCACAGTTGGAAATAGGTAAGGTGCTGGGAAGTGGAACGGCTGTTGAAGGAATTCAATGATGTTTTTGCATGGACATACAAAGATCTAAAAGGGATTCCACTAGAGCTGGCACAACACATAATTGAGTTGGACACTACTATACCACCGACACATCAGGCCAGGTACATCTTAAATCCAAACTATGCTATAGGGGTCAAACAAAATATAGATAAGTTGTTAGCAATTGGATTCATTCAATCTGTAGAGGAGGCTACATGGTTATCACCCATAGTAGTAATACCCACAAAAAATGACAAGTTAAGAATCTGTATAGATTTCAAAAAACTAAATATAATCACAAAGAAATATCCATACCCATTACCTTTCACAAATGAAATGTTGAACACAATAGTAGGGTATGAAGCATATTCTTTCTTAGATAGATATTCAGGATATCATCAAATCTTTATAGCTCCAAAGGATAAATACAAAATTGCATTTGTTACAGATTGGGGGGCTTTTATATGGAAGGTGATGCCATTTGGAATTAATAATGGACCTCCAACATATTAGAAAGTTGTTACCAAAACATTTATAAAATATTTGGACAATTTTATGAAGATATTTCTAGATGATTCTATAATGTATAGTGACATGGAGAGTCATATGCAAAAGCTTAGATTATGTTTTTAAAAGTGCAGAAAATATGGCATTAGTCTGAACCCAAACAAGTGTGCATTTATGGTATTTTTAGGGATGATATTGGGTTTCATTGTTTTCAAAGAAGGGAAACTACCAAATCCAAAGAAAATACGAGCAATAGTAAACATGCCACCACCTAAGACCACAACAAATTCAAGTATTCAATGGGATGGCATAGTTTTATAGATGATTTATCAAAAAAATTGCTACTATTATGGCACCTATCACTAAACTAACCAAAAAGATAGAGGCTTTTCTTTGGACAAAGGATTATTAGAAGGCTTGGGAATTGATCAAACATAAATATATTGAAGCATCGATATTGATATCACCAAATTGGTAGGTGGAGTTTCATGGTCATATAAATTAATCCTTATTAACTATGGGGACTATGTTGTCTAAGAATGTAATAAGGAAGAGTCATCAACTAGTAGTGTATGCTTCTAGGCTTTTTAACAAAGCATAACATAATTATAACACAATAGAAAGAAAGGTTTTAGCAATGGTTTTTGCTTTGCACAAGTTCAGACATTACTTGCTGGGCAATAAGTTTTTTTTTTTATATGGATCATATGGCATTGGTCTATTTGGTCAACAAACCACAGGTTTTAGGGAAAATAGCTAGATGGTTGTTATTGTTCCTAAAATATGATTTCATGGTAATGTATAAGCCAGGTAGAACTCATGTACTTGTAAATGCATTGTCAAGATTACTAGATATTATAGAACCCATAGGTGTGCCTGATCAAACCACATATGCAAGTTTGTTTTACATAGAGCTTAAGTGGTTGAAAGATATGAAGGAATTTTTAAGAACATGACATATTGACGGCACATTATATGTATAACAAAAACAAATATTGGTTAGGAGAGTAAAACCTTTCACACTAAAGAATGGTGAATTGTACAAAATGGACCGAAACAACAAATTGCACCAATGCTTAACAACAACAAAATCACAAATGGTGATGAGAGAACTGCATGAAGGACCATCAGGAGGGCATTTTGCAACTGAATAAAACAAAGGAAGATATTGGATGCTAGATATTGGTGGCCAACTATGTATAGAGATGTGCATGATTACTACAGATCTTGTGTCAATGCATGTCAAAGAATAGGAGGATTAACAACTCAAAGTCTTGCAAAGCTGGTTATAAGTCTTCTAAAGGAACCATTTATGAAATGGGGACTTGATTTTGTGGGGCCAATTAAGCCAACAAGAAGATATACATGAAACAAATATATTACTATAGCCACATATTATGCTACCAAGTGGGTGGAAGCAAGAGCATTGAGAAATTATACTATGGCAATTATAGTAAAAAATTTATATGAATGCATATTAACTAGGTTTGGATGTCCTTTGACTATAATCATAGATCAAGGAGTTCATTTCATTAATGACGCCTTCAAGTATTTAATAGATCATTTTCTGTTGAAACACGTGAGTTCCACAACCTATTATCTTCAAGGGAATGGGCAAGTTGAATCTACTAACAAAGTACTTGGGACATTGTTGACAAAGTTAGTTAATGAGAATAGAACAAATTAGGATGAACATCTATCCATAGTGTTATTTACATATGGATTTGTATACAAAGTAGCAACAAGGTATACACCATATCAATTAATGTATGGATTACATCCATTGATGCCTACATAGTACATAATGCTAATTGTTGGTGGAAATGAGAGAAATAATGCTTCAGTGAAAGTTTTAACTAACAAAATTATAGAGTGGGAGAAGTTGCAAGAGGATAGAATGCAAGCTACAGAAACTACATGTATTCAATAGTGGAATAGAGCATTATGAAGTCAACAAATGAATCTAGAAAAGCAGTTCAATTTTGGTGATTATGTTTTGTGGTTTCCAAAGGGAAATAAATCACACCTAGGGAAGTTTACTAAAAAAAAGTTTGGACCGTATAAAATATAGTATGTATTGCTAAATAACATTGTGTTATTAGTGACAATTGAGAAGTTTGAGACTAACCTTGTGCTGGTCAATATGAATAAGCTCAGACCTCACAAATACATGGAATTTGAAGTTCAAAAACAAAAGCAACATATGTTAATGTATTAGGAACAGAATATAGGTGGATTTTAGGCGGAGAATTTTGATACGGAAGTGGAAGATGAAGACTATGACATATAGAAACCATAGATATGGAATAATAAAGATGATGAACAGATGGAATATCTTGCAATCAACATAATATTGATTGTGGAACTACATATGACTAATGAATCTATGAGTAATAATTGCAAAAGTGAAGGATTTGGGAAGTAGAGATCTAATAATGAATTGTTAGGGGTATTGGTTGAATCAACATATGTATTCATCCAGTCATCAGGAGTATTCCCACAAACATCTAATTTGGTTACTAAGTCAACAAAAGAAACAATATAGTTATCAAATGTATTATTATAATCAACACGTGAGTTCAATCAGCAAAGGCATATACGGTGAACAAGGTGGACTTAGTATAGTTAGTGTAGGGAGATTAGGGATGTGGACTTATTGGAAGATGAAATTTGAGGCGTTCATTGATAATGATGATGCGAAGTGCCTCCATGTGGTTGTACAAGGGACACAATAAATGGTAGTGATGGGTTGTATTAGTTTTGAGAATCAGACATTAATTAAAAGATCATGGGCAAATGAAAAAATGAATGCGATGGGTGGGAAGTTCAAAAATGAAAAAAACGCAAATTATTGATCAAGGGCGTAGATATTTACTTTAGGCATAAGGATAAGGTGTATGTCATTAGTGAACAACTGATTGTATATGTCTTTGGAATATGTGCAGAAGGGTATTAAAAGATCCTAAAAGGTAGGTTAGTAAGTCATTAACAGTTCAGGCATTATAGAGTTATAGATTTACACCTACAAATTCTTCTATAGATTAGTGGAATGCAAAGTGTTTGGGTTTGCCATACTCTGTCAGATATCTTAAAATTATATTTGTTGTTTATCAGAAGTAGAAGGTATAGTATTTTTGCAATAAGAATGTTATTACATTAGTGAAAGCAGAAAAGGGGCAGAAGGTACATTGGGCACAAATTATATTCAATAGTCTATGTAGTGAATTAGATTTGGTGGTATAAGTATGTCAAGGATAATAAAGGGGATAAGAAAGATACTTGTCAATTTGCCTTAGTATTGGCAAAAATCTTTTAGTATTTGCTTGTGCATCAAAAGGAAAATCCACATAAACCACTGACCAAGGTTAAAAGAATTAAGGAGGAGATGCAGACAACATTGGAAAACAAAAAAAAGGCCGTAATAGACTCACCAAGAAGTGCTCTTAAGAGGAAGAACATAGTTGAGGAAGGAGGAGCCTCAGGTTTGAGAATGAAGAAGGAACATGAAAGCACAACAACAAGGGCACATAAAATGATGAGGGGAAGAATGGAACATCTACAATGCCATCACTAGTACAAGCAGTGCCAATAATGGTACATGCAACCAGATAGACTACATAGGTACCATAGATGACATCTCCACATGAGGGACAATTTAAGGAGCAGAAGTAGGAAGTACGACACATGACATCTCCATAGGAAAGATAGTTGAAGGAGCAGAGGCAAGAAATTAAAAGGAAACATGACACAAGGTTTCTAGAGGGTGAGGAACATCTACACTTTGATGGGGATGTATATGAAGATTGGATGGATAACACTAAAAATTCACATCATTTTGAGCATTTATAACAACATTTGTAGCAGCAACAATAGTAAACACAGGAAGGTTTACAAGCTACTAGATTACACACAGAGAGAATGGAGACAAAGCCTTCTTTTGTAGGGTTCAGACCATTAAAACTACAAGTACCAGTTAGTAGACCAAGATATGTAGAGGGATTTCCATTTGAATTTAAGTTGGGGAGCAAATTGGTGCAAAAGATGGGATCGTCTACAAAAGGATCTAAAATCCTACGACATAAACAAGTACATCAAAGTCTATGGAGGAGGTCACTACAAAAGTAATGTAGCCACAAAAGGTAGTTGAATTATTTCAAACTATGGTAATTGTAAGTCTGAATATGGGGAATTTCAATTCGGAGGTGATCAATCTAAATAATAGATTGGCCACAGGGGAGAAGGAGAAGGCAATACTACATGAGGAATTAAATAAAAAGAAAGACTTCTAGAAAGGGTATACGCATAATGTGGAAATCTGGAAAAAGAATAGGGCAAGGACTGAGCAGAAGATTAAAGTGTTCATTAACTACAAGATGAGAATGAGGAGCTCAAAGGTAGCATAACAAGGTTGAAGTCACAAGATGAAGAATTGTAGGATTTAAGGCAAAATGCTAAAATATGGGACACAATAGAAAGAAAGCGGATAGAAGCATTGTTTTTTCATAAGCAACAACAAGAAGCTTTGGGTAGTTAGGTGAAAGCACTGACTAAGGAAAAGAAGGAGCAGGAGAATGTTCTAAAAATTTGGAATTGGTAAATATGAAGGATGCATCTATGTTGCAATCTGAAGAGCTTAAAAGAAATATAGCAAAGGCAAAAAGAGAGAAGTTGATGGAGGAAAAGAAGGAATATCAAATAAATTTGTAACGCCTACAAGCACAGTTGGAGATTACATAAGAATAGGGGAAGAATATGGACCTAGCTGGTGTTAAAAAAAGGTTAGAGGATTATGAAAAAATGCTATAGTATTATACCTTGATGAAGAAAAAAAACAAGATGAAGGATTCTGAGGTAGAAGATGAGGAATGATGGGAGGTTGTAGAGGAATATTTTACAAAGGAGTTAGAAAAAAATATAGTTTAACATAAAGCTTATGAAAGAATTTTGAGGTAGAAGTTTGACATTTATCAAAAGATATTTCTAGATTTTGTTTGTGGTAATCCAATAAGTACAGAGGCATCGAACAAGGATGGGGAGGTTGAAGTAGGGCCCAGTGGAACAACTCAAGAGGAAGAAGTGTAGATTGAAGAACCATAGAACCTTAGAGGATAAACAACTTAGGAGGAGGAAGTACAAACAAAAAAACCACAAGACTTCAGAAGAGGGGGCCAAAAAGAGAAATAACCACATATAATTCAAGAACAAGAGTAAGTGGAATCTATTCCAACAACATAAAAAGAGGTATCCAAAATAAACCCTTGAAATAAAACCACAAATTGAGTTGATGGAGGAGGTCAAAACTGTAGAGCCAAAGGTGGGTATAGAACCATTGGTTGCTGAACAAGTCGAAGCTATAGAGATTGTAGTGGAAGAGATAGATGTTTAAAACATTGCAGAATATAATCATTTCATAATCTGTCATTTTCCAATGATTTTAGGGACAGAATCCACAGTAGAGAGGGGGTAATGTTAAAGGGAGGATGAGTACATGGTTTGGATGAACAAGGCATTTGGATAGGGACTGATCATGGAACATTGTTAGTTTGAATTTGAATTTTTGTTGTTTTTGGAATCATGATGATGTGACTTGGGATTGCCCAATATGAGGAGTTATGGGATGAATGAGGGAAGGATTAGACACATAGTTTTGGGAAGAATAAGAGGAGTTGTAGGTACTTTGTAGTAGAAAACCACAAATTTTGTTTTGGATATACCACAAATTTTATTTACTGTTTTGATTTCATTTCAACAAAACATGGGATTTTGTAGTAATTCTTATGCATTTTTAGTAAAATAAAGAAGTACAAAGTTCTACATGGGTTTCTATGTTCATATTATCGTGTGAATTTGTTGTAGTATCAAAATATGATGAAATGAATTGTAATTTTGTCTTTGGATTTTTCGGCATTGTATTATGAAGTGCAAATTTTGGTTATATGAAATAACCATGAATATGGTGTTTTAATGAACCGTAAAGTCAAGTGTGTTTAGAATCAAAGTAGAAATTGTGAATGTGTGCATATTGTAGTGCAAATATGTTGTTATAGTAGTGTGAAATAATTCTACAAGGATTAAATATCACTTCTACCAAGTTTGAATTCACAAAAGATGAATGTGTACTCACTTCACAACAATTGTCCCAAATGCACATTCATATTGAATGCATGAAAGAAGGATCCTTGTACCCCAATGGTAAAGGAATCACAATTAAAGACCCTACTTTGAATTTTACACAAACAAAAGATGGGTGTGATGAAAACACAATGAAATGGTATTTAAGATTGGGCCATTGTAATCCGCAAACATTGAAGTTGATGAAGACCAAAAAAATGGTTAATGGAATAAATGATTTTATCTCCACATTACCATTTTGTCAAAGTTGCTTGTATGGAAAGCAACAACGAATGAAATTTCTTACCCATGGTGGTGGAAAAGGACAATCAATTTTGGAGCTCATCCATTCAGATGTTTGCAGAACAATGAAAATTGCAACTCTTGGTGGAACTAAATATTTTGTTACTTTTATTGACGATTACTCTAGGTTCACCACAATATATTTTGTGAATATAAATCCAAAGTTTTTGAAAATTTCCAAATATTTTGCGCCATGGTGGAAAATCAAACTAAAAAAAGAATAAAAATTCTTCAAATAGTTAATGGTGGTGAATTTTTGTTAATAAAAAATTTCAACAATTTTATGAAACAAATGGAATCTTTTGGCAATTTACAATACCCTACATTCCAGAGTAGAATGGGGTGGCAGAATGGAAAAATATATCTTTAGTTGAAGGTTTGTGATCTATGTTGAACCATGCAAAATTATCTAATAGCTTTTAAGGTGAAGCAATGGCTACAATTTGTTTTGTTCAAAACATAATTTTCATTTCAACACTACAAGATTATACAATACATGAAACTTGGTTTGGTATCAAACTAGATGTCAGCAATTTTAAGATTTTTGGCTATCCAACATGTGTTTGTATTCCTACTAAGCTTTGCCATAATTGGAAATGAAGTTGCATTAATGCATCTTTTTGGGTTATGGGGAAACATCATGTCATAAATCTTATCAAATTTATGACAAAACAAATAAAACAATAATTCTTAAATAAATGTGGTTTTTAATGAAGAAGCCATGTTTTTAAAAGAAGGGTACATAACATTTGATGCAACTATTTATGAATCAATAGAAGGGGAAGATGAAGGTTTTATGCCTTTTGATGTTGAATTTGACGAACCACCTCTTAATGTTCCAATGAACCGAGTAGCGGGGCCCCAAGAAATTTCAATGCACCACATCAAGCAACCACAATAGAATAAATATTCCCAAAGACACCTCCCATGTCAACCCATGAAGCTCATCATTTTCAAGATTCTTTTCAATTCTAAAAGGCCGTTTGAACTTTCCATATGTGTTTTATATGGAGGTGAATGGATCACATACATTTAAAGAAGTTATAAATTCACTAGATGATGCCAACTAGAAGGAAGCCTTTGATGATGAGTATAATTTTCTAATTCAAAATCAAACTTCACGTTTGGTTTATTTACCTTCACATCAATCTTTGATAAGTTGTAAGTTGATACTTCATAAAAAGTATAATGCTAATGGGTCCATTTTTAAATATAAAGTTTGACTTGTGATTCAAGGATTTTCTCAAGAGCTTGGAATAAACACCATGAAACTTTTAGTCCAGTGGTAAAATTGATTTAAGAATTTTATTTTCTTTTGCAATGGCCTTGGATCTTGAAATTCATCAAATGGATGTTCGTACAACCTTTTTCAATGGCATTTTGCATGAAGAAATATTCGCACTACATAAGGGCTCATAAACTAAAATATGTCAACTTTTACTTACTTTATATAGTTTAAACAATTTCTTTGGGGATGGTATGAACAAATGAGTTCTTATCTATTGGGGATTGGCTTCACCAAGAGCTAAACCAACACCAACATATATATTCGATGAGCTAGTGCAACTTTTCTTTTCATAGGCTTGTATGTTGACAACACTATTTTAGTGAGCTATCATTTAGCCTTATTAACTTTCACAAAAACATCCTTGTCTAAGGAATTTGAAATGATCGATAGTAGGGAAATTGCTTATTGTCTTGGTATCCAAGTTAGATGGAATCAAAGACTTAAGAAGATCCATCTATCTTTAGAAAAATATCTCAATGATATATTGGCATACTTTATGATGGATTCTTGCCATCGAGTCACTACACCATTTCTCATAGTTTTGAAACTTAACAAAAGTATGGCACCAATTATTGTTGAAGATGTAATTGCCATGAAGGACATTCCATACAAAAATGTTGTTGGAAGTTTAATGCATGTTATGGTATGCACATGTTTTGACTTTGTTGATTTTGTTTTTCACATTTCTCAATTCATGAATAATCCTAGAAAAGGAGCATTGGACTATTACAAAAAAGGTTTAATGATACATTAGGGTTATGTTCTTACCTTGGAATTATTTACTTTCATTCTTCAATAATGTCTTTTATTAGCTGGTGTGATTCTTATTGGGCTGTTGATGTTGATAATCGTTGGTCCATAACTAATTATTTGTTTCAAGATGCCAATGGACTTATATCATGGCAATATAAGAAGCAGTCCATTGTTGCCATTTCTACTACTAAAGTAGAATACATGGCAATAACGAGTGCCACCAAAGAAGCATTATGGATTTATCAATCGGTGTTTGATCTTGGGTTTCATATTCCCCATCCCATTTAGCATCATTATGGTAATCAATCATGTATTAAGTTGGCACAAAATCCAAAGTTCCATGAACAATTTAAACACATAGCTATCCTTTATCACTTTCTCCACGAGCAAGTTGAAAAAAATACCATTTAATTAATTTATTGTAATACCACATACATGATAACATGTTTTCTTGCCAAATCCTTACTTTGGCCCAAACATGAATTTTGTGTAGTTCATAGTGGACTTCATTATATTGAAAACATTCAATAATGAAGATCAACTATAGGGAGGGTGTAGGAAAACTAGATGAATGAAGCTTCACTTCATTACTTCATCCTTATTATTCTTTACTTGTTGTGACTGGTTTTGACACTCGGTACCTTGTCTTCATAGATCTTCTTAAATCCTCATTTTTGTGAACATAAAAGTCTATAACATTAAATTGTTAAAATAATGACAATTAATTTGATCTTTGAAAAATCCTAATAACATGAACGTGTAACCTCTATCCATTATGTAAGCAAAAATCAAGGAAAAATATCAACTTGTTTGATGAACTTGGCACATTGTGTTGTTGATGTACAACCAATCTGACCCACAAGACCATGATGGAGGTGGTCCTCTTTGCTATAGTGTGTTGTTGGCAAAAATAGAGAGTTCCTTTGTTGATTAATGGCAATGTGACATTTTGAAGGTTTGTGCTACTAGATAATGATGGATTTTCTTAGCAATGGCCAATGGCAATGAATTTTTTTACATGGAGGAAGATCTAGCCCCCATGTGTGGGGTCAAGGGGTTTTTGGGTTGACTTGAAGAAGAGAATCCAAAAGAATCCTAAAGGTCATTTCATAGGCCTATTTTGCTTGTCAAAATTTGGCTATAAATTGCTAAGGAAAAACAAATGTTGTGAGTAGGACTTGACTCCTCTCAATATGTGTGAAGTAAAACTATGTGTTTTCATCATTTTAATGTAGAATATAGACATGATAGTACATACATACCTAGTTAGACATTGGTGTAAGATGTGTCAAAGTAATTTATTTTTCATAAGGTAAATAAGTAACTAGGGTAAATATGCCCCGCCACCAAACAGAGCTCGATAATTGAACACCCTAATGGGTCAATTCAACATCTGTGAATGGTTATGGGCGAAGCTACAAGCATTTAAAAATCTTCTTATGACTGAATGCCCAATACTAAAAATAATTGTTCATTTATTTTTAATTATTCACATGAAATATTGATTTAATGTGCAATTTTTGTGGGAAGGAGAAGTTGGTATTTGAAAGAAAATTAACGTCATTATGTATATGATCCATTTGGCATGGGAAAATAATAGCACAACCTCAAGCACTAAACTAAAAATAAAAGAACATTTGGTTAATATTATTGTCAAGTATGGAGTGTTTGTTTATAGGTGTCTTTTGAAACAAATTAAGGGCACAACATAAGGTATTTCAAAGCCAATGGTTGGATTGAAGTTGGTTTTACAAAAGGAATAATGAAAATTGCAAATTTTGTTTTGCTTATGGGAGTTTTGTATCACATTGAAAGGCATGCAATTGTACATAAATATAACTTAAGTCCTAGTAAACACATTGTGCCCAAAAATCAACAAGACATCAAATCCTTAAGTATTTCAAAAAACTCCATCGATTAGTTTTCCAAAGGATTCCAAAGGAGACTCTCTTCTAGATTCCTCCTATGTTAAAACATTTATAATTCCTTCCAAAAAGCCTTAGTGCAAAATCAAGTTTACACATAAGTTGAAATCAAAACATTGGTTTAATCTTTGCAATTTTTTTATAAAAGTATGTCATCTCAAAGAGCTAGAGTAGAAAAACAATTGCAACTCTGCTTAAAATTCTTAGCTTCTAGTGATGTAGTGTTGAAAATTATAGATCTGCTAGTGAAAGTAAAGGAAGATAGGTCAAGTCTGAAACTCTTATTGCAAAAAATAGGTTTGAAAGAAAGTTTGTAGAAACCAAAGCTGAAAATCAAACTGGAACAAGTAAAAGGGGAATCACCAACTCCAAAAGTAGTTTTGCAAAATCCAAATTTGAAGATCAAAGTAGAACATGTAGAGGAGCAAGTAGATTTGTAGAAACCAACTTTGAAAATAATAGTAGAGAATGTAGAGGAACAAATATATATATGCAAAAACCAAATTAAAATATCAAAGTAGAAAAAAGTTCAAAAACATATATATCATAGATCAAATCTATAACTAGATATTCAAGAAGTATTGAGATTATTGTTAAATTTAGCAATATGTAGTCCAAAATGCTGGATCACAAAGATTCAAAAGAGCAAGGGATCAACTTGGTTACATAAATCATTCTTATAGATTTTTTCTAGCCTACACAACAAGAGAAGATTTTAATTTTTTTGGGAGGATTTTGTAAATTTCTACACTCTCATGTACTTTTCTACACATCAACTAGAACATGCATTAGCCCAATTTCCAAACTTATTGCATTTTTTGGATTCTTGGGTTATGTATACCCTTGATTGGCCCATAACATACACCATTGAGTTCCTGGGGTTGGGACTGGAAGAAGCCAACCATGAATTTAATTGTGCTTCAAAACGGTGAAGCAACATGATGGACCTACACTAAATAAACAAGGAGAACTTGGCCCCTAAGCTTGTGTTAGATAATAGAAGACTAACATTTTAGTTGAATCAAACATTTATAACATGTAAGAGAAGTATGTGGACAGACGATGCACTAGACACAACAATGGATGTTTTTGAAAGAAGACACATTCATTAATTAAGGCCAACAAAACATGGAACATTATTTTAAATTCATTTTCCAATCACCTAAATGGAAAAACTAGATCTAGAAAGATGGGGCCAAGAGGTGTGTTCACAACAAAAGAGGATGTTAAAGTGATTAAATGGACCTTAGTTATGCAATAATGTGGACTATCTATTAATTTACATTAGTTGAAGATGAAGATTGTAGACCTTACACAAATAAGGCCTACATTATTTTGAGATGCGATACCAGGTAATAGTTGGTGGTACTAGTTCAAGCACATGCATCTAGAGTTAAGCATTTGCCATGTAGAAGAATTGGAGGTTTGCAAAACACATGGATTAACAGCTGATACTTGCAAATTTTTCTACATTAACTAACAAATATTATACAATCAACATAGTTATGTTCCATATCATGTATGGAACTCATATGAAATTGGAATTTAAGTTGGCAAACAAGCAAGAGCAAGGGTTTTGGCTCAGAGAGGGTCAAATGTTGTTTATAGTAGCATCCCCAAGTCATAGGAATGATTAACTATAAATTGTGCAGTGAATGTTATAAGGTTTGTTCTACTAGGGTTTTACATCTTTAGGAAAGAAAATTTGCAAGATGATTACATTAAATTATGTAAATTAGGGATTTGCATGTGAAAACTTGGATGATTTTTTTTGTTCAAGGAGCTCTTTTTTCTTCAAAAAATTTGTCCAAGTGGAATTTCTTTCACCAATAGACACTTATTAGTTCTAGATGGGCATGACAATCATGTTACCTTAGAAGCAATATCACAAACACGAGATGGGTTTAGACATGATAACCCTACCATCCCACACATCACATGCTCTCCAACCATTAGATGTATCTTATTTCAAGCCATTCAAGAAACATTTAGAAAGGTTAAAGATGTAGCCATGTCTAAAAATAATCATATGCAACTAGATAAGATAACATTAGTTAAGTGGGTAGATTAGGTTATGGAGCAATCATTAATAAAAAAATATAAAGTTTAAATTTAGGGCCACAAGTATATGGCCTTTCAATCCCAAAGCAACGGACATTAAGATTCAACTTTTACAAATACACATTATAGAGCTAGTCAATGATCAAGGAAGTAAAGACAACACAATAGAGGATGAAGCTAATCATAATCAAGATTAGGGAAAAAAATGTGCATCTATAGAATTTCTACATATAGGTGAAATGGTTTCTCAATCAACAACTAAAGATTTTTTTAACAAGTATGAACATGGCCAACATTATTATGTAAAAAATTCTTTCATAGCCTTATTAACATTGAAGAGTAGCTAGAGGAGTTCAATGGTGTAAACTTAGATGACAACCTTGATGTGTTATAAGAAACTTTATTTTCTTTACCAACTTTACCACATGGATCCATGTTTATGCACAACTTGTTTTCATTGCCTTGTTTATTTATAAGACGGACAAAAGGAAAGGAACAATTAGTTGATTACTCCTAATTTCATGTAGTACATTTGATCATTACTTAAATATCATGTGAAAAAAGGCCATGGACAAGGTAGTTGTAGAGGAAATAAGAGAAGACAAACAAAAGGAAAGGGAGGATAAGAAACTAAAGAGGGCAGCATATGTGGGGTCTACAAGGGATTGAACAACTTTCAATGAATAGTTGAAAAATGAACTAGAACATAGTTTACTGTAGCCTATACTATAACCATTGTGAAGGAAGTCAGCAATAAATTTCACTAAAAATTTTGTGCAAACATGCAAGCAAATCCATACAAGTACATGGGCACGAATCTTGGATGTGGAATAGTCTTTTAGTGTGAGGTTCGGCAACGAACAAATAGTCACCAAACAACACGAGGTTGCCAACCATCAATGTTATTGCTTCTTGCTCCATATTGATTTTTTTTGTTGTGCAAAGATTTCTCCCCCCTTAGTAGACTACTTGGAACTATTGTGATCAAGGGATTTTTCATTCATCTTGGTGATGGAAATAGGTAGTGTTTGGTAGTCAAGGTATTATTGTTTGTTTATAGGTGGCAAACTAACTCCCCATGGGCTGCCATGTGTTTGATGCAATTTCTTTTCACAATTTTTACCACCCTGACTTCACATGGGCATATCTTTCTCATTTAAAAATCAAATTGAACAATTTCAGGGCCAATGTGTGTGCAATCTAATGGTCTACATTTCATCTACCCCATATACGAAGAAAATATATTGAGTGAGAGCTCCATGACTGAGACACTAAATGTTCAGTCATTGGCCAGTTTACCCTGGTTAGTTTCTAGCTGATCATAACACTTTGGGAAAAGCAAATTTAGAATTGGTACACTGTAACGATCCCATGAAGAGATTACTTGGGTTTATTTAAGGGAGTTTTGAAAGAAGAGAGAGGTCAGCCTTGTGCTTTATCAAAGAGAAGTTAAGAGTTGATTTCTCTCTACTAAAGCACAGCTTAGGAGAGGTTTAGGTCAGTGTTAGAAGCAAAGCTTAGGGGAGGTTTAGGTGAACTGTAATAATAAATCCCCTAAGCTTCAATACAGCTGAACCCCCTGGCAACGTGATTGCTATCACGATGCAGATCATCATCCTGGCAGCAATCAGTAAGTTAGCTAGGGTTGACGCTAGATAATGAATGGAGCTCAAACCTGCTGCCTTTGAATACCTGTCCAAGAAGCTTGAACCATAAAAATGAGGACAGGCACTTGAAGGCAGCAAGATGATGTTTGAAGCTCTCTCACACCAACCCAACTGTAAAAGTGTGCAAACCGTGTATGGGCAGATGGGGGAGGTACTGCCCTTAAGTCAACAGGTAATAAGCAAGCCACCCTCAATGGAAATCCCAGCTGAAAGTTAGCTCCATTGTAATGCAAGGAAGAAGCCAACAACCCAAAATCATAACAAAACATATGATGTGTGTACAACAAGACAGTTGCACAAATGAAGGCCACCAACCCTGTACTACATACAACCGGGACACCTGCAGAAGGGATGAAGGGGAGAATTTCCTCTTTAACTTAAAGCCCTGGCCCTGGCGTGGTCTTTAAACACTAGGAGGAGTGGGATTTATAAAGTGGAATTTCCCTCTCAGGAGGTGGAAGGGAGTTTCATTTTGTTGTTGGGCATTTTGGTCTATTGTCAGGCAGTTCATGAAATCATCATTGCTTCATCAGGCATTTTGGGAAATCATGTGGGCTTCATCTGTGGGTAGTTGTCATTGGGGTTTACATAAGGTAACTCTCTCGGGCCATGGAATCCCCAAAATAACCACTATTGGCTCTTGCCTTGGGGGTGGTTATTTTGGGAACTCCCTGCTCCTCAGGAGTTACCACCCTACACCAAATAACCCAACCATACAGCCCCAAATTGAAAAGGAATTAGATGGAAAGTGGCAGAGGTGACAAGCGGACAAATGATGGCTCCACCTGGTATGCAAATTCTGCGAGCTGACGAAGACCTCTACAATATAGAAACAATAGAGAAACCAAGTACTCTACCTCAACCTTGTTCCCTGCAGTGGAAGAAGCCCCATAAGCTTGCCCTAAATCCTAAACCCTTTTGATTATTGGTTCATGGGCTTCATTCAGCTTGAGGACCTCATCATCACAGCCTTACTTGCACTTTTTTGGTTGTTGGTCCTACACTTTCTGCCATGATTGCATTGGAAAAACATGATTTGCCATATTAGTCTGAAACCAACAACGTGGGCCCTGTGAACAAATCTAACAGAAAATATCTGAAAATAATTTAACCTACCTGGGTGCATGTTGCACCACCAATGAATGTCCTTGGGTGATTGTATTGTTGTGCAATGGTGCACATGAAGGTACAGTTTTAAAAGTTTTTTGGAATGGAAAAAAGCTCCAAAACTGGAAAATATTTAGCTTTTGAATTCAAGTAAGTAGCAGGTACTAATTTTGGCTAATTATGTGTGAAAACATTATTCCACCTGCTGCTGGCATGTTCGGTTATGCTCCTCTGCACCTGTCTTCCTTTCCTCAATGGCCAACAAATTCATAACAACCATTGAGTTATGAGTGTTGGGGGTACAACAGGAAGATTGATCAACACACTTGCCCTAAAGCTCTTGTATTGAATTCCGTGCAAACCCAAATGAAAGGAGTACAACAATTGCCCTTGTGTGGAGCTGTAGAGTTTGAATCGCCCACAGCTGCTACTGCAGAACAAAGACAACCTCCTAGTCAGGAATCGGCATCTCTACTAATACTTCAACCAACCCATGGCCACTTTCTGTGGTCTCTATGTTACGTTTGCATGGGTTGCTAAAAATCTGAGCTATTGGGGGAAAGGAAACAGTTTTGAAGCAGTGTTGGGTGGTTCTTTGAATTTTTGAAGAACTGCTGGTTCCAGTTCTTTAAATATTCCAGATTCAAAGAAGCACCAGTTCTGGTTCCTTGAAAAACTTCAGAATCAAAGAACTGTTGGTTCCAGTTATTTCAAAAATCTTAAACAATTGGTGGTTTTCATGAAAGAACCAGCAAAGAGCCTATGATTCTCTGGACAGTTCTTTGACTTTTCATTCTTTGAGAATCACGGTTAATTACACCAAAACTGGTTCTTTGAAGTTTGAGAACCGACAGGTAAGCATATATATACCTTTTTTGTAATAACTGGTGGGTATCTGTCCCTCATTCTAAGAACCGCCCAACAATGATTTGAACCCAAAACAAGAAGGCATAAGTTGCAGCTGGTATCTCTAAAGAGCCTCTCTCATGGGATGGTTGAGCCAAATCTGCATTGCTCCACTCAAGTTTTGGGCTTAGGCCAAGGTAATAATGGATTCGGACCAGTAAACACTTGTTTTGTGGTTCTTTGCTGCTGGCTTGATGATATCGGCAAGGAACACCCCAAAAAAAAAGAATTAAGGCTTAACCTTGGCCCTCCATATAATTAGCACAGTATTCTCCTTGTCTACAACCTGAAATTAACCAAGAAAATGTTATCCAGTAGGTGCATGATACACCCTTCATTTGAGACAAATCCTTATGCTAAGACTTGCAACCAGTGTTGGCCAGTTATTGATTTTTCCATAACTGCTGGCTAGATTTTATTTTTATAAAATATATAAGATGGTTCTCAGTTAATTATCAATATCAAAAAAATTGGATGCCAGTTAAGTTATCAATATTTTTTATACGAACCATTGGTTATATGTAAGGGTAGGTTTTCAAATACCTGATTGATAACTGCTGGTTATCCTGCTGGCTATACACTGGTTATAGGATTTTTAAAGAATTGAATTTAAAACTTGCATATTTTTCTGTTTTTTTTTTTTTT
>Ga0116227_10006278_pt1 | contig 24229 bp, 20 predicted proteins | sample S1TSphgellanicum_FD_89693 | JGI IMG/M metagenome (GOLD analysis project Ga0116227, IMG submission 89693) | Host-associated microbial communities from peat moss isolated from Minnesota, USA - S1T2_Fb - Sphagnum magellanicum MG | ecosystem: Host-associated > Plants > Peat moss > Unclassified... | reverse complement strand
GGCGGGTCTCGCGCTTGTAGTCGAAGCCGATGTTGAAGCTGGCGGTGGGCGCGCGGGGCAGATATTTCCCCGAAGCGTTCCCCAGCGTCAGCGGTCCATTGCCATAGGGCGCCACATTGATCGGCGCGTAGAAGGGCGCGTTGGGGAAGGTGTCATATTTTGAATCGAGCGCCGTGAACCCGAAGGTCGCGGAGAGGGCCTGTGTGATGGACGCCGCGCCATCGAACTCAAAGCCCCGCGAATGGGCCTCTTTGGCGTTGATCAGGACGATGGTGACCGTGGGATTGGCGGAGACGGCTTGAACCTGCAGGTTGTGAATCTGCTCGTCAAACAGATCCGCGTTCAGCCGCAGCCGGTGATCGAAGAGTTCGGTCTTCTCGCCAACCTCATAGGCCTCCATGGTCTCAGGCAAGACCGGCGTGGCCGAGAAGGGCACCGTGTTGAATACGCCAGCCTTGAAGCCCGTGCTGAAGCTCACATAACCGAGCGTCGAGGGCAGGAACTGGTGATCCAGGCCAACCTTGTAGGTTGTCCGGTCGAAGTTCTGGTCGGCCGAGGCGACCTTCCCGGGGACATAGGCGGCGGCGGTGGAAAGGTCCGTATGACCGCCCCCCGAAACGTCATCCGTCGTGTAGCGAATGCCCAGCGTCAGGTTCGTCGCGGCGGGCAGGTGGATCGTTGTTTGACCAAATCCCGCATAGGAGGTGTCGCTCTGGTGCGCATAGATGAGCGCCGTATAGGGGCCAAGCGACAGCCCGTTCTCCGCGATGGGAGAATAGGAGCCGTACTGATTGATGAAGTAGAATCCCACGACCCAATCGACCATGTGACTAGGCTTGGACTGTAGACGAAGCTCCTCGCTCGTCTGGAGCGCGGCGTCGCGGAACATCGCATCCGTGTAGTTGATCGGCGAGTCATCGCCATCCTGGAACAGCCGCTCGTTGGTGCGACGATAGGCCGTAATCGAGATCAGGTCGGCGAAGGAAAGATCCTGCTTCGCCTGCAAGGAGATCCCCTCGCCGAAGATATTGTCGATATTATTGAAATTGTTGTCAGTGTCATAGAAGGGCAGGGGGCCGATCTGGGTGTGCGGCGCGACTGGCAGGCTCTGGGTGGTTCCCTCATAGGCGAGGGAAGACAAGCCATCGGTGGAACTCGTCGTGAAATAGTCGGCGGCGAGCATGAAGCTCGTTCCCGCCCAGGGGTCGAACTTGATCTTGGTGCGGACGATGGTCGCATCCTCGAATCCGTTCTTCGCGCCGGTGTCGATATCCGTTCCCCAGCCTTTGGCCTGGTTCACTTCCAGCACCGAGAGATTGGCGCTCAGCTTTTCGCCCAATCCGGCCGAGGCGTAGAGGCTCGCGCGGGTGGTGTCATAGCTGCCATAGCCAGCGCTGACCTCCAGGGCCGGCTGGCTGGTGGGGTCGCGGGTCTGGATCTGGATCAGGCCGCCCTCGGAGTTGCGCCCATAGAGCGTGCCTTGTGGTCCTTTCAGAACCTCGATCTGGGAGACGGCCGGCAGTTCGAAGAAGGCGGCGGGCAGACGGGAAATATAGACGCCGTCGATATAGACCGACGAACTGGCCTCATCGCCGATGTTGCGCACCGGGTTGCCCACGCCGCGGATGAACGGCACGGCCTGGCCTGTTCCCTCGCCGATCTTGATCGAGGAATCGAGGGTCGTGAGGTCCTCGAGGGTATGAATATTGTCCTTGGCCAGGGTCTCGCCGCCAAAGGCGGTCACGGGCAGCGGCGTCTTTTCAAGATTTTCCGATCGCTTCTGCGCGGTGACCACCACCTCCTGAAGGGCCGTGGCGCCTGAACCGTCCGCGGTTTCAGCGGCGAGGCTCGGGGCGGCGAGGGCGCTGGAGGCCAGGATGATCGTGAGCGCCGAGGCGCGTGTGAACAGGCTAGACGCAGAGCTCATATCAGCCTCACGGATGGAAGAGTTGGGTTGGGGATGCGCTGGCGTCAGCGCAGCAGGTTGGCCCGCAGCTCGGCGATTTGCTCGGGTCCGAGGGACAGCTTGGTTTTGAAGTAGTTGTCCGTGGACCCGTATTCTTGGTCGATGGCTGCGAATGACGCTTCGAGATAGTCTGGATCGGCGGCCAGGAGCGCGCTGACCACGTCCGGCGGCAGACGATCCAGCATGGCGCGGCCGGTTTCCGTCCGACCGATGATCGCCGCCGTCACAAAGCGGTTGCTGAGAGCGTAATCCTGCAAGACCTCGTCCCGGGGCGTACCCAGGGCCGTGAGGATCAGAGCCGCGGCAAGGCCGGTGCGATCCTTGCCGGCGGTGCAATGCACAAGCACGGGCGTTTGGCGCGTCAGCAGCTCCGCGAAGAGGGCCTTCAACTCCGGGGCGTATTCATCAGGCATCTCACGGTAGAGGGCGAGCATGGCCTCCCGGGCCTTGGCCGCCGAGGGCCGGCCATGATCCAAAAGCGCGTCGCTGGAAAAAATGGCGCCGTTCTTCGCCGCGACAAACGTCTCAACGGGTCCGGCGCCCCATCTGGTCGGCTCGGCGCGCCGCTCATCGTCCGTCCGCAGATCAAAGACCGCGCGGATCCCCAGGTCCGCTATTCGGCGATAATCCGACGCGTCCAGGTGCGAAAGCTCGCCGGAGCGATAGATCGCCCCCGATTTCACATGCCGACCGTCGGCGGCGTCATAGCCGCCCAGATCCCGAAAATTGGCCTGTCCATGAAGGGCGATGACGCGCGGCGCGGCCGGCGACTGGGGCGTTGGGGCGGCGACGGGGGTCGCCTGAGCCTGAGCCGCCAAGGCCATGGCGATAAGGGCCGCCTGGGCTGCGCGCCGGACCAGGCCCAGGAATTCATGCCATCCCCACATCCGCCGCCCCATCCTCGCCTCGCCGCCAATCGCCCGGGAGACGTAGCAAACCGAACGATTGAACAGATGATGGTTCCGTGAAGTTTTTTTGAAGTTTTCAAGACGACAAAGGTAGCTTCCAGGGTAGTGTTGAGGGGCAGGTTTCGGCCATGACGGAACCTCGTCGCATGTACGCTCCAGAAAACCGAACGGATGAACAGTTTGTATCTCTTGCTATTTCACAGCGGGCCGTTCTGATTGGCGGCATGTCGACGTACCTGGCGCCCGTCAGCGGGACGCATCATCAGCGCCTTGTGGAAGCGGGTTTCGAGATCGCCAGGGCCCGCGGCATCGGCGCGCTCAGCGCCCGAAGCCTCGCCGACCGCCTGCGGATGAGCGGCTCGGCCATGAATTATCACTTCGGCAATCGTGATTGCCTCCTGGCGGCCGTCCTGGAGCGCGCCGGGGAAGAGTCCGAGGCCTGGCGCCGGGGCCATGCCAAGACCCTGGCGAGCTTCGCGCCCTGGACCACAACGCCGGACATCTTTCTGGCCATGATCCAGGCGAGGCTCGATGCGGCTAGGGATTTGCAGATCCTGCATTTTGAGTTCGCCGCTCAAGCCAGTCGTCACGAATTCCTCGTTGCGGCCGCCAAGGCCGAGGCGGACGCCGATGGCGCCTATTGGCGTGGATTGGCGCGGGAGATGGGCGAGTCCGCGACCGCGGCCGTGGCGTGGGCGGATCTGTCCGTGGGTCTGCGCCTTCTGTTCTGCGCCGAGCCTGACGCGACCTTGCGCGCCACGTGGATGTCAGGCGCCCTGGCGCGCCTAGCTAGCCGCCTATCTGGCGCGAGGATCGCCCCGATCCGGGTTGCAGCCGCGCCCGATGCCGCCGCGCGTCTGGAGGCCCAGGCGCCGCGAACCGAAACCGCCGCGAGGATTGTCGAGGCGGCCCTGCGGGTGATCGCTATGAAAGGCGCTGCGGCCATGAGTCAGAGGGACGTCGGGGCGTTGGCGGGCGTCTCACAGGCGAGCGTGACCTATTTCCACCGCACCCGCGCCGACCTCATCGCGGCGGCGGCGTCAGCGCTGCACCGGGAAATCCAGAGCGGCGTCCTGGGCGAGGCCGAACGGGTGGGCGGGCCGACGAGGTGGGCCAGTCAGGTGATTGATGACGCCGGCGATTTCCGATGGCGCGTCGGCGCGCTTCACGAACTGATGCTCATGTCGGCGCGCGATGAGACGCTGACGCCCATCGCCCGGGAACTCCGGGCCACCGGCGGCGCCACCGCCATGGGATTGCTTCGGGCCCAGGGTGTCGCCGACCTCGACCAGCTTGACGCTTTCATGTGGTCAACGCTTCTGCGCGGGGCGGCCGAGACCGTACGGTTTCTGCCCGCGGCGGGGCGGCGTTCCGCCTTCGAGTTCCGAATCCGGCAATATCTCGCATATGTCTTCAACATCGAGGATATCGATGTTGGCGCGCCGCCTCTAATCGACCTCAACCCTGTCGCGCCAGGATGACGCCAAGGCATGACGAAGCTCCTCAAATCCCCGCCGATCACCAAGCGGACCCTCATCGCCGCCTCCGGGGCCCTTGCCGCCAGCCGCGCTTTCGGACAGGTGACCCCACCGCCGGCGCGGCCTCGGATCGTCCTCACGACGTCGCTGGGTCAGATAACCCTGGAACTTGCCGCCGATAAGGCCCCGATCAGCGCCGCGAATTTCTTGCGCTATGCCGATCACAAGCGTCTGGACGGGACGAGCTTCTATCGCGCCAGCAAGGGCGGCATGGACCCGCCCTCCGGCCTGATCCAGGGGGGACCGGCCAATGACCCCGCGCGGCTCTATCACCCCATCGCCCATGAGAGCACGACGGTCACGGGGCTTCATCATCTGGATGGGACCATTTCCCTCGCCCGCCTTGAGCCCGGCAGCGCCACCTGCGACTTTTTCATCTGCGTGGGCGCCCAGCCCTATCTGGACGCCGATCCCAGCGCGCCCGGGGATAATCTGGGCTTCGCCGCCTTCGGCCAAGTGGTCGATGGCATGGATGTCGTGCGCAAGATCCTGCTTTCCCCCACATCCCCCACCAAGGGCGAGGGGGCGATGAAGGGGCAGATGCTGGAGCCGCCGATCCCCATTATCACCGCGCGGCGCGCCGCATGAGACGCTTTGGCCTCCTGGTCCTGCTGGCGCTTGGCCTTGGGGCGCCTGCGAGCGCCGGGGCCGCTCTGCCGATCTATGGCGTTCAGGTCATCCACGCCTATCCCCACGATCCGGGCGCGTTCACCGAAGGGCTCTTTTACAAGGATGGCTTTCTCTATGAGAGCACCGGCCTTGAGGGGCATTCCAACATTCGCAAGGTGGCGCTGGAGACTGGCAAGGTGCTCCAGCAGCACGATTTGCGACCCGATCTCTTCGGGGAGGGGATCGTTGCCTGGAAGGGGCGGCTGATCCAGGTGACCTGGCGAACAGGCCTGGGCTTTGTCTATGACCTCGCCACCTTCAAGACGATCTCCACCTTCTCCTATCCTGGGGAAGGCTGGGCCCTGACCACTGATGGGGCGCGGCTGATCCTTAGCGATGGGACGCCCCGTCTGCGCTTTCTCGATCCGGCCACACTGAAACAGACCGATGACCTGACCGTCACGGCGGAGGGCGCGCCCGTGGCGAACCTGAACGAACTGGAATGGGTGAAGGGCGAAATCCTCGCCAATATCTGGTTCTCGAATTACATCGCGCGGATAGATGCCAAGAGCGGCCACGTCCTGGGCTGGATCGATCTGCGGCCCCTGGCGGCGAAGCTCGGGCCTCACGGCGACAATGATGTCCTGAATGGCATCGCCTATGACAAGGTCCATGACCGCCTTTTCGTCACCGGCAAGAACTGGCCCAAGGTCTTCGAGATCAAGATCACGCCCCCCGCGTCTTGAGGTGGGCATGCCTATATGAGGGGGGCTGAACCTAAGGGCCACCTCATGACCGATCGTCTCACCCAGGCCTCCGCGACGGACGCCTATGTTCTTGGCGACAAGCCCGTGAACCGCATGGGCTATGGCGCCATGCAACTGGCGGGGCCGGGCGTCTTCGGCCCACCCCGAGACCGTGACGGCGCCATCGCCGTGCTGCGCGCCGCGATTGAGGGCGGGGTCAATCACATCGACACCAGCGACTTCTATGGTCCCCACGTCACCAACCAGCTGATCAAGGAGGCCTTGCATCCCTATCCGGAGGGTCTTGTGATCGTGACCAAGATCGGCGCCCGCCGAGGCGATGACGGCTCCTGGAACCCGGCGTTCTCGTCGGCTGATCTGACGGCCGCGGTCCACGACAATCTGCGTAACCTCAAGGTGGACACCTTGGACGTCGTCAATCTGCGCCTCATGTTCGGCATACATGGGCCCGCGGAAGGCTCCCTCGAAGCCCCGCTGACGGCGCTGGCGGAGCTTAAAGAGCAGCGTCTGGTGCGGTGCATCGGCCTCAGCAACGTGACGCCGGCGCAGATCGCCGAGGGCCGCCGGATTTGCGAAATCGTCTGTGTCCAGAACCACTATAATCTGGCGAACCGCACCGATGACACCGTGGTCGACGCCCTGGCGGAGGACGCCATTGCCTACGTGCCTTATTTTCCCTTGGGCGGCTTCGCACCGCTCCAATCGGCGGCGCTTACCGCCGTGGCGACCCGCTTGGAGGCTAGTCCCATGCAGGTTGCCCTCGCGTGGCTTCTCCAGCGCGCGCCCAATATTCTGCTGATCCCCGGCACGTCATCCCTGCACCACCTATTGGAGAACCTCGCGGCCGCCGAGCTCCGGCTTTCCCCTGGGGATCTGGCGGACCTCGAAGCTTCGTCACCCCACTCTTGAAATTCGAACGAAAAGAGAACAAATTGGTAGTGTGGATGTTGTTTCTCTTTCCCTCAATCGGCCGGAAACCACGAACGCGGTGACACGCGGCGCGGCGCGGCTCTTTGTGGCCCTCGGCTACACGCCCCTGTTGGAGGTTGGACTGCCTAACGGGCGGAGAGCCGATATCATGGCGCTTGGGCCTCGCGGCGAGCTCGCGATCGCCGAGGTGAAATCAGGCTGGGACGATTATCGAGCCGACCGGAAATGGGGGGAATATCTCGGCTATTGCGACGCATTTTATTTCGCGGTGTCGCCCGAGTTTCCCCGCGATGTTCTCCCGTCCGAACCCGGCTTGATCGTTGCAGATGGTTTCGATGGGGCGGTTCTGCGCGAAACGCGAGTCACGCCGCTCGCCGGCGCGCGCCGAAAGGCTCTTACCATTGCCTTTGGGCGTCTGGCGGCGGGGCGCGCCCTGTGGGGATGTTGAAGGCGGACAATAGAGTTTCTCTATGCTGACGACAAATTCACTCGATTGGCGTTTTCGCGGTCGCACCCCTATCTATGCTGCACTGCGGTGAGTGAGACACCGCTTCCTGTTTCAAACCTGTTACAACGGAGACTGCCATGCTCGGTGTCGGCGAAACCTTGCCGTCGTTCAAAATCGTCGGCGTGAAGCCCGGCTTCAATTTGCACGAGGAAAAGGGCGAGAGCGCCTTTGAAGAAATAACGGGCGACAGCTTCCCCGGAAAGTGGAAAGTGATCTTCTTCTATCCGAAGGATTTCACCTTCGTCTGCCCGACCGAAATCGCTGAATTCGCCCGTCTGGGCAAGGACTTCGCCGATCGGGACACGATCGTCCTTGGGGGGTCCACGGACAATGAGCACTCCAAGCTCGGCTGGCGTCGCGCCCACCCCGACCTCGACAAGCTGCCCATCTGGCAATTTGCCGACAATGGGGGAAAGTTCGCCCGGGATCTGGGCATTCTGGACGAGGCCGAAGGGGTCGCTCTTAGGGCCACGTTTGTTGTCGATCCGCACAACGTTGTGCAACATGTCTATGTTACCAATCTCAATGTTGGCCGTGCGCCCCTGGATACCCTGCGGGTGGTCGATGCGCTGCAAACCGACGAGCTTTGCCCCTGCAATCGTCCGGTTGGCGGAGAAACACTGAAGGCGGCCTGACCCCCCACGGGTTCGCCTTCGGTCAGGGCGGGGGTGGTCGCCGCGACCGCTCCCGCCCTCTTTTTGATACCACGGCCATTCCCCATCGCTCTGACCTGATCGGATACGCGCCATGTCCCTCGACGCCCTGCGCGAGCATCTGCCCGCCTATGCCAAGGATCTCGCTCTCAATCTGTCGTCTCTTGCCAATGAAACCCTGCTGACGGATCAACAGAAATGGGGGGCCTTTGTGGCGGCCGCCCACGCGGTGGGCCAGCCCGATGTCGTGAAGGCCATCGAGGCGGCGGCGACGAGCGCCGGCCTCTCCGAGGCAGCCCTCGCCGGGGCCAAGGCGGCGGCGGCGATCATGGGCATGAACAATGTCTATTACCGGGCTCTGCACCTGATGACGAACCCGGAATATCGCACCCTGCCGGCGCGCCTGCGGATGAACATCATCGCCAATCCTGGCGTCGAGAAGACCGACTTCGAGCTCTGGTGCACGACCGTGTCGGCCATCAACGGCTGCGGCATGTGCCTAGATGCTCACGAGGCGGAGCTGCGCAAGCGTGAGGTCCCGGTGGTCAATATCCAAGCGGCCTTACGCATCGGCGCGGTCGTCAATGCGGTGAGCCGGGTCGTGGCGGGCGAGCGCGCGGCGGCTTGATGGGCGCGCGGCCTTAGGACAAGCTCTCGCGTCGCCACGTGATCGGCCCGGTGTCTCGCGACATCTGAGCCGCGAGGACCGCCGCGTCGGCGTCCGAGGCGTCGCCTTGGCGCGCCGCCAGCCGCTCGCGCGCGGTGTCCGGGGCGGTCTCAAGCCAAATCCCTTGGAAGGGAACGCCGGCGTCGCGGGCGACCGCTTCCATGGCCTCCCGGTCCTCCGGCTCCAGAAAGGCCGCGTCGGCGATAACCGACTGGCCGGCCCGAAGGCACGCCCGCGCCGCCTCGCCCAAGGCCTCATAGACACGCGCGCCGACCTCGGGCGCATAGGCCTGTGGCGGAAGGCGCTCGAGGGGCGAGACACCCCATAGCCGTTTGCGAATCTCATCCGAGCGCAGAATGACGGCGCCAGGGGCCGCGCCAAGGGACGGTGCTTCTCTTCGGGCAAAGGTGGTCTTTCCAGATCCCGATAGTCCGCCCACGGCCATCAGGCGGGGTGGTGCGGGCCTTAGGTAGGCGCGGGCGGCGTCCAGATAGAGTCGCCCTTCCGCGAATTTCCCCTCCCGGGCGTTCACATGGGCGCGCACCGCCGCCCGTGTCGACTGGAAGAGGGGCAGAGCGGCAAGCCCCACGAAGATGTCCTCCCCAAGGACCCGCGCCGTGGCGTCCAGCCAGCCGTTGAGGGCCCGGTTCGCCGCCAAGGGCGCGCCGCGAAAGGCAAGATCCATGAGCAGAAAGGCGAGGTCATAGAGGATGTCGATCTCGCGCAGGCGGTCATTGAATTCGATAGCGTCGAAAAGGATGGGGACGCCAGCCTCAATGATGATGTTACCGGCGTGGAGATCACCGTGGCAGGGACGGCAAAAGCCCCCCGCGAAACGTGCGTCCAGCAGGTCGCCCGTCTTGGCCAGGGTCGACTGGGCGGCGAGGATCAGATCCTCGACCGCCGCCGCGCCGAGGTCACTGGCGAAGGCGCGAAGCTGGCCCGCGTTGGATCCTATGACGTAGGCGAGGCCCGCCGCCCCGCCGTCTCCCGTTGAAATGGCGCGCGCCGCCAGATGCACCCGGGCGATTTCGCGTCCGAGCGTCTCGCCGAGGGCGCCGTCGGCCGGCGCGCGCCGCGAGAGCAGGGCGTCATCTGAAAAACGTCGCATTTCCAGAGCCAGGTCGACCACCTCTCCGGTCCCATCCCATTCCAGGCTTCCGTCCCCTGCGAGGGTAATGGCGTGGACGGCGCGATAGATGTCGGGCGCCGTGAGGCGGTTAAAGGCCAGCTCCCGGTGGATAGCCCAGCGACGTCGCGACAGACTCGTGAAGTCGACGAACCCGAAATTCACCGGCTTCTTGAGCTTGAGAGCGCGATCCTCGAAAAGGAACACCCATGAGATCGAGGTTTCGATGACGCGCTGGCAGGGCCGCGCCCCGCCCGCCCCGGCGCGCAGCCACGTCTCGACCCGGCGGTGGCGAGCGTCACCGGCTCGCGCGTCATCGGCTTGGAAACCGGGAGGGGCTGGCTCTGAGGGCGACATATCCCCGCCTGAACGCCCCATCCCTGGGCGCGGGTCAAGGCGGCGCGGATGAGGACAATGGGCGATCCGGCCAGCGCCGAGGCCTTGGCCGCTTTCAGGCCCGGCGCCCGCGTCTACATTCAGGGGGCTGGCGGCGAGCCTCTGGCTCTTCGCGGAATGCTGGCCGCGGCGCCCGCGGCTTTGGCGGAGGTGAACCTCACCAGCTGTATGCTGCCCGGCATCAATGAGTTCGACTACGCGGCCCTGAATCCCACGGCGCGGCTGACGACCTTCATGCTTCCAGCCGCCCTGCGGGCCTCCTTCGTGGAGGGCCGGGTGCGCGTGCGCCCGATGCCCTATTCGCAGATTGCCGCAGCCCTGGCCGAGGAGATTTTCGACCTCGCCATTTTCCAGGTGACTCCGCCGGACGCCGAAGGGTGGTGTGGTTTTGGCCCCTGCGCGGATTTCGCCGGCCTGGTTTTTCCTCACGCCAAACGCCGCCTCGCCTTCGTCAATCCTGATGTGCCGTGGGTCTCCCGGGGTCCACGGGTGCGTCGCGAGGACATCGACATCGCCATCGACGCCCCGGGCGCCTTCATCACGGCGTCGCCAGAGGCCCCAAGCACGGAACGCGCCGCGATCGCCGCGCTGGTGGCCTCCCATGTGCCGGATGGCGCGGCTCTTCAGACCGGTATCGGCGGCGCGCCCGCCGCGGCCTTGGGCTGCCTCAAGGATCACCGCGGGCTGATCGTGCGCTCTGGCCTGGTGACGGAAGGCTACCGTCATCTGGCCCTCGCCGGCGCCCTGGCCGATGCTGCCGACCACATCACGGGCCTCGCCATGGGCTCTACCGACTTCATGGGCTGGGCCGCGAACGCCTTTACGTTCGCCGACGCTCTGACGACCCACGGCGCGGCCGGTTTGGCCGGGACACCCTGCTTCACCGCGATCAATTCGGCGTTGGAGGTAGATCTCTTTGGTCAGGTCAATGTGGAATGGCGTGACGGGCGCCTCGTCGGCGGCCTGGGCGGCGCACCGGACTTCGCCCGGGCAGCCAGGCGATCACAAGGCGGCCGGTCGATCCTCGCCCTGCCCGCCACGGCGAAGGGCGGGCGCGTCTCGCGGATCGTTCCCCGCCTCACGACGCCGACCATCTCGCTTTCGCGCGACGACGCTGATCTGATCATCACCGAACACGGCGCGGCCGATTTGCGCGGGGCTGATATTCAAACCCGCGCGCGCCGCCTCATCGCCATCGCCGCGCCGGACCAGCAGGAGGGGCTGGATCGCGCATGGCGGGAGATGGGGCCCTTCTAGCTACCGTTTAACGCCGCACCTTGATGGAAGCCGGCCTCGCCAGGCCAGTGTCGCGATTACGAACCCGGGCATAACGGCCGCCATGCTCCCCAGGAGGAAGTAGAAGGGTCGATGCGCCCATGCGAGGCTCAAGATCAGCCACGCATCCAGCGCGGCCATGAGGCCCATCGACGTCGCCAGGATGATCGCCAGCTTACGCTTCTGCATGATGATCTCCGCTCTAAAGGGAAGAGGTTGATCTAAAAGGCACGACCTGTCGAGAGATAGGGCCTATTTGAGAGGCCAGGGCGGTCGTTGCATCTCAAACTTGTCGTCTGGAATGATGGTGAAATAGTCACCCCAACCGCCACCCCGCAAAATCGGCTCAGCCGCCAAGGTGTCATAGACGCCATCGGTGATCAGCGCCTCGTCTATGTGAACAGCCACCACCTCGCCCAGGATCAGCCAGGTCTCCACCGGCTGTCCGTCCACGCCTTCAAGCTGGATGATCTGGGTCATGCGACATTCGAAATTGACCGGGCTTTCCAGAACTCTTGGGGCGGAGATGAGGCGTGAGGGTGCTTTGGAGAGGCCGGCCAAATCAAACTCATCGACCTCCGGCGGCGCGGGCGCGCAACTGGTGTTCATGGCCTCGCTGAGGCGTCGCGTGGCGAGGTTCCAGCAGAATTCGCGGGTCGCGGCCACGTTGGCGACCGAATCCTTCCAGCCAATCGATGAAAAGCCGATGATCGGTGGGACGTAGTTGAACGCATTGAAGAAGCTGTAGGGCGCGAGATTGGCGACCCCAGTTGATCCCAAGCTGGAAACCCATCCGATCGGCCGTGGCGCGATGATCGCGTTGAAGGGATCGTGGCGCAGACCATGACCCGCCCGTGGCTCGTAGAAGTGGGCGCTACTTTTAACCATTATTAATCTCCGACGGTATTCTGGACAGACGTTTCCATGACGTCGAAACGCAAACCTTGAAGCTAGGACCCAACTGAACGCGACGTTGGGGAATATAGAGCGGAGCAGAAGCCCGTCAGGACATGAGTAGGTTCTCGATATCAGGCCCTTGTTCACCCCGCGGGGCGCCACGGAAAGATAAAAACTGCATTCGTCAATTCGGACGCTTGTTCACCTGAAAATTTCAAGTTAAGGGGTGTACCCGCAATCAGAGGTAAGCCATGGACGAGTCGAATTCTCAAATTATCGTCGAAAAGACGAGCGAAATTGTCGCGGCGTTTGTTTCAAACAATGAGACCTCGACCTCTGAGCTTCCCATGCTCATTCAGGCTGTGCATCGGGCCCTCTCTGGCATTTCGTCTGGCGCCCCCGAACCCGAAGCGCGTAAGGAGCCCGCCGTCTCCGTTCGCCGTTCAGTAACGCCTGATTACTTGATCTGCCTGGAAGACGGTCGCAAGTTTAAGTCTCTCAAGCGCCATCTGCGCACGAAATACGACATGAGCCCAGAAGATTACCGCTCAAAGTGGGGCCTGGCCAAGGACTACCCTATGGTGGCGCCCAATTACGCCGCCGCCCGTTCGGCTTTGGCCAAGAATATGGGCCTCGGAAAGGGCGGACGTCAGCCCCCGAAGCAGCCCTCGGCGCGCGCCAAGCGGAGCAAGACTGTCAGCTAGGCGCCCGTTTCCAGAAGTTTATCCCCTCTTGCGCGGCGTCCGGTCCCAATAGCCGGACGCCGTTCTCGTTTCCTGCGCCGAACGCCCATCAGTTCCCGAGATTATCCGTCTTGCGGATGAAGGCGGCCACGTTGTCGTGCAGCTCTTTGAGGGCCGGTTCATGGGCGTAAACCATGTGGCCTGACTGGTAGTAGTGGTACTCGATATTGCTCGTCAGCTTGGCGGGGATCTGAAGGTGATGCATTTCATACCAACCCTCATAAAAGGGCGTCGCCAGGTCATAATAGCCGCCGTTGACCATGATCTTCAGGTTCGGATCATATTTCATGGCATAGGCGAGATCAGGCATGACGTTCTCAATCCCGGGTAGGGGAAAGGGCGCACCAGGCGGCTGGTGGGCGCCGCCCCAATATTTGAACACGTCGATCTCGGGCTTGTAGATCTTGCCCTCGCCGTAGTTCAGTTCCTTGCGCACATAATTATTGAACAAGGAGACATAGGCTGAGCTAATCGCCGCGGACTGGGGATCATATTCCACTTCCTTCTCCAGAACGTCCATGGAGGGACCGGAGAAGCGGGTGTCCAGACGCCCGGTATCGAGGCCCTCATCGTTCTGAAGTTCATGCTCGAACATGCCGCCCGTCACCCGCAGGTCCGCCTTCACGAGATAGGCGGCGGATAGCCCTGTGTAGCGGCTCATCTGCTCGGCAATCTTGGCCTTGCGCGCGGGCTCTAGGCTTGATCCCGCCTGGAGGGCCGAAGCGTAGTCGCCATTTGCGAACTGCTCCACCTCGGCGAGGAAAGGCTCCAGCGCCGCCGGCCGGGTCCCGGGCAGACGATTATGGTACCAGGCGCTGGCGGCATAGGTCGGTAGGGCTGTGATATAGGCCTCGTCCGTGCCGGGATTGGCTTCCGGGGCATCTGCGCTGAGATCAAAATTCAGGATCTGCGAGAGCAGGATGACGCCGTTGAAATCGATATCCTCCTGGGTCTCCAGGTCATTGATCAGTACCGCCGAGCGCGGCGTGCCGTAGCTTTCACCAAACAAATATTTCGGCGAGTTGAAGCGGCCATACTTGCTCAAGAACGCCATGATGAATTGGCGGAACGTGGAGGCGTCGGCGTCCAGGCCATAGAACGCCTTCTCCTTGTCCTTGCCGGATATCCGGCTGAAGCCTGTGCCAGGCGCATCAACGAACACCAGGTCGGAGGCGTCGAGGAGGCTGTAGGCGTTGTCCACCAGCTTGTAAGGCGCGGCGGGCGTATGGCTGTCGTCATTGGTGATGACGCGCCGGGGACCAAAGGCGCCCATATGCAGCCAGACGGTGGAGGAGCCTGGTCCGCCATTATAGAGAAACGTAATCGGTCGGTCCGCGCTGGGACCTCCCTTCTTGAAATAAGCCACATAGAAGATGGAAGCTGCGGGCTTCTCCGCGTCGGCCTTGGGGTCGGCCGGGCGCGTTGGCGTATCATCCGCATCCTTGGGGTTCACGACCAGGGTTCCGGCCACGGCGCGATAATCGATGCGCTGGCCTTCCACGGTCACGGAACTCTCGGTGGTCACCGCTTCGGGCGTAAAGACACCATCCACGGCCGGGGCGGCCTTCGCGGCGTCGGCGGTTGGCGCCTTGGCCTTCGACTCCTCCGCGAGCGCCGCGCTGGCCAGAAGACTTAAGGAGGCGGCGGCGAGAAGTGCGCATCTTAGTTTCAACAGCTTCACCTTCATACTGGCGTTTGATCCCAGGGAAGGCCTTTAAGACCTCTTGCGGGCCCGGGGAAGCCACAGGGGTCGCGCTTGCATCGCGGCGGAGTATAACCAACAGTCGCGAACATCGGACCAGAGCTTCGCGAGATAGAGATCATGACGTTTTCGGCGCGGTTCTTAGGCGTCCTCATCGGCGCGGTGATTGTGACCGGGGCCGGGTTGGCTGAGGCCGATGACCTCGTCCTCGACTGTCGCGTTCACGCCAATCAGCCCGATCACGGAAGAACCGACTGGCGCCGACGGCTCGTTTTCCCATCATCCAGCCATATGGTGGAGATCTTTGATGACTTCGGCGACGGCTTCAAACGACGAGACAGCTATCGCGTTCAAAGCATGAAGCCGCACCGCATCACGCTGGAGAATCGGGGCGGCAAACTGGCCTATCTCGATGGCGAGACTCACACTTACCACCTACGCGACGCGCCGCGGGGCTTCACCCTCGATGGCCCCTGCGTGAGAGCTGGGCGGTGAGTGTCAGCCCCGGGGGGGAATAACCGGCAAGATCAGACGCGACGGTCGCGCCGCATCCACAAAGATCGTGTTTCGCGCGATGCGCCGTGTGAGTCCCTGGCCCTCCGGATCGCCGGTATTGGGGTTGACGTCGAAATGCGGGAAGTTGCTTGAGGACACATCCAATCGGATGCGATGGCCTTTCTTGAAGAGGTTTGAGGTGGGGAAGGCGTCAATGCTGACCTCCGCGACCTCGCCGGGCGTGAAGAGTTCGGGCCTCTCCCAGGATTTTCGATAGCGCGTGCGGAGAATGCCGTCGGTGAGATTCATCGCGAAGCCCTCGGGGTAATCCTCGTTGGGCGGATAGACATCGATCAGCTTGATCGTGAAGTCCGTGTCAGGTCCGTCCGATCCAACGAACAGGCGCGCCTCGATGGCGCCGGTGACTTCCAGATCCTCGGGAAGAGGCGCGGTTTCGAAGACCAGAACATCCGGTCGGGCGGCGAGCGGCAGATAAGGCTCGCGGGAGCCAAAGAATCTGGGGCCCTCCACTTGGTCAAACGCTCCGCCCACCATCACCGGTTTGCCCGATGTGATCGTGCCGCCAATGCTGGGAACGGGATGATCCGGGTCAAAATCATAGCTCAGCGACGGGGAGCCCTCGGCCGGCGGCGCCGCGGCGAGGCGACCGTCGCCGTGGAGATGGAGGATTGTGGCCTTGGCGTCTGGGATCGGCCAATCACGCTCTGCTCGCCAGCGGCCGCCATGCTCCATCCGTCCCTTGGCGTTACGCCGTCCGCTGCCCCCGCCCATGACGAAGATCCGCACCGCGGGTTCGGCCTCGGCGCCGTTGCGCTTCCCCTTTAGCCAGGCGTCGAACCATCGCAGGCGCAGGTCGAGAAAGCTTCGCGCGAGATTTCCATCCACAGTCGCGGCGGGGCCAAAGTCGACATCGCCGGCGAAGGTCAGGGTCCGGTCACCGTGAGTCCAGGGCCCCAGGATCAGGTGGACCGTGCCGCGCTTTCGTTTTGACAAGCCCACATAGTTGGTCGTCGCCGTACGGGGATAGGGATCATACCAGCTCGACATATGAACCATGGCGGCGTCGGGGAACCGGTCATAGAAACCCTCCGCATAGATGCCGAGTTGCTGCCAATAGGCGTCGAAGTTTCCATGCCGCCACTGCTCATAGACATAATCTTCGTATTCGGGCGCGCCGCTCAAGGGCGAATGACCCTTCTTCCAAGGCATGCGGGCGAACCAGGCGCGCAGGTCGATAGCCTTCAGAGCCCTTAAGCGAAGCGGGTCGCCCGCGATCTCCGGACTTTCCTGAGCGGCCGACCACGCCCAGGTCACCTGTTTGAGTTCGAACGCGCCGCCCTGACGAATGCCGCCCTGATAGGCGTTGGCGAAGCCGCCGCTGTCGATGAACATGGCCGCCACGCCGGGCGCGCCCGCGCTGCCCAGGGCGCCCTGGGTGTGGGCCGCGTAGGAAAGCCCCATGGTCCCGATCTTTCCGTCGCACCAGGGCTGTTTGAGGATCCAGGCGCAGGCGTCGTAACCATCGTCGCCGTCGCTGAGATACTTCACGAAGGCGCCCTCGGAGCCGTATCGGCCGCGGCAGTCCTGATAGATCACCACATAACCCCGGGTGACAAAGAACCGCGCCACATCCGCCCGGCTCATGGGCGACGGGTTTTCCACGGTGATTTCCGAGCGGCTAGGGACGGTCTTGCCATAGGGCGTGCGCTCGAGGATCACCGGAAAGCGCCCTGGCGCAGGCTTGCCGCCCCGGGCAGGGCGATAGATATCCGTCGCTAGCCGCACCCCGTCGCGCATGGGGACCATGACGTCAGAGGTCACGCTCATGTCCCAAGGCTCCTCCTGGGCCAGGACTCGGGGCGCGGCGAAAGCGGCGCCCGCTGCGGCGAGACAGGCGCCTAAGCCGCGCCGGGACGGGTCGATTCTCATCGGCCAGCGCGCATCTAAACCGCGACCTGGGCGCCCATTTCCACCACCCGGCCCGGGGGAATGGCGAAGACCTCGCTGGGATCGGCGGAGTTGCGGCTGAGGGCGATGAACAGCAGGTCCTGCAGATGGCGCAGGCCATGGTCGTGGGTCGGCACGATCGTTCGCCGGCCCAGAAAATAGGAAGTGGATCCTGGCTCCAGGGAGAAGCCGGGAATCTCGAGGCGGGCAAGGCCGGCCGGCACGTCAGGGGTCTCCATGAACCCGAAGGCCAGGGTGATCCGCAAGAACGACGGGTTGAGCACCTCGACCTGGGCGCGGGTCTCTGGGGTCACGCGCGGCTCATCGGTTGTAACCACGCTGACGATCACATTGACCTTATGGAGCACGCCATTGTGCTTGAGGTTGTGCAACAGGGCTCCGGGCGTGAGGGTCGCGTCGGAAGCCATATAGACCGCTGTCCCAGGGACCTGATGGCGGGGCCTGCGTGCCAAGGAGGCGAGGAAATCGGTTAAGGGTATGCGCTCGCGCCGCGCCTTTTCGGAGATGATGCCGCTGCCTCGCAGCCAGGTGTAGATGACCAGGGCCATGGCCCCGCCGATGGCCAGGGGAACCCAGCCCCCCGAGAGAAGCTTAAGTGAATTCGCGCCGAAAAGAGCCAAGTCCACGATGAGCAGCGGGGCCACCACAAGTATCGTGCGCAAGATGCTCCATTTCCACATTCGCCGCACCACCACGGCCGCCAGGGCCGTTGTCACCGACATGGTTCCGGTCACGGCCAAGCCATAGGCGTCAGCCAGGGCGTCGGAGTTCTTGAAGATTCCCACCAGCAGAATGACGCCCAGCATGAGCGCGAAATTCACAGTGGGAAGATAGATCTGGCCGGCCTGAGTGTCGGAGGTTCGCCGCACCTCGAGGCGGGGCAGGAGCCCCATCTGCATGGCTGAGCTGGAGAGGGAATAGGCGCCGCTGATCACCGCCTGGCTGGCGATAATGCCCGCCAAAGTCGCCAGGACCACCAGAGGCACGCGAAGGGCCACGGGCGCCATCTCAAAGAACCAGTCCCGATCCAGAGCGCCCGGCGCCTGGCTCGCCGCGGTCGAGAGGAAATGCAGCGCGCTGGCGCCCTGGCCCAGATAGTTCACCGCCAGCGCTGGGAAGACGATGTACATCCATGCCAACTGGATCGGACGGCGGCCGAAGTGCCCCATGTCCGCGTAAAGCGCCTCGGCGCCCGTGATTGTCAGGGACACCGAGCCGAGGACAAACAGGCCGATGATCCCGTGGTCCCCCAGAAAGCGGAGGCCATAGAGGGGGTTTATTGAGAGCAATATCCGTGGCGCCTCCGGAATATGCGCCAGCCCCATGGCGGTGATGGCGGCGAACCAGACGAGGCAGATCGGGCCAAACCAGGTGGCGACCTTGCCGGTGCCGCGGGACTGGGCGAGGAAGAGGGCGATCAGCACCACCAAGCTGATGGTGATCTCCACCGAGGGCGTGATGGCCGTGGCAAGCATGGGCGCGGTCTTCAGCCCTTCCACGGCGGAGAGCACGGAAATGGCTGGCGTGATGATGGCGTCGCCGTAGAAGAGGGCGGCCCCGCAGATGCCGAGAACAAGAATAGTTCGCGTACGATGGCCTACCGCGGTCTGGGCCAGAGCCATGAGGGAGAGGATGCCGCCCTCCCCCCGGTTGCCCGCGCGCATGATGAAAAGCACATATTTGACCGTGACCACGACGATCAGGGCCCAGAGCGTCAGGGAAAGGACCCCAAAGATTTCGGGATCGCCCACCCGTCCCCGGGCGGCCTGGGATATGGCGGTCTTGAAACCATAGATTGGGCTGGTCCCGATGTCCCCGAAGACCACCCCGATCGAGCCCATCATAAGACCCGCGAATCGGCGACGCGCACCCTTGCCCCGCCGGCCTTTTCCTGGGGCGTCGGCGTGCGGATCCGGCGGCGAAGTGTTCATGGTCGCGGCCTTCTAGGGCGCCCAGCGGCGGAATGAAATGGCGCGACGGCGTGGGCGCATGAACCGTCCCGTGGCGCCCGGGAAGATGACACGCAACTGCAAGCTTGCACGGCTAGGCTTGATCCTCATCTTAGACGGATCGCGAAGGGGGGCGCGAGCGTTCCATCCGACATAGGGTGGCCTATAGTTAGTGCGGATCACGGTCCCGGCCCAGCGCGCCCAAGCGCGCGGCGGCGCCTTTGAGCGGAGATAGCCTTGGCTGAGACGCGATGGATCCAGGACGAAAGCCGCCTCACCGCCCTGGGCGTGCCTCACCGCGCGCCATCGGCGGCCGATCTGATGGCTCAGGCGCGCCGCGCCACCGGGCTACATGATTTCGGACAAGGGGGCGTGGAGGAGGGGCTTGATCGCCTTCAGTATGCCTATCACGCCGAAGCCAACCTGAACCTGTTTGGCCGCCTTGCCACCCGGTGGGACAATCTGCGGCTCCTCAAGAACCTCCTGATTCTCCGCGATCGCGAGCGAGCCGATAGCGGAATTCTAAGTCGGCCCATTGAGCAGCCGATCTTCGTTCTGGGTATGCCACGCAGCGGCACTACATTCCTGCACGGCTTGCTCGCCGAGGATCCGGACAGCCGGGTCCTGCGATGTTGGCAAGCTATCCATCCCTATCCGGACCACCCCGCGGCCGGCCGCGGGGCTGGCCCTGATAGCGTTCAGCGTAGCTTCAGTTTCTTCAACTGGCTCGCGCCCGAGCTCCGCAGCCTGCACCCCTTCGACGCGCGTAGCCCACAAGAATGCACTGAGCTGACCGCCCACAGTTTCCAAAGCCTGCGTTTCGACACCACCTATAATGTGCCCTCCTATCGGCGGTGGCTCAGCCAGAAAGGCCATCTGGACGCCTATCGTCTGCACCGACGCTTCCTGCAGCATTTGCAGGGGGACTCGGGCGGGCGATGGGTCTTGAAGTCACCCGACCATGTCTTCGCCATGGAAACGCTTCGGGCCGTCTATCCCGATGCGCGGATTGTTTTCGCTCACCGAGATCCATTGAAGGTTCTGCCCTCCGTCGCCCGACTGACCGAGGTTTTGCGCCGACCCTTCGCGCGGCGGGTCGACCCTCTGGACGTGGGCCGCCAGATCGTTCGCGACTGGTCGGAAGGGGCGCAAAAGATGATCGACGCGCACCTCGGCGCCTTCTGGCCGACGCATCAGGTGTTCCATGTCCGCTACCGGGGACTGACGGCCGACCCCGTCAACACCGTCGCGTCGATCTACGCGCACTTTGGTCTGGAGCTGACCCCAGCTTACCGCGCACGCCTCAGCGCGGCGGTGTCGCTGAAGCCTGACGGTGGCTACGGGCGCAACGTCTATCGGTTTGAAGATTTCGGCCTCGATCCTCGCGAAGAGCGAATACGCTACCGCGACTATATGACCTGTTTCGACATCGAGACGGAGTTCGCCGAGGCGTGAAGTTCCGAACGCTTCTGGCGATACTCGTTGGCGCGGGGTTGCTGGTCTGGTTGCTTTTGCGAACAGGTTTGACGCCCGTCATCGTGGCGGCGGGCAAACTGGGCGTGGTGGGCCTTGTCGTCCTCGTGATGTATCAGCTCGGCCTATCCCTGATCATGGGCGGCGCTTGGGCGTTGCTGGGTCGGGGCGATCGACCCATCGCCTTCAGCGGGTTTGTATGGGCCCGTCTGACGCGAGATGCTGTCTCACAAGCCTTGCCGCTTACCCAGGTTGGCGGTCTGGTGATCGGCGGTCGCGCCCTGGCGTTGGAAGGTATGGCGGGTGATTTTGCCCTGGCCTCCACGATCAGCGATCTGGCCGTGGAGTTCGTGACGCAGATCGCTTTTGTCGCTTTGGGCGGCGCCTTGCTGGCGTTGTTGCGTCCCCGCGAGCATATGGGGGCGCCGGTCCTGGCGGTCGTGGGCGCCCTGGCGATCATGGCGACGGGCATGGTTCTGGCTCAGCTCTGGGGCGCGCGCTGGATCGAGACCGGCCTGCGCCGCTTCCTCCGCATCGCCCCTGACGGAGGAGAGGCGGCGCCGGTCGCTCAGGCTTTTCGGGTCATCGCACGCCGTCCCGGCCACATCGCCCTGGCTTGCGCCCTGCATCTGGCCGCCTGGCTCCTCGCCGCCCTCCAGACCTGGCTCACCCTCGCGCTTCTGGGGGTCAAGATAAGCCTGGGCGGGGCGCTCATGCTGGACAGCCTGACCGCGGGGGTCAAGGCGGTGGCCTTCTTCATCCCGGCCTCCCTTGGCGTGCAGGAGGGTACGCTAGTTTGGCTTGGCCTTATGTTCGGCGTGGCCCCGGGCGCGGCCCTTGCGCTGTCGCTGGCGCGGCGCGCGCGTGATCTTCTGATCGGACTTCCCGTGCTCGCCGCCTGGCAGTGGCGCCATGGCGCGCGCATCTGGCGCCGCGACGCGGCGGATCCTATCGTGGTAGGTCGCTCGTCCCCATGAGGGCCAAGTCCACGGCTCTCGCGCACTGGCGGCCCTCGCGAATGGCCCAGACTACCAAGGACTGCCCCCGTCGCATGTCGCCGCAGGCGAAGATGCGATCGCGCGAGGTGCTGTAGTCGTCCGTATTGGCCGCCACGGCTCCGCGCGGGTCCAGGGCCACGCCCGCCTGCTCCAGGACGCCTTCATGATGGGGCCCGACGAAACCCATGGCCAGAAGCACCAGATCGGCGCGCAGGGTGAAGACGCCGCCCTCAACCTCGGTCATGACCAAGCGGCCGTCTGGGCCGCGCGTCCATTCCAGCCGGGCGCATTCCAGGGCCTCGATCCGACCGTTGGCGCCGATCGCGCGCCGCGTAGCCACCGCAAAGTCCCGCTCGCAGCCCTCTTCCTGGGACGAGGAGGTGCGCAGCTTGAGTGGCCAGTTGGGCCAGGTCAGGGCTTTGTTCTCGTGCGCCGGAGGCTGCGGCATAATCTCCAGTTGGGTGACCGAGGCCGCGCCCTGGCGGTTCGACGTGCCGATACAGTCGGAACCGGTGTCCCCACCGCCGATCACCACCACATGCTTGCCCCTTGCGCTGATGGCGCCGGCCGGGGCCGCGACCGTCTCGGGATCCCCGGCCACGCGCTTGTTTTGCTGGGTCAGGAAATCCATGGCGAAATGGACCCCCTCAAGGCGGTGTTCGGGAAGATCCAGGTCCCGGGGCCGCTCGGCCCCGCCGGCCAGGACGAGGGCGTCGAACTGGCCCAGAAGCTCCGCCACCGAAATCTCCACGCCCACATGAACGCCCGGATGGAAGCTGACGCCTTCTGCGGCCATTTGGTCCAGGCGTCTGTCGATGAGGCTTTTCTCCATCTTGAAATCGGGAATGCCGTAGCGGAGCAGGCCGCCGATCCGGTCGTTTTTTTCGAAGACGCTCACCGCGTGACCCGCCCGGGCGAGCTGTTGGGCGCAGGCGAGCCCCGAGGGCCCCGATCCGACAATGGCCACACGCTTGCCGGTGGCCGCGAGTGGTGCTTGAGGGACAATCCAGCCCTCCTCCCAGCCGCGATCGACGATTTGGCATTCGATCGTCTTGATGGTTACCGGCGCCTCATTGATGTTGAGGGTGCAGGCGGCCTCGCAGGGCGCCGGGCAGACGCGACCGGTGAACTCGGGGAAGTTGTTAGTGCTGTGCAGGACCTCCAGCGCGGTGCGCCAATCGCCGCGATAGGTCAGGTCATTCCAATCCGGGATGAGATTATTCACCGGGCAGCCGGTGTGACAGAAGGGAATGCCGCAGCTCATGCACCTCGAGGCCTGACGCTCAAGCTCGGGCGCGGGCAGTGGAAGAACGAACTCGCGCCAGGACTTCAGGCGCGACGATGGCGGCTCATAAGCGCGGTCCCGCCGGGTGATTTCCAGAAATCCCGTGGTCGATCCCATGCCCTTTGAACCCCTATTCCGCCGCGACGGCGTGGGGCGCCGGGCGATGGGCCCGGAGCAGCGCGTTGCGGAAGTCATTTGGAATGACCTTGACGAACCGGGTCAAAGCCACGTCCCAGTCGGCTAGAAGCGCGGCTGCGCGGGCGCTGCCGGTGTAGCGATGGTGGCGCGCCACCAGAATGCGCAGGCGCTCGGCGTCGAACCTTAAGGGATCGCCCATGCCACTATCCCAGACGCTGGGCGCTTCAAGGCTCGGGGCCTCACCCTCGGTGTCGTCGCCGCCCGACGCGATGGCTTCCAAGCTGACCATGGCGGGGTTGCATAGGGCTGGGAACCGACCATCGGGATCATAGACATAGGCCACGCCACCCGACATGCCAGCGGCGAAATTGCGCCCCGTGTCGCCGAGGACGACCACCACGCCCCCCGTCATATATTCGCAGCCGTGGTCGCCAAGACCCTCGACAACCGCCACGGCGCCGGAGTTGCGCACGGCGAAACGCTCGCCAGCTACACCCTCGAAATAGGCCTCGCCGGCGATGGCGCCATAGAGGACAGTATTGCCGACAATGATATTGGCCGTGGGGTCACGCCGGGCCTCCCGGGGCGCGCGCACGATGATCCGCCCGCCGGATAGGCTCTTGCCAACATAGTCGTTGGCGTCGCCCGTCAGCGCCACCGTCACGCCGCGGGCCAGAAAGGCGCCCAGACTCTGACCGGCGGTGCCGGTGAGGTTCAGGGTGATGGTCCCGTCGGCCAGGCCCTCATGACCAAAACGCCGCGCGATCTCGCCCGAGAGCATGGCGCCGAGGCTTCGGTTTACATTGCGCACCGACGCGGTCACCTGCGTCGGAGACCCGTCCGCCAGGGCCGCCTTCGCCTCGGCGATGAAACGGTGGTCCAGCGCGCCTTCCAGGCCATGGTTCTGGCGCTCGCTGTTCCAGAGCCCCTGGGCGTGGCCCGCGGGGGCCTGATGTAGGACCCGGGTCAGATCCACGCCGGACGCCTTCCAGTGGTCAAGCGCGACGCGAGCGTCCAGGCGGTCCACACGCCCGACCATCTCGCGCACCGTGCGCAGGCCGAGCCTCGACACGATCTGGCGCAGCTCTTCGGCCACGAAGAACAAATAATTGATCACATGCTCGGGCTGACCGGTGAACCGGGCGCGAAGCACGGGATCTTGCGTCGCGACTCCCACCGGGCAGGTGTTGAGATGGCACTTGCGCATCATGATG
>Ga0116227_10006277_pt1 | contig 24235 bp, 16 predicted proteins | sample S1TSphgellanicum_FD_89693 | JGI IMG/M metagenome (GOLD analysis project Ga0116227, IMG submission 89693) | Host-associated microbial communities from peat moss isolated from Minnesota, USA - S1T2_Fb - Sphagnum magellanicum MG | ecosystem: Host-associated > Plants > Peat moss > Unclassified... | reverse complement strand
TCCCTTTAAAGTATAAAAGCCCATCTTTCGATGAGCTTTTAATCAGTAGCGGGGAGCAGGATCGAACTGCCGACCTCAGGGTTATGAATCCTGCGCTCTAACCATCTGAGCTACCCCGCCGGATTAATATTTGCATGTGAAATACAAATATCAGTGTGGTTATTTTTAAGAGTTGCAAATATAGAATAAATTACCTTTCTTTAGAAAAATAAATAAAAAAAGTAGTCCGGATATATTCTGGTAATGAATTAACATGGCAGAAAAGAAAAAATTTACGCTAGAGTACGAGGTTAAATCTTCTCCACGGATATTATATAGTTTTATTAGTGAGCCAAATGGCTTGGCCCAATGGTTTGCGGATGATGTGAGCTTTCGTGATCAGGTTTATACCTTTAGCTGGGATGATGAAGAACAGAAAGCCAAGCTGGTGTCTATTAAAGAGAATAAGCTGGTTAAGTTTAAATGGCTGGATGATGAACCACAGTGTTATTTCGAAATGGAAATTGTTCAGGATGAACTTACAAATGATGTTGCTTTATCCATTACTGATTTTTGTACGGATGAAACCCTGGCAGAAAAGAAATTGATTTGGGACAACCAAATTGATTATCTGATCAGTGTTTTAGGTGCATAAATTTTGCCGCTTTTGGTTACCTTTGTAGGGTGAAAAAAATACATCTTCTATTAGTAAAAGCTTTTATAAAACCATTCATCGCTACATTTTTTGTGGTTATGTTTATTTTATTGATGTTTTTCCTGTTTAAATACGTTGATGATCTTATAGGCAAGGGATTTGAGTGGTACACCATACTGGAACTCATGTACTACCAGTCATTGGTGCAAATATCAATGGCCCTTCCGCTTTCTGTACTCCTTTCTTCTATTATGACCTTTGGTACACTTGGTGAAAATTATGAGCTTGTAGCCATAAAATCAGCGGGTATATCTTTACAAAGGGCTATGCAACCTTTATTTGTGATCATTATTGGTTTAACAATCGGTTCATTTTTCTTTTCCAATTTCATTTTGCCCAAAGCAAATTTAAAATTTGGATCTCTGCTTTATGATGTTACCCAAAAAAAACTGGCCTTTTTAATTAAGCCGGGGGTATTTAACAACAGCATACCTAATTATTCTATTTTAGTTAATAAAAAAGACAATAGCGATAAACTTTATGGCATAACCATATACGATCATAAAGGAACCAATGGGGTGCCAAAGGTAATTATGGCAAAAGAAGGTGAAATGCTTAAAACAGATGACGGTAAGTTTTTGATTTTAAAGCTTAAAGATGGCGTACAGTATGAAGAGCAGGCCGGCAATAATGGCAATTACAATCCACGGCAGGTAATGTACCGTACGCGTTTTAAAATGGCCGAACCTAGGTTTGACCTCAGTTCTTTTGAAATGAATAAAAGCAATCCAACAGCATTTGGTACAATGACTCAAATGTTGAACTTGAAAGGAATTGTGAAGAAAAGAGATTCATTGACTAAAAAGATGGATACCATAAACCGTTTTACGAAACTAAATTTAGGTACGAGCTTTAAACAGAACGATGTTGCAAAAGGCTATACTAAAATAAAGACAGCAGACAGGACGATTAACGAAGCAATTTTAAAAAGTATTCCGAACGGATCAAGGTTAATGAGTGTTCAGAACGCGAGTAGTGCAATTTCTGTTATAAATCAAAATTTAAATACTAGGGTACCGGGATATAATGACCTTAACGGTGAAATTATTTTTACAACTGTAGAATACCAGCGTAAGTTTACGCTAGCGGCATCCTGTATACTGCTCTTCTTTATTGGCGCCCCTTTAGGTGCTATTATTAGAAAAGGTGGCATGGGACTGCCCGTTGTAACCGCTGTTTCCTTTTTTTTAATTTACCATATTATAACCACGGTAGCTGAAAAATCAGCAAGAGACGGTTCTCTGAACCCAGTTTTTGGGATGTGGATTGCTTTTATTGTGCTGAGCCCACTAGCGGCCTTTTTAACATATAAAGCAACAGTTGATTCTGCTCTATTCGACATCAACTATTATAAGCAGTTTTTTATCAAGCTGTTTAAGATCAAACAAAACTATTTTTAAGGTCCATTTCCTTTACGTACAAATGATATTTTATTAATTATATTGCTTAATAAGGTTGTACCTTTGTTTAAAATTCCGCTAAGGAGTTTATGATCAGTAATAAAATGCAAACAAAATTAAATACAATACAAGAGGCTATAGAGGATATAAAAGCCGGCAGAGTGATCATTGTTGTTGATGATGAAGACAGAGAAAATGAGGGTGATTTTTTAACCGCAGCCAGCAATGCCACGCCAGAAGTTATCAATTTTATGGCCACTTATGGCAGGGGATTAATCTGTGCGCCTTTAACCGAAGAGCGCTGTGATGCCTTAAACTTGAACTTAATGGTTGGTAAGAATACAGCCGCTTATGAAACCAATTTTACAGTATCTGTAGATTTGGTTGGGCATGGCTGTACAACTGGCATTTCTGCCAGTGACCGTTCCAAAACAATTCTAGCCCTAGTAAATCCAAATACCAATCCTGAAGAATTGGGAAGACCGGGGCATATATTTCCTTTGCGTGCTAAAGATGGTGGCGTAATCCGTAGGGCGGGCCATACTGAGGCTGCAGTAGATTTAGCACGTTTAGCAGGCATGGAGCCTGCAGGTGTTTTGGTCGAAATTTTAAAAGAAGACGGCGAAATGGCCCGTTTACCAGATCTTTTTAAAATAGCAGAACAGCATCAATTAAAAATTATCTCTATTGAAGATCTGATTGCATACAGATTAAACCAAGATAGTTTAATTAAGCAGGAGGTTTCAATAGATCTTCCTACCAGCTGGGGGGACTTTAAAATGACCGCTTACACACAGCTCAATAATAATGCAACCCATTTGGCCATTACAAAAGGCGAATGGAATATCGATGAACCTATATTGGCCAGGGTGCACAGTTCATGTGTAACTGGAGATATTTTTGGTTCTTGCCGCTGTGATTGTGGGCCACAGCTTCATAAAGCATTAGAAATGATAGAACGTGAAGGAAAAGGGATTGTAATTTATATGAACCAGGAGGGAAGAGGCATAGGCTTAATCAATAAGTTACGTTCTTATAATTTACAGGATGCAGGCTTTGATACTGTTGAAGCCAACATTAAACTGGGCTTTAAAGGAGATGAGCGCGACTATGGCGTAGGTGCGCAGATTTTAAGGTCGCAGGGTGTTACTAAAATGCGTTTAATGAGCAATAACCCAACAAAAAGAGCGGGTTTAATTGGATACGGCTTAGAGATTGTAGAAAACATTCCAATTGAGATTGAAAGCAATACGCACAATGAGCGTTACTTAAAAACCAAACGTGATAAAATGGGGCATTCCATTATGAAAGGTTAATTATTACAAAGGTTATATTAATATGAAGCCCCTCTAATTTAAATTAGAGGGGCTTCTGTTTTTTGTGAATTAAATATGGATATACTAAGAAATAGGAGGCGAATCTTCAGTCGTTTCTATCTTCTTTGGTTACCACTGGCACCATTGCTTTGGTTAATGATAATATCTTTACTGATTGACTTGTTCGTTTTGGTTGGGCGCTCAGCTTGCTTTCTTTTCAGGTTCCGTTTATAGGCGCCAGAAAGTTTTTGAATAAACTCTTTAAAAGTATCAAATTGCTGATTATAAATAAAACCAAAAGAGGTTACGTTTGCTGTCGGGCTAATTCCGCTGTTTAAGAAAATACTTTGTTGTGTAGGCGGTTTATTGGCAAGTTTTCCGGTTAAGCTGCCATCTTTTTTAATGAGAAATAATGCCTCTACTTCACTGCCCACATTGTTCTTAGAAAAATCAATAATGGTAAAATCATTTAAGCTGTTCCGGTCTACAATGCCGGCATTAATAATCAGTCTATCATTAAAAAGCTTAATAGAGGCACTGCCCTCACTAAGTGATTTCACGTTAAAATCAACAAAATTTAAATCAAGCGAAGAAAGTACATTGTTAAACTGGTTAAATAAAAGTTCGGTCGCCGTACTTTGAACACTCGAGCCTAATTGCTTACCAATGGATTCACCCCCGTTGCCCGGCGCAAAACTTCTTCTAATGATTAAGCTGAAGGCCTGTAGGTTCAGGTTGTTTTGGTCGCTAAAATAAGTTTGCAGCTCTTCTTTAATCGCCGGTTGAGATGGGAAATTAATATCGAGCTTAATATCGGGTTTTAAGAGAAGCCCACTTAATCCCATTTCAACCTCTGTATTTACACGTTGATTGGCATTGCTGCTGGCGTCTCTATTGGCTGCTTTAAAAAGCTCATTTAAATTGGCCCTTAGGGCATAAATTGCCTTAATGTTAATTTGTGCTGCTGTTGGGTTGCCGGTCCAGCGTATGGTGCCGCCCTGTCTGATTTCAAATTTTTTATTGATTACTTCCTGGGCAGTGAAATCAAAACTTCCGGTTTCGATAATATAATCACCGCTCATTTCAAAATCTCCAAAACTGTTGATGTTCAAGTTGAGCTCGGCATTACCTTTGCCGCTTAAGTTACCTAATGTAGTATATATATTTGCGGTCGTATTTGGATCAATAGAAAGTTTAAAGGTTAACATCAGGCCATCAAAGTTGGTGCTTTTTTTAACCATTTTAGTGGTATCTCTGCTTACAAAATTAATAAAGTCTTTATCGCTTACCGTTTCAGAACTGTTGAGCGGTAAGTTAAATACAGTGCCTTTTTCAGTTTTGGCTTTAATGTCAATTTTCATTTTGCTGGTTGGCCCATTAAACTTAAATACACCAGTACCATATGCCCGGCCATAATAAACAGAATTGTCTCTAGCCGTGGTGTTTAAAGCCATAAAATTATTGGCGTTAATTGTCACATTTAAAGTTGGATCATCAATGTTATTTAAATTTACTTCTCCGGTGGCCAATGCCTCATGTCCTTCTAAATCAGTTAGTTTAAAGTTGTCCAGATTAATTACACTGTTTTCTACATTCATCCGATCTGTGATGACATAAACTGTTTTAAGGTAATTGACCATAAGCTGACCTCTGTCTAAGGTAACCGAGCCATTAATAACCGGTTGGTCAAATTTCCCTTTAATGGTTAAATCAGATGAAATGTTCCCCTTTAGATTAGAAACCAATTTTTTTACAAAAGGCTCTAAAATAGCAAGCTTGCTCTCATTCATTTTAACCTGAAGATCAATTTCTTTTTGTTTAAGGTCTAAGCCACCTTTAAGTTTAAATGTTTCGCTGCCATCAGCTTTAATTTGAGTATAAACCTTAACCATATTAAGTTCATTGTTAAATGATGACGTATCTGTTAAATTACCGATATAAACGTCATTAAAGTTTAGGGAGTCAATTTTTATGTTATCAGAAACCTTTGTAGCCTTTAATAAACCATATAAATTGGTATTTCCATTTACATTGCCACTTAATTTTATACCGGCACCTTTGGTAAAAGGATTTAGCGTTTTTAGGCTGAAATTTTTAAAACCTATCTGCAACAGGTCTTTAGGATCTCCAGATACCAGACCGTTGACCGTAATTTCCTGTATGCCATTGCTTAAATCAAAGTTCTCTATTAAAGTTTTGTCGTTGTTAAAAGCAATTCTAACCTTATCCTGTATCCGCCAGTTTTCGTTATTGATTTTAAGTATTGAAGGTAAAATGCTTAGTCTGGCTGTTGTATCCTGATTTTTGGTAAACTCTACTAATCCGTTTAAATCCAGTTGATTGGCCTCGTCAGTGTTAGATAGTTTTACGTTAAAGGCCAAACTGTCATTTCGCAGGATGTTTGAAATGTTTACATCTTTAATAAATAGACTGTCATTTAGCTGCACAAGATCAGACGTAACAATAAGTTGCAACTGCTGTGGTGTCGTATTTTCATCTAAAATGATATTATTAACAACAATGCTTTTGTATTTCAAGTTTTTGATGAATCCACTTAATGTAGCTGTATTGTTCCGCGAGTCAAAATCGCCACTAAAAGAAGCGCCTTCATCAAGCTTTAGCCCAGGTGAAAAGATCTGGGCAACAGGCTCAAACTTTTTAATGTTGAGGTTAAAATGAAAAATTTGGTTCTTATACTTGATGATGTCAGTTTTAAAGGATGGAATATAAGTCTTAGCTATGGCTTTATAATAAGAGCCAATAGAATTGAGGTCATATTCGCCTTTTATGCTTGCATCAAGAATATCAGAATTTATGGTTAAGTTTCTGTTAACGCCTGTACCATTGGCAACTAAGCGAACCGAGTCTATGTTGTAAACGCCTTTAGGGTTTTCTAAGCGGATATTATTAATGGATAGATTGCCTTCTATATTATTCAAATTGGTGCCCGAAAAATGGGTGCTGAATTTAGCATCTACCATTAAGGAATCTTTGAGCAGCTTGAGTGCTTTTAATTTGGCCCCACTAATATTGGCATTAAAATTAAATACAGGAAGCTTTGGATTTAAGTTTACATTTCCATCAAATACCAGTTTTACATTTTTGTCATTTATGCTTAGCTTGCCATCAAAGTATTTTTTTTCCAATGTACCATTAACTTTTACGTTTGTATACCTGTAATTATTAAAATCTATATACTGTACATCACCCTTCAAATTTTCAGAAAGCTCTTTAAGTGCTGTTCCACGGCCTTTTACATTTAGAGAGGAACTAATTCTGCCCAAGCTCTTTTCATCAAGCAAAGTGCCAATATCAAAATCGAAAGTTTTAACGTTTCCGGCGTAGGAGGGAACATCACGTTTGTCAATTTTCATATTCACATCAGAAACCAGTCGGCCAAGTTTTGTTTTAAATTCGCCATAAGCGATAAAATCATTTTGAAAACCGGTAAAACTGCCATTAAAGTTTATATTTCCAAACTTATTAACCAGTACAGGGATATCAGAGGTCTTTTTCCCTGTTATGCCTTTAATTACCTCATCAAGGTCTGCCCTGTTGGTTCCGGCCAGGTCAATTTTAAGGTCCATAAAGGTTTCCTTCCATTTGGGAAGTCCCTTAATCACATAATCACCTTTTATATAGGTTGCCTTACCTGCTTTTAACGACAGTTTTTTTGCCCTTAAATCGCCAACTAAACCAGATATTTGCCCGTCAATATCAAGGTCTAAATGCATATCCTCCAGTTCAGGCGCAAAAAAAGCAACATCTCTTGAAGACAGGTGGCTATCTTTAAAAATAGCCTTCATTCTAACATTGTCAATATAATGGTTAAAATCCCTGAAACTTTTAAACTGCATCTGATAATAATTGGTTAAGCGACTTTGATTCGTAACCAATAATAAATTGACCAATTCTATCTTATTGCTGTCAATAGTTGTTTCGGCACTTAGATTTTTAAGGTAAAAACCGGTTTTTTCTCTAAAGGTTAAATTTTTAATCTTAGCCTTTGCCAAATGGTCTTTTGTATCTAAGCCCTCAAAAATTCCACTTAACTCAGTTAAGCTTACATCTTCAAAGTTTACATGTTTTTGAACTGTATCTTTTATTTTATAATTTTTATACTTGAAGGCGATTTTGTTCAGTATAATTCTGTCAAATGTAATGTTATAGGGTTTTTTCTTTTTCTTTGGAGTTGTTGGCCCTGAATCAAAGTAGTTTATAATCACATCTAAGTTAGATGTACTGTCTTTATAATCCTTTAAAAAAAACTTTCCATTGTTAAGCTGAACAGTGTTTACATTTACAATTCTCTCATCAATTGAGAGTTTGTTCAAATCAACCAGGAACTTAGGCATATACAATAAAGTATCTTTCTGTTCATCTAAAACCAATAAATCTTCGAGCACTATAGATTTAAAAGGTTTTAGGTATAAACTCTTAATGGATATTGTATTTTTGTAGTCTAGTTCTTTGGATAGGTAGCTCGCTGCTTTTTGGGCAAAGTAAGTTTGAACAGGTTTAAACTGTAGTGAAAAAATAAGCAGCGCAAGCAACAATAGTATTGATGCAATTACCCAAAGGAGTATTTTAAATAGTTTTTTAATAATTTTGCAGCTTAAATATTAATAATTTGTCAATCATACTTGCTATAGAGTCCTCTTGCGATGACACATCGGTTGCCATATGTAACAACGGTAAAATTACGGCCAATGTTATTGCAAACCAAACAATTCATCAAAATTATGGTGGAGTTATTCCTGAGTTGGCCTCAAGAGTACACCAGCAAAATATTGTGCCTGCAGTTCAGCAGGCTTTAATTCGTGCACAAATCGATAAAAAAGACATTAGTGCTGTTGCATTTACACGCGGGCCTGGCTTGTTGGGTTCACTTTTAGTTGGTGTTTCCTTTGCCAAATCTTTTGCATTAGCTTTAAATATACCGCTAATTTCGGTAAACCATATGCATGCGCATATTTTAGCGCATTTTATTCCCAGCCAAACTGCAGAAGGGGAGAAGCCTATGCCTAAATTTCCATTTTTATGTTTGACCGTTTCGGGAGGGCATACGCAGATTGTTCTAGTAAAAAGCCATTTTGACATGCAAATAGTTGGAGAAACTTTAGATGATGCAGCAGGTGAAGCTTTTGATAAAACAGCCAAAATATTAAACCTTCCTTATCCAGGCGGACCATTAGTTGACAAATATGCCAAACTGGGCAATCCGCTGGCCTATAAATTTGCTGAGCCACAAATTGCAGATTTAAATTTTAGTTTTAGTGGGTTTAAGACTTCTGTTCTGTATTTTATCAGGAAACAGGAAAAGGAAAACTCTAATTTTATTGCGGATAACTTAAATGATATTTGCGCATCTGTTCAGTATAGTATTGTTCAAATTCTGTTAAAGAAATTAAAAAAGGCGGCAGAGCAGTACAATATTAAGGAGATTGCAATTGCTGGAGGGGTGTCTGCAAATTCTGGTTTACGCAATATGCTTCTTGAAACCGCAGATGAGTTAAATTGGAATGTTTATATTCCAGCCTTTGAATATTGTACTGACAATGCAGCGATGATTGCCATAGCAGGTTACCAAAAATATTTAAAGGGTATATTTGTAGAGCAGGATGTGGCACCTATGGCACGGATGGCCTTTAAGGGTTAACCAAGGTATAGATTATTGGATTAATAATAAATTGATACTTAAATAGATTATAGTAATGGCTGGAGCTTCGTTGGTATTTTGGTTGGTTTGTGCAATTCCATTAGTTGGTATTTTATACTGGTTAATTCGGAAAGACAAAAATAAGTTTGCAGGGATATGGGGAATCGTAATTTTGGGTGTTCTGCTAATTGCTGCATTTTTGGTTATTGTATATATTACAAAAGACTTTAATGCTGTTTTTAGTCAAGACAGCAGAAAATAATCAGGTATAAAAAAACCTGCTTAAATTTTAAGCAGGTTTTTTTAATTTATTTTTCTTCCAGTTTATCTCCAGTGACTTCGGCCTTAATTTTAGCTTCCAGTTCATCTGCGAGTTCAGGGTTGTCTAATATAAGTTGCTTCACGGCATCTCTGCCTTGACCAAGTTTCGTATCGCCATATGAATACCAGGAGCCTGCTTTTTTGATGATTCCGAAATCAACACCTAAATCTACAATTTCCCCGCTTTTTGAAATTCCTTCTCCAAACATAATGTCAAACTCAGCAACACGGAAAGGTGGAGCAACTTTATTTTTAACAATTTTTACTTTTACACGGTTACCTGATACTTCGTCTGAATCTTTAATTTGGGAAGTACGGCGTATATCCAAACGAACGGATGCGTAAAACTTTAAGGCATTACCGCCTGTTGTGGTTTCTGGGTTGCCAAACATCACTCCAATTTTATCACGCAATTGGTTGATGAAAATGCAGCAACATCCTGTTTTTGAAATGGTTCCGGTTAATTTACGCAGTGCCTGGCTCATTAAACGCGCATGTAAGCCCATTTTACTGTCGCCCATTTCACCTTCAATTTCACTTTTAGGTACCAGTGCGGCAACAGAGTCAATCACAATGACGTCTATAGCACCAGAACGGATTAAATTATCGGCAATTTCTAATGCCTGCTCCCCATTATCTGGCTGAGAGATTAAAAGATTGTCTGTATCCACCCCTAGTTTTTTAGCATAAAACTGATCAAATGCATGTTCTGCATCAATAAATGCGGCAATGCCACCCTTTTTTTGAGTTTCAGCAATAATATGTGTAGCCAAGGTTGTTTTACCTGATGACTCTGGGCCATATATTTCAATTACACGGCCTTTCGGTACGCCTCCTATACCTAAAGCAATATCTAAACTAATAGAACCGGTGGAAATAAAATCTATAGGTTCAATAGCGGTATCGCCTAATTTCATAATTGTACCTTTACCGTACGATTTTTCTAATTTATCTAAGGTTAGCTGTAAGGCTTTTAATTTGTCTGGATTTGCAGTGCTCATGTTTTGTTTCATGTAAGTGCGTAAATATAATTATTTATCGGCTAATATTGCTGTATGTTTAAATAAAAATACTAAAATATTTAGCTAAGTTAAAAGTTTTTTAGCTAATGTCAATAGTATTTTTTAAAATAATTGATTGTGCCCTTTAAGATTGATTACTGATGGCATTATTAAGGGATTTCTTTTTTTGAACAGTTAAACGTTCAAAGTAACGGCACATATACGTAATCTCACAGATTTCACATTTAGGATTTCGGGCTACACATACGTAGCGGCCGTGTAATATCAACCAATGGTGCGCAATATGTATATCCTGTTCGGGCAGGTTTTTTACCAAATCTTTTTCTACTGCTAAAGGTGTTTTTCCGTTGGTTAAACCCAATCTGTTGGCTACACGAAAAACATGTGTATCTACAGCCATTGCAGGTGCATTGTAAATCACTGATGCAATTACATTTGCTGTTTTACGGCCAACGCCAGGCATTTTTTGTAGATCATCAATATCTGAAGGCACGATGTTATTAAATTCATTTACCAAAATATTGGCCATTCCAACTAAATGTTTGGCTTTATTATTTGGATAACTAATGCTTCTGATGTAATCGAAAACGAGGTCGGGCGTGGCTTCAGAAAGTGCCTTGGCATTTGGAAAGCGTTGAAAAAGAGCAGGTGTGACCATATTCACCCGCTTATCTGTACACTGTGCAGAAAGAATAACAGCAACTAAAAGCTGGTAGGGATTGTTATAAAGCAGTTCTGTCTCAGCATCAGGCTGTTTGGCCGAAAAATGTTCTACAAAGCGCTTGTAACGTTCTTTTTTTAGCATGCGCAAATATAGGCCTTTAGTTAAATAAGTATCAAATAAGCGGGTGGTATTAAGAGATTAATTCGCCAGCTATTTATGGTTTGCTGTGTTGATGAATGGACTGGTTCCGTTTAATTAACCAGAAGGCAAATAAAGCTCCAATTAAGGCCATGACCGCACCAACGTATGCAGGTGAAGTATAGTCATAACCGTATACCAGTGGCAAACCACCAAAAAATGCACCAAGTGCATTGCCAATATTAAAACTGGCCTGACTTGCGGATGCACCCAGCATTTCAGATCCTTTCGCCGAATTGATCATTAACATTTGAATAGGGGCGGCCAATGAAAATGCAATTGCGCCGGTAATGAAAGTCATAATTAAAGCTAGGGGCTGGTTAAAAGAAACAAAGTGTACAATTACCAAAGTGACAACCATGGCCAATAACAAAATTGCCGAAGCCTTAGTGGGCGAAAATCGGTCTGCTAAAAAACCACCAAAAAAGTTGCCTATCATCATTCCAAAACCGGCAAGAATAAGAATATAGGTAACACTGTTTGCCGAAAAGCCAGCAACCTCGGTCATAAGCGGAGCAATGTAGCTGTACCAGGTAAATAGCCCGCCTGTACCTATAGAAATCATGAATATAATAATCCAAGATTCTCTCTTTTTGAAAAAATTAAGCTCTGTTTTTAAATCGCGGTTTTTTGTTGCTTCTAAAGTGGGCAACCATAATTTAAGACTAACTAACGTACATAATCCAACTAAAACAACAATGGCAAATGAAATTCGCCATGAAAAATGATGGCCAATATACGTGCCCAATGGAACACCAATAACATTAGCAATGGTTAAGCCGGCAAACATTAAAGAAACGGCCTGTGCCGCTTTGCCTTTTTCAGCAATACGGCTTGCAACAACAGAACCTACACCAAAAAAAGCACCATGGGGTAAACCAGATAATAATCTGGCAATAAAAAGTGTGTCAAAGTTTGGTGCAAAAGCAGAGCAGGCATTGAAAAAGGTAAACATCACCATTAATGCCAACAAGATTTTTTTTGGCGGATATTTTCCGGCAATCATCACCAATAACGGAGCGCCAATTACAACACCCAATGCATAGGCAGAGATGAGGTGTCCAGCCTGTGGAATACTAACGGATAAATCTTTTGCAATATCAGGGAGCAAACCCATCATTACAAACTCTGTTATGCCAATACCTAAACCGCCCAGTGTAAGCGGAAGTAAATGTTTATTAATGACCATGCTTAGTGTTAAAAATACACTAGGCAAAGGTAAAGCTTTTGTTAAACTGAATTGTAATAATTAGGCCATTTATATGCAATGGTCAAAACAAGTTAAAGGGGTAAGCTGAAATAAAAAGTACTGCCCTTGCCTATTTCACTTTCTGCCCAGATTTTGCCATGATGCTGATTAATGATTTCGGCACTTAAATACAGCCCGATTCCAAAGCCAGAGAAAGTATGATTATCTACAGCACGATAATAACGGCCAAAAAGTTTTTCTATTTCTTGATGATCAATTCCTATGCCTTGATCTTTAATGCTTACCTGTGCAAAACCATTTAATGTTTTACAGCTTATTTCTATATTTTTGCCAGCAGGCGAATACTTAACGGCATTGCTTAAAAGATTGTTGATCACACTGGAAATTTTATCCCGGTCTGCATTAATGGTAATGGATTCTTCAACCTGCAGTGAAATATGATGGGTAGATTGGATGACATCTATTTCTTCAATCATTTCTTTGAGCAGTTCGTCCAATTGGAATAGGTTTTTAAAGATTAGAATTTTTCCTGATTCCAGTCTGGTAACGTCCAGGAAGCCATTAATCATATTGGTCATTTTTTTGATCTGGTTGTATGCCTTATTCAATGCTGTTGAAGCAAAACTATCCTTTGTATGTTCTGCCTTCATTTGCAGGACCTGCACAAAGCCATTTATAGCGGTTAGAGGTGTTTTAAGTTCATGGCTCACCATTCCTATAAAGTCATTTTTGCGCTGTTCATCTTTTTTAAGTTCTGTAATATCTACACATGAACTGATGTAGCCGGCAAAAGATCCATCGGTATGGAAACGTGGAGGGGCTTTGGCCAGGAGCCAACGGTAGTCGCCTGTATGGTCTAATATCCTAAATTCTCCGGTAAATGCAGCCTGTGCTTTAAAGGCTGTTAAATAAATATCCACATAACGATCCCGGTCTTCTGGATGGATAAGGTCGGCCCAGCCAAATTCCAGTAAACTTTCCATTGAGCGACCCGTAAGAACGGTCCATGCTTTATTAAAGTAAATGGCATTGCTGCTTTCGTCTCCAACGGCAATCATTACATCCGTGTTTTCTGCCATCGTTCTAAAACGTTCTTCACTTTCTTCTAGGGATTTACGGTACTCAACTTCAGCTGTAATGTCCATAATGACGCCAAGAAAGCGGGCAGATTTTTCAGGTGTGGCTGCGAGGCTTCTACCAGACACCCGAATCCACTTGCGTGCCCCCGTAGAGAGCTGTGTAATTGGATATCGAACATCAAAGGGTAGATGATGTTCCAGGGCATTAATTCTCGCTTTTTCTATTAGGGGAAGGTACTCTGGTTCTACATTTGCAATTACATCCCCCCAGTTAATTTCGGCTGTCTGTGAAAAACCCCAGAATTCTCGGGCTCTGCCAGACATTTGGAACTTTCCTGTGCCTAGTGTTACACTATAGGTGCCCAAGTTTCCGGCTTCAACCGCTAATCGTAAACTTTCTTCAGTTTCAGAAAGCACCTCATTTCTAAGCATTAGATTTTCCTGTGCTTCCTGAAGCTCTTCATTTGTGGTTGCAAGTTCTTCATTTGTGGCTGCCAGCTCTTCTATGGTGGCCTGTAGTTCTGCCTTGCTCTGTTCTAACCGCTCTAAATTTTCTATTTCGGAAGTGATGTCGATAACCGTTGCCAATATGCACTCTACCTGTCCGTTAGAGTCAAAAATAGGATCGTAACAGAAGTTTACATAAATCCGTTTGTTATCTCCGTCAAGTTGTGAAATGTCTACTGCAATTTTAGGTATGGCAATACGTTTTCTAGTTTTAAAAACATCTGTCAAAAGCTTAGGGAACGGTTGATCTACAAGCTCTGGAAAAACATCAATAAGGCGGTTGCCGATCACCTGTGCCTGTATGCGCTGCCAAATATGAAGCATAGGCTCATTGGCCAGTTCAATAATCAGTTCTGGTCCTTTTAGTATTGTCATGGCAACAGGAGTAGTCATGATCATGTTGTGTAACCGTTTCCTATTGTCATCCAGCGCCTGGGTGCGTTCATAAATACGCCCTTCCAGCAAGTCATTTACTGTTTTTAGTTCCTGCCGAGATTCATAAAGCGCTTCATTTGAAGCCATAAGCTCTTCCATGCTTGCCTGTAATTCTTCATTTGAGGATGCTAGTTCTTCATATGATTTTGCCAGCTCTTGACTTAAAAGTGATTCCCGCTTCACAAAATTATCTAATGTTTTGGCCGCTAAAACCTTTTCAGTAATATTATAGGTTGTTGTAAGTAGATAATCAGGCTTATTTTGTGTTGAAATTGGTTCTATTTCCAGCTGCCACCAGTTTAGTTCAGTGGTCAATTGATCTACAGAAGGAATACTATATTGAAAAGGGGGGAGCTTTATTATTTTATTGCTGTTAAGTGCTTCCATTAAACCATTAAGCAAAATATCGCCACCGCTCTGCTGGTCATTGTTTGGATAGGCTTCCCATAAGCCTAAACCCTTTACATTCCGGCCGGTTGTATTGGTTGCCTTTTCATAAGCTTCATTGTATGTGATGATTGTAAAATGAGGTGCATTTGCCTGTAAAATTATTCGTGGTGCAGAAGTATTGAACAGGGCCAGGAAAAGCGGATGGTTGAAAAAAATCATAGATGATTGCAATAGCTTTGTAACTCAAATATAACATCTTACTTAAAATAAAAGTTTAGTGGCCATAATAATTTTTACGTTCAGCACTATAGTGAAATGTATCTAAATTAGTGTTGTTAAGTGTTTGTATTTTACAAAGCAAAACAATTAAATTATATACTTGGGCCTCATATGCCGGCTTTAATAGATTAAAACTACATTTTGGATGTAAAATTTATAAGTAGACCATGTAAGCGGAAATATTTACTTTTAGATAAACCTTTCATAACGGCATTAGGCCTTTCTATAAAGAATTTCAAGCTGTGTATATAAAAAAATTGCTAAAGTTCATTGCTTTAACAAAATTTGAAAACTTTTACTAAAGGGCTATGGGGGTATGAATTTGGCGGGGAACCATTTATCATACCACCACCCCTTATTTCTTACCTATAGCTTAATCAAGTTATTGGCCAATTGGGTTTAACTAAATAAATAAGTAGCATATAAGCGTTAAATATGATTAAGCATATTAAAGTGTTATACGATATTTAAGCAAAAAAAAAGCCACCAATTTTGGGGGCTTTTTTTTGCTCGTGTATCATTTACTTTGTTTTGCTATACGCCAAAATCCTGTTTATGGTTTCATCCTGTGGATTTTTAACGAGCTGATCTAACCTACTTTTAATTTGATCATAAAATAAATCAATTTCGGCATCAGATTCATATTCAGTAGTAAACTGAAGCATTTTGGGTAAATTTACATTAGTTTTTGAAGTAGAAGTTTTTGTCATAAGCAACCGTTATCTTTTTTATTAGCTTAAACGGAAGTTGCCAAACTTTATTTCATCTATTAAAATATTTTACGTAACAAATTTGCTACCCTTTGTAGATCATTTCTTTAGCTTTGAGCATTTTGCGCAGATTGCTTAATGCGTAGCGCATTCTGCCTAAAGCTGTATTGATGCTTACATCAGTTAAATCTGCTATTTCTTTAAAGCTCAGATCAGCATAATGACGCATTAAAAGTACTTCCTTTTGCTCATCGGGCAATAATTGAATCATGGCTTTTAAGTCCTTATGGGTTTGGTCCCTAAGCATTCTATCTTCTGTGCTTTCATCATAAAAATGAAGCATATTAAATACATCGGTCGTGCCATCTGCACTGGTGATAACGGGGCTTCGTTTTTCTTTTCTAAAATAATCTATAACTAGATTGTGTGCAATACGCATTACCCAGGGTAAAAATTTACCTTCTTCGTTATACCTTCCTGATCGGAGGGTATTGATTACTTTTATAAAAGCATCTTGAAAAATATCTTCAGCCAAGTATTGATCTTTGACCAATAAATAAATAGAAGTATAAATTTTGCTTTTATATCTGCGTAAAAGTTCCTGCAATCCAAGTTCATTGCCGGCAACATATACCTTTACCAGATCCTGATCGTTATATGATTGTAAATTCATAGGTTTACTTCACTAAATCCCGTACTGTTTGCTAAAAATTAATTTGTAGAAGTTTAATTTCTATAGCTGCTCTCCTATGTTTTTTGAATGTTGGTAGTTTGGTTTTGAGGTTGTTAATAGTCAAAGAAAGTGTTTTTTTTATCAAAAAGCAAAAAATAAAAGTTAAAAAATAAATTAACCGTCTCAGTACCCTATTTTTGTATGTTTTTAAAAACCCAATTCTATTTAATGGGTTATATTTTAAATCATTATTGTTCATGAGCAAAAAAGAAGCCGAAAAAGATCCGCATAAAAATATTATCATAAAAGGTGCACGTGTGCACAATCTAAAAAACATAGACGTCGCTATTCCCAAGAATAAACTTGTTGTGGTAACAGGTATGTCAGGGTCTGGAAAATCTTCTTTAGCTTTTGATACCCTTTATGCCGAAGGCCAGCGCCGTTATGTAGAAAGTTTGTCGGCGTACGCGCGTCAGTTTATGGGGCGTATGAATAAGCCTGATGTAGATTATATTAAAGGTATTGCACCTGCAATTGCTATCGAGCAAAAAGTAATCACCTCTAATCCCCGTTCTACAGTAGGTACTTCTACAGAGATATATGATTACTTAAAACTACTTTTTTCGCGTATTGGAAAAACGATTTCGCCAATATCGGGTAAAGAAGTTAAGAAAGATTCGGTGAGTACTGTTGTAGATTATGTTGCAACTATGCCCGAAGATACAACTGTTACCATTTTTTGTCCGCTATATCCACACAATAACCGTACAATAAAGGAAGAACTGGCCATTTTATTGCAAAAGGGATTTTTAAGGGTTCTGATCAAAAATAAAATTGAAAAAATAGAATCGGTTTTAGATGATGCCGGTTTTATAGATACAGAACTGACAGATGATAAAACGGTGCAGATTTTAATTGACCGTATTGTTGTAAACCAAGAAGAAGAAACATTAAGCCGGTTGGCAGATTCAGCACAAACAGCTTTTTTTGAGGGTAAGGGCGACTGTTATGTGGAGGCGATGGGTGATACAAAGCATTTTAGCGACCGCTTTGAACTGGACGGCATCCGCTTTGAAGAACCAACCCCAAATTTTTTCTCTTTTAACAATCCATACGGAGCCTGTAAACGCTGTGAAGGCTATGGCAATGTAATTGGCATAGATGAAGATCTTGTGGTGCCCGATAAGAGTAAAAGCATATATGATAATGCAATTGCACCGTGGCGGGGTGAGAAAATGAGTGTTTGGTTGCAGAAGCTTATAAAAGCAGCACCGAAATTTGATTTTCCAATTCACCGGCCGTATAGCCAGTTAACAGAAAAAGAACAAAAACTGCTTTGGACAGGCAATAAATATTTTAATGGTCTGGATGATTTTTTTAAAGAGCTGGAAGAGCAGACTTATAAAATCCAATACCGTGTCATGTTATCGCGTTATCGTGGAAAAACAACCTGCCCTGATTGTAAAGGTTCCCGCTTGCGCAAGGATGCTTCTTATGTCAAAATAGCTGGTCAATCCATTATTGATGTGGTTTTGATGCCTCTGTCAAAAGCACTGGTTTTCTTTAATGAACTAAAGTTGAATTCAAATGACACTAAAATTTCTAAACGTTTGCTTACTGAGATTGATAACCGCTTTTTATATTTAAACAATGTTGGCCTTGGCTATTTAACGTTAAACAGGCTGTCAAATACGCTTTCTGGAGGTGAATCACAGCGTATAAATTTAGCTACATCATTAGGAAGCAGTTTAGTTGGCTCAATTTATGTTCTAGATGAACCAAGTATAGGTTTGCATCCGCGTGATACCAATAAGCTGATTGAAGTTTTATTGTCATTAAGAAATGTGGGCAATACTGTTTTGGTGGTTGAGCATGAGGAAGAAATGATGCGTGCGGCCGATTATATTATTGATATTGGCCCTGAAGCGGGTACACATGGAGGTAATCTGGTTTTTAGTGGGAATTACGAAGAAATTTTAAAAGATAAAAACAGTTTAACAGGCCGTTATTTAGCCGGGATAGAAAAAATTTCAATCCCGCAGCAGCGTAGAAAGTGGAAAGATCATATCCTAATTAAAGGCGCAAGGGAAAATAATTTAAAAAACATTGATGTTAAATTCCCATTGGGCATTTTTACCGTAGTGAGCGGTGTTTCTGGATCAGGAAAAACAAGCTTGGTTAAAAAGATTTTATACCCTGCGCTTCAAAAAGCCATAGGAAATTACGCCGGTGAACAGACAGGAGCTTATGATGGTATTTTTGGCAATACCGATATGGTTAGCCAGGTAGAGTTGGTTGATCAAAATCCAATAGGCCGCTCCAGCCGTTCAAATCCGGTAACCTATGTAAAAGCCTGGGATGACATTAGGGCTTTATTTTCTGCACTGCCCAGCGCTAAAGCCGCAGGTTTAAAGCCTGCAGCATTTTCTTTTAATGTAGAAGGCGGAAGATGTGATGTTTGTCAAGGAGAAGGCGAAGTAAAAATAGAAATGCAGTTTATGGCCGACATCTATTTACCTTGTGATGCCTGCGGTGGCAAACGGTTTAAGCAACAGGTTTTGGATATTACCTATAAGGAGAAAAATGTAGCTGATATTTTGGAGATGACCATAGATGAAGCTGTTGACTTTTTTAAAAGCGAACAAAAAATTCTGAACAAGTTAAATCCATTGGTTGATGTTGGATTAGGCTATGTACACTTAGGCCAATCTTCAAATACTCTATCGGGCGGAGAGGCACAGCGGATTAAATTGGCATCGTTTTTAATTAAGGGCAATAATGCCAATAAAACTTTATTTATATTCGATGAACCTACAACAGGCCTGCACTTTCACGATATTAAAAAATTGCTCAAAGCATTAAATACCTTAATTGAGCAAGGAAACACCATTTTGGTGATTGAACACAATATGGATATGATTAAGTGTGCAGATTGGGTGATTGATATTGGCCCTGAAGGTGGTGATGGGGGAGGGCAACTTGTTTATGAGGGAATCCCAGAAGACTTGGTTAAAGAAAAAACTTCTTATACCGGAAAATATTTAGCTACGCATTTAAATATAAATCCATAATTTCGTCAATGCTTTTTTTAACGTTTTTCATCGGCATTATCCTTAACGCCATGGGTTATATTCCTCCGGGTAATATCAATTTAACTGTAGCGCAGTTGGCCATAAATAAAGGGATGCGGCAGGTTTGGCATTTTATTCTTTCTTTTTCATGTGTTGAAGTATGCTTTACCTTTGGTATGATGCGTTTTGCACGTTGGGCAATGAGCGATATCAATCCGAATGAAGCAATAAGTGAGGTGAGGTTAAGTACCCTGGTGGATTGCTTTATGATTTTGATGTTTTTGGTGATGGGTACCATAACCTGGCGCAATAGAAAAAAAGTACCCAAAACAAAAGGTGACGATAAAAGGAGCGGGAGTGTTTTATATGGATTAATATTGGGGATTCTTAATCCGGTGCAGATTCCATTTTGGCTATTTTTTGGCAATTATGTTATTTTACATCAATGGATTGAAACAGATTATCTTTCTCTCGTTATATTTAGTGTTGGTTCTGGTGTAGGCTCAACATTAGCTTTATATTGTTATGCACACTTTGCTACTTATATACAGGAGAAATTTACACTGAGCAGTTTAATTATCAATAAATCGATCGCCATATTCTTATTTGTACTTGCAGCATACTTAATTGTGAAACAGGCTTTCGTTATATATCACCTGTAGGGCATATCAACAAAACACTTAAACCTACGGACTTAATGCCAGATAAGCCCATTTACGATATCTGAAAAGCAAGTTTGGAACATAGGCATCAATGGTATTTTGAGATTTTATCTTCACATTTATCAAAAATTATTTGGGCCTTAATAAAATCTATTTTGCATTCATGTAGGTTGTCATTGTATTCCTTTATCTCAATTTCCTTAATAAATATTGGAATTTGAGTATATCTGCTCAAAGTATAGGTGTATAATGCCCCGCCGGAAAAACCTTGATCTTTAATATATGCTATTTTATATTCTCCAATTTCATATTGATTCTGGACAGTAAGTGTGCCGGCTATGGTTGCCATACCCGCCAAACAGAATAGGATAAAAGATAATATAAGAGTACAAATGACGGTGGCTTGAATTTTTACCTCTTTTAATAGGCGTGCAAAAGATGTTGCGCCGATGATAAAAAATAAGAGCTCATTAAAATAGGGGAAAGTATAGTTATAGCCCATAAAAATGGGTAGGAAAAGTATGCTGCTTGCAATCAGGATGGTTTTAATCAATTCTTTGGAGCAGTATCTTAAGAGTAAAGTTCCTGCAATTGGCATGAGAAGAAACCATAAAATATTAAAACTCTGCGCAACTAAATAATATATCATCCCCTATCGTTTTAGGAATTCTACATTCCAAATTTTCTCTGCCTTTCTTCCAATAAGCCAAAAGGATGCGGCCAATACCGAAAAAAATATTGCTTTATGCCAGCTGTCCCAGAAATATTCAAAATAACGTGTATATAAATTTATAAAGAGAAATGTGATGCCAAATTCACGGGCAATATCATCATGGAATTTTAATCCAAATATGGTGCTGATTACACATACGGCAGCTGAAATTAAGGCCCAATAAAACAAGCTAAGCTGCCTTACAGCATACCACTCTTCGAGACTGGCAAAGTTACCAAAAACAGATAAGGCCCATAAGGCCACAAACAGGTAAACCATGCCGGCTATATAAGTCACCTGAAAAAAATGTTGTGTTTTGGCAAAGCGTTTCATGATAAAGGATGATGCCGTTAAAACTGCACCAAACAATACAAAACGCAGAGGGTAATTCATGCCAAGGAAATAATAATTCCATCGGCTTAAATAACCGGTTTCTGTTCCGAACCAAGTGCCTAGAGAGAGGAGGGCAAATGCCCAAATTAGCCTTGAGTTAAAAATATAGCCTAAGACAGAATAAACACAAACGGAAATTAAGATTAAGATAGAGAAATTGCCCGAACCCTGGTCCAGTGCTTTCCCGAAATAAGCAATTGCATTGGCCGTGAGTAAAATGGCCGAAAAGATAATGGCCTCATTACTGAATTTTAAATGCGATTTTTTTTCTTTTCTCCGGAAACCCAGCATGTACAGCCACCCTGCAAGCCCTCCAGAAACAATTGCGATTACAATATTTGGTGTATTATAAACCTTTTTGAGGTAGTTTAATATTGAATTATCTATTAATAACGAACCCAAAGCAATAAAGCCACAAGCCAGTGCAACCCAAAAAGCATATTGAGCAAGACGCAACCAATCGAAATTTTTAGCTTCATAACTTTTTCTGAGCTTTACGCCAGTCTCTTCAGTTATTAAGCCATCCTGTTCCCACTGTTCAATAACTTCATCAAGAAACTCACTTTTTTCTCGGTCTACTTTCATGGGCTTAGCTTATACAAAATATAGAAAATAACCTGAAGCATATCCTTGTTCATTTAAAATAACGATGCACTTCAGGCTCATACTATTTAAATAACCTCTTTAATCTTCTTATTGTTTCCCACAATCCAAACCACATCACCATGATCAAAAATAAAGTCAGATGAAGGATTTAAAATTCTTTCGGCCCCACGTTCTATGCCAACAATTAATGCCTGTGCTTTTTCGCGTATGCCTGCGTTTCTAATGCTAAGACCATAAACTGGCGACTCTGCATTGACCACAACCTTTTGTAGGGTCATCTCTTTATCTGGAAAACTATTATTGGCTTCTATTTCAGGTAAATCGATTTCTAATAGAGCCTTAACCAATGCAAGCTGATCATCTGCCCCAATTAAAAGCAGCTTATCTTTAGGATAAAGTCTTTCATCCCTGCCCGGTGTAGGAATTGTGTTTCTTCCACGTTCAATAAGAGCAATGTTTACGCCAAATTTTTCACGGATCATCAGTTCAGCCAGTGTTTTGCCTACAACTTCCGATTCTGGTGAAACTGTCAGCTCCGTTAAGTGGGTATCCCAAGGTAAAATATCTGGTTTTTGATTTTCCCGCGCATTGAGGTTTAATATGAAACGTTTTTCCAGTTTATTGTAAAATGCCTGTAGTTTTCTTGAGAAAATAATCATAACCAGTATAATCAATGCTAAGGCAATACCTGCTGCAACTAGCGTATCAAAGAATTCATACATTAAAAAACCAACGAAGAAAATACCCAGGGCTATCCTAAAAAATTCTATAGCAATTAAAGGGCCTCTTGTATATTTTTTATTAAGCCAAAGATGTGAATAGGCTGTTTTTTGTATACGTCTGATGGATAGCGCCCATAAGAAAGGGGCCATTAAAATAAAAGATACAATTACGCTAATAATAGTAGAATTTATGCCGTTTACAATGTGCGTAGCAATAAAAGGCTGTAGGTACCGATAAGATAAAGACACGATTGCGATAATTATTACCGAATGTATGATGGTATTAAAAACATAAGAACGCAGTAAAAGTTTCCAATCGCTTAAGGTTGTAATGCCCTGGGTACTGGAGCTGTACCTTTCAATTCCATCAAGCCATTTTTTAGGCAGTACACGGTTTAGGAAATTGTAAAAGGGTTCTGATAATTTTATTAAATAAGGGGTTGTAAAGGTCGTGATTGCAGCCGCGGCTACAGCTATTGGATAAAGGAAATCACTTGTAACTTTTAAGGTTAAGCCAAGGGTTGCAATAATAAAAGAGAACTCACCGATTTGTGCCAAACTCATCCCCGCCTGTACTGAAGTTTTTAAGGGCTGCCCTGAAAGTAATGCTCCTAAAATGGTACTTAATACTTTGCCAATGATAATGACCAGTGTAACGATCACAATTGGGGTTGCATATTTAACCAGCATTGCTGGATTTATAAGCATTCCAACGGATACAAAGAATACAGCAGAAAAAAGATCTTTAACAGATTTTGTTAAGTGCTCGATCCGTTCTGCCTGTGTAGTTTCGGCCAAAATAGAGCCCATTATAAATGCACCCAATGCTGCTGAAAAGCCTACTTTATCAGCTAATAAAACCATGATTAAGCATAGGGCTAATGAAACAACCAGCATGGTTTCGTCATTCATTAATTTTTTTGTTGCTTTTAGGAAAGTTGGAATTAAAAATATTCCGCCTAAAAACCAGAGTACAAGGAAAAAGCCAAGTTTTAAAATAGAAAACAGCATTTCGGTTCCTGCTGACTGTTGGCTTACGGCCAATGTAGAAAACAGTACCAAGAGTAAAATCGCAACTAAATCTTCCACAATTAAAACTCCAAATACCAAACCTGCAAATTTCTTATGCTTAATGCCCAGTTCTTCAAAAGCTTTAATGGTAATCATTGTAGATGAAATGGATAAGATGCCACCCAAAAATAAACTATCCATATCAGCCCAGCCCATTGCCTTACCCACTAAATAACCCGCCAGTATAACAAAAAGAACCTTAACAATTGCAGTGATAGAAGCGGAACCTCCTACCTTAACCAGTTTTTTAAAACTGAACTCCAAACCCAGGCTAAACAATAAAAATATTACCCCAATTTCTCCCCAGATGTTGATGCTTTTTAAATCGGTTACGGTGGGTAAAAATTTAAAGTAAGGACCTACAAAAAGTCCAGCCAGAATGTAACCTAATACTAAAGGTTGTTTTATTTTTTTAAATATAAGTGTGGTTATTCCTGCTGC
>Ga0116227_10006276_pt1 | contig 24237 bp, 16 predicted proteins | sample S1TSphgellanicum_FD_89693 | JGI IMG/M metagenome (GOLD analysis project Ga0116227, IMG submission 89693) | Host-associated microbial communities from peat moss isolated from Minnesota, USA - S1T2_Fb - Sphagnum magellanicum MG | ecosystem: Host-associated > Plants > Peat moss > Unclassified... | reverse complement strand
TTATGTATTATTTAACTATTGGTCATTTGAACCATAGGTATTAATGTTTACTAACACTTTCTTGGGTGAATTTTAGAATCCATACAAGCTTTGTTCCATTCTTGCCTTTCCCAAAAAAATTGGTTCACATTACACATTTTTGTAAATTTGATTGAGCAACCTTAATGGACACATGTTTGAAATTTTTGCAATTTTTTTTTTTTGTTGTCCCATATTGGCATGTTTTGAAAAATGCATGGCCAAATCATGTACCTTGAAAACTTTCATCCAAACCCAAAATTTCAAAACTAACCACAAATTTTTGTGTCGTTGTCATTGCATTCAAATATGCCCTTTCATCTTTAACATAACAATAATTTTCTTTTTTAATCCATATGCATCCAACAATGTAATTAAGTTTCTTGCCAGAACTTGTCTTGTAATATTGTTTGTTTTAAGCAAACTTATTATGATATGTTTTAGTTGCTAATCACCCTCAAAAAATTTATCACCAAAGCAAAAATGTCATGTGCTCCTTTTGACATCCACAAGTCAAAACTTGTTATAGTAGAATAACATTCTACAAGTTTTGGCAAAAATATGCAAAACATATTCTTGCTTTTCCTTCTCCACCAAATTGGGCAACACCTTTTGTGAAAAGGTTTTTTTTGAAGGAAACACCACTCTTAAACATAAATGCATTACAAGATGCTTCAACCATCTATTACCACAAATTGAATAGGTAGGTGATTTTTGAAAACCAAAAGATTAAGGTCTTGTAGGAATTGTTTTTGTTGCACATCATTCTTTTTGAAAGGATCTTTTTCATCAAATTTTTATATTTTGCATTACTAGATAGATTGAGTTTTTTTTTTTGTTGGTTGTCTTTCATCGGGCTTCACAAGATTGTTTATTTCCTCTTCAAACTTTTTTGGAATCATAACATGGTCTACAACCACGTGTTTTTTCAATGTCATTATTCCATTGGTTTTATAATATGATATTATTTGTTTCCTTGTTTGAGTTTTTACTAGGTTATATGCATCAATTGGACTATTGTAATAAAACATGCAATGCATAATTTAATAAGCTTTTCCATCCACTTCCTTGTTATGATTTACACAATAAAAAAACCAACATAATGCTTACTTGTTATGGGGTCTTCAAAAGACTTTTTGAGCATGTAATTTTTCAAAATTGACTTGTATCCTTTCATGAATGGAGTTAGTTTTTGTTTGCAAAGTAGGATTTTCCTTTGAAGCTTTTACCAAAGTTGTTCACTTTTATGCCATGGAGTATGTGCAAATGTATAGTGAATGTGAAGCATGGAACTTTTTTTCTAGTAATCAAAAACCTTTACACAATTCACAACATATACCAATACATTAACAAATAATAAAGAAAGGAAAAAAATAAAATGCAAACAAAGCAAACAAAGCATATACACAAAATGAGGAAACTTCACAAGCAAAAAAAAATGTTTTAAAAATAAAATAAAAAAGGTGATAAACTTATTGAACTTGGAGAAAAAAAGTTTGAAGTTCACCCATTTCAAGACTAGAATAAAAAAAATTGGTGGGTGGATATTAGTTTAACAAAACCAAGGTGTTGAACAAATGAACAAGGCAAATAATAAGCAAAGTGAAACAAAACAAAATGTTAAAAACACAAGAATTGTGAAGACAAATGATGAAAAGATTAGACCTAAACCTAAATCCAAGCATAGAATATACAAACCAAGACAAAACCACTAGGAACAAAAACATGAAATGTGCAAATTGAAATCGAAAACACTTCCCAACGTGGTTGCCATTTCGGCCTGGCCGATTCGCCAAGGCTGCCTTGAGCCGTTTGATGATGAGCGTGGATGGAGCCCACAGTTTCTTAACTTGTCGGCTTGATCATTGCACTGTAGAACGCGGAGCCCAACTGCCAACAAAGTCAAATCTGCTCTTACGAGTGAGTACTTGTGACGCTTGGTATCATTTGTTACCTGTCACAGATTTACAAGTGTATTTATTGAGAGGATGCCTGAAATCAGTAAGATTCCTCCCGCTACGGGGGGAGCTCATGTTAAGTTTTTCTGGGCACACTCTTTACACATTTCATAAGGGCTCGTTGTTTTTTTTGGGGGACATGATTAAATGATCTTGATCATCAGATCTTGGTGTGGTAGGCCCTCCACACGGTAAGGCCCTTGGTTGAGAGCATTGTCAGAATTTGACGCTGCCCTCGGCTGTCGGCTCGGGGTGGGCTCTTTATTCTGGTCATGCTCCCCTCTGTGGGCTTGGCCTACCACAGAATGATCATTGCTGCCGACGCGCGGTTTCTGGCTTACGCTTCTCTCTCTCTCTCTCTCTCTCTTCCCTTTCTGGCCTCAAAATTTCCCAGTATACGGTACACCCATCACCACCACCACCACCACCACCACCACCGAGTACACGTACCCATCACATAATTCTGTTGCAGAAGTAGTTGAGCTTCGTTGCACAAGAAAGGCTTGTGTGGGAGTTTTGATCCCATTGTGTGAGGTTTTTGATTGATTAGAACTGAGGTCCATTTTGTGGCTCGATTTGGATTTACATACGAGGGGGGCAGGGGGGCGGGTGGGTTGGTGTTGGTTGTGTGGGATTTGATTGAAGATCTGTTGTAGTCTGTGTAGATATTGGGTTTAATCCAAGTGAGACTGCCGTCCTCCGGAGCTCGGACTTTTGGTCAAGTTGAAGACATCATGGAGAGTCCTCACCGCAAATGTATCTTGGAGCTGAAGAAAGCCAAGAACCTTAGAGCCTCCAAAATCCTAGGTAATAATTGGAAATCGGGTTGGTTTGCTTTGGTCTAAATGCCGACTAGTTATTGCAGGTGTCGGAAAAACTCTTCTGCAAATACTTGTGCTTTGAGTTTCTTGTGTGCAAGGTTACATTTCGGGGACGTGCTAGTACGTGGTTGCTAATGTTGTATTCCATCATGTGCCTTGTGCAGGAGGGAAGACCAAGATTCATGCAGTTATGAGGTTCCAAGCTCTCAGTCACACAACCAAAACGATTATAGGTGAGCACACAATCATGAGCGTTTTCTCTGCTGATCTCTCAGCTACCTCTACTTCCCCCTTGCGGAAGGATACTCTAGAGTTGCAACCAAATGGAGGTTTTCTCACTGAATCTTCCTTTGCTGTTGGCATAATATCTTTTAGATTGTGTGAAGATCAGGCTGAGTTTCATAAACCCACTGTACAAACCCTAGCTCCAATTGAAAAGAATTGGTATAATAGAAAATTACAAATTTCTGGTCATATGGTTTCTAACCCTGGGATGTTCCACTGTTACTACCTCTGTCCCATTGCATCAAGTACTCAAGATTGTCGGTGTTGCAAAGTTTGTGTAACAGCTTTATCTGCTGAAGTTTCTACTGCTTTTGATCCAAGTACTGGGTGTTTAGATTCCTTGGTAACATGCAGTTTGAAAACATCACCTCTTAGATTTGTCCACTCAAAGGGTAATTGTGGTAGAGGAAATTTGTCCGTGAAGCAGCTTATGTGCCAAGTTCATGATCTCATTTCAATGATGCTTGCAAAAATTGGAAGTTCCATATCCTAGGGTTTTTGTTCAAGCTGGAAACAGAGAGCCAGATTTCATTATGCCTGTGTTGGATCTGTGTCATGGCAGATATGGGGAATAATCCTGTTTGGGAGCAAGAGATATTCACTCTTGATATCAGTGGATGCAGTGATGACACTCCTGTCAGGATTGATATCTTTAAAGATGGGTCCAAACTCATTGGAAGCGTAGTGTAAGTGAAAGCTGAATCATCCTTGACACCTGCAACTTTCTTTTTGGGCTGAATGGAAGATCGATTGAGATTCCTTTGTGTCATGGCTCAGAAGAGAAAACCTCATGGACACTTGAAAAATGTGTGATCTTTCGCACAGGTTGACAGTATTACAGCTTTGTATGGTCGAAGGTATTCCGCAACCAAGGAATCTGCCATTGGTGACAGCCAGGGGCAAGCATCATGATGAAGAAGTGGAGATCTTGACAACGTATTTAGTGGTTCCTAATTCCTATGTAAGTCTTGCAAAAAAGGTTCATTCTAAGCCTAATTTGTTCTTGCTCCTGATATGGTAGCAGCTAGGTGGTATCTCAACTTGTATGGTATTGACCAGTACATGGAAATATGAATGAGAACCAACATCCCATTTGGACTTTCTTGTGCAGGCTCCTACTGCCACCATGTTCAGCTGCCCTTCGCCAGCAAGGGGATATTATCAAGCTACTGCCCCCGTCTGGGGGCTACCGTATGTCTCTCCCATGAGCAGCACATCAGGCATTTATCAACAATCACATATTAATCAATTCCAGGAAAACTGTCAGAGCAAAGTAGATTTATCTGATTCTGAGCCACAATATCCTCAATTGTCACAGCAAATGCCTTCCAAACCCTTACCGGACCAGTTTTATGCGTATTTTGGTTAAATGCACAAGAACTTATTTTGCATATTTAAATAGCAACACTGATCTCTAGAAAACTTGATGCAAGCACAGGTACAAAGAAACAGTCCTCAACTCAAGTAATTCTGTGAGATTTACCCCTGCCAACTTGAAAGCGCAGTTTAGTAGAGTGAACATAACCTATTCCCACATAGAGTGAACTGGTTACAGATATGAAGTTCATGATGGATAGTGAGCTGGTTTATCACATGATCTTCTCAATCATCATGTTTGAATGAGGCACTGATGTGCAAAGAAAACAGTCAGGGTTTGGATGTCATGACCTTGCGGCAATTCCATAGGCACTTGGAAGCCCTTTTTATTTGATCTCTAGAGGTCACCTTCTGAAATAAAGTTGGCGGAAGAAGTATTGACCCAGGTACCTAAATCTCAAAACCTGTAAACATTGAGCCTTTTGTTTCCAGGAGATCAAGTTTACAGGTACAGAATTTAACCTTCTTGTATGCATTCTTGAGCTCTAAGCATGCATGTCTGCTGTAAATAGCTTCCAAAAATGCAGTTATGGTAGGAGAAAGTTAGCCTGTTCAAATAAGTTGGTTTGTCTGCTGAAGAGAACTTGGTAACTCGTCAAAGTGCTTTTGAATGAGACCAGATCTTTGCTTAACAAAGAAAGATTTCTGTTTGCGTATTTCTGCCTTTTGAAATCTTTGGAAAGATTATTTCCAGGGCTTCTTAGTCATAACTGGGGAGCTTTTTCTAACCCCACTTTGTCCTCTAACTTGACCTTCTGTTTATAGTTATCTGTCTTGTTCTTTCTTACTCTTTCTTTTTCTTTGTCTTTCTTTTCTGTGTTCCCTTGTTTCTTCTAGAGTTTTTCAGGGCTTGTCCTTCTCTTTCAGGTTTTTTTAGGTATGACTGAGTTTTACCATTACTGCCAGTCTTGTGATAGAAACCCAATACATTGGTTAATGTTTGACATCAACTGCCACCAACTGCTAGCAGCTGATGAAGTCATTGGGAATGTTGTGGTCTGTGGTTCATGAACATGCATATGACTGTCGCTGTTGTTCAAATTGTGCCTAAGTTTTGTTTTGTCATCTTTTCTGGAGGTCTTGCTGATTGGTTGCTATTCTAATATTGTTAGATATCACATATCACTTAAAGTTATTTTCAAATTATATTCAGGGCTAAATTATTAAATATAGTGTAAGGGATCTAAAAAGCAGACCCTTCATTTGTGCAAAGAAACTGGTACGGTTTTTGAGAAATTTTTGAAAACAGGATGCTTACAAAATTTGTAAGCTCCTGTTGCCCATTGAACAGGATCTTATGTGTTGAAACAGAAGGTTATATCTGGAAATTGACCTAAACTAACACAGCAAAAATCTCACTGGTTCTTTACATACTGAGAAATTCACAGTAATTATGAAAAGTGGGTCCTTTTGTACACATTTTGGTGCTAGCCAAACATAATGACTCAGTCTTCAGATTGCGGGAATGTGACAGAGATTCAGGATGCAGGTTTTGTAAAATGTCTTGCCTGAAATTTGTGGCAGAGTATTGTTTACTTATCTGCATGCACCCTGATCTACATTAACATCCACTCAGTTTGCAAAATAACTCCATAAACAAAAGAGGCACCAGACTTAAGTGCTAAAGATGACAGAGGCATGAAACCAAAACTCCAAGGACACACCACTCCATGGCCACCTTTTCATTGGTACCACATCTGATAATGATGTTGAACTTTAACTGTGTTACAATACCAGTAGACATGCCACTGTAAACAAAATGAACTTGATATTGTGATTGACTAGACAGATTACTGGCATCACCAGTAGTCCATGCAAGAACAAATACCATCTTCAAAGTGATGGAAGCGATTGGCATCCCTCACCATGATTGCTCTCCCAACTATTTTTGAAATGAACTTTATGGAAGTGTGGCAATCTTCACAAACCCGCAGATTCTTTCTTATTCGAAGAGGAGTACCAGGAGCTGTGTTGATGAGCCCTAATGCAATAGCCAGTTTCTCACTATGGTGGCACAAATGAAATACCTTCTCTTCGTCTTCCACATCATGTAGAATGAAATTCGTACAAGGCACGTACCCTGCATCATGCATGAGCCCAGACAATCTCTGCAGTTCTCCATGAATTTCAATCATCTGGGGGTGATCTCGATCCTCAACTACAAAAGTATGCACCTCATTATTCACTTCAATCCAGGTGCGACCCGGCTGTTTCTTCACACCTTTTTCCATCCTCTGCCGTTCAACATTCTCACAGAGATGCCTGTTGCCAGCAGCAGCATAGATGTTTGACAGCAGCACATAACCAGCAGCATTATCAGGCTCCATTTCAAGAATTTGTTTGGCAACACGTTCTGCCATCTCCACATTACCATGAATTCTACAAGTGCCAAGCAGAGCCCTCCAAGCAGCCACCTGTGGTTTACAGGGTATTGCCATGACCATATTCTCTGCCTCCTGTAGATGGCCAGCACGCCCAAGAAGGTCAACCATACAGGTGTAATGTTCCAATTTTGCAGAAATCATATAGTCTGTGACCATTGCAGCATAACAATGCATGCCTTCATCCACCAGACCTGCATGGCTACAAGCTGATAGAAGACAAACAAAAGTGATATCATCTGGCTGTACACCTTCTTCACACATCTGTTCAAAATGTTTAAGAGCTTCCCTACCATGCCCATGCATTGCACATCCCCCAAGGATGGCATTCCAGGTGGCCACATCTCGAGATGGCATCTTGTGGAACACTCTCCAAGCATCTTCAAGGCTCCCACATTTTGCATACATGTCCACCAAGCTACTCCCCACAAAGACATCAGACTCACAACCACTTTGAATGATTTGCTCGTGAACACTCCTGCCCTCTTCAAGTGCAACTACACTGGCACATGCATTCAGCACTGCTACAAAAGTAACCGAGTTTGGCTGCACACCTTCCTGTTGCAGTTGCCGAAATAGTTTCAGTGCATTCTGCCCTTGCCCACATTTCACATGTCCCAATATCATGGCACTCCAAGTGACCACATCTCGAGATGGCATTATATTGAACACTCTCTGAGCATCCTCAAGGCTCCCACATTTTGTATACATGTCCACCAAGCTACTCCCAACAAAGACATCAGACTCGCAACCACTTTGAATAATTTGCTCATGAACACTCCTGCCCTCTTCATATGCAACCATGCTGGCACATGCATTCAGCACCCCCACAAAAGTAACAGAGTTTGGTCGCACACCCTGCTGCTGCATTTGTTGAAATAGTTCGAGTGCCTTCTGCCCTTGCCCGCATTTCACATGTCCCAAAACCATGGTATTCCAAGTGACCACATTTCGCAATGGCATCTTGTTGAACACACTCCAAGCATCCTTGATGCTCCCACATTTTGCATACATGTCCACCAAGCTACTGCCCACAAAGACATCAGACTCACAACCACTTTGAATGAGCTGTTCATGAACACGCCTGCCACCTTCAAGAGCTCCTAAACCAGCACATGCATTAATCAATGGAACAAAGGTGAATTTGTTAGGAATCACTCCGTCTTGTTGCATTTGTTGGAAAAGCTGTATTGCCTTCTCCGGCTGCCCATCCTTCACATATTTTGTGAGTTTCTGATTCCATGCAAAAATGTTCAATTGCACTGTGCCTGGTGCCATTGCAGCTATCTCTGATGCCACCCACGGTGGATTTCGTTGGTCCTCAAGCCAGAGTGCTTCCCGTGTCTTCTTGTGTTTGAAATCTGGATACCTTTCATTTGTCTACAACCAGAATCCAGATCAAGCTGATCAGCCATGTATTCTTCACATCCCAGGTGTAGATAACATCATAAGAACAGAGAAAGACGCACTGACTTTCTCTATGCAAATTGCATTTACCTACCTTCTCCAACCTGCTATTACTATCCCACCGGAGCACAGAACCTGAATAGTATTTCTGCAGAGTTTAGACCAAGGCAAGAGTGCAACAAGAGTGAGAGCAACAAGAGCTATGGTACCATTGACATGTGAACTCCGGCAGGCTTGATGTTGCGTTACCTTCTCTGATCTGTGATCCCACCATTGTGAAGGATCCAAAAAGAACTTCCGCCATAGTTTCTCTCTCTGACCTGCAGGGACTGTTGAACAACTTCCTTTCAAATCATGTAGTTTGATCACATAGAAGCCAAGATGAGGTACTGCGTCTTGCATAGAATGTGTCCGAATTTTCGATTTGCTTCCAGAGAGATTGGGTCATCATTTTGCAGCAAACTAACAAACCATGAAAAGAAGGCACTAGACAGAGAGAGAGGAACAACGCATGAAGGCTTACATTTGCAAAGATCTCTGAGTGCCGCCTCTTTTTCTATCGGGTGCGCTCTGGGAAGAAGTGAGGTATACTGCAAAAGTTTTCGATGGGTAAAGCGGAATTGCGGGTGCACGCAGACACGTAGCAGCAAGCTGCTCCCGGTCGAACTCCCTCTTCTCCATGGGGTGGTGGAGCTGCTGCCGTCCTTGAATTCTAGAAGAGAGTTAGAGCTTGCACATGACGATAGCTGCACTGATGATGAAAAAGGCATTGCTGCATGAAAAAATCCTTGGAAATTGCTTTTTCTCGCTCCTCCCAATCCAGGAGCATGATCCCAAGTAGACCCACATGCAATTCCCTCTCGATCATCCGACCCAAATGCAATCTCTCTCGCACCTCCACCACCTACGCATTTCTTGATGGTACAATTCTAGATTGAACGTCATCAGCTTGCTAGCAATGGCCTTAAAACCCTCGAAAACCCTAAAGGATGGCTCGCACTAGTAACGGTGGCGATGATCCACATGAAGATTTAGCCAAATTTGGTTACAAGCTAAATATGAAAGTAATTTTTAATGTAAAATAAATTTTTCTTTGGCTACCTACTTGAACCATATATAGAAATCTGGCCAAATTATTGTGCAAAAATTTCAAAATTTATTGTGCTAAAAATTATATCATAGTACCTTGACCATTTCAACACATGTTCGTCGAATCATTAATTAATTAATTAATTAATTAATTAAAAAATATTCCCTTCAACAAATGAAATATTCTTAAAAATTCAATATTTTCCTTGACAATATTTTGTGATTTGGAAGAGATAATTTTTGAGAATTTCAACATTTTTGAAAATTATATAATTAATGTCAAATTGGCCAAGGTAATCCGAGGGTACTACTCCTTATTTCATATCACGAGTTGACGATTTCAACAAGAACAAAAACAATGGCAGCCAAGTAAAGTGATATGAACATAAGAAGGACCCCCCAAAAAAAAGTGTGTGGTAAGGCCCTAAAGTGAAATAATGGCCTTGATGAGGTGGAATTTACGGTCATGTGGAGTTAGCAGCTTGAGAATGATGTCTAGGCAACATGAACTTGGCAATCAAGCATCGTTCACTTTGCAATTTGGCAAAGTGAACTTGGCAACAAGTAAAGTCAATTGAGCAAAATAGCCAAATAGCAACATGGACTTCTACAATTTGGCAAAGTGGAATTGGGAAGCATGTAAAGTGAAATTGACAAAATAACGGAGCAAATGGTTTTCCATATTTTATGGATGAGCATGCATGAGATTTCATTTGTGAATTTTCAATTGATGAACTTTTGATTGATAAAATTTCATGAATTTTCAAGATGAACTTTTTGTTGGTCTCTCATTGCCCACATTAGTTCATTTTCTTTAATTGTTAATTTTTCCATCGTTTTATTTTGGTGTTCTTTGTAATTGTTAATCTTTCACCCATCTTCGTCATGTTATTGTTTATAATACTTCTCCCCTCTTCATGTTCATGTCGCTTTAATTTTATCATCCATCCTTGTCATGTTTTTGTTTATAATAATCACCTCCTCTTCTTCATGCTTATGTGATCATCTTGGTTGTGTTGTTTGTCTTAACAATGTTTTTGTTTGTAGTAATTATTGCCTCTTGTTTATGTTATTGTCATTGTCTTGCTTAAAATGACACCTTTTCCCTCCTTATTTATGGTCATTTTGTTCATGTCAGTTATAACTTTTTTCATTGTGTTTGTGTATGTTGTTATTAAACCTTCATCTTGCTAAATTAACTCATTCTTCTTTACTTTTAATTGTCATGTTCATGTTTGTAACATCTATCCATCCATTCCTCCCCTCCCCCCCTCATGCTTATCATTAATTGTTCATTTGAGGTTTACGTGACTTTTTGTTTGTGTTTGAGCCTTTGTATGTTATTTGGCTTATTTACAAACCTTTGTTGTTCACCAAGGTTCACACATTTATAATCAAGTGGGTGGGTTTGTAATCCATTGTGAACATCTTAATGAAATTTGTATCATCCCTTTTTAACTACATTAATATTAGAACAAATTGTTATGAAATCCACTTATTGCAAATTTTCAAGTTCCCTCCTTGCTATTTCTTTAACCATATGTAGTGAACTTGTAACTCTTCTAATTTGCTTATCTTACTTTCTTTCTTTTGGTTTTCTCTAATTTTTTCAATTGCCTTTTGTTTCATAATGTTTAAGTATTATTTAAAGTCACAACATGACTTTATGAATATTCTACTAATGATTTTTTTACTATGGGTTTTTCTTGCAAGTAAAGGTGGTAAGGAAAACAATTTCTTTTGGATAGTGCTTATTGGGTTAGATGTGCAAAATTCATAGTGTCCACCTTTACCTCCAATGTAATTTCATTTAAGTTCACCACCAAAGTTACAAAATTTGTTGCAACATCTTGGTTTATGGTTATAGCGTTTGAAAGCCTATTCACATAGTACCTAGGGTGATTTTGAAACACATCATTAACTTCTGAGGCATGACTTGTATTTCCATTATTATTGTTATGTTGATCAACTTTGTTCCAACAAAGAGTGTTCTTCTTTGGATCTTGTCACCTTCCTTGTTGTTGATAAATAATCATCCATTTTGGCCTTTTTTGCATTGACCAATGTGTACAAGTTATTGGGATTTATTTTCTCATTATGGTGTTTAGGGTTAAACAACCAAATCCTTGTAACTTTAAACCTTAATATTATATATATATATAAAAATGTTTGATTCAAGGTTTTGTCTACCCATCTTGTGAAGATTATCTTGTTTAATTTGTTGTAATTGCTTTTAACCATTGCACCATCTTGGTCACTTTTGAAAAGAATATTGAAAAGTTTTAAAGAAACTATATTTAAAGGCTCAATTGCATGAGATGTATTTGAAAGTAAAATGACCATGTTTAACCAATTTTTTATGTTTACTTAATTTTCTCTGTCATGATTTCCATGTTGATTTAAACCAATGCCTAAACTTTAAACCACCTAAGACCTAATCTTTTGAAAAAAAAAACATTTTTTGAAAAGGAAGTTAGTCATCCATGTTTTTATTTGTATAGCCATACATGTTCCTAGTTTGTAAAATTGTATGTAATCATCATGCAACCTCTCTCCTTTGAAGATATAGAACTTTGGCAAAGATTTCACGTTGTATTAATAATTAATCATTCTTTATATTTGAATATAATGTTGTATACTTAGTGTGAAATTCATTTGGCCAAAACCCTTGCACTTGATTATTTGCTTGCTCAAATCTTTGTTTCGCTTAAGTTCCAAATGTGATTTATAATATAATTATGTTTATTATACATGGATTGTAAATTGTTGCAAAAGATTTAGCAAGATTGTGGAAGGAGAACTTGTGTTTGATTAATATTTCATCAACTATGTTACATGTATTAACCTGTCATTGTTTTTTTTATTAATTTTGGTGTAAAAGGAGGTGAATCATTTCACTTGTCTTGTGTTGACTAGTCATTCAAACCATTTTGATTCTTACAAGTCACATTCAACATCATTATGATTTAGATCTCATTTGCCCTAACCTCTAGCTTTGGCCCTACAAGTGGAATTTTTAAAATTTAGTTAAAAACATTTTAAAAATGTGCAAGGTCAAGGTATGTGTCAATTGCATATGCCTTTAGCTTTGAAGAAGAAATAATGAAAGCATAAAACTGTTCGAAATCTTATGAAATTAAATTATGATTTACTATTTCTATGTAGGTCGTTGGTGGATAGATCAAATTGCAATTTCTTGTAGTTTGATGAAACCTTCCTCTTGGAATTCCTCGTTTTATATTTAGGAATTACAAAACCCTATTTGGTAATAATTTTTTTTTTAGATTCTAATTTAAAGCTTCATTTAATATAGCCTTTTTTAATTGCCTTTTTACTTCACCCTTAAATGTTGTTCTTATGGCTCTTCTTTGACTACTATTATATGTGATGTGTGTTGTTTTGATTATTCTTGCTTTGTTTATTATAATTAAGTTTGATATGTGTTATTTTTATTTTATTTTGACTATTTTAACCTTTAATGTGTGACGTAATAATTTGATGTTTAGTATTTGCTACTCTAGCCCATTTCCCTTCAATTTGAAATATTACCTTGGCCACTACACTTCAACCCTCTAACAACAAGACATAAGAATTTAAAAAATGATTGAAGGTCATATCTTCAATTGCTTGGGATTTATTACATGTTGAGAAAAATTGGATTTTTAAAATTGAAAAGACCTTATTCCCTCCAAAATTGAAAAAAAAAATCCTCTAAATTTATTTGAGATTTAATTTACAAAATTTATAAAACTCCTTAAATTTGTTAATATTTTCAAGGTTTTACCATAAAATAACAAACATGGACAACAAAAGTAAAACATGTCGAAACTTTCATTTCTTAAAAAGCTTGATATTTAAAACTCTTCAAATCCATCAATAAAACCTTCAAATGGTTCAAATTTACATAAATATGTATGTCATGAATATCATTTGTCAACTCCAATTGGAGTGTTCAATTTGATGGACGTTTTTTGTACTTTGAAATGAAAATTTAATTCGAACAATCATTATGTGTAGATTTCAAATTTGAAAAACCATTATAGGAATTAAAAAATTGACATTTCTATTATATAAAATTATATTAATGGATTCCTCAATTAAAAAAGTAGTTCTAATCAAAGATGATTTATTTTGACAAGTATTTTTTAAGTTATTGTAAATAAAACATCAAGGAAAATAAAATAAAATACACACCATGAAGAATCATAATGAATACATATAATGTAATACAAGATAATAATAAGATTTTCAAAACATTTCATCTCCAACACCTTTAATGTAGTATAACATACTTGATCAACAATGATATTATGTAAGCAATGATTAAACAATAAATTTTAAATGAAATTCATTGATTTAAAATCCAAATCTTACATACTTAATATGGTTTCTAAACATAGCAACAAATTTCTATACTTAAAAACAAAATACATTTCTAACATAATGTTTGAAAATTATAGTGTTTGAAAACATCATGACAAATAAGCAAATTAAGTTCCCTTCGGGTAAAGCTCCAATCACACCTAATGTTAAGTCGATGTTAGGAGAGGCAAGTTTCTTATTGCATTCATTGCCAAGAATGTTTTGTATGAGCAATTGCATTAACTCTCTAAATACACAAATACAATACTTACATTTTTCTCTCTAAAAAACACAAATACGATACCTCAACATATTCATGTTCGAAAAGAATCAAAAAATAATAATACAAATGATCATGTTCAAAAAAGTTTTGATTCAACAACAAAAACCTTCTTCATATTACAACTTGTGTGATTCTTCAACAAGGTTGAGACACAAACATCATTGACCGTTAAATCAACAAGGAACTTGACCATGGGCATTTCACATAGCAACGATTGCCCATAAATGAACCGTTTCATCCATAACATGTAGAATTTCAGTTTGATTGATCACAATTAACCACCATTTCCTAGAAATCAGAAAAGGGTTCAACATAAAAACCCGCATGCATATCCTTCCTTATTCTCTACATTTCATCCATGTAAAACGTAATGCACACAATCAAAATCAAAAATTTACAATCAATAAACAACATTTGTCTTTTTCCCAATACACAATTTTTGGGATAGAATGTAGTCAACATTACATACCTTTGTTGGGTGCTTGATGAAATTGCAACAGGTCCCCATCTAAACATCCATGTTGAAAATATGTGGCAAAATGGATACCCACCACCAATTTCCATTAAAGCTGACAATGAATACCAGATTTCAGTCCATGTTGGTCGCTTGGCAGCAAGTTGATGAACCAAACATCGAACCAAACAATTTGTACCTGCAAAATACCAAACACTAGAAGTCTATGTACAAAACATTCTTGTAGCAAAGGAATCCAACATCGATATGTCACAACACAAAAAAACTCAGCTACAAGCGCAGAACACCATGGAGAAATTACTGTTTCATCAAAGTACCAAAATCCCTCCAGTTTTCAGATAAATTAGCCTGTCTAAGTAAATATGTCGAACCTTTTTATTCATTAGAGCACAAATTCATGTCCTCAAACCTCCTCTGTTTATGTTGTAAAGAATCACTATACTGTATGGTGGACCAGGATGCCCAATGACGACTATTGCCCCTAACATTGGATTTCATTCAGAACCTCCAATTTCAAATGAAGAAATCTTCTTGGATTCTATGTGTAAAAGCTTTGAACATTACCTTCTGGTCTAGCAGGCAAATATGGAAATCGGGTTTAGCGTAACCATCCTGTTGAGATTAATTAGCTAATTGCTATGTAATTAGTGTCACTCCGTAGTTCAGCCAACAACCACTGGAAGTGCAGAATGGCAGGTATCACCCATAAGTGTTGGCATGGGATAGCCACTGCAACTTCCCTGAATGAATGTGTGCAAACGTGCACCCTACATTCTAGATCTCATCAGCAGGTGTGGATAATTCTGGTCTGCAGGTACTCTACTTTTGAGAGAGATTTTCGGGTGGCAGCAGAGGGTTAGGGTTCTTCATGCGCTCATATTCTAGCCGTAGCTCCTCCAGCTTCTTGGACACCTGAAAACCAAACAGTTCGTGGAGTATCAACTAGGGATCTTGCCAGAGCAACAATGTAATCCTGTTGATCAGCGAAATGTCATGATTGGCATGTATACTGCCTGACATGAATGATACTGCATTCTGAAGCCAAAGAACAACATATAAACACAGGAATTAAGGAACAGAAATTAGGAAGAGGCAGATAAATAAAAAAAAGGGAATGGCAAGCCATGGGCACCTTGATATTATAAGCCAAGGGAAGGAGTGTGTCAGGCTGCAATGCACCTTCAGGAAAATTACGCAAAGCTTGGACCAATTTCTCAAACGGCAGCTTCACCTGCAATGCCCAGAAATCTCTCTTGAGTCCTCTGTCACTGGAAAGGAATGAAGTTTCTTAGGTTGCTCAGGAAGAAAAATGAGAACCCACTAGATTAGATCAAAGATGAGCTCACATTTAGGGTTTAGAGTTTGGGGTTTACTGGTGACCCACCAAATCATCCTCACAGTATCTGAGTAGTGCAAGCCCCACACGAAAAACAATCTTCACACCCTGCATCATGATGATGTTCTCACCTGATTCAGCAATTTGCCTCACTGAATAGACATAAAGCATGGAATCTGAATGAAAAATCACATCTAATGTGATCTACTGCAAAGAGGTGGAGAGCTGATACACTGCTGCTCACTAGTTCGTAGCCTGACCAGTACCAGCATCCACAACTACCAAACCCACTCAATCCTACCTTCTTCCAATTGATTGAGGACAAGGTGGAACAAGAGACAACCTCACTCTAGACTGCATAGAAAAGTGAATTGCAGTAGAGGACAAGGTGGAACAAGCAACAACCTCAGAGAGGAAGACATCCCAGATCCGTAGAGCCAGAGAGAAAGGGAAGGAGTATGAAAAAACAGTGATAAACCACTGGCTTGCATACATGCTTGGATTGATCATCTCATTCTCAAAATGTTTCCCAACTCTTGGCACTAGGTCTTGCACCAACCTCTCAAACTGAAACAGGTACTGCTGAACCAATGGTAGACCCACCTGAATCAAAGAACAAGCAAGAGTGGCTCAAGTCAATTCTACCATAACTGCAGCTTCCTAGTCAACAAAACCAGTACACAGGAACAGCCACTGCTTTCTGATACACACGGTGGTCATCAACTTGCCAGAAACAGCACTTGTTGCACTGGCATGCTGCTCAGAGAAGTTTCACAAAACATAGCCTGCACCAACCACTGGGTCCTCATCTCAAGTGGCAAATCAAGACTTGGAGAACAACTTTTGTGCTAATCCAACTTGGAAGGAAAGACTATTACCAAGTAGAGGCCCTCCATGGGTGAATGGACTGCTCCCTTAAGCAAGGCCACCAGTAGCCAGAAAGCATCTTCCTCACTCATATACAATAACAGCAACCCTGCAAGGAACCCCATTCCCTGTTTCAATCCCACAGGATTTGCTGTCAAAAAAAAAAATTCCCAATAATGGGCAGAAGCTGATTTGTGCTTGATCATCAAAGTCTAATTCCAGTAGATGTTGTAGTTCTCACCAATACCAATGCAACAACTGCATGCAGGCATTCTAGGTCTCAAATCACCAAATTTAGGTCTTAGTCCAAGGATGATCAAAATCCTGTTTGATCAAGAAGAGTGAGTGTGCAATCTGTCTAGTCAACCTCAACTACTATCTCAGACATCTCAGAATAGAACAGATTTCTCTTGCTTTATCTAGAGCAGGGGAGTTCCAAAGACCCAACTCCTGGAAGGAGACACACCTGGACATAGCCCACATCTCGGTCATACACTGCATAAGCCTTTAGGACATTGTAGAGGGAACGTTGCCCAGGCCCATGCCTCTGTTGGAAAAAAACATGCGATGGAAATGTCCGAGAAATATCCCTGATTATGTCCAATTCTGCAGCTGATGTTTCATACAGCACCAGTTGCTGCCAGGAAAAGAGGGAGGTTGATGAGCATCCTGTTGGGTTTTATTACCACACAAATCATTGCTCTCCTTTCATCACTTGATCCTCTCTTACAACATTCCACAAACCCAAAGAAATCTGATCTGGATCTCTCATACTCATACTCGTCTGATCTTCATCCATGCTGGAATTTATGTAAATAGAAAGTGTACATGACATGTCAATTGCATTGAAGAGAAAACTCCACAAAACATTTGGAAGGTAACTGTTGTGTCAGTAGCAACCAAATGAAAGAAAGTGTACCTCATACACTCCTTGATTCATGAGCAGCAAATCACGGCTGCCCGAAATAAGTTGCCACACTAGCCCTCGTAGACAGTCAGGAATGCCCTTGCGCACACGTCGTTTTACAACCAGTGGCTTTCTACGCACATAGTGCTTCCAGTCCCTGCCCCCAACTCCAATCATTCTCCTCCACTTTCTCAGCCTTCGCTCCTCCCTGTTCAACCTCCAATGTCAAAACACATGCAACCAGCATTGAATAATCGGCTCTCAACCAACAGTCATCCAGCTTCAAAATTTCACACTAGTCAAGAACCAAACAGCTTTTTACTGTTATGAGAAACAGGTGGCATACAAGGGTGGGATGTACACAACATGTGCCAGGACTTCAAAGCAATAAGTGATGGGCTTATGAATTTGGCAACACTGATTGACAAGTCACAATTACAGTATTGGATGAGAATGTCAGCAGTAGGGATATAGAATTGTCACAACCAAGTAGGTACTAGGAACTGATTCAACAGCACCTAAGGAGGAGAGCTAACAATATGCCCACATGTATCTCAAGCACTGAAAAAAAAATCAATACCTCTCTCGTTCTGGTTGTGGCTGGCCCTTGCTGGAAACCTCAGTAGGGTTTGCCTTGACAAATCCATATCTATCAAGAGGCCGCGGCGGAGGAACTGGACCTGGTTTGAATTCCAATGCTTCAGCTTCAGCTTCTTGCCTCTCGGTCTCAATTTGGCTGCTTCCATTGCTCATCTTCTGCAGATGTCTAGCCCCCAAACTGCTTTCTCAAATGATTGTGCTTTATATCCAAAGTCAAGAATGGTCCTCATGCCACATGTTCTCTATGCTGTTACAACTCCAACCACTCACTAGTTAATGCTTGCCCCCATTGCCCTAAAAATAGGACCCGTTATCATGCATGATGACTGAAAAAATTGCACATAGGCGTGTCAAGTATTCTCAACACAGAAACACAAATCAACCCTTCAAGTTAAACCTCAAAAACTGCCCTACTTGCAAAGAAGTTTACATCCCCACAAAGAAGTGAATGCAAAAGAAAGCCAAGTGTCTTCAATGTACAAATTTGACTGAAGCTACAAAAATTGGATAAAGGAGAAACAAAAGCACCAATTCCACTGAGCTGAACCACAAAAGCATTTCTTTGGTCAACCTAGAAACCTCTGATGACAGAATTCTGGGTCTGATTTACTTTGTCACTGAGTCCTGTCAGCACTCAAATTAGAATCCTCTGACCATGCAGGGTTTCCAATCATTCAACATACACAATCTGTAGAGTTTAATGAAGCCAATAGGGTTGTTCATGCTGCTCAGAAACAAGGAACTCTGACAATGAAAAGAAATTCTTTTTTTGAGAAGCTAATTGATGACTTACAAAGCTATTGGTTACAGTAAGATTTGATGAGCTGCAGGAGTTGGACAGATCCTGTTCTTGAAAAGTTCAAATTTTTTTGACCAAAAAAGAGCATGGATGCAGCTATTGGCTGCAGAAACAAAGCAAAAGAAACCCACAAATATTAATCCACTTTGACCTCTAACAAAATAACATAAGGCCTTTGTTTGTTGTGTGGGTGTCGTCAAAAAATGCATCAGATCTGTCCATTTATTGCATGAAGGTGATGAGGCCTTGTGTTCATTTCCCATTTTGCACAAGCAGCACTCAATCACAGTTGATGGGTACAACTACAAAATGCCTTGACACCAAAGATTAAGACATAAAATTTCAGTGAGGATATAGACATACTACTTTCTGCTTTGTGAGCATCTTGAACTCTGTAAAAAATTCATGAAAGAAGCACATGCTTGCTACCTATTGGAGACTAAAAAAGACTCTAGTCCTCTAGAGAGATAGGTACCCACCCAGTAGATGGCCACCATCTCAAAACAAAAAACAAAAAACACAAGAAAACCCTAAAAATCAAAGATCACAACATCTTGAAACCCTACACTCGAAATCACAATGTTCATCATCACAGAGAAACCCAAGGCATAACAGATTTCAAACGAGAAAATAATATTGCTATGACATTTGAGCTGGTCACCATCTCAAAACCAAAAACAAAACAAGAAAACCCTAAAAATCACAGATCACAAATATCTCGAAACCCTAAAGTCGAAATCGCTCACAGTGTTCATCATCATCACAGAGAAAGCAAGGGATATGCAGATTTTCAACAAGATCCTTGAAGCAAGCACTATGAAAGAAGCACAAAGGTATGGATGACAACACACTGCGTAAAAGTTAGGTACCTCCAAAACGTTGAATTCTCAAGTCTATCTCTTCTTCAACATTCGAGAGAAAGAGACCACTCCTTCGGTTCAAACTGTTTGAGATCAAACCCCAACAACATCACACAACAGGGGGGAGGGCTTATTACTTCACAAGATCATCATGTCCTACATGAATTTGCAAACATCTAAAGCGTGTAAGTGTGTGTATAAGAGTGTGTGTATGTGTGTGTGTGTGTGTGTGTGTTTCTTGTTGCCTACTGCTGCTGCTGCTTCTTCTTCTTCTTCACTGCTGCATTCAAAGACGACAACACCACTTCTCTTCTCTTCTCTTCATTTCAAGGGATTTCTATTATGGGTATTCTTCCCATGGGATGCTGCTGCTTCTTCTTCTTCTTCACTGCTACATTCAAAGACAACAACAAAACATCTTCTCTTCTCTTCTCTTCTCTTCATTTCAAGGGATTTCCATTATGGGTATTCTTCCCATGGTACCAATTCACAAAATAAAATACACAAAGGATTGAAACAAATCTCTTATTTGTGAAAAATATGACACTAATAAGGTGAAGAAAATTGTTGATCAAATATGGCAAGCTACACAATAGAGTTATCAAGACTAACTATAGTAGATGTACAGGTAAGAGTAGTGAAAACATATGTAGCAGCAATGGAGGTGCTCAGGAAAAGTTATCTATATATAGATTTTTAAACTACCCATATGACAAATATTATATTAGACTATATTCTAGATCATAAAAAGGTATAATAATTTCAATGTTATAATTTTTAAATGTTTGAATTGAATTTTTTTAAATGAAGAAAGTGGGAGCTTACCTTAGCTAGGTTTTTTTGGGTCATTGAGTTTGACCATTTTGTAACTAACATCAAAATTAGTTTGGCCTATATTTTGTGAATTTGGGGAACCCTCCTCCACTTTGCTCAATGCAAGGCTTGACCTGTTGGTGAATTCAACCCACAACATCTAGTTAGGTAATGGGTTAATGAGTAATGACCCTCTTGGTGAATTTTGAAAACCCTAAACTACACCTCAAGTTCAACTAGGTTGAAGGTGGTCATGAGTCTCAACTCTCAATCATTTGGGCTATTGACTTATGGTGTAAAGAAGGGCAATTCTAAAAAGCCAACTTCAACCATTTGGACTATTGACTTTATGGTCTTCAAAAGGGCTAAATATGAATCAGCTCCAACCAATTTGGCTATTGATTCGAGTTTCCAACCATTTGGGCTATGGACTTTTGAGTTAAAGTCATTTTAGTTATTGGGTTCCAATCCAAATCATTTTGGCTATTTTGTGCTTTTTAGTTTCAATTGTTTGGGCTATTGACTTTGGCTCTATTGGCTCTATTGGCTTGAGCTCCAATCATTAGGGGCTATGGAATCTTAGTTTAGTTTTTAGGGTTTGGGGTTTAAACCCTAAACCCTACACACCATTTGATTTAGTGATTTGAGTTATGTAAGGATTATACAAAAGGTTTGGGACTTATGAGCTTGTGTGTGATACCCAAGTGTTTGATTCTATGTGTTTAGGGTTTATTTAGGATTTGTCTAGTTAAGTTTTTTGGACTCTTGTTGGCTATCTAGAATATTGGACTTTTGAGGCCTTCCTTTTGCACTTTGGACTTCTTTTTAGACTTTGGATTTTGCTATTGCTTTGAAGAACAACACTCATCATCTCCATTAGTGTGAATTATTGACTTTTTTGGACATGTTTACAATATTATGTGTATGACCCAAAAAATTTGAAAAGGTTTCGATTGAAGGTCCAACTCTTTTTTTCATAATTCATGAAAAGACTTTCCCACTATGAGTTGAACACTACTAAAAGTAACAACACAATGAAAGAAAGAAAAATGGGGATGATGACTTAATCAACACCCTATTATAATACTAGGAAGTAATGCCATTTGGATACTTGTGAATTTTTCATTCTTGATTTGCTTTCCCCAAATGGCATTGTGAAGGCCCCACCCTAATGATCCAAATCACACTTTATAGAAGAAGAATTGTTTGGGGGGTTCAACTAATACTTGACCTAGTTATCAAATGAGGACCAAGATGAAAAAAGAGCAAGTTGGAATGACCTCCAAAGTATTCATTAGACTTGAATAATTCAATTATTTTCAATAGTTTTAAATAATAGGAAACATATTGAATATATGGTTTTTTTTTTTTTTTTTTGGTCAAATGGTTTTATGATGTATCATTGTCAAAGTTGCATATTAAGTTAGAATTATTTTATTCACTTGGATTCTAATGTATTGTAATAGATAATAAGCAAATATTAACATACCTAAATGATTGATTTAAAAACATAGGAACCTAATTCTAGTATTTTTCCTCAACAAATTTTGTGCCATTTTTATCTCAAAAAATTGGGAAAAATGTAAAAATTTCACATTTTCCCCAAAATTTAGATATTGTTGCTATCATGACTTGTGCATAAATATACAAACATAATGGGAACAAGATCCAAGCATGAATTGGATTGATAGTTCAACAACTAAAAGGAACTATGTAATAATTGTTCCAAAGGTTTAAATGAACAATGTCAAGCTTTTAAGTTTGTGCAAGTATCAAGATGATGGAGTTCTTGCATTCCTTTCACATGATGAAAAAAAAAACCTTTAACATTTTTGGCATTTGCAAATTGATTTAAAACAAATCCTTTATGAAATGGAGACATAGAAATTGTAATTTTTACACCTAGGTTGTATTATATTTTTATTATTTGATGAGTTTTTTAAAAATTATAATTTATGGAAGGGTAAGGGTTTAAAATAATTTTGAGGTGTAACCTCAAGGGAAAAAAAAAACTACTTTATCACTTTCCTAAGAAAAACCCAAAGAAAGTTACTTCCTTTTTTTTCCAAATGTCATGTCAAAAAATATATACAATTTTTATTTTATTTTATTTTTCCTAAAGCAAAGTTTGAACATCATTTTCAATTTTTTTGGGCACCATGGTTAAACAAATCATTTAAAGTGTGACATATATTATAATAAAATAATAATATTGCACTTTTGTGCTTTTCATTCTCATGTTTCTACCCAATGTTGCCCTTCAACATCAATCACTAGCATATCTAAGAGTGCATGATAATAATAGTTTTTGAAATGTATAAAATCTTTTCTTTTCCATCTTCCATTATTTCACAACCATTGAATGATATTATAGCTCAAGAAAATAACACAAACTTCTCCACAACTTTAAGTCTTCCCAAAGTTGATAACCTTTCTAAATTGATAAAATTTTTATCCATCGATGTTGGTTTCAATATCCTAAATGATGTCTTCTTATTATTTATTTATAATAAAATTTAAGGAAATATTTATTTAAGGAGGTTTAAAATATTTGTGATGAGGCAAATCATAATTTTCATAATTTTATTTTTTTATTTCCAATTTTTTAGCCAAATTTATATAAAGATGATTGAATATTTGTACTTCATGTATGGTTTATAACCAAATTTGGCTAAGTCTTCCGAAGGACAATCACCAATTTTTTCCTACATTTTCTTGTGGATGATAGCCACTTTGGTTGCATAATTTTTTTTTTCCAAAAAAAAATAAATAGATCATTATGGCTATGTTTAATATTGTGGTCAATGTGGTTTGTTGGTATAATATTAATATTTATAGCCTTATAATGCACCTTGCCTCCCCACTACCAAAAAAAAAAAGATGACATGAATTTATACACATTTATATCCTAAATAATATATATCCATAAGTGCAAAAACATTTGTTGAAAATTAAAAAAAAGTAAAAAATAAAAATAAAATATTTTAATGGAGCAATTGAAGTAGTTAGCTTACCTACAACTCATGTTCAAAACTAATTATTAATTCCTAAGTGAACAAGTTGAAAAATAATATTAAAAAAAGAAGTTATGAGCAATTTTCCCAAAATTCTAAAAAAATTGAAAAAAAAAATTAAAAAACACAAGATAAATTTGAAACTTATTAATGGACTTATTAAACTTAATAATTTGATTTTAAAAGTGATTTTTAAGATTCAAAAAATATAAATTCCAAAAAAAAACCAGGTTTTATTTGGGTAGGAAAAAAAATCAGTGGAGGGACGTGGTAGTAACTAACACTTGGGCCAACAGCACAGGCCAACACTGTAATGGAAGATTCCGCTCCCAAGGACCGAGAGAATTTACAGCGGAACGTCCGGATTACGTCACGGAATGTGCGTTTTAAAGCTATTCTAAAATGACAGAAGATTGTGAGCCTCTATTTTGGTATCAGCCGAAAGTGGATTTTTGGGGGGGCGGGGGGGGGGGGGGGGGCGGGGGGGGTTGGTGGGGCCGGGGGGGTGGGGGAGGGGGGCGGGCTGCGATTGAATTGGGCGCTCCCGGCCTCTCTGGGCCCCACCAACCCGCTGCTTCGCCTGCG
>Ga0116227_10006275_pt1 | contig 24239 bp, 27 predicted proteins | sample S1TSphgellanicum_FD_89693 | JGI IMG/M metagenome (GOLD analysis project Ga0116227, IMG submission 89693) | Host-associated microbial communities from peat moss isolated from Minnesota, USA - S1T2_Fb - Sphagnum magellanicum MG | ecosystem: Host-associated > Plants > Peat moss > Unclassified... | reverse complement strand
ATAGAGACAACTAACTGGTTATGCAAAAGTGTGTTGCAAACTGCCAGTTCACAGCTTAGAGTCTGCCACACAATGTGAAGAGAAACTATGCATATGGCATGGACTTTTGAACTGTGGTACTGCAGATCAATGCATAGGTTTCCCTTCCCAACCTAGCTCCTTCCCTTTCATGCAAGAACCACCTAGAAGATATCACCAACACCAAACATCTCAGCTCAGAGAACCAAACCTTGAGCTGGTGGGGGTTTTGTCACAGCTTCACTGGCAGAATTCACAGAAGGGGCTTGATCATACCCAAGAGAAATACTTGGGTATCTTCCAATTGTAGACTCTGCAGCTGAGCTCAAAGCAATTGCAGCATTCTCAGCTGGGTATGGAGGTGGTGGTGTGTAAGTGCTGCCTATACCATGAGGCTCATGTGGTGAACCTACATGCTGACCATGCTTTTGTTCATCTGTTCCAAAGATGGCTACTTTCTCCATTGCCTTGTGTCCCACTTCCCCAGCAGTTTTTGCTACCCTGGCATATGCCCCAGTGACCCAAGTTGCTCCAGATAAGACATACCTGTTCTTTGCGATGGCAGAGCCAGCACTATTGATCTTCTGCTCTGCTGCAAGGAGTGCAGTGCGTGTCTTTTCAGTGACCTGGAATTTTTCATCAACAGCTTTCACTTGCTGATTGACAGCTGCTGAGCCTGCAGTGAACTTCTGAGTGATCCCAATCTTTTTATCAATCGATGCAACTTGTGCAGATGCGTTGGCAGAGATTTGTGATGCATTGGCAGTGATTTGATGCTTCTCATCCAATGCTTTAACCCTGGCTATAGCATTGTTTCCCAACACAAAACCCTTCGCTAGCATGTTGGAAAGCACATCCTGTGCTCTGTTTGTTGCAGTAGTGGGAGCAGACTGCACAATGTGGAACACACATAAGCTCAATGAGGCAAGATATCAATTGAACTGCATCTGAGGCCATCATACAATTGAAGATCCTTACAAGAGTGATTTGACAAATTACACACATAAGAGGATCAAGACCTCTTACCACAGGCTCTGGGGGGTATGGATCATTGGGGATAATAGGTACAGCGCTTGTTGCAGTCCTGTCAGAATCTTCAGCAGGAGAGATGGTAACTGCCTGATCCACAATCGTTGCACCCTGCAAACCAACAACCAAGGGCAGAACAGTCAACATTCACCTATTTCCATAGTCCCAATTTGCTTGCTGCAGCAAACTAACTCCTGAGCTCATATCCAGTTGCTGTTACACAAATCCAACCATAGGCTTCAAAATTCACATATTTTGGTTATCTCAAGACTAAGGTGACAATGATGTGCAGCATGAGAAGAAAAAACCACAATGATAGAAATCTCTGTTCGTCACTAATCTCAACCAGAAAACCAAGCAAGGAAAATGCTAGGGCAAAAGGAGGAGCTCTGCTTACGATAATCACCAAGAGCAAGAATGGCTGAATAGTTGAGCACTTACTGACAACAGCAGGGCAGTATCCACTGCTTGAGGCTCCTTGAAGGTCACGAAAGCAATCTGAGATAGCTCCCCATGTCTGAAAGACGGAACACGATTCCAGCAATCAGGCCGAATTGATTGAGAAATCAAAGCCACAGAGACAATGCAGTAGTCTTCTTCAGGAAAATAAACAAGCAATGCTGCCTCTCCGCCTACTAGACACATCAGGCACATCAGGCAAATAGGAGGGAGGGGAGAAGAAAACACACTCACTTGTGCAGCTCCACATGTTCGATCTCTCCGGAAAACGAGAAGAAGTCTTGGATGTCGTGTTCCGTGGCTCTCGGTGACACATTACTCACGCGAACCGTGTTGATCTGATTTTTTTTTCCAAAACAAACGAACAAAAAGAAATTCCAGCAACATCCCGATCCAAAAATTAGACAAAATCTCGGCAACGACAAGAAGCATCACACACACACACACACACACACACACATATGACCCAGAAACTCTTGCATTTTTTTTTCCTAAGTCTTGTGCGTCGTCAAGAACCCCCGCGGATCTCTTTGCTCTCCCTCCTAACAAGTCAAAACCAGTGAGATCGATCGAAACCTTCGATCTCCCGTTTCCCTTCCCTCTCCGCCTCCTCCACCGGGAACGTAATCTCAAGATTTGGAAGTCGAAAGAAGACGGAAGTAAGAGATCAAGGCGTCAAAAGAACGGCAAGAAAGCAAGGAATGCTACTAGATCGTGTTTACCTCCATTGAAGCATGCGCGAGGACGAGAAGTGGAACCGTAGCACCAGGAGCACAGGTGGGAAGAAGAAGCGATGGCAGATTGCGCTCGCCGCTGCAGCAAATGGCAGCAGAACAGTGCTTTGCTGCTAGCGTTGGGCACGGGCCTGGCGCACGGGCACATATTCTTGGGCAGGGGAAAACCAGAAACAAAATCCACGATACCCTACGGGTACCAAGTTACCCATGTACGCATTCTGCAAATAGCCTACCTTTGCATAACCTAATGCGTTGGTAGCTTGGAAACAAATTATATTATTTTCAAAGATGTTAAAATTTCCGGGAAAAAAAAACTCAAAACAACAAAAAGAATGTGACAGAAAATATTGGATCTTGGGAAATATTCTGTTTGTCAAAATGAATTTCAAAATTAATTAATTATTCAACAAACATGTCTCTGAGCTACGAAGGTACTATGATATCTTAGTTTTTTTTTTTTAAAGATTAAAGGGCAGTGGGAATCATGGCAAGAAAATTAGAAAGTGGGACTTCTTGTTGTTGTTGATTTTGTGTGTATTTTTTCTATTATTATTACTATTTTATTTTTATTTTTATTCAACAAGGAATTTGTGTGGCTTTATTTGACACAAAAACTCTGCACGTCGAAATGTGGCTACCTATACTTTGAAGACAACCTGTAAAATCGTGAATATATTTTTTGACCTCAGGTTTATAGTTTATACCCGTGTTGGTTTATACCCGTGTTGGGCAAGCATTTGATTTCATTAATAACTGCCACTTCGATTTTTTAAAATATTTCAAGATCAGAGAACTGTCAGTAGCATACTAGTTTTTTTGATAGTTGAAAGTAATTTTTAAAAATCGGAATCAAATAACTGCCGGTTCCAAAAGGTTATTTTCGAAAACCGTAGCGGTTCAGATTACTTCAAAACTGACGGCATTTTGAAAGAACAGTTAAAGAACCGGAAGTTATAAAGGCAGAAGACATTTGACTACCGTTTTTTCCAATCTTTTGACAACCACGGTTACACATTATTAGTAGTTCAGAACTGATTCGAGAACTGTGGTTATGAACCCATATGAACTGCCTTGATAACCGTCTAGGGTTGTTCTCTGTTTCTGATCATGCCCAACCAGTCTGGTTTATACTTTATACCTCATTCAAATCCTTATTATAGCCTCATTTCATGCTCAAATTTACACCTGTTTGGGTTTCATTCGATCACTTTCATAAAATTTTGTTAATTTATTAATTTAATCAGACAACATAAATCTATGCAATTTTCACTTAATCTGAGAAATTTCACATCATATTTGGTCAACATATTGATGATTTCATGTGGAGCCGAGAATTTTAATATATCAGTTTTTCAAGAGTCAAGATGGTCATATATAGATATCCATGGGAATCAATACCCCCAGTTTATAATGGGGGTGTTAGTCCAGGCTGTTTTGAAAATAGAAATTTCATGCAGCCAATGAGAAGGCTCCGGGGGGTCTTAGTTTTTTTTTTCTTGGGGACAGGTTGTTTGTTGCCAATGTGTTCCCAAGATGTTCTCATGTGATCCCCACAATGTTCCTCAAGTTCCCAATTCATTCCCTAAGACATTCCCAATAACACCTCATTTTTTACCCTGTATTGTTTGGCCATGGTTCTACTTCCATGAATATAAGTTGTAAAGAGGAAAGGTTTGGGGGTTGGGGCCAAAAACAGAAGCATGACAAAGAAAAGCTTCTATATGTTCCTAAAATATTGCTGATAGGCCAATGAAACGGCTCTTTCTAAATAAATAAATAACTGTGTGTGCACCCCTCACTAATTGATAGAAGCATGAATAAGTCCCCCCACAATAAGAACACCATTCTTCTCTCTTAATCTTTGAGTCCTCCATTCATGAAATATGTGAACGGAAAATTTGTTTCTATGAAGGGTGCGAAAATGACTTCTTTGAGTCATATGATTGTGATTTTGCAATTTTATGAGCAACAATCTTCAGCTCTTCTTATAGAAAGCAACTACAAAATCAGCAACTCCCACACCACCAATGTTGGGTGGGTACCCCCACTTCGCAAGGAAGAACTACCAGGTCCAGTGTAACAAGTTTCTAACTTTAGGGTTTTGGGTCTAAACAGAAAGGGGTTTTAGGGTTTTCAAGGAAGGATGTTTTTTTTCCTTGTTAGCGGCTGGTAGTATTTACTCTAACAGCATGGAAACAAGGAAGAGCTCTAAATGGAGATGCAGTGGTGTTTTATGGCGTTAAAATTTTTATGTCGTTTTCTTCTATTCGGGATGTGTGTCTTGTTGTTGAACGCAAGATGACTGTGTGGCAAAGGAGCTGCCAAGTGAAATGCGGTCGGTGGAAATCTCATAGTGGAGCAACACGAGGATGAGGATGAGCAACAAAGCAGATAAGTAATGTGGTGTTGTTTTTTTAGGGGAGAGTAGAGGTTTTTTATAAAGTGAGATTAGATCTCGATCTCTAACATAGGTACAAGAAAATCCATTGCACAATGTACTTGGGGAGGTAGAAATTCAATCTAAAGATTGGTTTTGATGGTTGATAAGGGGGATGATGAAAAGTTTAGAGGTTTCAAGAACAGCCACAAATCCTTCTCAAAGTGTGTGTTTTGGGTTGGTTTGTATGTGGGTGTTGTTGGCTTGCATTTCGTGAGAATGTACCCTAATTATTGGGAACTTCAAAGAACTGCAACAGTCCATTGAAGTTATAAGTTGGATCATGTGAAGGAGGGTTGTGTTTCTTTGTAAAACTTGTGAAGCAATCATTGGGGGAGTTGATATGTGTTGTTTTCCTATCTTGTCAAGTTACGAGATGGTGTTAGGAACATATTACGTAATCTGTATGGGATGAAGGATATTTGTTACCAAATGTAAACATGAACTTGAGTTCCTATGGAAGTCCAATGCGGTTTTAGGTTCGTGTGGTCTGAAAATTTTGAAAAGAAGAAGGAAGGCCAGTGAGTTCAAGAGAGAAATATTAGAGCGATCTGACCCCTTAGAAACCTTAAGCCTCTCTTTGATGAAGAAGGTAGTGACTTAGGTGGTTACATGACAAAACTTAGGTGGCCATTGGCTCATGCCAATGGGTGACTCTGAGAATGTATTTACCATGCAATATATGTGTGCTTTGTGTTCTGATTATCATGTGCCCTAGTTTTTGGTATCATGGTAGGTTGACTCAGGTACACAATCTATTAATTTGGAACATTATGTATGGTGACAAGTTTTATGTCCCGGAAAGCTATATCCGATTTTGATTCAGACCAGTTTCTTATTGATCTTCAGGCAATCCATGATCAACAAATTGTTAATAGTTTCAACAACCCTTCTAATCAACCATTTCCTCAAGTTGGATTTGTGGTCTTAAGGTTTGTTGGATTTGGGGTGGTGACTGTGGTGGGATTCAACCCTATAGAAGCACAAGTTGGAGACTTTGCCATCAAAATCACACATAATGGATGTGTGTCTAGGGTGAAAGTGTGGGTGAAATCACAAGATGGAGCAAACGACTGGTACACAAGTGCAGAATTGTAGCAGCAATTCCACTTCACTTTGTGCCTCGCATAGATCCACCCACATTGTGTCAGATAGAGCCAAGAAAGTTCCTAGGGTTGGAGATATCTAAATACTTGATTTTGCGAGATCTCCTTATCACTTCACCAAATTTTTCATGCTCGAAATTGAGGTCTTATTCCAAGTAGGTGACAAGATTCTTAAAGTTGATTCTATCATCACAATTGGTGTGCTAGATGCTCTAGCAAAATGTTGAGCTTCAGCAAGCATGGCAACTAGATAACTCATATGAGCAAACTTTCTCACCTTTGCCAATAGTTTTTCAAGATCTTATTCCAGTAATAAAAGGAGAGCAACAAGAGTTCTTTGGTTAGATAAGTGTCGAATAACTTTTAAGTTATATTTAAGGAAAATGTCATGAATTCTAGAAACCCTTTAGAATCATATCCTTTAACAAGATTGTGTTTTTCCAAAAGCATAATGCAAAATCTATAATCACTAGATTAATTGATTTTCATTAATAACCCAAGTTGGACTTTGTCATCGACTTCATGAGAACTAAGATTTGACTGTCATAGTGATTATAATTCCTTCACTAATGTGGTAATTTGGATGAAGGCTAGATGTGGGAATGGGATTGTCATGCAATGTCTTTCTAGTGATGACATTTAGTGCTTATACTCTGGATATAAGTATGGTTGTTTGATGAGGTAACTATCCAAGTTTGAAGCACTAATACCTCACCTAGAGCCCTTATCCTTAGATCATGTAATGACGACATAGGTAGAAGGAATACTTTATGCACTAAGTACACTATAAAAGGAGAATGGATTAGTAAGGTTTGTGATCATTAGGGTTTCCACACTTGCAAATATTTTCTTTAGACAATTTGTCCCAATAGTTTTCACTATTTAATTTGAATCCAACGAATCACCATGACTAGTCCTCAAGGTATGAATGAATTGTTTTGGGGCAGGGACCATGAAGATATAAATGATTGGGTTGAACGTCTCATTATGGCAACTGAGGTTAAAGATCTCAATGATGATAAGTTGTTTAAGATAGCCAAATTGAACTTGCGCAACAAAGCTAAGGAGTGGTTCAAGAAGCTCAATCCACCACTGGTAGATTAGACTATTCTAAAGACTACAATTGTTCAAAAGCTTGGTGATGTTGATGCAGATGAAATTCGTGCCAAACTTGATGCAATCAAATGAGAACCTAGAGAACGGGTTGAGAAGTATTTTGAAAGGTTGGATAAACTCTTTTAGAAAAGGAGGATCAGTGATGTTGAATGTAGAAGAAGGTTTTTGGTTCGACTAAAGCCAGAACTTATAAAACTTTGTGTGGTGAAGACATACATGAACATTGAGGAAATGGTGATTACAACAACAAAGATAAAGAAGGTGCTAGGGGATTTGGGGGAAACACCATATGATCCCCTTAAGGAGGAGAAGGATGAAGATGTAATTGGGGAATCATCTACAAATAAATACATTTTAAAGGGAATCTAGTAGTAGAAATGGAGCAAGTGTTAGCTCTTCTAGGAGTGCATCTAGGTGTCAATTATGCCAAGTTAAAGACCACACTGCAGTGGCCTATCCAAAGCACAATGATATGCAGCTCAAATGTGGCAAATGTGGCGAAGGACATAGGGTTGAGAATTATGGCATAAGGTGTTCATTTTGCAATGGTTTGGGGCACTCAGAGGATCGATGTTGGAAGAAGAAAGACACTAAGCCTTCTAATTCTACTATCAATTACCTTGAGGTGTTGGTCAATGATGAAGAGGCCACACTAACGGAATTAAACAAGATTTGTGGTGCCTATCACCATTTGTCATTTGGAAACAACATTCCCAAGAGAAGACTCCCGATGTAAGCTAATGAAGCAGAAGGAATTGCTGAACAAGCTAAAGGTGTTGATGCAGGAGACAGGACCAGGGAAGCAATACCCGATTTTGGTGCAAGATCAAAAAAAATTCTACATTTCATGAAGGTCTGAATTTCTCTAACCCCCATGGAGATAATCATGAGGATTCCTAGAGAATTGGAATACCTTGAAGGGTTGGTTAAATTGGCTAAAAGAAGGAAAGATTAAAAAATTGGTAGGAATCAGGTTACTACTATCAACAACACCCATGTTGTTAAAAGGATTTATGTGAACAAAAATTATAGAGGTAAAACCATGCACTTGCCTGTGGAGATCAATAATGGGATGATTAAAGGACTTGTGGACATTGGCGCATCTATGTCAGTAATGGTAACCAATATAGTATGAGAGCTTGGGATCATGCATTTGGTTTCATGACATGAAACATACAAGACAACATCTGGGATTGTCACCACTTCTTTGACAAGGCTAGATGACATACATGTGCGTGTTGGCAATGTTGTTTGTAATATGGTGTTTTTGGTGGTGGATATAAATACATATGACCTTTTGTTAGGTTTGGACTTCCTCATGAAGATTGGGGCAATGGTTGATGTAGAAAAAAACATTATACAAGTTAGGCATGGACCTAGGGTTAATGTGAAGATGTTCCTTTGAATGTTGTAAACATTGTACACCATGGGGAGACACAACATACCTCTTTTGTGGAACCTATTAAAACTTTTAACAAGATGTTCCAACAACTCCAAGTGGAAAACCTACTTGAGAAGGGCTTGTCTTGGAGAGACGGATGCTCTTTAGGTTCAAACCATCCTAATGATGAAGGATCATTTGATGACAACATAATTGAATTTGAAAATAAGATTGATGAGGAAGATGCTCAATTAAGCCTAATCATGTAGGAAAATGATGTTACACCTAAAGATGATCTGAAGGACTAAGGGCTAAACCATCTTCTTCAACAGGAGTCCGCCAATCAAATTGTGAATTTGATATTGTAAGATTGGCACTGTGGATTGTTGGAAAAGTACATAACAAAAGGGGATGATTATGCTGATTGGCTTCAATGGGCAGTTGTTGAAAAATTAGAAAATCTCGAAAGATGTTCTGTCAATGTGCGTGTTCTTAATCTAATGCATTTGGATCATGAAAACATGCAACATGTTCTTCCATCTAGAGATGAAAAGTGGGATGAAATACAAAGCAAGATAAAATTTGACCAGGCCTTCAATGAAAACCATGTTGAAGAACTATGGACTCTGTTAGACAACTTTAAAGATGTCTTTGCTTGGCACAAAGGGGAGTTGGGGTGCTACACAATATAGGGGAACATGCAATTGACACATAAGGCTTTCCCCCACGTCGCACCACACCTGGGAGGCTGTTTTATTGGGAGGAAGTTGAAGTGAATTGATAGATTCAGGCACTGATCAAGCTTAATAAGATGAAGAATAATGACTTTGAACATGTTTGTAAAATCAGTCTGCCTATTAAAAGGGATGGCAACATGCAGTTCTGTGGTGATTACAGACCATTGAACATGTAAACCAAAAGGGATTCATTCCCAATGCCTTTGATTGATGATGTTCTCTCTTAGATGGGAAATATCCAATGGTTTAATGCATTAGATTTGTAATTTGGCTTTTGGCAAATCCAAATGTCACGAGATGACGTCAAAAAGATAGCCATAATAACAAATTTTAGTTTCTATGACTAGAATGTGATGCCATTCGAACTAAAGAATACAATAGGGACGTTTTCCAGAACCATGGTAGAGGTATTTAAGAATTGGACAAACCAATTCTTGAAGGTCTTTGTTGATGACGTCAACACACACAACCAAACATGGGAAGAACACCTTACACGTTTGAAGGTTGTTCTTACATAATTGTGGGAGGTAAATTTGAAGCTAAACCCCGAAAAATGTTCTTTTGGTGCACAACATATTATGTTTCTAAGACATGTTATGACTAGATTAGGCTCATATCTTGATCCAAAGAAGGTACAAACTGTTAAGGATTTTCTAGTACCCAAGTCTATAATTAATGTGCGGGCTTTTTTAGGTTTGACATGATATTACAAGAATTTTGTACGTGGGTATGCCAAAATTGTTGTGCCACTTTTTGACTTGACTAAGAAGGATCAAAGTTTCCTTTGGACCCCTATTTGTCAAGGAGCTTTTGACACATTCAAGCTCAAGTTGATTGAGGCACCCATCCTTATAAGGCCTAATTTTGAGAGACCCTTCATATATGTAGACTGGTCTATAAAAGGAGTAGGGTCGGTTCTATCCCAGAAGCAAGATAAACATGAATGTGTTGTTGCATATGCAAGTAAGGGTCTTACACCCTCACAAAGGAAGTTCCATCCTATGGAAGGTGAGTGTTATGCTCTAATATGGGGGATAATGCACTTTAGATAGTATTTATATCAAGCCTCCTTTATTGTCAGGATTGACCACAAGCCATTAGAGTGGCTTGCAACAGTTTCTGATCCATTTGGTAGGAGAGGCAAGTGGATTTCCATGCTCCAAGATTTTAATTTCAAAATTGTCCATAGAATAGGAGTTAGGCATGCAAATGTTAATGCTTTGAGTCGTAACCCAATTGGTTCACATGATGAGGATGAAGATTTTGGGGTGGAGATACAAGATGAGAAGAAGGATGCTAGTGTGGCACAGGTCTAGAAATCCTCTACCTTGAGACCACATATCCTCACCCTCTCCCAAATTGTTGATGCTGAACTAATGTAGAAGGGAGAACATGAAAAAATTAATCTGTTTGGGGAATTTGCTAAAGAGAATTCCAATCTTTTAACTAAGGTATTTGCTCCAAAGATAAAGGCTAATAGGGCTTCAACACTAGACACTGACTATTGTGGATTGATTTACAAGGCTCGGGAGATGGTGGATATAGAAATAAACCCATTGATGTGAGTAGCAGTGAAGAGGACAATGAAACAAATGAGACATGGAAACATATGGACATTTGGAAGGATGAAACTTACATGGTTCTATTGTCTGGAGGCACTCTAGATCAAGTGTTGGATGATGTTATTGAAGTTGATCGAGCCAAAAGGAGATTATTAAATTACCATTGGAAAGAAAATATGTTGTTCTTCAAGAATCTAATAGTGCCAAAGCCCAAGGAGAAAAAGGCGTTGGTCAAGAACATACATGAGGAAATTGGACATTGGCTGAAATTAAAAAGAGATTTTTTTGGCATGATAGAACAGAATTTGTGAAGATGGTGGTGAAACAATGCCAACACCGTCAACTTGCCAAAAGTTTGGGGAGCATCAGATCAGGTATTGAGGAGATAAAAACATTCCTTTCTGTGACCTTTTTCTATGGGATGGCACTAGATATTACAGGACCTTTACCTGAAACTAAAAATGGAAATAGGTATGCTCTAGTTGCCATAGACCACTACTCAAAGTGGTGCGAAGCAAGACTCATCAAGGATCATGATGTTATTATTGCCGCTAAATTTTTAGAAGAGGAAATCATATGCAGATTTGGTGTGCCCAAATTCATCCTCACTAACAATGGAGGTGAATGGATGGTTGAATTTGATCTGATGTGCAAGAAATATGGGATTACTCATTAGTTCATACCTTCACAATGGCCTCAATGCAATGGGGTGGTGGAGAGGATGATCAAAACCTTGAAGAATGGATTATATGTGGTGTCACCTACTAATTTGGATAATTGGGACCTCCAATTACCATGGATTCTGTTTGGCTATAAATGTGGTGTTCAGGCCAGCACCAAGTTCTCTCCTTTCATGGTGCTAACTGGAAGAACCCCAAAGCTCACATGTGACAATGGCCTTTCTGCATTCACTAATGTGGAAAAGGATGAACTCACCTTAGAGGAGATGATGCAGCTAATGGTGGAGAAACTCAAGCTTATTTCTAATATGCACTCATTTGTGTTAAAGAATGTGGACCAAGCATAGAAGAGGCAATGCAAAAGCTATGCTATGCGAAAAGGCAAACAAGAATTTATAGGATTGGAAGAAGGACAAACCAGGGTAAAGATGAGAAAACCAGGAAAAAGGATAATACTACTTGCAAATTGGGAAGGTTTGTATGCCTTTGTGAAATATAAGGATGAGAAGGGTTGCAGAGAATTTGATGACGGCAGCCGAGTCTGTATCCTAAAAGGGATTGATGGCAAGCAATGGGAATGTGTTAGGCGTGATCTGCAAGTGTTCAATTAAGTTTGAAATTTGTATGGTCACAAATAAATCAAGGAAGGAGGAGTCACATGTGTAACAAGTTTCTAACTTTAGGGTTTTGGGTGTGAACAAAAAAGGGTTTTAGGGTTTTCAAAGAAGGATAATTTTTTCTTGTTAGTGGCTAGTAGTGTTTACTCTCAATGGCGTGGAGACAAGGAAGAGCACTGAATGGAGATGAAGTGGTGTTTATGGTGTTGAAATCTTTATGTCATTTTCTTCTATTTGGGATGTGTGTGTTGTTGCTGGACGCAGGATGATTGTGTAACAAGGGACCTACCAAATGAAATGCGATCGGAAAAAATATTACAATGGAGTGGCACGAGGATGAACAACAAAACAGATAAGTAGTGTGGTGTTGTTTTTTTGGGGGAAAGTAAAAAAATTGATGAAATGTGATTAGATCTTGGTCTCCAACAGAGGTACAAGAAAATCTGCTACGCAATGTACTTGGGGAGGCAAAAATTCAATCTAAAGGTTGGTTTTGATGGTTGATAAAGGGGATGATGAAATTTTTTGAGGTTTTGAGAATGACCATAAATCCTTCTCAAAGTGTGTGTTTTGGGTTGGTTTGTATGTGGGTGTTGTTGGCTTGCATTGAGAGTGTACCCTAATTATTGGGGAGTTCGAAGAACTACAATAGTCCATTGAAATTATAAGGTGGATCATGTGAAGGAATGTTGTGTTCCTTTGTAAGACTTGTGAAGCAATCACTGGGGGAGTTGATATGTGTTGTTTTCCTATTTTTATGTCTTGTCAAATTGCGGGATGGTGTCAGGAACATTGGATTATGTAATATGTATGGATGGGGGATATTTTGTCACAACCCCACTTTGAAGGAAGTGTGAGGTCGCCACTCACACTCCCGAAAAATAGGACTTGGGAGTCCTTTCCAAAAACTCAGAACTCGATTGCAGGGGTCAAAACACCTTACATTGAGGTGTTCTTTATACCATTGGAAAGGTCTTGAAGTGTAAATGTCCAAAATGGCCTTGCGTGAGCCATTTGGACATCTACAACACAAGTTATAGTCGAAAGAAAGGTTGGAAGTCAAATTGGCAATTTGACTCCCAACCACTAAAAGTCAGGAGTCGACCTGATTCCAGTGTGTTCAGGTGGAGTGTGATAGACCGTTGGAAAGCTCTCACGGAGAGATACAAGTTTGCTTTAGACCTTGTCCCAATCAGAGGTCGGAGCAAGAAGTTATGAACACCCAAAGTCCCGGGAGTCCAAATCGAGACAGTTTCGGGACTCCACTTTGGGAGTCCCAAGAAAAAGTGCCATTCGGATGCAAGTGCGGCGGAGAGACGCAGAGAATACTATATGGGGGAAGGTGGTGACTTCCCTCGAGTTTGGGCCGTGGTGAGTCAAGTGAGTCCAAAAGTGTTCCGAATGTGAACTAACCAACTTGTTGGTTGGTTTTGAATGCAAGACCGAATAACTAAATAACTTGTCCTTCTTCCTAGTCTAATTTCGGAGCTTTCAGCACGCCCCTCTTACCCCCTTCAATGCTAGAAGCTGGGAGTGGCACCAAGTTCCAACTATTTTTGCTCTTTAACATAGTTGGACCCTTTTTGGTCTAACAAGGAACTTGGGGGCATGTCATATTTGTTACCAAATGTAAACATGAACTTGATTTCCTGTGGAAATCTAATGTGGTTTTAGGTTCATGTGGTCTGAAGAATTTGAGAAGAAGAAGGTAGGCGAGTGGGCTCAAGAGAGAGAGATCAAAACGATCTGACCCCTTAGAAACCTCGAGCCTCTTTTTGATGAAGAAGGTAGTGACTTAGGTGGTTACACGACAAAACTTAGGTGGACACTGGCTCATGCCAAAGGGTGATTCTAAAAATGTATTTGTCATGTAATATATGTGTGCTTTGTGTTTTGATTATCATGTGCCCTAAGTTTTTATCACACTAGTTCCTAAAAATGAATCAGGTTCATTTTATAGGGTTTAGGGTGTGAGTAACTCCCTGTAAAGTTTAGGTCATCATTGTCTTGCGATAGGCAGTTATGACAGCATGAAAAACCTCTTCTAAGCTTGGTGTCTTTTTAGGTTTTTCATTAGTCACCTTGCATGACTTGCTTTGTGTATTGGTGATGGGTTTAGGTCTTAGGTTTCATGATTTCTCCACTTAGAGCTCCCCATTATATGTTATGTGCTTTAAGGTGTGATCTTTTGTTTGGACTTCAATCCTTTCTTTTTTCTTCTATTGTTCCCTTGCTTAGTGTTTATTTATTTATTTTATTTAATCAGGTTCCATTTTCAAAATAGAAAACAAGAACTATATATATTTTTTAAAGAACCAAATCCATAACCAAGTTCTTATTCTATTTTACATGTGGAACCATAATTGAAACCAATATACATGTTTTTGAAAAATAAATAAAAAAGAATACAACCAGGGGTTAATTAGAGGTTAATAGGCAGTTATTCATTGGTTTCAATCCACATTAGTAAAAACAGACCCAAACCCAAGTTTGATTTTTAAGACCAAAATTGGAATTTTATTTTTATTTTTGGGAAGAACTGGACCTTGAACCTTATTCTAGGTTCCATTTAAGTGTGAAACTAGAACTCATACAAAATTATTTTTCTTAGAACCAAAACCAAAGCTTCTTCATAAAAGTAAAAAATTGCCCTGACACTAGTTTCAACAATTGGAATCATAACTTTAATGTAAGGTATAACCCCAAAATGACCTTGGGTGAACCAACAACCACAATGGTAACATGGTAAAAATCCCAAAATTTATTCAAATTATATCTAAATATTACAAATATCCCATGCTTAGACTAAATTAGGCTTTCTAAGTTCAATTTAACTTTTTTGGGTGTAATATGGCAATTAAGAGGCTTCACCCATAAGGCTGAAGGTGCCAACCAGTGTTGTGTGGGTATATTATTTTAGATATATCTTGGGGCAAGGGTATATTAAAGTTTTTTTTTATCGGGTTAGGTTATGGGTGTAAAAAAAAAAAAAAAATTATAGATGGGTAGGGTGTGCGTAATCCTCATCATATACCCAAAGTTGGGGTTAGAAAATGAGTGTGTATTTTTAATTTATTATGTAAAAATTAAAAATGTTCACACATTTGAAATTAATTAGGACAATTTTCAAATTTTTTTTACCCTAATTGTATGCGTATATCTTATATATATACAAAAAGATTTATAGGATATAATTTTTTGAGGTGTATATATTTTTCGAGTATGCACTTCATTAAAATACATTAATTTTAAGAAAATAAGTTAGGGCAAGGGATCTACCCCACACAACATTCTAGCCCCCTTGGGTGAAGGCATTCCCAAAATAACAAGCCCAAGATGAAATGATACCTGAATCCAAGTTCACATTTTGGGAATGTCCCCCAACCATGGGCCTTAAACTTTAATTGCTGTAAAGTGCAAGGCAACCCTTATCATATGCCTAAACATAAATAAATAAATAACACCTAGCAAGGCAACCAAAAAAAATGGAAGTCCAAACAAAAGATCACACTTGAAAACTCAGAAGGTTGGAACACATAACCCTTATCATAAGCCTAAACATATTTAGATAAAGAGAGAATAGAAATAAGAAGGATCTTATGCCTACTAATCACAAGTGGGAGTGACCAAGTTATGCCTACCATAGCACCTTTTCAAGTTCAGCAATAATTGAAATATTTTGGGGAAATGCCAAATTTTCTAAAAATTATCTGTTTGAAATGTTAAAATTTAAGAAATTTTTAGAGGGAAAAATTAAAATTTTGGTGGAAACCTAGGAGCCTTTTGTTTTAGTCCACTTGCCTTGGACGTAGTCTATCGACTAGAATCCACTTGTAGAAAAATATTCGATTATTGAAAACATTTCTCTTATCCTATAATTTGGTGGAACATCATGTCTCCTCATTTTTGCAAAAATACATAATAGAAAAATGTTGTAAAAAGTTTCATTAGATAATCAAAGTTGAAAGAACTTGTCAAAGAAGAAGTTGCTTATATTTATTGTCATTTTCATAAATTAAAATTTTAATTACAAAATTGAATTTTGAAAAAATACGTATTATTCTACAACGAAGTGCCAAACATAAAAAGAGATTATGGTACGTACCAAATTATGCCTATATAGGCCATAACTTGGTCCCACCCACTCATAAATAGTAGCAATAAGATTCCTTGTATTCTCGGTGGTATATTAATTATTCACATGTGTGAAGTGCTTGTGATGAAATTTTTGCAATGATAACTTAATTGGATGATGTGTCACATCATCTGTCGAAAGTAGAAGACGACAAAGGTTCGATTGTTGATGGTGACTGATGGAAGGAATAATGGGATTTTTATTTTTGTATTACTTTGTTTTTTTGTTGGTCATGAATTTTTAATAGTTTTTATCAACAACACATTAGGCGAGCAAGTGAGCATGTGAAGGTGAGCCTGCTCAGGTGAACAAGAAGGAATCTTAAAACATATTCCATGCCATGTCATGAAATATTCCTAGTATATTTGTGTGCCACATGGAAATTATTAAGTGATGTGGTGAAATATTTTGCCATGTCACATCCATGGGATGTTTTAAAATCAACAATGGCTTATTAACTTTGAACATGGGTTTGGCCAAGGAAGTTGTTAAGAGCAACATTGTGTGAGCATTTGAAAGCAAACAAAAATTGAAGGATGCATTTTCTCATCCCTCGTGCAACCAATGCTCCAAATGTATGATGTTATTGGACAATAATTACAATATTTTCAAAAATGTTGAAACGGGTGGGAATTGCATACTTGATAAATATTTGATGAAAATTAAAATTTCAAAGTATAGTAAATATTTGACAAACATGCGTTGAAATGGCCAAGGTATTATACATAAATATACATCATTCTACAATGATTGAAAAGTTACAAAGTGGAAAAAAAACCATTGGGCTTTACTAGAATGTAAACTTCCTACATAGTATAACTAAATACAAAGAGGTTTTTGAATGAAATTGTGATGTATTATCACAAGAGTTCAAAGGCTATAGAACACTTCAACAAACGTTGAACTTCAACCCAAATCCATGTGCAGTGATGAATGAACTTTTTTGTGAGCCCATAGAACATAATTGTTTGTAAGACGTTATACACATGTTTACATTGCACATACACCCCACAGCTACCCAAAAAACCTACCAACATTGTGACAAAGTAAACACATGAACATCAAGGGAAATTTCCAATAGTCACATCATATCCTTTGTCATCTATAAGAATATTGTAAATTCATCCATACCTAGGTGAAAGGACATCAATAACGGGGAAAATAGTGCATTGGGTAAATAAGATGCCAACCTCCCAATTGTTCATGTGCTGTTGTGTTATTCTGAAAACAAAAAGTCGTTTCACTTTCTTACCGCCACAAGTTGTAGGCCAACAACTTGCATCGACTAATCGCACAATGTTGTGAACACTCGTAGTAGGCACATGGGTAATGCTTGAACTAGACAATTAGAAACCAAATAAACTTTGAACATGACTACAATCAAAGGAAAACTCCGCTTTTTCTATATTTGTTACCTTCTTTTGAATTAAGTTAATACCTTCTTGGATGCATGGGCCATAGAGTTAGAAATGAAGGCCTAACAACTGCATACTTTCACATTGTCCGACCTTCACAATGATTCAAATCATTGGGACAAAACTGATGCATATGGCACTTCAATGATCCAATATGAAATTGTGCCTAGAACACTAAGTAATATGGATCAAAAGTTCCACATATAGATTTGTAAAAATTGATCTTTGTTTTACATTTGAACCCTCTAGTTTTCTAGAGCCCAAAACTGCAGAATTGGGTAGGCAATGTTCAATTTGCCACTGGCCATGAACACAAATACTTTCCTTCAAATCTAGGCCACTTCAAGATACCAAAGATAAAAAAGCACTGGAACCAGAAGGCTACATGCCTACATCCCTAACAATATTGGGTTGAGTAGTAAAAAATGTTAATCGTGGATGAAAGAAATTCACACAATTAGGACAATAAAAATCATTGTCTACATCAAGAGGACAATCAACACATTGTTTGGCAGACCCAAAAACCTCCTCCCCTTCGAGTGCAAAGTGCAATTATAAAAGGAAGATCTGGACGTGTAATTTGCCACAACAACCGCTAGTCTAATAGTTTCATTAAACCATTGGGCCTTCCTCAACAACAATTCATTCCTATCAAATCCGTGACCAACTAGCCCTTTCGCAAGTATTGTTTATGTAATGTAAATTATTTGAAGGCCTAAACGTAATCATTAGACGTCATTGTGTAGAAACAAGTGCCACAATTCCCCGATTGTTGCAACCAATGTTATGCATAGTTTCAGCTATATTATAAGTGGGCATGTCCGCCCACTCCTCATCATTAAACTTCTACATATTAAAAGAAAGGAAACATTAAAAAAATACAACAAAAAGGGAAATAAACTACAAATTGAACTTGAATGAAAATGGACATCTTATAGTTTTGAATACACAAGTCATAGGAAGTTCACATAAAAAGTACTCACATGGACCATGAAACCTCCCCATTGTCTAACACGAAAATGCCAAAAGTTAAACCAATTGTTAAGCTCATGGACACCTACCTTAGAAACAACCCTAGATGAAAGCCACCAACAACAAATTAGAGCATAATGATTGTCAACATCCCCAAGGGATGTGGCATTCTTGTACTGGTGGTAAAGAGCCTTGTGCTCATCTTGCAACTCAGGTCTGATTAGTTATTTTGTGTGCTTATCAAATGATTGAAATTCAATGGAATAAACAAGTGCGTTATTTATCAATCATCCTGACAAAGGGGTCCCTTGAACCATAAACAATTATGACAATGTTTCAATTAGCTTGTGCGCTATTAGCCATGAATCTTTTGAAATTAAGTTTGGAAACCCATGTTTCAACATCGTTTCATTAAACTTTATCCACATAAATCATTGAGCTTCAATGTCCTTAGATTGCATATCACAAATTTTTATGGTCATCACTTTACAATAGGTAGGATTGTACACATGGCAAGCCATAATTGTCCAATTAGCAACACGTTTCACATGATCAAACATGATCCAAACATTTTGCAAATTCGTGCAAGTTGCATTCATGTGACAAAGCTAACTCCATTCCTGACACTATTTATTGACATCTTAAAAATAAACACCTTTTGTCCTAAAACTTGTCCTAGGAAACAATATTCTTGGATGTAGTCATAGCGACTTTTGGACTTCAATTCAAGGATGTTATCAATATAGCCACTTCTTGAATGATGCTTGAAAGATGCAACAAGGTTATGAACATTATGAGAGTTAAATTCACAAAACTTGTCCTAGATGTGCTCCAATTCTTCACCCTTGAGGAGTTCCATTATGCCATCATTAGAATCATTAAGCAAGTAATTCACCAAAATGGTCTTGTTAGCATTGAAGGAAATTGTAAAAATCTTTGCATTAGGTGTGCGATCCACCTCTTCTACGATCAACCTTTTAGTCTCCTTGATAGACATCTGACACTTTCCATTTGCAACAAGATGGTTATGAACACCAAGATGAATTGTTGCTCTTAACATAGATTAAAGTCTATGCACAACATAAGATTTGCCCACTACAATCTATGACAGAAGGGAGGAGGATGACAAAATTTGCATCCAAGCGAAGAAGTGGACAAAATCATTGTCATTTGACCTACGACTAGTGTTAAAGCCCCCAAGTAAATAACTTAGGGGTTTAGGTTCAAGAAAGAGCCTTGAATAACTAATAACATCTATTGTTATAATTTGGACACTAGTTTTTTATCATCTCAAAATACTAGAGTTTTAAACAAACACTTCAACATTTGAAAAAAAACAACGATTCTAATCCAAAATGATACACAAAGATGCAATGTTTCACAAAGAAAAACTTAATTTAGAGACAAAATCTTAGTCCTTTCACCCAAACAAATGTTATTACAAACATTGGATTCCTCCTATAAATCATTTTTAAAAAATAGTGGAATTCCAAGAAAATCCTGAAAATCTCTCCTAATTGATCAAAATAAACTTAACTAGTGTCAGACTAATCCTCTAAAATTTAGGTTCTAAATATAAACATCTAAACTACTTTGGTACTATTTTTTAGTTCCTAATAAATATGTATTAATTAATCAGTAATGGGAAATTAGTAGTAAAAAAATCAGTGGTAAACAAATCTAAGTTTTTACAAGATGAGTTTTTGGTTGTTAAATCATCATCCTCTCTATTTGTGATTATGTCCTTGTGATCACTACTAAAATCCATGAACAAGTCCTAAATCAAAATTGGGCATCAAAAAATTTCAATTACTCTACCATATTTGTCATTCCTTAGTCATTCGAAGTCTATTGAGAAGTGGGGGGGGCAAAATCTTGTGCCATAGAATTGCATCTAGGTGTCGGGTCTACAAGGGATATAACTTCTTCAACTTTGGTCATATTGGTTATAATTTCAGTGATAAGGTTGGTTCCAATTTTGGTTTTAGTCACAAGATTGGTTCTGGTATCGATTTCCTTTATTGCAAAGGGTTCACCCAAGTCGAACTCCATTTGAATTCTGGTGTCTTGGTCACTTCTTTGGCTTTCGTTCATAAATCTTGATTTTGTCATGTCTACCATTGTTTCTATACCAAAAGAGGGAGGTACAAATCATGGGAACGCACTATGATAGGCCTTGAGATGACTATGTAATCATTGTTCATCCCTTTAAGATGATTTGAAAAAGTCCTAAATGAGTTTAGTAACTTAGGGCTTGTAATTCTCCCATTGGTCCAACCAAACTCGATGGGCCTTTTGTTGGTAGATGAACAATTTTGCACTCATGAAGGCGTGCTCCATCTTGAGGGTTTCAAACTCCTCAATTTGATGATGCCAAAAGTCTACTAACTCTGCCTTGCCCCTTGACCTCTCATTTTCGGTAACCAAGGCCTCAAAATCTTCCTCCACAATAGGGATATCATCCTTGAGGTCTTGGACAGTCCTCTGTAGACTAGAAATTATTTCGGTAGTGTGTTGAAGTTCCTCCTCATGTTGCTCATTCTTGTTCTACAATGTGGAATTTTGGTTTCTAACCAAATGATCTACAATTTGGCAACCTTGAGCTTGTTTTACATGATATTGGTTGCAAAGTTGACAGAACATCCCTTTGCTTCCTCCCTTCAGAGCTTGGCTTGAAAAGCCTCATGGTCCACTTGCAATCGGTTGTAAGTAAGGGAAATCACCAAAATTCAATCCTCCATTTTCGGTAGTTGATTTCAATAGGCCAAATTTTCAGTTTGGACTTCAATAATTTTCACATGGACCTTCTACAAACTTTGAACTTCCATTTGGAGCCCTTCCATCATGAGAGCATCTTGTTGTTGGGTGTCCTCTAGTTGTTGGTACCATCTACAAAGATCGGTAACCTCATGTTCAACCTTCATTCTCCCCTTTTCTGCAATTGTTTTGTCGATTATGGCAACATGGAACGCCATTAAAACCTCCCCTATTGATTTTGCCAAATCTACTAAAAGTCACAAAGGCTCTTACACTTTCTTGAAAGTGGCAACAACATACGTACTAGAACTAGGAGTGTCAAAAAGTTGAGGGTGTACCAAAAAAAATTTCAATGCCCTTGAAGAGGCTATTGTCACATTCTAAGCTCCACTGGGGGTCTCCATTTGGCTTCCACCATAAAATCCTCCCAACGGTGTGTTAATGTCTAGTACTTGATTTAAAGGAATCGATCTTCCTTTGCAGTTGGTCATGTAGCTATTATGATAGAAACCAAAAAAAAAATGCAAGTTGGAATTCAAAAGGGGCATTTGACATACCAGAAAATAAAGTCCTTGTTGGATTTGTGGTTTTGGATTTTTTCTTCAAGATGGAAGGCTTTTCCACTGGACTTTTCATCTCAAGCAACTGACTCAACGTATAGTTTAAACGAAGCTTCAAACAGTTGGAAATGTTCTAGCTCCTAAGCACCAAAAGCAAATTTGATGTGTAACTCGGTTTCGATACTGGTCATTTTTTGATATTGGTATCGAAAGGTTCCGATACAGAACTAGATTGCACCTTTGATGGTTATTGTGTCCCTTCCCCTTGGACGTTTGGCCTGGAGTCCAAATCAATCGATGCACCTTGGGTAGGTGCTTTCGGTGATGCTGACTTCATCTATGAATCTAGGTCGAACTCCAAATCATCGTCTTCATCTTCAAGGTTGGATTTCAATAGTCTAATTTTTGGTTTAAAAGGAAACCATTTTTGTAGTAGGATGCCTACTACTTGTGCAAGGCCAAATTTTGGCTCCTTTCCTACAATTTCTTTCAACTTTGAAGGCGTTGAAAAGTCTTAGATGCAACTATACAAGTTGTAGAAAAGGATAGCAAACCGGTCAATTTGTTTCCTTTATTCTGCCATCATCACAAGAAGTAGAAGCTTCTTTGTAACATAAATTGTTCTACTCCCTTTTAGTCAAATTGTTTGCAGCAGTACAAGCATGCATGCTACATACTTGCCCTTGAGTTAAGCAGCCTTCCAACCTTCCTTCTACACAACTATGTCTTTCGATGCAAGCCTAATGCACATGTCTGCAACTTTATCTTACTTGTAGTTCAATGGGATGGTGATTCCAGCATTAGGAAGTCGTAACATTTCACCAATGGTCTTTTCAATAAGGGAAATTGGTTGCCCCTACACCATCAAATCAATTTTTTTAGGGTACCAAATGATGCCATGTAACCACTCCTTCACCAATGGTTGAATTGGGGTGAACCAAATGTTGAGGAAACCGAAAATTCCTACCTATTTTTCCTAACAAACATCTCTCCCTCTCATCCATCTCTCAAACTTATCCATTTCGGAAAAGACTATCTTGCCTCTACTTCTCAAAGACACTACCACTCTACCCCTCTTTTTCTATCCTTCAACCTCACAATCTAGTTCTAGTTCTTGACTTTTTGATTTTAATTGAAAGCTCTCGAGGTCTCTCCTTTGTTCTTCTTGCACTTTCTCCATCTCTCATTACTCTCTAACTAACTTTTCCACTTCTTCTTTGCTAATTACTCCTTTCATTTTGGTGCCGGATGTTATAGTGCTAAAATTCGGAATGCAAAAAAAATCAACAACAATAGTGGAAAGGATAACAAAAATGAAATGAAATCATTGTGCAACCTCCTAGGCTTTTGGCTGCCCTACTATAGTTTTTGTAATCTCATTCTATATAACAACCAATGGTTCTATACATACTTCTAAATTTGCAATTCTGACCTCTTCCTCCACTAACTTACTTTGTGGTTCCACTTCTAGTGGCTACATTTGTGACTACTCTACCTCTAGAGTGGTCTCCATATGTTTTTGTTCTTGATTTTTCTATGGTTTTTTCTATTCTTGACCTCCTCCCTTGAGTACACGTGGTTCCTTAGTCTGCACTTCCTCCTCCTAAGTTGTCCCATGGGCCCTACTTCATTATTTTCATTTCGGTTCGATGTTTTGGTATTTGTTGGACTTCCGCAGAAAAAATTTGGAATTTTTTTTTAATATACCCCCAACTTGTACCTGAGGTTTCTCTCATTAGTTTATGTTGAGCCAGATTTTTCTCCAACCCCTTTACAAAATATTCCTCTACAACTTCCCGCCATTCTTCAAACTTTGCATCAAAATCCTTCATTTTGTTTTTTGTTCTCATTAGAATATAATACTGCAACATCTGTGCATAATCCGCCAACCTTTTTTTCACACCAACTAGGTCCAAACACTAGAAGAAAAACATGTATTTTCGATTGTTTTTTGTGACGAAATTTTAGTTGCAAGAGACATTTTGCAACTAAAATCCTTTTAGTCGCCTAAGACAAGTCGCATGTGATAAACTAGTTGCAACTGACAAAAAATATTGTATGAAAAAAAAAGTCAACAAATACATTTCATCCTTTGACTCCATTGTATACGTATTGTCATATACAACTAAGATGCAACTATTTTGGTCACAATTGAAGGCAAATCATGTGTTGTCACGTGTATCAATATATGATCATTTATATTATTATTATTATTATTTTGAAATAATCTAAAACATTCAATTCAAATACTTAAATGATCTTATATCATGACACGTGGCCTAATGTAAATATGCCATGTGGCATTAAATTTTTTAATAAAAATATTAATATTAGGTTGGTAGGTACCAAAGTAGGTATATAAATAAGTGCCTACAATCCTTACCTACCTACCTACCTACTTAGGTAATAAAGTAAGTAGGTAGGTTCTACCTTCCTAGGCTAAATACTTACTCATATAAGTAGGTACTTAGGAAGGTAGGTACATAGGCCGACTTAGATGGGTAGGTCAAACTAGGTACCT
>Ga0116227_10006272_pt1 | contig 24248 bp, 22 predicted proteins | sample S1TSphgellanicum_FD_89693 | JGI IMG/M metagenome (GOLD analysis project Ga0116227, IMG submission 89693) | Host-associated microbial communities from peat moss isolated from Minnesota, USA - S1T2_Fb - Sphagnum magellanicum MG | ecosystem: Host-associated > Plants > Peat moss > Unclassified... | reverse complement strand
GAGGTTTGCACACAAAGTTATGGGCCCCCAAAGTTGTGGGAGTCCCAAGTTTGGGAAAATGCCATTTGGATGTGGGCCTCGTGGAGAGGCACAAAATATACTATAAAGGGGAAGGTGGTGGCTTTCCCCAAGTCCAGGCCATGGTGAATCTGAATTTTCCTGTGGCTCATCTTAGCACCAAAAGTGCTTCAATTATGCACTAACCAACTTGTTGTTTGGTTTGTGCAGGTCTGTGTGAATGATTGATCGCTTGTCAAACTTCCTAATCCCATCCTAGAGCTCCAACACACCCCTGTACCCCCAAAGTGCTACGAGCCAAGGAGTGTGCCCCAACTCCTTACTCTTCTATTGTTTTCATTTTAAACTCACATTGAGTCTATCAAGGAGTTTGGGAGCATGATAAACATGGGTATGATGTGAGCAAGCACATTTGGGAGCCAATGAAAAACTTATCAAATGCCATGGAGAGGGTTCATGAATTTCATCAATGATATCCAAACAAGCCTAAGTTCACTCTTCATGGAACTTTTCATTAAAAAGGGAGGTGATGTCATGGATGTTAGTGCTAGGGGGTTCATTCATTTGAATGTTCATCCATGACTTGTAATGAACTTTTACCTAACTCTTAGTTTAGTTTCAATACACTCTTAATGAGCTTTTAATTAAGTTTAAATTCAATTCTAGTTAAGTATTAGTTCATTTAAACTAGTTAACTTGTAGTTCACTTTTAATCCACTTCCAATTAGTCTTTAATTCACTTTTAATTCATTTTTAATTAATTTCTAGTTATCTCTCAATTGAATCTTAGTAGTTCACACATGGGTGCACATGGGTGAACACGGGGCCACATGTAGATTAATTCAATTTCTTAAGAAACTTCCTTGAACTAGGTGCCCAATGCGTATAAATAGAAATAGAAGTCCCCATCCCTTTTAATTTTTTTAACATTAATTTTGGGTATGTTTTCTTGTCACAACCTTATTATGTTCTTATTTCATTTTTGTAATAAAATCTAGTTGAATTCTTGTTTTGCACTTTTCATGTTTTTGTTTTTGTTTTTTTGGTTCATGATTTTGATTTGGATTAGGCATGCCTATGTTCTCATCTTCATTTTAAAAAATTGTAAACTTTGTTGTTTTTGTGCCCATGATAGTAAGACACTTATTGTCAATTATGACGATTATTCTGAATCCTCCCAAGGTCATCCAAAGACAATGGTCCTAAAATCTTCATTTACAACAACACCAACAACATTTGTAAACAAATTGACAACACCATTGGCATTCAAGAACACAAGTGTCAAACGCAAGAGGTCAAATGTGTTTTCCCCAATCTTGGAGGCTTCAAACAAGAACAACAAAATGTTTTTTTATGAAATGGAGCGCATAAATGTAATGCAATTCAAGATTGAGAAACAACATAACAAATCTTAAAACCGCAAAACCAAAGAACATTTGCAATATTTAACACAAGCAATAATATGGTGAGTGTTGTGGCAATTTGAACATCGCAATGTGTCACACTTTCATTCAAAATAAAGCTGAAATGTCATCACCAATAAACATTTTCTCTAATTCATCAAAAGATGAAAATCCAAAAACCAACATTCCTACTAATGATGATGAAACGAATTGAATACATCAAGGAAAACAAGTAAAGTAGGTCATTTTTCAGTTTCAATTTTCAACTTTTCAGATTCATAGTTTTAAAATTCATGTAGTTTTTAAAAGATAAAACTTGATTCATTTTCTAATATATGGCTACGAGTTCCAAGATACTGTTCTAGAGCTATTCGTTGTGTGTTCCAGAAACTTCATCATCATGTAAAGGAACATGTTCACCATCAATATCAATACCTACTTTTGCATTTCTTTCATCCCTCATTACAACTTGAACTAGTTGTTCATGATTTTCAATTTCAAATTGAATCATTAAGGATTCAACATCTTCATTTCTGCCATTGAGGATCAAGTGATGTAACATGTACCAATAAACAACATTCGGCAAAAAAAGGATTTTTTAAATTAGTTTTTAGTAAAAACTCCTTGGACATCTTTTTAAGGATTCCAAAAAAAAATTTCAACCACACTTCTACCACAAGATAACTACTGATTGTAAAGAGTTTTGATAGTTTGATGTACCCTTGTTTGTTCATTCAGCACCATTAGCCATGACAGTAAGGGATAACCCTTATCCCTTAGAATGTAAAGTTTGATACCTTTTGTCCAAGTTCAACAATAAACAAATTCTATTTAGTGGCTCTGTGGTAGAAAGAAAACATCCTCAAAACTCAACCATCATTGATAGAACTTGGAATCCCAACATACACATTTCGAAACCTCTTTTAGTGGTCCACAATAGCTTGCATTTGAATGATTGACCCTTTGATTTGAAAGAATAGAAATCAATTGCAAAAAATTTGGCTTTCGATTTTTACACATGAATTTATGTTGCGTCCATGGCACCATGGATTAATGGCATGCCATAGAAGTCCTTGAACCCATCCATGACTTCAATTAAGTAATTGCCCTTTGGCCATTTCATTTAGTTCTTCAAAACATAATTGATTGCACACATAAATTCATGTAGGACAAGGTGGACAATTGATTATTCATAACAAACAATTCAAAACAATGCAAGTATTTAGATGCATGCATAAGTTTGTACAAACTACAAATTACATAGATACTCACAAGGACAATAGTGTAAAATTTTGTATTCTTCTTTTCCATGAAAGGTTTAAACTTCTTTGTCAAATGATGGACAAAGTTCTTGTTAACATGGAAGTGTTTGATCCATTTTGAGGTCGTTGTATTGCATCGTCAAGAAATGTGAATACCAAGTGGTTGATCGCGTTTTAACCCAGTCCCCAAATTCTTTACTCCCCAAAATATCATACATACACAAGACTTGGTATTGGTGTAGAATAGTTATGTGATTCATCGTTTCAAAAGTAAATCAAACATCTTTCGAAGGAGGCATTGGAGCTTCAAACACAAGGTTAGATTCCATTGTGTTGAAACCTTGCAAAATCAAACCTTGAATCTACAACACAACTTACAAAAATTGTGCAAGTGTCATAACCCTAGCCTTGGGCTCACGACCAAAGCAAAGGTTTACCAAGGTGCGGGCCAAGACTGAGCCTGGGAATCACATTTCATGTTCGCGGGAGTGCAAAAGAGTGTGAAGGAATGAACCCTCGCACTCCCAAGTGAACTCCCACTTTGGGAATTGGAGTCTCGGTGGACTTTTGAATTTTCAGAGGACGATTGTAAGGGTCAAAACTCATTGGATTGAAAAGTTCCTTCTAGTATTGGAAAGCCCTTGGAACTTAGATGTTTGAAGTGGGCTCACATGACCCATTTGGACACCTCAAACACAAGTTATGGGCAAAAGGAGGGCCGGGAGTTAAATTGACAATTTGATTCCTCACCACTAAAAGTTAGGAATCGCCCTGATTTCCTTGCGTGTAGGTGACGTGCGACATACCGTTGAAAAGCTCTTGATGAGGGATACAACTTTGCTTTAGACCTCATTTCGATCAAAGGTTTGCACACAAAGCTATGGGCCCCCAAAGTTGCGGGAGTCCCAAGTTTGGGAATTTCGGGACTCCCACTTGAGAGTCTTGGGACAAAATGCCATTTGGATGTGGGCCTTGTGGAGAGGCACAAAGTATACTATAAAAGGGAAGGTGGTGGCTTCCCTCAAGTTTGGGTCGTGATGAATCTTGTGAGTCTAAGTTTGGCCATGGTTCATCCTAGCACCAAAAGTGCTCTAACTATGCACTAACCAACTTGTTTGGTTTTGTGCAAGTCTGTGTGAGTGATTGAAATGCTTGTCAATCTTCCTAATCCCATCGCGGAGCTCCAACACGCCCTTTTACCTTTGAAGTGCTACGAGCCAGGGAGCATGCCCCAATTCTTTACTCTTCTGCTATTTTCATTTTAGACTCACATTTGAGTCTCTTGAGGAGGTTGAAAGTGCGTTAGCAAGAATAACCACTTGTAGTGGCCACATTGTAAAATGTAAAAACAATCAAAGCTTGGAGGAGCTTCAAACATGGAAAGAACACCAGAGCTCCACAATTGAAAAGTTAAAAACAAGAAAGAGCTACAACAATAGAATTCAACTTTGAGGAGATTCGCATGTAGAAAAAACACAAGAGTTGCACAATTGGAAAAAGAAAAAGAAAAAGAAAACTAAGAGCAAGGAGGAGCTACATCAATAGAGCTCAGAGGACTTTGCACGTGGAAAGAATAATAAGGAATTGCATAATCGAAAGTAGGAAAATGAAACTTGAAGGCAATGAAGAACTTTATGAACATAGCTTGAAGGAGCTTTACACATGGAAAGAACACAGAGGAGCTCCATAATCAAAGTAGGAAAATGAAAAGTCAAAAGCAAAGAGGAGCTACAACAACAGAGTCTAGAGGAGTTTCACACGTAGAAAGAACACGGGACTTGCACAACCAAAAATTGAAAAAAGAAATGCAGGAGCAAGGAGGAACTACAACAACAAAGCTCAGAGGAGCTTCACATGCAAAAACAACACAAGGAGTTGCACAATCAAAAGTAGGAAAATGAAAATTGAAAAACAAAAGTTACATAAACAAAGGTCATAGGAACTTCGAACACATAAAAAGAAAAGGTGATGATGCAAATGAGTTGGGAGGGAAGGAACTTACCTCACTATGAGTGTGTTCGCAATCTTTGAATGTAGGTTAATAGTAACATGACACATGTCCTACCTACCTTACCTAAAGCGCATAATGTGAACAACAATAGTCCACGATGGTAACTATTCCCACTAACCTAAAAGTTAACCAAACTAACCTAAAAATAAACCCAAACTATTTAGGTTAGCTTACCTTTTTCTTACTTTTTTTTATAGCCTACCCCTAAATTTGAACTAACCTAAAGATCATTGAATGATATAATGTTGGACCATGTGTCTTAACCACAAACAATGGTAGGGTTACATTGACAACCTAACCAAAGGTTGATTAAACTTTTTCCTTTGAAAGTGCCACCACATCCATAACATGATATGTATGCCCCAAGTTCAAAGTCAAGAATGAAGAACATATTCATACCTAGGTTTGTTCTCACAAAATGACCATGCTATTTGTATCTGGTACCAAAATTTCGACCACATACCAACCTGGTAGGGTAGGGTATCAACTTAAGTATTTGTAAATACAATATTAGGCCAATATGAATAATGAAGCATGATTCATATACTTTTAATTTAGGCTGAATGCCTCTGGTTCAAAAGTGTACACATTCAATAACCTAATTATAAGGGCAACATTCTTGCCCACCTATTCCCCAAAATCCTTAAAACGGCCAATATCAATGGAGATATGATTATAATTGTCAAACATGAGTGGCACCTTCAATCTTGTAGAAATGACCATATGACTAAATGGACCTTGTTACCTTCCAACTAATATCAGGTAACTACTATCTGCCAATCTAATTATCTACTGATATATCCTAGTATCATTCTTAACACGACATTTCAAAACATCCAGTAATATTTTATACATGGGGTAATTTTTGTCTGTAGGCTTGCAAGTTGTGAAATGATTGGCAGTTTCAATCTTGTAGAAATTGTGATTCGCTCCTATTTGAGGGGAGCTGAGGCATGTGGCACTAAAAGTCCCTGCACATGCCACGTTCCTTCAATATAACTACAACTATGTGTTCATTATTTAAAATATATCTTGTTAAAAGTACAATTTAAAGTGAGTAAATATTGCTATCATGTTATATTCATTTTCTAACATGATTACCATTTACAGAAGGGGTCACTATGGTCTTGGAAACAGTTGCTTGATCTTATATAACTTGTTCAATACTGTAGTATAATGGCAGCTTCAACACGTGTCTATCAGATAATTAATTAAATTTGGTAGAAAATATAATATTTTCAGAATATTCTCAAAGAGTCTTTAATCTCCTTCACAAATTTTCAATTTTTGGTGAAAAATATTATTTGAAAATTTTGAAATTTCTAAAAATAATATAATTAGTGTTGACGTTGCCAAGTTACTATGGTACTACCTATATTTTGCATAATACCTTGAGTAACAATAATTTTGCATTTTTCCTTCAAATTACCCAAATGAAGTTCAATGTAAAATTAGGAAATTGTTTTTGAAGCCTTTTGCAAACCTATTTCAAATAAGCAATTTGCCCTCAACAATACATCTAATGAAAGAGATATTCATATGCAACTAAGGACAATTAGCTCTAAGACACTTGAATTTTAATAGTTCCAAATTGTTGTTGAGTTTGATTGAATACTGTAACCAAGAGGTTTCGTGGAATGCTTACCCATTTTTTGTTTATCGGTTGTGTCTCCAAAAATGCATAGGTGATGAGGTCACTTTCTATGAAGTCCTCAAAAGCCACCGCAAGCTCGCTCATTTGTCGATTAAACACGTCAACATTTGCCCAAAAGCCAGATTTGGCTACATCCTTTGTATTGGAGTTGATCCTTCGATATCGTTCCATGTAATAATCCCTGAACTTGGGTGTAGCGCCAGAATGTGGTACACTGTAAAACACTATCCTTGAAAGGTTTTTAAAAAACCTAGTGCAATTCATCTTTGTTCTTCTTTCAAAATCATTTTTTGTAGCTGCTAACCTGCGTTTCCCAACTTTAACCACCAAGCTTTTGATTACAAGACCTCCAAAACTATGTCCAATTAATATTATTTGTCCTCCCCAAAGCTCCTGGTTGCTACACATGTAAAATGCAAATCATCATGTCAGTTATTCCTTGCTACAATTTCAGTTAATACTTTATTAATATTATAAACACTTCATGAATAAAAAACATAGTGCATTATAAACACTATTCACAATTCTCCGTATAAAAGAATTTACTGAATAGATTATCCAATGGACTGTAGTTTACGGCAATTGCAAATGACTCAGGACGAATAACATGAGATAGTTACCAGTTTATAGTTTCAAGTCCATCTCTTATTGGATCCAAATACATATGTCCTACCAACAACCATGTTAAGGGTCACTAATCTTCTATTTGCACAAAAATTCCTCTTTTTTCTTAGCAAGGGTGCAGTCAATGCATCATGACATGGTGATTTTGTCTTGTTGTAGCTTATCGTAGTATATTTCAAACAAGTTTTCAGTTAATGATGAGATTGAAATAATTCAATTTATATTAACCAGCCAAAGTTCAATTTATTTAAGATTCTACATGAAATGTGGTACATCATGTAGGCTATGTCAACTAGAATTTGTTACTAATTATCTTCCAGATTGACATAAAAACCTGGCCAGATTTTTGTAGTGTATCTGGAGATACTCTTACAAAGCATATTATGGCTGCTGGGCTTTACAAAAGCCGAAAACCCGCCTCCAGGGACTTTCCAATTTTAGTAAAGGCTGGTGGCCATTTTTTTTCCCCCATGATGCCTGGCAGATACCCATTGGGTATCACAGGAAATAAATAAAAAATGAAAAGCCACACCCCATTTTTACACAATGTAAAAGCCCATGGACAAGAGCTTGGGTTCATGGGGCTTTACCCTACACTTTTAGGTCCATGCAAATATTAAAGGCTATATATATATGCACTTATGTAAAGTAATCTGAAACATGTGGTTCTACAAAAAGCTACATGAGAGCTACTCCTACATGAGAAAATTGATTTGTGCTAGTGGTTATGTATCTCATCTTAAGTTGTAAGAAAACATTTTTAGCTATATAAAGGGGGCGGACTTCTACAAGGGGTTGGGAAGACAGGGGCTTACTCTCTTGAGTCCACCAATCTCTGTCACATCATCGTGGACACCATGAAAACTTGCATCGTATGACAAAGAGAAAATTCGAATTTCTCCGTCCAAGTCTTGGGGCAACCAGTGTTGTGGCCAACACACTGCATTTGTCTCCCTGGTTGTCCATGTTGTCCTCCACTCATCGTTTTGCCCAAATGTGATGCCGTGGAAAAATATAATGACTAAATTAGGCGTAGATGACGTGCAACTTGGACTTAGATCGTGCACCGGCTACAAGTAGTCAAAAGGCAATTAGAATAAGTCGAACTAATATAAAGGAAAATTGATTTAAAATGTTTATATGTTTGGCTAATGATGAATTCCTCTCTGACACATTACACTGTAGATTGCCAAAGAATGTAGGAACTTCAAATTAGTATGGAAATATGTCAGGAATTAAGATGTTACTTAAGATGAAGCGGCGATTATAGAAAACTAATGTGATCTGAGAACAAGTCATTCTAAAAATTGCATTTTTGTTAATGAAATATTTTCATCAATTTTTGGAAGTTCTCATATTTAGGAAAAACATTTAGGCTCATGGCATTTCCAGAACTACAAACTAGGTACCGTGCTACATCAAATATTTAACTTTGGTCCAAGAATTGTCATCCACTGATTGTTGACAGTCAAAATTAGTTTCAAAAGAATGCATGCATAGAAACAAATACATACCTTGTTCTCGGATTCATTTTGGGTGTCATAGCTAGAGCCCTCCAGAAGCGGTGAAAATTCAATTCCGTCTGCCATGTCACTATCAATTTCACTCTTGCACCTTGGCATGATGAAGAATACAACAATGAAAACACCTTCCGCTACAGGGATAATGATACCCATTACAATTAGCTTCCAAACCCAAGCTCTTGACGTTGTTGATGCTGCATACCAGTGTACAGTGTACATATAATTCAGTTTTGCAAAATCTTAATTAGTACGTTCACTACATATTTGCAAGTCGACTTTCTAGCTTTTAGTGAGTCTCCAAGCTGTGATCATATTGGTATGTCTATTGAAAAAACCAAACTAGTGCGAATTGCGCATGCTCGGATAATATAGGTATTGGACAACATAGGAAAGAAGAGTAATTTAGAAACCCCCTCCCCCCAAAAAACAAGAATGAAGACCCTGAAGAGGAAAGAGAAGACGAACCTCCACTATCACACTGACTCTGACATCCAAACCGCAATGTTCGGTGTCGTTCCTGCAGTAGCCATACTTGCTGCAGCATGGATTTGCAGGAGTAGGGCACAAAGCGTTAGACGCCATCCTGCCGCATGCGTACTGATCGGAAGGTAAGGGAGACGGCGGAAGTTCACACTGGCTCTGACAACCCTTACTGCAATACAACTCGTCGAACCCGCAGTGCCCATACTGAGTGCAGCAAGGTGCAGTAGGATCGGTACACGGATTGTTTGCGTCGCAACGATCCTCAGCCTCAGCCAGGTTCGAGTTGTTTGTAGACAAGCCAAGACCGCGACTAAGATTCGAAAGCTCTTCAATAACCACTTCATTTCTTTTGTGAATTGCTAACACTGAACGCTCATAATAATGTCTAACCAAAGCGGTTCCAGAACTGAGAGGGGCCTAAGCACAGCAAGGATTTTTCCAAAACTGCGTGTGTAAATTTAAAGACTCAGAGGGGGTTTTTAGTAGTTTGTTGCAAAGCGGGAATTTTGGTCCACACAGCAAAAAAGTGGGACCACAGGGTGTTTTGGATGGTTTCTGGCGGAGTTTCATAAACAAGGAGTGTGTCGGTCACACTGTGGCCTTGCCATTTACATTAACAACTATCTTAAGGAAAAAGAAGAAAATGATGAAAATTCCAATATTTCTCCATGCAAAAATATAATCTTCAAAAAAATCCTCTAAAAGAAACCAAAATCCTTCAAGATATTATAACTCTATAACTAATCTCAAGTTTCAACACAAGCCAATTTAATATCATCTTTCAAAAATCCTCCTATAAAAATAGACCTAGGGCCCACAATCCCTTAAGCTACTATACTCTGTAATGAATCTAAACACAATATCCTTGCCTCGGTAGGCAAGGCCAACAAATTTTTGCAATGGGTTCGACATTAATAAGCAGTGACTTTAATATTTTTTTTCAGGGTGTTCTATTGTGTTCTTAGTGGTATTTTCAGGGTATTTTGAATGCCATTTTTGCTCCTTTCACAACGTGTTTTCAAGTCATTTTCATGGATTTCTTAAGGTGTTTCTCATTCTCTTTTTTTTCAAACATCCTTTCTAATCACAGGTGATTTCATTCCTTATTTCCAGGTACCATTTTCTCATTTCTCATCAATCATCTCTTGATGCTTTTCAGGTTCACGAACCCAGGGACACTGCGGTGGGGCGCCATACAAGACGAGGCCGCTGTGGATCATCTTCCAGCAAGAATGCTGATTGAGCTGAAAGAGGAGCTGATCATCAGCAGTTTCAAGACCTTGGACGGAAGAGGCACGAACGTGCACATAGCAGGACGTGCTTGCTTGACGATTCAGTTTGCTTCCAACATCATAGTGCACACGGGATCCACATTCACGATTGCGTTTCTACGGGACCTGCCACGATACAAAGCACTCCGGAGCATGTCAGGTACAAAGCAGTGTTGGGCGGGTATCACAAATACCTTTGGGCATCACCCAGATATCACCTGAGCATCTTAGTCTCATCCTCTCAGGGCAGCATCATGAGTGATACCTTGACTGAAAACCGAACTATCTGTTCTCACTTGTGTGAGAACAAGATGTGAAAACTGATTTTTTTAAAAGAAAAAGAAAATCTGAGATCCGGATAAGGTCTGACCCCTTACCCGGGTCAGGGTCTCAGGGTTGAGTTGGAGTGAAAATTTAATACAAGCAATGAGAAAGAAGTTATGAGCATGAAACAACGTTTTATATACTGGATCTTGTCAATTATTCATGGATCATGAGTTTGAACTTTGGAGGCACTGTGTTAAGTCAACCTAATTTAATTAGGGCTAAAAGAAGGACACCTTCATCATTAGACCCACATCAAATTTTGTTGTCAAGTTTAACTTGCCTTGGGAAATTGGAGATCCAAAGAAAGGCTAGTATTTGATAGTAGGTACATATTAATGGCAAGCCAAGTCAGATGATAATGATGTTTGGAGAGTTAACATTATTATTGGGTTGTTCTTTCAACTTCTAACTAAGTGAGTGTGTTTTTAAAAAAAATTATGATGTAGATGAAATGATTATTTAGCCAGATATGACAATAAAAACACAAATAACTAAAAAACTGAACTATATTTTTGGCTATGTATTGGAACTTAGAATAGAATCTGAAAATTGTAAAAAATTTAAATATTTTTTCAAAATGTGGTAACTGAAAACCTTTAAAACCCTGAATTTTTGCCATTTTGAAAAAATATATTTGCCAAAACAAAACACTGTTCTATTTTCTCTCTTTTTCGAAAAAAAGAACTGGCAGGTAAGGTCTGGATATTATGTACCCATGACAAGCAATTTTTAGAAAATCCAGTCAGGTTCTTTGAACTGATTTTCACTCATAACTGTAGATCTCAAAAAATCAAAGGAATTGGTGAAAGAACCTAGCCCCCAAAGCTTTGGTTCTTTTACAGTTGTTTCATAAATCCAGTCAGGTTCTTTGAAAATTTTCAAAAACCCAAAACTGGAATTTATTTGAGAAATCTTTCAAAAACCTTGAACCAAAGGTCCTTTGATTTTTAATTTTTTCAAAAAACCAGAGCTATCGTTAAAAAAAGAAATTAAATAAATAAATATTTAATCTTTATTTTATTTTTAAATTTAAAAAGCAATACCCGATTTGCGAGAACCAGCAAAGGATAACCAGCTATTCTCAAATTTTTGAGAACTGGCATTGTGAGAACCTGTGTCAGTTTATTTTTTAAAATGTTGATACCCTTGTCCGCCGTAACAAATTTAGAATTTTTTTTAGAGAGAACAGGACCCTTTTGTAAATTACTTGGTGAAAACCGGACCCAAAGGGTATCATAAAATTATGATACCCGCCCAACACTGGTTCATACCTTTCTGTCTGTCTGTGACCATTGAGTTGTTAAGTACCGTCATACTGTGGAGCCCAGTGTTGGGAAGTTTTTTGGATGGAGTTATAGTTCTTCCCTTGGCACCGTCCAAGTTCTAGGGTGCCATGACTTGTTTGGACCCCTATTAGCTTTACCCCAAAAAAGCCGTTTAAAAAACCATGGTAGCTTGCGACATCGTCTGGGTAGATGAATTTGTCTCATAGATGAGCACTTTTTTCAATTCACTTAGTCTCAAAGTGTTTTGTGAAAAATTTAGAGTTTTGAGTTTTGGTTCATGCCTTTCCCTCTTTCTATGGTCATTGATGATGGGCTTTGAGCCGTTAGGTATGGTCAGGAAGACACTATCTAGCCCCCATGAGCTCTGTCCGGCGTTTACATTGTCTTCACGGACATGCTTTTCGTCATTGCATGGTTCTGCATAAACCATGCAGCATGGTTCTATATGTTTTTTTAATTCTGCAAAAGAACTTAGTAATGTTCTTTATATTTAAGTTCTATTATGTAAACTCTTTGTTTTTCTGCAGTTCAACAGATTAGAAATTAGAACCTCCCAGGTGGTAAAACATGGTTCTAGGGTAGGCAGGTTGGTATCCAAACACTTAAGGTAGGGTTTGCTCGCCATTTTAGCAGGACAGCCCCATTGTTTAAAGTCTCGAGTACCATCATACTGTGGAACCCAGTGTTGAAAGTTTTCATACTGTGGGCCCAGTGTTCAAAGTTTTTTGGGTAGAGTTAAAGATCTTCCCTTGGCACCTTCCAAATTCTAGGATGCCACAACTTCAAGGGACTGCTATCAGCTTAGCCCCCAAAAGAACAGTTAAAAAAACCATTGTAGCTTACAACTTTCTAATGGGTTCATGAATTTGTTTAGACCATGGTTGTCATGTGATTTCCTCGTAGTTAAGGTTTTAGGGGGAGGGCATTACCAAAATAAAGGGCCCAAGTAATGTGGAGCCAAGGACTAGTGTCGACTAAGAATCCACCAGGTTTGTGGCAGATCAATATGGACCATCTTTCACTCTTCTACTGCTGACTTTGTATTATTACGTACCAGTTAGTAAATTAGCTGTCGAGATCTCGTTTATCTACCTAGCTCGTTTCTTTGATGCCGAATGCAAAACTGAAGCTATTAGTTCCGAGAACTTATCATGTTAGAATCACATAAGTTATGGGATTAAAGCTTCGGATAAGTTATGTCGAATAATACCTTATGTTGGATCATTCAACTAGTTGTTAGAAGAGAAATTCGGAGTTTGTGTGAATCTGACAAGCATCGAAAAGGAATCTATCTTCTAGTATTACTAGTGAAACATTGCGCGGTTCGATCAAAACAGCAGCAAAGAAATGTTGTTTAGAACTAGATCTCTTAATTAATTTGTGCTGCTGGAGTGGAAGGATTTTACGGCCTGCAGGTGGCTTTCCCATCAAGGGACGAGCCTAAGAGTTTTGTTCTCTGTCTCGGTGCAGGATCTTTCTTTGTAGCCAGTTATGTGGATAACATTACTGGAATAACATGGATGCCTGATGATCAGATTATTGACAGAAACTCTGGTGTAAATGCAAACGTCTCCAGTGCCTCCCTATATTATCCAGATTCTTCCGAACTCGCAACCCTTAAATCCTTCCCTGATTCTCTCGCCAAGAACTGTTACAGCTTTCCATTGACACCAAATGCAATCTATCAGACCAGAGGGACCTTCTTCTATGGCCTTTATGACCATCGAAGCATAGTGCCAAGTTTTGAGATGGTAGTAGATGGAACAATAGTCGCCTCCATTAATTTCACTTCTAGAGCAGATCTAATGGCTTATCAGGAGGTCAGTTATGCGCCTCGGAACAACTTGACCTATCTCTGCCTATCACGAGATCTCACAAACTCAGTTCCATTTATTTCTGCAATATCTTTAGTATTGGCTAATTATCAACAAAGCAACCTTGGAAATGTCATGACTGTCAATATATATGAAGGATTTTATTACCCGACACAATTCAGGTGGAACTTTGGTGGAAATGGAATCATCAGGTATATTCACCAACCAAAATTATGTCCATTCCAAATGACTGGAGATTATTTTCATTTCATTTCCATACCAATTTGTAACTTCTTGAAGTGAGCTGATTAAAAGGTCCTAAATGCAGTGCTAGCCCTTGTCACAGTCCTGGGGCCCTTAGCTGGGTGCCCACTATCGGCTGCTCTATATAACAACAACAAAACTTGGATTTTGTGACTTACGTCTAGGAATTTGGGGTTTTGCAACTTGGGATTAGCAACTAGTCAAGTTGCTAAACTCAAATCTTAAAATAAGAACCCAAGTCGTAAAACTCAAGTTTTGTTGTTGTAAGCTAGATGCACAGCACAATTTGCTTAATGGCACATGTTACCCATGTTTGATGCATGCCCATGTCCAAGTGACCATTCCTTCAATCCATGGCCAATCTGTCATCATCCAAATCAGATCCATGGCCGTATTCATCATGGGCATTTGGGATCATTTGGACGTCATGTAGAAGACCAAACCATGGATGCTTTTCATGTATATTTCAAATAACCATTATGCTGAGAGGTTGTTTAATCCAATAATAAGCCAAGGAGACTACAAATAAGCTCCACATAATCTCCTTGTACTGAAGTTCATGCTTTTGTTGCCCTGGTTCCTCGTTGTTGCTGGTATACATAGATATCGTGATGATCCTGTTGATCACTACTGGTTTCCCATAAAGTGGAACTCATCCTATGTACAGAGTACCATTCAACCGGTTGAAACATTAACAGCAAAAGGGCTATTATACGTTACATTTCCGCCTTCGGTAGTGATGAATACTGCCCTCACAACCGATGGGAACATGACAATGGATATCCCATTCACCCACAGTTATGGCTAGTACATGGTAATCTTCTTCGCTGAATTAGATCCAAATGCTACTGCCAATTCACCGGAATTCTATCTTGAAGTAACTTCTGCGCGTGTGCTCCTACTAAATCTATTTGAGTCTAAGGGTGGGGTTGGGGCCATAGACCATTTTAATTCAGTGAATCAATTTCATATTGACCTATATAAAAATCAATCCATTTCTAGTCCTTTGGATCCTTTGGTGAATGCCCTCGAGGTTTTTCAAGTCGGCCAAACAACACATGGCCCTATTGACAAACAAGCAAGACAATAAGTAATCAACCCAATCTTAAAGTGCTAGTTTTCATGTTACTTCCAGATCATAGCAATAATGAGTTAGCGAGTGACCTAAATATGGGGGAAGGTGGTGGTTTCCCTCGAGTCCGGGCCGTGATGAGTCAGGTGAGTCCAAGTTAACCCGTGGTTCGTTTCAACACCAAAAAGGTGTAGAATGAATTCTAACCCATTTGTAGGTTGAATTTGGATGCAGAACCATGTAATTGAGTAAGCTTGTCCCTCTTCCTAGTCTATCCCGGAGCTTTTAGCACGCCCTTCTCACCCCCTTTAGTGCTAGAAGCTAGGAGCATGCCCCAAGTCCGAGAAATTCTGCAACTTGAGTGAATTAGCCCAACTTGGGGCTAACTTGGGACTTGGGAATGCGTCAATTGTCATCTTCATCACCTTATTCCTTTCACTTGTTAGTTTAAATTTTCATTTTATTTACAAGTGATATTCATCCTTCTATTCATCACTATTGTGATTATTTTCATCATAGTGCTTTTCATTTTGCATGTTAATTTAAATCTTTGTCTTGTTTACAAATAATTTTTGTCCTTATGTTTTTCACCCTTGTCACCTTATTATTTTTAGTTATTGGTTTAGATCCTTATTGCTTTGGTTGTGACCTTCATCCTTTTGGTTTTTGTTCCAAACTTCCAACCCAAGAAAAGTACATATATTGAACTAATAAAATTACTGAAGGTAGACCCTATGCTGCTCAAATGTTTATATCCTATCCACGTGTGCTAAATTACATGTAACAAGTATAACCATGATACCTATGAATCGTTCAAGATTATGTGACAAATGACTAACTAATGGGCTGTGCAGCTCTTGCCATTGAGGAGATAAAATCAAGTTACGGAAACCTTGGCATATGGACCGGCGATCCTTGTCTGCCATATCCACATCCCTAGCTCACATGTAACAACATCAGCATTCTCAAAGGTAGTTCCTCAATTATTGCAGTGTGAGTCAATTTTCTCCAACATCTTAATGATTTAAAATCACCTGATTTAAAACCTGCCTGCAAGTGCTTTACTATGTGGGAAGAGATACTTCCAAAAATCAGTAAATGTGAGGAGTTTTCTAATGTTGTACATGAAAGACAATGACATAAGTTTTCATTCCAAGTATTTTGAAGTGAACCTGATGTTTTAGACAATATAATTGGCTTGGGCCAACACTTACTATAGAATGTGGGATCTAATCAGGATGGATCATGTCGAGTCAATTGGATAACTATTGAAAGTAGTTGGGCAGTGACTAATCTTGAATGCTCATTGAAAATGTATAAATCCATCTTGGTCATTCTCAACCATAATATTGAAATCTTGGGCATAGTTGTGTGAGGTATTCATAATCTTCAACTTTCAACTTATCTTCAGTGGACTTGACAATGGACATGAATGAGCTTTTTCAATGTTATAGGGTTTTGAATAACATTTTTCTCTAACTGCAAAAGTGGGCCATTGTGTTTTAATGGTTGATAGGAACCTTTCAAGGTATAGTTTGACTAGGCCTATTTCTTCTGGTTTTGCCAAGCTAACAAGTATCATTACTAGCCTGTAAGTAGTGTTTACAACCATCATTCTTCATGAAATCTATTGCAATTCTCAATGTGTACTAGTAATGTAGTATCCATTGGTAGAAATAATTTTTAAACATATGGAATTTTTGGTTCCAATGAGATGATGTAATACTAGTATTCATCTTCACAAGCTCATATGTTATAATTCAACCTTTAATCAAAATTACATATTGGTTTAATTTTCCACCTTGTGTGTTTCTGTGATGTGTAGTGCACTTGATAATAGCGAAGTGAATGGTTTGCTACCAAACTTTTTCAAAATTATAAATCTCGTCACCTTGTATGTAACCTTCACGACCATTACTTTTGTAACATTTCTCCAATTATATGTGGAAATATTGAATAATTTCAATTATTGAAAGCATATTTTTAATATTGATCATAAGCCCATCTAACTTCAATACTTTCAACCTAGAATTTCTGCTACCAGATTGAGCCCAACATATATTATATATGAACCATTTATTTGTAGGCAAATTTTTCCTATGACATTTCAACAAAGCATTAATATATTAAAGAAAGAAAATGAAAAGAAAGACATTTGACTCTTGCCAAGAAGAGTCAAACCCTTTCACATGTGCAAGCTACATGCTAGAGATAAAACAAAACTAATATAAGAGATCCCAAATCCTTAATTAAGAACATAAATTCTTTTTGTTGTTTATAAGATTAGGAAAGCTATATGAGGATCAAGCATAATGTTGAAGTTCCCAATAAAGTATGTAAAAGGTTTGAAAAGTCTATTAACATAGGGGTTGTTGTCTGAAGATATATATAAGTTCCACAATTCAAGTTTGTCAATTTTTTGAACACTATAAACTCAATGAACTTTTTTATCTTATACCAATTACAAGGTGCAATAGTTATATCAAATCTATGACACTACTTGCAATCCCTAAAATTGATCATTTGGTTGACATGAAATATTTTAAAATTTAGTTTAAGTCAAGCTTCACTAAATTGGCATGTGGTTCATTTGAAAATCATTATAACATTCTTAGATACAATAGGTATTAGAAGACATATTCCATCACTTGTCAATTGTTTAGAATTGAAAAATAACTGATCCCAAAGGTTGAGTTTGGAAAAAAATTCATTTCAAGAACTAGGCTAAAAAACCCATTAATGACCAATTTCGTTCACTTGTTCAAATTTTATTTGCATGAACATTGAAATGTGAGTACACTTCAAAATACATATTCTCGGTTGATCTTTTTTTGAAATAGTAATTTTTAAGTTGGTGCATGTGATTTGCATTTTTGAGGTGGAAGAATTTATGGTACATAATTGTTTTCCAAATATTGCATAATTCTAATTACAAGCTTACGTGATCAACAAATAATATATTTGAAATTTCCAGATTAATTGGTGTCTTCAAAAAATTCCCCCCAAAGCATTAGCTGCAGGGGAAATAGGGAGGTACTAAACGACCCCCTACAAAGTGCCTGGTTACAGTGTGGAGTCCTGCATATGACTATGTGATTTGAAGGGGGTGTTTCCCAGGTTCTCCAGTGAATGATTACCTAAGCCCACTTGTTGGAAGCACAAGTGTGTAAACGTTTTACACTTATTTAACCAATTTCATCCTGTGTTTACTCTGTCCTTATAGAAGGACAAGGCACCCAATGATCAAGAATATTTCATTTGTACAAAGCAATGGCTATGAGCAGACCACATCCTGGCTTCTCATGATGGATGCACTTTCCACTGAAAGCAAGAAATCTTGGCTAAGCAAATGCATGCAATTATCTGGTCCCCAAGATAATGTTGTAGAGACAAGAAAGTACTTACTGAAAGGACAAGCCCAAAACATAGTAGTAGCCTGCTTTTTAGTAGGATCTTGTGCCTATATAGCTGCATGAATGAGGATGAATTGGTAGAATAAAGGCACATGGACATCCAATTTGTATTAGGTGGAGCTGCCAACTGCGCGTGCCATGAAAGTTTTTTAACTCTTAAAACCTCTTAGGATTTGCGTAGTGCATAACTAGGGGATATTTTGTTGTGCACAATTGTTCCTTTATCATATGAATGGGCGTTCTATTTTCATTGCAAACTTCATGAAAAACATAAGTCGCCACTCTTCCCCTTCTTTCCATCTCGCTACTGCTTAGCGCCTTCCAAGATGTTCTCTTAATTGGGAAGAGACACTTGAGGTTGGATCAATTTTAATGGGCCATGTAAAGGCCACAGGAAAGATTGTCTCCAAATTAAAAGCTCTTGCCTCATACGCCCGTATTTCAGTAGTGCCCTCACCCCAAATCTTTACCCTACATATCATGCCTTCGGCAAAAGCACAATGGGTCTTGATCTTGACTATATCCTAGGGTTGGCCGGTTGAGGTATTAGTCTAGTTCTTTGGCCAGCTGTTGGTCTGGTTTTTACTGCCTAAACTAAAGTTCAAAAATCATCTGGAACCAAAATTGAAACTAGACCAAGCAATCAGTCTCCTACTGGAAATGGAAATTTGCTGCATCCTCATTTTTAAGAACTTCCAAGTTCTCTATGCATGCATTTTTCAAATTTCCAAAATGACCCAAAAACCTTATCTTTGAAACAAGTGGCCACTTTCAATTGGTTGCACAAAATAAGCAATACACAATCTTTTATCTTGGGTTGTTTGAGCCTAGGTGCATCAAACTAATATTACACAAGCATTTTATCTTGAGCTATGAAGGTAGAAGTGGATTATGTTTCAAATGTTTTTGGAGAACATTGAATGCAAAGGTTTAACAAATTGGAAGAATTGTTCTCCCATCAAAATTTTCAAAAAGTCAGATCTAGAATTCAAGGTTCCTTACAAAACCAAGAATCAAACAATACCGGTATATAATATATATTAATATTCTAAGGGATATCAGGTTTGGAATGTTAAATCCAAGGGGTTCAAGGTTTAGGTCGCTTCTTGTGACCTAAAATCAAGCTAGCACCGTTTTGTTGGAACCAACACAAGAATCGAGTTGTGGAACTAATCTTTTACTTGACATGAAATTATGAAAACACATTTTTAAATACAAGGTTACTTGGTCTTTAGGTGGGCAAGTTGATTTTTTTGAAAACTTGATAAGTGAACTAAATTTTATATTAAAATTTTAGTTTTAATTAATTGTTGAACTCCATACCTTTATAGTCCTCAATTTTAATTTGTTGTAAAACTTTGTACATAAAGCATTTTGGACAAAAATTCTTTTTCATTTGGAGTGAGGTTAATCCCATGAACTTACCTATGCATGCATTCACAAAATGTAACCCAAGTTGGTAGAGTGGGCGAACATTTTTATTTTTTTTCAAATGTTTTATGTAAGATAAGGGACCAATTCAATGCTTCACAAGTTTTCACCCCTTTCACTTTCAAAGGGGCTAAACTTGTGAAACTCTTTAGGGTGATTCCTTATTCTGCACATATGGACTCTCTCTAGCATTTGGAAGTTTGTAATGTGTACATGGATTCAAACTCACTCCAATAGGTGTTTGATGTGATGTTGAGTGTAAGTGCTAATTCATCTTCATTATCTATTGCTTTCATTATTGTAATTTGAACTAACTTTGAGGGTTTTTAAAGATTCATTTTTTTGTCCTCACAAAGTTCAACAAAATATTCCTCATCACTAAATCAAAATTTTCACCTATTTTCAACATATACCATTTTTACCCCTCATATATTCAATATTTTTATTTAAAGATTGCATAAATTTGTCCAAAAATACAATTGATGTTCATACACATAATCAATTTGTTTATTCATCCTTCATAAAGAGTGGCAATTTTAGGCAAAGCATATCAAATGGCATGTGGTGCTACTAGGAACAATTCTAAAAGAACACATAAAAACTTGGAGAACAAACTGGAAATATTAGTTGAAATCATTAGCAACAAATAAGCACCACACAAGGAATATGGTGGGAATGTACCAAAATCCAAAAAAAACTAAAACTTCATAACACCATATCTTTCATTCCACAAAAAAAACACATTTTTTAAACAATCACTAAGATAGCATGATCAAACTGAAATTTGATGTTGTCCATAATATCCTTCTTACACATTTTTTTCCTTTCATAAAATAGAACAAGAAAAATTCTACCACCATTTTGGAAAAATGATCAACAACCTTTCTTTCATTTAATACATTATGCAAATTTCATCATGAATCAAATATTAAATTTTGAAAAAAATTATCATCACAAGTTTCCATTGATATTAAACTTGTAAATCTTGGGCTTTCAATTAGAAATCAAGTGATTCTTAATCAAAACCTACAAGTTAGAAAAATGAAAACCAAATTTTGCAAGGAAAGTCAAAATAAAGATGGTAAGAACTTGCCACATGAAATGAAATTGTATTGAAAGTTCTTAAAATCATGTACAATAAAGATCATGTTAAAACAAAATACCAAACTCACCAAGTCAATGACAAAAACATTCATACCATTTACATGTATTGTACATCTGTACATTTTTTATATATAACATTAAAATGTTATCCCAATAATTCCCAAATTTTCCTACAACTAAAATACAAATTTTTCCAAGTTCTTTATAAATTGATATATTGTAGTTTCAAACACTTAAAAAACTAAATTAATGTCTTTTTTCAAACTCCAAATGAATTTCATAAACAATTCTAAAACTTTTTACAAGAAAACCAAAAAAACTCTATAAAAAAAATAATCTTGATGTAATTACCTTAACCATTTCCTATCCAACTATACTCCCCTCCAATGGTTGCAACCAAAATAGTTTTCCACACTTGCCACTTCAAACCCACTTAATGCACTTGTCGTTTCAAATGCACTTAATGCACTTGCCACTTCAAACCCACAAATTCTTACACTTCAAAACACCCCAAACCTTTCAACATGACTACCCCCATATAGGTTACCTTCACAAAAACCCCAAAAAAAAGTTTTAAAAATTTGAATATTAAAAATAAACCTGGACCTAAATCATGGTCTTTAAGTCCAAATCTAACATTTTGGGGCTTGCTATGCCCCCTTGTACCACTTGAGTCCATATCAAAAGCCTCATTCAAAAAGGTGAAGTGATTAGTAATGGGTGCTAATTCAACTTGGCCACAAAAGCTAGCAAAGAAAAATCCAAAAATGGATAAATTAGAATTTGACGTATGTAGGTTTTAAAGTTCACCTTACATGAAAACAAGGGGTGTATCACATTGTGGCCTTGCCATTTACATTTAAAAGTATCTCAAGGCAAAAAAAGAATTATGGAAACTCAAATATTTCACCATGCAAAAATATAATCTTCAAAAAATCCTTTTAAAGAAACCAAAATCCTTCAAGATATTTTAACTCTATAACTAATCTCAAGTTTCAACACGAGCCAAAATATCATCTTTCATAAATTCACATATAAAAATAGACCTATTATTACCTAGGGATCAAAAGCCATTAAGTCTAAACACAATATCCTTGCCTTGGTAGGCAAGGCCAACAAAATAAGTCTTAGAGGAGTACACCTCAAGCTAGTAACTTATCTCAAACCAAGAAGGTACAAAAATTGTCCTAGTTTTTAGTTAACTTACAAAGTCTATATGAGATATACCATATAACTATCATACCTAGGATTGATGTTTGACATTGAACTATTTTTAAGAATGCAAGTTGGAAAGAATCAAAGTTTTGTCAACCTTCTCACGAATTGGATTTTGGATTTATTAGAGATCTAACCTAAACTATTGGGTTACCAACTTAGCACCAGTGTCAATTTGGTATCAAGTTTTTCAAAGACTAGTATAATCTTGGTATATAAGTGTTTGCAAAATTCACACCAATAAGAAATTGGTACTATGAAACCACTGAAATATTATTCCAAGCTAATTTATATAAGTGTGTAATGTGAATTGGTGAGGTAGTGATATCAATATAGGTATTACTAGTATTATACCAAACTAGTATATATAATGCACGTAGAAATTGATAAAAGTTCCAACAATGGCCTTGTGCCACATGTTCAAATTATTTTTAAAAAACAAGTCCTAGCAAGTATTGCATTATTATGCTACATTTTATAGTGTCATGTATGATATCTAAATCAACATTTTTTTAATGGTGAAATTTTGTGTTTTTTTCAACCTTAGAAAGTGTTGCAAATCTAATAAAAAGGATCTAATGCTCCAATATTTACCTTTTTGCAAGATTACCCAATGATTAGGGTTTAGTATCATTGTGTCAAGGAAGATGATAATGGGCAAGTCTCACCATCATGTCAAAGCTCCAGCCATAAACATCATTGAAGATGTCGAACAGTGTCATTGAATTTGTTTGAAAGACACCATTGCTAACAAGTGAATCACCATTTTTTTGCTACAATGTCTCATTGATTTCATCCCTTAAGGTTCATCATGAACTTTTATCACTTGTACTTCAATCATGATTATGTTCAATTTTGCAACACCATCAACGCACATATGTTTCAAATCAAAGTTTTGAACTCAAAAAAATCACCTTAGTTCATTGTCATTCAGTTTTTTACAATGTGCACATTAAGCCTTAAGGTGTGTGCAAGTTATGAAGTTGTAAGAGCTGATTATGTTTTTCTTCATTGTGAAATGGCAAAGGGTGGGTAGTATTTGGTGTGTGTACTCAATATTAAGGTAAACATTGAGCAACCTTCAAAAGTTCACATTGCACAAATGGCCTCCAAAATTGGAAGCTCTAGACTTGTCACTTGTTCATCATGTCGAGAATTATGATTCAATTATAACAACAATGCCAACCATGTTGCTACAATTAAGCATGACATTGGATGCACTTTTGTAGGTTGCTAAGTTTTAAAACCCTAAATCCATAAATTTAGCTTTTCAAATTACAATATATATATGTGATAGAAGTTAGAACACAAACAAGATCCATCAAACTTGTTTCCAATATTCTTGTTTGTTTCAATCTTGTTACATAAGCATGCACACTATAGGTTCATGGTGTGCTGCAAAGTGTCATCGAATGTCTTCATGCTAATGAATACCATGTAGCATATCACAAACATAATTTTATTGCACATAACAACCAAAAGACCTTTAGATTCTTATCATTTATCAAGATATTATAAAAATTGAAATACTAAATCATTTAAATACATATTGATGGTTAACAATTCATTAAATATGCATTGTTACATGTCATAAATTGATCATTAGAGAATCCTTTGAAAGTTAAAAAACTCTCTTCACATTAAAAAAACATTCCATAAGGACTCCATTCTCAATCTACTTGAGTTTTTTTAAAAATTTTATTTGAATCAACATTACTTGTAATTATACCATTATTTTAAAGACTCATTTTAATTTTATGCCCCAATTGAAATTTAGCATGGCTTTTTAAAATCTTTTTAAAACTCTTGGGTGAAACACCTTAACATGAAAACACCTAATCAACAAGTTACAATGCAACCAACTTGTATGTCATACAAATTCTTGAATTGAACTCATGAACTTATCTTTGTGATTTTGCCATCTACTATTGTATTTAGGCCAAGTATGTGTTTTAATTAGTTTTAATGTGATCTTGGCTTGGGGGGGGGGGGGGGGGGGGGGGGGGGGGTTACTCGCGTATTTTTTTTTTTTTAATTTTACTTTTTACCAATCTTTTGATTTTTTTTAATTTT
>Ga0116227_10006271_pt1 | contig 24249 bp, 28 predicted proteins | sample S1TSphgellanicum_FD_89693 | JGI IMG/M metagenome (GOLD analysis project Ga0116227, IMG submission 89693) | Host-associated microbial communities from peat moss isolated from Minnesota, USA - S1T2_Fb - Sphagnum magellanicum MG | ecosystem: Host-associated > Plants > Peat moss > Unclassified... | reverse complement strand
ATTTTTTATTTTTTTTGATTTTATAAACCCCCCCCCCCCCCCCCAAGAGATTTGCATTCATTTAAAGTGTTACATAACCAATCACATTCACCTCATTATGTGTATATTACACGAAAGGAAACAATTGAAGGAATTGGTGGACTTAACATAAAAGGGTTTAACATTGTCTTCAATGTTCTTCCCATCTATTTTTCATTTTGGTTAAAACATTAATTTGATATGTGTTTTGATCATTTGATTAAGTATAATTTGTGCATCACATCATTATTATAACACGAATCATGTGATATCAACTCACTTATACCTTAACATGAATGTTTTAAGTGACATAGGTATTTGTCTTTCAAAACAAAAAAGAAAAAACCTAATCATTTATGACCTTAAGGCCGATGGTTCATTAGTATAACCCATATTGGGACCATGGACTTCAAAAAGGTCTTGGATTCAAACATGAATGGTGTGCAAGTGAAAATTTTATCAACCTTTTGCCAATGAATTTGACTTGGGGCGCCAACAACTTTTCAAGTCAAGTTTATTATCATGCTTTAAAAATTCAAATTATTTAAGCAAAATGAAGCAAAATATTTTTTTAATGTAAATTTTAATAATAAAAAAATCAAATAATGGCTAAAGATGTATACTTATAAATAATATTATCTTTGAAATTTACATTTGACATTTTATTGTCTTGTAAAATCAAATTCCAGTACTTTAAATGATAAGGATTGATGAGTATTTATAAGACATTATACATGAAAATGTTTATTTGATCATTGTTACAACATTATGTGCATAATATAAATAAACAAAAATAACTTCATGCATGTTCTATGACAAAATTATCTATTGGGATAATGGCATGTTTGATGATCCAAATCTTTCTATCAATTACACAAGACCATAGTGGTAAAGATTTGATGTCAAATGTGCTAAACTTTGACAAAGACTATTTTTTCATGTACTCAAGTTAGTGATATTTGTTTGTTGGCCATACATCTTCAAGATCTTGAGAACCATCGTTGTGAAATGTTTTTTGACCTTGGGTATATATTTAAATTCAATTTATGATAAGTTTATATATATTTGTGTGTGAGATCTAAATTATACCTTGCATTTATGTATTTGACCATGTTGTCATTACTTGATAAAAGGTATATTTGGTTTCAATGTCTTAAGGTGTCATTTGTCAAACATATGAAGTAAGCATAAATTGTTGCATAGGAAAATATGTGTAGAACTATTTGTTAAACTTATTGATTTGGAATCCATTGGTTGAACAATTGAAAGATACATGTTTCACTATCACACCCCCATACAAAAATTGAGCCTTTTCATAATTTCCTAGGCTCCCAATAATGCAAACCATTATGAATTAATTTTTGGTATTGAGTGTAATTTTTCTTGCTTTAGATTTGGTCACATTTTTTTTTTTTTTTTGGCCATTCTCCCAACTGCACATTTGAATTTAGTTTTTAATTTTATCTTCATCATCCCACCATGTGAAAATCACAAGCACGAACTAAAAACAATTGTAATATGACATCAATCAATTAATGTAGCTAGTGTCGTTGGGCCAAATGTGAAATAATTACCCAACTAAAATTTCCATCCAAAACCAATTTTTTGTAATTAAATTAAATTTCCAATGACCAAAAATAATCAAATGTCAACATCTCTTACACCTTAAGTGTTAGAATTTAAAAATCACCTTCATTAAATCCTATTCACTAAGGGATTTCCAACAATACCAAGTTCATGTTTGATTTCAATTATAATTTATAATTTTGATTTAAATGGATTTTCAAAATTTTAAATGCTCAATATTCAATAACTTCTTCATTGTAGGTTGAAACAATATGAAACCAACTAGTTGTTTTTCTACCCATCAAGGGCTTTCAAATGGTATGAAAAACATGGAAAAATGCATAATGGTTTGGGAAATATCATCGTGACATGTCAAACAACCTTCATCCATAGATATATAAGTTCAATAAAAAATTAAATGTAGTACTATGAATTAATTATTTAATCCAACATGATAAATAATTGTGTAATCATGTTTTGAATTACAAAGTATGAATACCAAAATATATATGAATTGTGAAACTAATAAGAATAATATTTCTCCTTTTTGTTTATTCATGCAAGCAATTGGTGTATGTTAATGATAATTATAATAATTTATTTCATATTAAACTTCATTCATACATAATATTAGGGTATTGAAAAATATTGGGTTACAAAGGTGTATTCATGTTAAAGAATTTTAATTAGGTTTTTTGAAAGGATTTTTAAAAGTCATATTAAACTTTGGGTCATAGAATTGAAGTTGTATGATGATTCCCCCCCTAATAATACAACTATAACAAATAATGTTAACTCAATAAATTCCAACCAAAAAAATCATGTAAATAAAAAAGTATGGAGGCATTATGGAATTAATTTTTTGTTATGATGAAAGTCCTTTTACATAAAAAAGATTTTTTAATTATCAATTTATTCAACAATATAACTTTTATCAATTATTAACCATTGGTATGTACTTAAATGACCCAATATTTCATTTTGGTGATGTTTTGATAGTTGATCAATGATTTGGAGATCTTATAGTTGTTATGTGCAATGAAATTGCATTTGTGTTTTCCTAAATGGCATTTTTTTGGCATGAAAATACCCATAAATACAATCGGAAAAAAAGGTTAAGGTTTCATCATCAATGTTAATGATTAAACTTTAACTACATTAATAGTAATCATTTTTTTATACCATCATTCATGCTACCTTAAAAATGCACATATTCATGCTTGGGTGTTAACATTTGCCATGTATGTGTTCAAGAGTGGCATGTAAAGTTAATAATAATGTTTTGTGCTTTACACACTTCATTTCCACTTTGTGCACCTTTATATGTGTTTTGCATTCTACACTCAAGCCATTTCCACTCTACTTGTGCTTTGCAATCTCTTTTGCACTATTCACTATTTTATCGTGCTATTCTGATTTTTTCTTTACATTTTAAAAATATTTGTTCTATGTTCCATTTGTTCAAGGTGACAATGTTTACATCAAGTTATTGACAATGGTGTTTTGCACTTTACACTTTTCATTTCCACTATATGTGTGTCTCTAGTTGTGCTTTGTGCTATTCATTTCAACCTTTGTTTTCATTTTCAAGCTTTGTAATGTGATTTGCAAGTTTTATTGTTATTGCTTTAATATTTTTGTGTTTTTTGTTGCTTCAAGTGTTTGGTTTCAATTGTTGATCTTCTTCTCCTTCTAGATTATTTTGTTCCATTACAAGTTTTTCATTTGTTTTTGTTTACATTTGTTCAACTTTTGTTGGATGTTGATATTGTAAAGTTGCAACTTGTGTTCACTTTTATTTTTTGGCTCTTCAATTTAATTGCTTTTGTTTTTTTATCAAGTTATTGCATTAGTTTCAATCTCTTTGCTTTTCATTTCATTCCATTCACCAAAGGGTAAATTTGATTTATTATGTGCTTATACATTAATACACTTATCATGGCTATAAACATAGTTTTCACACAATCATTGAACTCTTTGTTGTGTAACAATTCATAAAAACATGACATTTTGTGTACTATTGTATAACCATGTAATACATTTGGAGGACACTTTATTGTCTTTTCACTTTTAAAATATTTTGTAAAGTTTCAAATGGTGCATCTAATGCAACAAAAAATGCTCAAGTTGATGAAGGAATGAGTAAGATATGCTTTCTCCAAGTGAAGGGGGTCATAGGTATGATGTGAGTTGGCACATAAGACTAGTTTGCATTCCAGAGCTTAAGATTTTTGACCATCACCCTATTGTCTTTGCACTTCAAAAATATTCTTTAAAGCTTTAAATGGTGTTTCCACAGTGTTTTAAATTGTTCAAAACAAACAGAAAATGAAAAAGATATGAAATTTGACAGTAACGGGGTTTAAATGTTTTTTTTTTTTCTTCTTTGAACAAGCTCATCCTCTTCTTGCTTCTTTGTTTTTGGAGTTCCAAAAAATATTGTAAATTTTCACTTGGCTCACCCATGGTCATGAAATGTTTTATAAAAAGACAATTTTTAAAAAAATATATGGTAAGGGTTTAATGATAGGTGTTTATGCTATCCATTAATTATGTTATATTAATCCACCTATTAGCTATACTAAATATTAAACATAGAAGTATCTTAAAATTTTTTTTTTTTTTGGGATCATTATTAAATATTTATGATAATAATAATAACTACTAATATTGATATTATTATTATTTATCTTGTTGGATATTAACTATAATTGTATTAATTAAGAAATAAAAATAATATTACTAATACTTATTAAATATTTAATTATGACATAACTCATTATTTATAGATAATTATATAATTGATGGTAATAATCATATAAAATAATACATAAAATTGATATTTATAAATAAATATGAGCTAAATGAAATAATATTAATTATAAAATATAATTTTATTAGTGAATAATGGTTGATAATAATTATAATACATACATAATATATACCTATGTTATACTAATTTAGGTTAGATATAATTATGTGTGTGTGTGTGTGTGTAGCTAATAAATAGGTTCCTATTAACCCACTAAGAATCAAACCTACTTGGTTAATAGCTACTTACTAATTACTATTAAAAACTTAGCGACTTAATGCTTTAGGTACAAACTAATTAAGTATCTAATTACTAATTAAGTAAGTAACTAGGTAGGTATTTGTTTTTAAATAATTAATAGGTACTTAATATAAATATGACCTACTATATTTACAAATAGTCCTTATAGTTGAAAGATAGTTGTGAAAAAGTTGCAACTAATGCATCAATCCAAAAATTGCATTTCATCCATTCAATTGGCATTTATCATCCATGTTTATGTTTGTGATTGACCAACGTAGTTAAACATGGGACTCATCTTGGGATGTCATCATTCTTCTAGTCAAAGCTTTTAATTATAACTCAACTATAACACATGTGTGGATACTAGGAATATTTTGTGATTATCCTTTTAATTGATATTCAGGTTTAATTGTCTACCAAAAGAGTCAACATTTCAACTTGCTTGGTAGGACTAACTTATTTAATTAAATAATAAATTTTTGTATCTGAAAATGACATGCAATTGAAAATATTATGGTTGAAAAAGGGGGGTTTTCTACTAATGTTTGTGTTGCTTGTTCTTTTTACAAGCTTACACACAATGTTGAATATATACTTACATTCAAGTGGATGTTTTCCATTAGCAAATGAATATTCCATTTGGTTATGTAAACATTTTTTTGTATTATTAATCTTGTTTTTAAATATAAAATGAAGTGGCAAGAACATGAAGATTAAAGGTGATAGTTGGCTTCAAAAAGTTATGTATACATAGTTTGCCTTATGTCCACGGGGTAATTGATGTCACTCAAATTCATATCCAAAAACCTTTAGGTCCTTTTGTAAGGAATAATTTTTTTTGTAAGTCCAAAATTTACATCATGTAGTTGTAATATATGGTTGATTATCGCAAGAAGTTTAGAGATGTTTTATGGTGATGTTTTGTTTAATGAACGAGGCATAGATATTGTGCCTATCAAGCTTGTTCTAGAAGGTTGCAATCGGGGACTTGTTTCAATCCAACAAAGGTGAAAAATTCATTAGACTTTACTTGTTGATAAACTTTATCCATTATTTTCATGGTTGATGATTCCACACAAATAGGTCAGGAATGTTTGGCACATTATATTAAAGGCCTTGTATAACAAACATCTCTATTGAGGAAAAAACATTGTGAAGAATGAGTTGAGGATTTTGAAAAAGAGTTTTAAAAAATTAATGTGCATGTTCTATTTATACCTAATGTAATGGTTTATCATTGTATCCTTTACAACATGATCTTGGATGGAAGGACCTTAACATTGACACATTAATTCGATTTTGAAAACACTATTACTTATGTGCATCATAGTAGTTGAGGTCATAAATAATTGAGTGAATAGGGGGCTCTTATAAAATATGTAACTAACAATGAAATATAATTTGATCTACAAGGATTTGAAAGTTTAGGAATAGATTAAAGGATGATTTTGGAACAAACCTTGTGAACAAGCCAAGAAAAATGCATTGACTTGATTTTTACATTTCATGTCATTGAAGTTCAATGACATCAACGTTTGTGAATTTGATGTGTAATTTGATTGTATTTGGTTAACCTTGAATTAGTTTTGATTTTTCATTGTGATTTGGAATCAAACTTGCTTGCCTATTATCTCATATTTTTTCTTGTAAGAATTGTTAAAATAAATTCTAGATTCACTTAATTTTTAGGTTGAATGATGTTTTTTTTTAATGAATGTAAAAAGTTAAGTGCAAAGGTGTAGGTGAAAGTGTTTTTTCCTAGATGAAAGTGTGGCACATCATAGTGCTAAATTGAAAAATGATGTTTACTATGTCCTTGTTGGTCTTGTGAAATTCTTTTGTTTTTGTGTTTGAAGTATTCCAATTGGTTTTTCATAGTAGTTCATGAACCTTGGTACAATGCTATTTGATTTCTAACTATGTGAGGTTAATTTGATCCATGCCTCCACAATTTCCTTGATGTTTTTTAATGTTTTTAGGATAAGTGGAAATACATTTGATATTTTTTGCTTAAATCGTATGCTCCTAGGTGCAATTAGGGCACTTGAGAAACTTGTGCAAGTATTGCACACATGTTTGGAACATTTGAAAAATTGATGAAGGAATGGCCGCAATGTCTACACTATTGGAGGTGCATTTGATGAGGTTGACAAAATTCACATGGGCATGTGCACTCCCTTGCTATGTAATCAAAATTTGGTGAGGATTTCATTTTGGTTTGGATATGGTGTACCAATTGGTGGTTTTTTTTGTCATGTGATTGCATGTTTGGTGGCAACAATGGTGGTGATATCGACATAGGAGTGCATGATGCTTTGGAACAAACTAGTTTTTGAAGTTCATTTATAATTTTGTTTTAGTGTTGTATAATAGGTATCAAGTGTGGTCTTTGGGTTTAGCAATTCCAATTGAGCTATATACTCAATGTGTTTGCATTTGATTAATGTCAATCCTTTTAATTTACTCCCAATTTCCTTGTTCTCGCCAACTTGTCTAACTTTTTTTCCTCTACCTTAACCTTTTGCAGACATTTATGCTTCAGATGTAGACATTGAAAATTTGTTTGTTCATTTGACTTTGGTGTAGGAGACAATACCACATTCTATGTTGTTATTTTGTTTTGGCAAAATGATGCAAGATAAAAAAGGTGTGAAAATAAACTTTGTTGCAGCAAAAGTGAAGGAAGATGCAATAACAGGCTTTCTGACATTGAAAGTCTTACATTGTTTTGGAATCAAAGGTTTCGACGGGGATCAAAGATTAATCTTTTACTTGCATGATTTCCATGGTGATAATTTGCCATTGTCAATAGGGTGAATTTTTTTTTGAATTCAAAGGTTTTGCAATCCATGATAATGATATAATGATAAGTTCACTACTTGTTGATAATTATATTGATAACTTGCCATGTAGGGATGTCACATACAATATTTATCCTTGTGACATGTTGCAGTTTGAATTGAAATTGTAAATTATGATGTTATTTGTGATTTTATTGACATGTGCAAATGATGCATCAGTATTCACAAATGCAATAGCTAATAAAGGTTCCACAAGATTCTCAAATTGTTTAATCGTTTTGGTGTTTTACAAATTTTAAATAAAAATATTCACACATAATTCCATTGAAAAAAATCACTTTTGAAAGCTAATCATGCTAGAATGCACAAAAAATTTGCTTGATTAAGTTATTGGGGTCGAAAATAACTTTGGGAAACATGAAAGTCAACAAAATAAAACAAACTACGCATTGACATTTGATGACACATAAAAAAACCTATCTCAAGATATTTTTCCCACAAAAAAACTCAAATGCTACAATCATACCAAATTCACTTTACACACAATGTTGTATTAATAAATAATTACAAGCTAAAATATAAAATAAAGTAATATAAATAAAGAAAAATAAAATTTTGTAAATTAAGGAACATGAGTGCTCACCTTCATACTACAATGTATATAGATCAAATTGCTAAAAAAATTTATTTAAAAAAAATGAAAGAAAAAAAGCTTGAATGAAAACTGTAATCCCCTAGAGAAAAATGAATAATAAACAAGACAAAGCAAACAATGACATGCCAGAAAACGAGATGACAAAAACCGCCAGACCAGCAGCCGCAAGCACCCCGCCGAATGAAAAGAAAGAAAGAAAGAAAGAAAGAAATGAGATGCCAAAAAAACGAGGTGACAAAAGGCGTTGCCAGCTGTTTCCTTCTTTCTACCCTGTCCCATCATTGGTACGACTTCCTACCTTCCCCCTATTTCTACCGACCTAGGTACCTACTAACCATAGGTAGTAGGTACGTACGTAGGTACGAACCTGAACTGCCGAATCAAATCCCCCCTCCTCCCCCAAACCCCCTTTTTAATTTGAAAATAATAATAATAATATTCTAGAAAAATAATTAAAAAAAGAAATTAAAAGAGTATTTACTAGCTGTGAAAACCTACTTACTAGCTAAATCGGTACAAAACCTATAATAGCTAGTTTTTCCCCATTGGCTAAGAGCTAACTATTTTGGTTATATTTAGTAACTAGTTTAGAAAGTTAGTTGGTTTTAGCCTAATTAGTTAGTTATCCTAATGTACTAGTTGCTAGTTTCGTAGCTAGTTAGTATCCTAGTTGATTAGTAGCTAGTTGAGTTAGTTAGTTAGTATCCTGCTGTGCTTGTAGCTAGTTAGTATCCTAGTTGGCTACTTAGCTAGTTTAGTAGCTAATTAGTATCCTAGTATGCGAGTAGCTAGTTTAGTAACCTTGCTGGTTAGTAGTTAGTTTAGTGATCGGTTAGGCATCCTAGTTGGTTAGTGGCTAGTTTAGTAGCCTAGTTAGTAACCTGATTGGGGGTTAGTAGCTTGTTTAGTAGTTGGTTCGGTATCCTAGTTGGTTAGTGGCTAGTTTAGCAGCCTAGTTAGTAACCTGATTGGGGGTTAGTAGCTTGTTTAGTAGTTGGTTCGGTATCCTAGTTGGTTAGTGGCTAGTTTAGCAGCCTAGTTAGTAACCTACTTTGGTTGCAGGTAGTTAGTTAGTTAGTTAGTTAATTAGCTATCTAATTTATTTAAACAGTCTAGGTAGCCAACTGGACTCTGGTGTTCCCAGAGTTCCCAAAGTTCCCAGAGTTCCCAGAGTTCCCAGTCAACAAGCGAGCATATATTGCAATGGGTGGGAAAGCCAGTGGGCGGGCGGGGGTGTTTTTGGGGAATCATTGCGCGCCACGTGTCTAAAACCCTACAGCCGAGGACGGCACCCGGGCACACGCCGATTCCTTGGCCTCGCACCGGCGGAGCCGGTCAAAAGGCCGCGGCTAGGGCGGCGTGACCGGTGCCCGCCCCCACCCACCGGCTGTCCCCGGTTACCGTCTTCCTCAGGAGCGTGTGGCGCACTGTGTGTCGTCTGTTTTTGGGTCGTGTTTGTTGTTCTTCGTCGCTTTCTCTCTCTCTCGCGCTCGCGGAAGTTTTTTTTTAATTTTTTCCTCTCGATTCCACCAGCTCCATCGCTTCGCCCTTTGCTTCCTCGCTTCTGCTCCCTCTTTTGGTGCTCAACTGGGATTTTACCGTTTCCGTTTTCATGTCGTATCGCGCTTGCTAGCTTCGTTTGTCCTCGGGGGTATCTCTGTGTGTGTGTGTGTGTCTCTCTCTCTCTCTGTGCGCTCTCTCTCTCGCGCGGTTTGGTGGGTGGTGGTGCTTTTTCCCTAAGAGTGGGTTCGGGAAAGAGAACAGCAGTTCATCTTGACGGAAGAAATTTTAGGGGTTCAGAAATTTGTCACATAAAGCCCTCTTGTTCTCCTCCGAGTCTTTGTCGTCGTCGTCCTTCTTCTTCTTCTCCTCCTCCTGCTTACACATTCTGAAGCTCGTGGGTGAGTTTCTTTTCTGTTCATTTTCATTCTAGTGGGTTTCTTTCGCAACACGGTGGTGGGGTTTTTAGTTTTGTTGGGTGTTTTTGTATTTGCGGCTTTGATGTTTAGTGTTTGCGGTGCATGGTCTGCACCCTAAGGAATGGTTATGGTTTGCAAGTAACAGGAAGTGGCCATCTGTTTGACTGCTCTCCTCCGCTTCCCCTTTGGTCTTCTTTGCTATTCTCTCGCTTTTGTTTTCCCCTCCTGGAGCTCACTCCTTGGTTTTTCTGTATTTGTTGGGAGTTTCGTTTTTGTTGTTGTTGTGGGTTTTTCATCTTGTTTACAGCTCCTGCTCTCGAAATTCCCGCATTCGCACAACACCCATCTGCAGAAGAAGAAAACCCATCTGCAGAACAGAAGACCCATCTGCAGAAGACAACACCCACCTGCAGAAGACCCATCTTTTGTTTTTGGGCTTTTGTTTTCCAGAGGAGCTTGGGAATGTGGGCGAGGAATTTGGAGCTCCAATTGTGATTTTTCTTCTGCATTACGGAACTCATTGGAGCAAATCTGGGCACTTGGGGGGCGGGGGGGCGGCAGACAAGGAGGCAAACAGACAGGCTAGGGGTTTTGAATCTCTCTCAATATCTCTTCTTCTTCTCCTGTTTTGTACATGCTACCACCATCCTCTTTTCTCTCGAATCTCATCATCACATCCCTTTTGTGAACTGCCTTGTTGTTGTTGTAGTCGTTTTGCTTGCATTTCCAACTCTTTCAGTACTCAAGCAAGCTAGCTCTTCTGTTGTTTCCACACTCTTCATCTTCTCCTGAACTCAACAAGAAAATCAAATCCACCAAGCTTTGCATTCTTCCTGGGTGTTGGAAGTTGGGGAATTGGACTTGAAAACCGGATTTCTTCTGTTGATCTCTCTTGACCTCGCCTTCTTTCTCTACTCTCTGTTGCCAGCCTCATTTCTTGAGTTCTCCATCCCACCAGAAGCTGAAGTTACCAGGCAACAATTCCCTTTCCCCCAGTTCCTCTTGTTGGATTTGTGATTTGGGCTGCAAGCTCCAGAGCCAGACATTGTCTTGTGAACTGCACCAAGAAATTGGGTACCAAATCCTTGATTAGGGTTTCGAGGATCTTGTTTTACAGCTGCTGTTCCAGCTCTTCTTCTTTGACTCTCTGTTATCAGCTGGAAGACCATCTTGAGCGTCTGCCATCTTTTAGGGTTTTGTGCAGCAGCAGCAGCAGAAAATTCTTCTGTCTCTGGTACACACACCCACCAGGGCTTTCAGATTCTGTTTCTCAGCTTTGTGTCCCTGGAGATCCAAAACCCTTTGAAGAGGAGATTTGAGGAAAAGTCCTTTGTGAAGAAGGGAGTGAAAAGCAGATTGGGGAATTTTCATTTGAGACCAGCACCAACTGAGTGACTGATTCTTGTTGCTGCTCTTCACAAGTTTCTTCTTCTCCATTGATTGTCATCTCCCTCATTATCCTGGTTGTTGTGTCTCGAATTTCTTCAAACAGGAGTGCAAACTCAATCACATTCTGGTTTGTTGGTGCCTTCATCTCTCTGTTGATTTTTTCTCTCTTCTGTTGTTGTTATACTTGTTCCTTTTCCTCATTGTTTCAGTTACAGAAGTTGTTTTAATTCCCATCAACACAACAACAACAAACAACAACAACGCAGCAGATTTTCTGTTTTCGTGAAAGGGGAAAAAAGAACAACCTGCAAGCAACAACAACACTCCTGTCCTGTCAAAGCCTCAAACCCTAATTCTGTGGTGCCGCAACGACTGTCGCCTCAGAACATCTGATCAACTGAGTGGTAGTTCTTCATCAGTTTGGAAAACGTCGCACAACATCCTTGGAAGAATCTGCCCAAGCTCCTCCTCTCCTTGTAGGTGCAGACACATCTCTCTAAGAAATTTGGGCATATCCATCCCTTGGGTCGCAACAATTCAGATTGCTGTGCCAGACAGAAATTCTCGCAGAATTCTCAAAACCAGGGAAGAAGCACGGATCAAATCCCCTACTTCTTCTCCTTCTTTCACTCTGTTGAAATGTTCAAAATGGGGAGGAGGAAGTAGACAAAGGAAATGGCAGCAGGGGTGATGGCGTCGCAGAAATCTCCTGATACACTGCGCCGTCTGCTGGTCGATCTCTGCACGCGATCGCCCCCTCCCAGAGTAATGCAATTTTCTCTCTTGCTTCTTTTGTGCTTTACTGCACATATGTCTCTTTGTACATCTCTTGGAGTGTACAGTTTGCTGGCTTTTTGTGGGTGTTGATACAACAAAGTCCAACGAATGAAGATCTGGTGTTCTGAAGAAGCAGTGGTGGTGGTTGCTGGTTTTTTTGGGGTCTGTGTGTTTCAGGAAGGGTCAGCTTTGAATCTAGCGAAGCATGTGGAGGAGGAGGCACGTGACCTCACAGGAGAGGTCTTCACTCGCTTCATGGACAGCTTGTATGAGAGGATCAGTGCGCTGGTGGACAGCTCAGATGCAGCGGAAAACCTGGGGGCTGTTCGAGCCATTGATGAACTCATTTCTGTTCAACTTGGTGAAAGTGCAACCAAAATCGCCAAATTTGCTTCCTTCCTTCAGAAGATCTTTGAGTCAAAGCAGGACCCAGACACGATTGTTGCTGCCAGTGTTGCGCTTGGACACTTGGCTAGTACTGGTGGCGCTCTTACTGCAGATGTTGTCGAATCCCAGGTGTGGAAAAGATATCAGTCTTTGATTCTCTTCTTCCGGAGAGTAGTCTTGGTTTCCAGGAAAGCACAGTTTAGTTTGCTGCAAGAAGTTATGAAGATTGGAGGGGCCTAAAGCAGTGGAGGAGGTGTTGGGTGTGCAGATGAAGATTGCGTTGGCTTGGCTGCAAGGAGAACGTGTGGAGTCGCATCGGTTTGCAGCAGTTCTCATTCTCAAAGTGAGTAAAACCTTGCATCCAAATTTTTTTCTTTTCCACCATGCTTTTTTCTATGCTTTTGTATTAGTCTGAGTTTTTCTTCACTGCTGTTCTGATTCAAGCTTGGCTGTTGTTGCTTGCAATTGGGGATGGACAGGAAATGGCAATGAATGCACCTACAGTCTTCAATGTGCATGTGAAGGAGTTTATAGAGGCGGTGTGGTTTGCCTTGAGGGACCAGAAACTTCAGGTGCGCGAGCGTGCAGTGGAGGCCTTGCGAGCTTGTCTGTGTGTGATTGAAAACCGTGAGACTCGTTGGCGTGTTCAATGGTGATATTCAAGAAAACATTTTCCATCCCTTTTGTTTCAAAGCCTCCTCCACTCTCTTCATGGCCCAGTGCTACCGATTCCCAAATGCCAAGCAAGTAGTTGTGGGTATTCATTCATTCATCCATTCATTCACTCACTTGTGATGGTACCAATGTTGGATTATCACTCCATAAGTGTTGTTGATTGTACAGGCACTACCGTCTGTTTGAGAGTACACAAGATGGTCTTGGTCCCAAGGCAACTGTGGAAAGCATTCATGGCTCTCTTCTTGCGGTTGGTGAACTATTACGGTGAGAACACAAACCTTCATAAACTTAGTTACATTCACATTTCCTGAGAAACTATGTAGTATTATATGTTCCTCTACTAGTTCCTTCCTGTAGTTGTATTATACATTCTTTCACTGCTTCCTATGTGACAGGAACTCTGCCTGACAATTTGTAAGGGATGAGATGGATCTGGGAACAGGAACACAGGAGAGTTTATGATGTCGAGGTACAAGGAAGTGGCGGACATTGTATTCAAGTACCATGAGCACCGCAACCCGTTGGTCCGGCGTAGCATCACAGCTTTACTACCCCGCATTGCTCACTTCATTCGTGACCGCTTTGTGTCATCATATCTCCAGGTCAGATTTGAGGATTGTCCTAAACGCACAGCAGCCCAAAGTTATGCTTTTGCGTTCCTTCCATGCTGTAGTAGTTTGTGTAAGTTTGTGCCACTGCCACTTTGTGCCTGAGAGAATCTGTCTCATGGAATTTGGGTTGGTGGGTATGATGGATGCTGTCGGAAACAGATTTGTATGGACCACCTTTTGACAGTAATGAAGAAACCAGATGAGCGGGAAAGTGGGTTCATGGCACTGGGAGAGATGGCAAGTGCCGTCGGTGGGGAGTTACACCAGTACCTGCCTGTCATCATGGTCATGTTACGCGAGGCGGTGTGTGGGTCCTTTCCTGTCTCCCAACCTTGTTGTATCCAATTTGAGTAGTAAAGACAGGCCTTCTTGTGAGGAGGAGAATTTTATATGGGTGTTCTATGGTTTTCTATATTTGGGCTTTGCAGATTGCACCCCGAAGAGGTCGACCGTCGCTGCAGGCAGTGGCGTGTATTGGGAGCCTGGCAGAGGCAATTGGTCCTAAAATGGAGGAACATGTTCGTGGTGTTATCGATTCCATGTTTCTTGCTGGTCTCTCTCCCACGCTCGTGACTGCCCTTGAGAAAATCTCTTCGAAGTAAGACTGAACTTCCTTCACAGTCAAATTTCCTTCTCATGGGATTGCCTTGTTTGAAGTGTATTGTAGTTCTTGTTCTTGTTTCAAAAATGGCTTGCTATGGAATAAAACCATTCTTTCTTATGAGTTGTTCTCCTGGAATTTATTATTACAGCTTGCCAGTACTGCTGCCAACAGTACAGGAGAAGTTACTTGACTCGATCTCCTTTGTATTGGCAAAAGCCCCATATCGCACTACACGAGGGGGTTCGGCACTTGTTCGTCCTGCAACAAGTCCCATCACAGCTCCAGTTGTGGAATGCACAGGACCTGCACTTACACAGCTTGCGCTTCATACACTCACCACTTTCAACCTTCAGGTTTGTGAAGAATGTATTGATCATGTCTGCCTCTGATGATGGTGCCTGGTGGAAGAGTTCAAGGGGCCCCAGTTGGGGTGGCGCTTCTTGGGCTTCCTTCCTGACTGTCAGTTGTTTTTTTTCACTTTTGAATCCCCCTCAGGGTCATGAGCTCTTGGAGTTTGCAAGGGAGGTGGTGGCGACATATTTGGAGGATGAGGATGCAGTTACCCGTAGAGAGGCAGCAGTTTGTTGCTGTCACCTGGTCGAACACTCTTCATGTGTTGTGCAATCTGCCACCACAACCCCCCATCTTGTGAACACACGGAGTGGTCGTACCACTGGTGTTGGGTCACGACGTCGACGTGTCCTGATTGAAGAGGTTGGTCTTGCTCCCTTGTTTTCTCTCTCTCTCTCTCTCTCTCTCTCTTTTTCTTCCTTTTTTTTCTTTTTTTTTGATGGGTGTTGGGGAGATGAATGCAAATGTTTTGTTTTCTTCAGTCTCTGACTGACCTAAGTGTTGAAACACTGCTGCAGATCCTGGAAAAGCTTTTAGTGGCAGCGGTTGCAGATTCTGATGTGGGAGTGCGCAAGGCAGTGTTTGTCTCACTCCAACAGAACCGAAGCTTTGAAGAGTTTTTGGCCCAGGCTGATAGCTTGCGTGGCATCTTCATTGCTCTCAGTGATGAGGTAGGCGATGATATCTACCTATGCATCTCTCTCTCTCTCTCTTTTTCTCTTTCTCTTGCTTTGGTGTTGAACAATGGTGGGCTCACAAGCTTGGACTAGGGGGAGAAAAGACACTGAATGTGCAAAATGTGTTCTTGACTACTGCAGGCATTTGAGGTACGAAAGCTTGCAATTTCCATGGCTGGCAGGCTGGCAGACCATAACCCAGCATATGTTCTTCCAGCACTGCGTCGACACCTCTTGCAGCTCTTGACTGACCTCAAATACAGGTATTAGAACTACTACCGAAACTAAACCTGAAGCCCTAAATTCTAAACATCTATTGTAGTTCTTTTTTTGGTGATGCTACCTGATGGTTTTGAGGTTGAGGGAAGTGCAATATTGGATCCTGAAACAAAGAAGACAAAGAAGCTTGTCGAGCTGGTGTACTGTGTGTGCTCCTTGGAGCTGTAATCAGCTCCTGCATCCATATGTGTACAGGGAGCTTTGAACCAAGTTTTTTTATATGTTTGGGTTGTTGCAGCATGGACAGCAAAAGCAGGGAGGAGAGTGCAAAGCTATTGGGATGTCTAATTGAAGCTTGCGAGCGCCTTATGGTTCCTTACATTGTGCCTGTTCTTCTTGTATGCACATCCTTTTTATCCTCACTGTGCTGCTATTAGTTTCCATTCTGCTGCTCTTTTTGTTTATTTAAAATTTCCCCCCCTCCTCACTGAAGTTTCCATATGCTTTTGAGACTTTGCAGTCTCACTGTCACAAAAGAGTGTGAGTGGATGTGGGAGCTGATCCTGCCTTTGGGAAGGAAGCCTTTCTGGAATGTTGGGTCTTTTATCTTTCTGATGCAAAATTGTTTTCTAAGTGCAGGCATTGTTATCCAAGCTAAAGGAAGGATCTGGGGGCAGTGGCAACAATGCGGTCATTGCTGGCGTGCTTGCCACTGTTGGAAAGCTTGCTCACGTGGTATGTGTGGTTCTTTATTCCAATGAAAGACAGTTCTACGTTGTGCAGGGCATTTGGACTTTGTGTTGTACAGCTTATATTCTCTAAAGGTGCCTCAGTTCTAGAGCGCTTGGAAAATGAAGCTCTTTTTTGGGTCAATATAATCAACAGTGATTTTGTCCATTGTTCAATGGGAGAACAGAAAATGCTGGCAAAGTCTCAAGCACAATTTCCCATTTTGTGAATGCAGGGTGGTAGTGCACTGATACCATATATGCCAGAGCTAATGCCCCCAATTGTGGATGCTCTCTTGGATGGTGCGGCTCCCAGCAAACGTGAAGTGGCTGTGGCCACACTTGGCCAAATAGTTGAGAGCACAGGGTAAGAGCTCTTCCTCTGGTAGAGCGATCTGACCCATGATGATGCTCTTTACTGGAACTGTAAAAATCAGTTCACAGGTAATAACGAGTTGCAGAATGTTAACAAGAACCCATCTAGAGGAATATCCATTTTCCAGGTAGCAACATCAAGGGGATCAGAAATCAGAGTTTTTGACTTGCACTTCTGTTCTGTTTAGAGGAGGCTCTGAATGATATCAAAGTGTGTGGTCTGTTCTTTGCAGATATGTTGTGACTCCGTACAGAGACTACCCAGTGTTACTGGGCTTGTTACTACGTCTATTGAATGGAGACCTTGCTTGGTCAACTCGTCGGGAAGTCCTTAAGGTACAAGGACCAAAAATAGTCTGATACAGATGAAGGTTATGCATGTCAGCTTTGTACTTATGAGGGTTTACATTTGCTGGTGTTTGTTTCGGAGAAGTTTTTCGATGTGGTGTGATTGTTATTATGTAGGCTGGATTTAATGAAGAGACCCTGCAATTTTTTTTTGCATGGAATTGGATTTTCCATTATTAGGATTTAGAGTTGAGCAGAGCTGATTTGGAACATGCTCTAAAAAACACTATTTTTATTCTGTGATTTTGGTGGAGATCAGGTCTTGGGGATAATGGGGGCGCTAGACCCACATGAACACAAAAGGAACCAGCAATTGTTGCAACAGCCGCACAAGGACTCAGCCCGTATGGGTGGATCGGAAACTGGGCCATACCATGCCCGCTCTCTCGAGGAGGTTCCACTTGATCTCTTACCCTCTGGTGGTCTTTTCACCACGTCTGAGGATTACTATCCCACTGTAAGTTTCCTAGCATGACAATTTTTGTCGCTTCCATTGTAGTTCTTCTACTGACTGACTGCTCATAATCTCATGGGTGCTGCTGCAATTTGCTTTAACCAGTAGTAGCAAGCGAAAAAAAATCATTGTGACTCTGGTGAGGTTTTTGCATTGTTGGAATGTTTTTTTACACCTAGCAAAAAATAGGCACCATTAACAGTTGGACTCATTGTTGTTGTTCAGGTGGCTATTAATGCGCTCATGAGGATTCTTCGGGACCCAACTTTGTCAAGTTACCATAGCAAGGTTGTGGGATCTCTCATGTACATATTCCGGGTAAGAATCTGTGAAGGATCTTGCCTGAATCCTCTGCCTGTTTCTTGGGTCATTTCTTGCTTAGGTCCTTCCTTTTCAGAAGGTTACAGTGAACTCATTTATGTTGACACTGGAAGATTACTTTGATGCTATGGAAGTGAGATGTTTCAAACGGAACTTGTGTTTTTTGTGGTTCATATGTGAAAATGTTGGTGGTGTTTGCAGTCGATGGGTCTTGGCTGCGTACCTTATCTACCAAAGGTATCCTGAGTCACTGGTTAGATTTATCACATTTTGTTTGTTGCTTTATAGTTTGCTACCCAACGACAAAGAGAGTTATATTTGCAGAATAGAGACATGGACCATCATGGCTGTGTCTACTACTGTTTTGATTCTGGATCAGATGATGGTACCTTCACATTGGTTGAGAGACTGCTTTAGATTTTAAAAGTGTTTTTTTTCCTAAGTCTTTTTAATGAGGGGTGCTTTGCTTTGTCTTGCAGGTGCTGCCGGATTGGTTTGAAATCGTGCAAACTTGTGAAGAAGGGTTGCGGGAGCATATATTTACGCAGCTTGCAGTCCTCGTCTCAATTGTGCGGCAGGTATGCCAAGTGTACCTGATCCCCTTTTCTTCCCCTCTATCCATCAAAAAGATTCCCCTCTTCTTGCATGTGGGTGGGTTTGATTGTTCTTTGCATTTGAAGAAGATGATTTTGCATGTGGGTGGGTTTGACTTTTCTTTGCATTTTAAGAAGATGATTTTGCATGTGGGGGGTTTGATTTTTCTTTGCATTTTCAGATGATATTTTGCATGTGGTGGGTTTGATTTTTCTTTGCATTTTCAGATGATATTTTGCATGGGGGTGTTAGTATATATGCAAAGTGTTTTTTACACTTTTTGTAAATTCTCTCTTTGCAGCACATTCGGAAATACTTGAAGATATTACTATCACTGGTGTATGAACATTGGACATCACTGATGCTCCCTCTTGCAAGAGGGCAGAGTGGTTCCCCGGTTAGTTAATTCCCGAATCCCTCAGTATCATCATCTCTGACACATTGTCTTTTGCATACCAATGATACCAATGAGACCTTCTGTATATATAGAGACTTTCTGTATACATATCTTCTAAGTAGAGAGGGTTGTTGATGTTCTTTTGAGCTCAACTTCTGATTCTTTCTGCAACTCTGATGGAAATTGATGTTTTTTTTTTCCATTTTGGGGGTGGGTTTTGGATGGTGGGTGTGGGAAATGTGTTGGGGCTCAGGTGTTGAACCTAGTGGAGCAGCTGTGTTTAGCTCTCAATGATGAATTCCAGCAATACTTGCCAGAACTGTTGCCACGCTGTATTGCTGTGTTGACTGAGGCTGAGCGAACTGGCAATTACACCAAAGTACCTGCTGTTCTGCATACCTTTGAGGTTCTTGGTGGTATGTTCCCTTTTTTGTTACTCTGTTACAAAAGTTCTTGTTTTTTGAGTGTCTCTGGTACTTTTGCTCTCTTCTGTTGATGAGAAGATGGTTTCTGGTCAGTTGTATGGAAATCTCTGTGTTGAGGTTTGGGAGTGGGGAGGGTCATGTGGGCTTTGGTCATCAGCACTGTGGCATTCATAATTTGCAATCTTGAATGGTGCTTTGCTTAGATTGTGGAATGTAATCAGGGAGTCAGCCTGATTCTGACAGTGTTTGGCAATAAACAGGGAGTGTTGATGAGTACATGTATTTGCTACTTCCGACACTTGTCCGTCTCTTCAGACCCGACATCTCCAATGCACCTCCCGAGATCAGGCGGGCTGCGATCAAAACTCTTGGTCGGATTCTGCCCTCCATGCAGGTGGGAAGTTCTTTTTCTACTTTCTCCAGTTGTGTTTTTGTCTGACTCTGGGCTCCATGGAGGTGGGAAGATAGTTCTTTTAAGGAAGTGGGGTAGGAATTCTGCGATCTCAGAGTTTCTGTAGCAATGGGTCTCAGTTTTTCTTACTGCTGTCAGCAATTCTTGTGTGCAGGTTTCAGGACATGTGTCGGCATTGCTACTTCCCCTGACTAGAGTACTTGATGGGTGAGTTCTCTTTTGGCCATCAAAGATGTTGTACGTTTGCTTTGAACTTTGTATGATAGGTGGATGCTGCTTCCCACAGTATTCACCCTGATTTGATGTCAAATTGAGAAAAAAGTGGTAGTCTGTTCTGTTGGTCGGTTGTTTCTAGACTTCCCAAATCTTGGTTCTCTGTGTATTGAGTGCTAAATGGTGGAGGATGGGTTTAGGGTTTGAACTGAAAGTGAGTTTTGGATTTGCATGTTATCACCAGGAGTTTTGATGAGCTGCGGAAGGATGCACTCGATGCCATTTGTGCATTGGCAGTGGCCCTTGGTACTGACTTTGCTGTTTTTGTGCCATCTGTACGGAAGCCCATGCAACGCCACCACCTCCAGGTGTGTGTTTTCTCATGCCACCCACCCTGTAGTCCTCCTATACTCAGTAATAATGGGTACATCAGCTGTGTTTATTCAGGTATCTTCTACTTGACTGATGTTTTGTGAAAATTGGACATTGGAAAACAAAAGAATGTAGTAGTTTGGTAGGTGTCTACTTCTGAAACAAAGCTGGAATGCACTTCATTTTGCTAATGATGCTGTGCGGTTGGATTTTCATGGTATCAGCATTCACAGTTTGATGCAATAGAGGCACAACTACGGAGACGGGAGCCTGTGCTTCTGGACCTTCAGACCTCTCCTGTGGCAGCTGCATCTTCTGTGGCCTTCGATGGAATGCTGATGCCTGCCAACTCCTTCCATGGCCTGGATCCAAAAATGTATGATGCTGATGGCTCTGACCCATCTGGCAATTCAAGACCCCTTCAGGTATATATATATATATTTTCTCTCTCTTTGTTTCTCACTTGCCTCATCGTGCTCTCGGGATCTCTCTTTTCTCTTGTTTTGTTTTCTTGGAAATGAAATCCTTTGTTGGCGAGGGCAGTCACAGAATGTCTATGGTTGGTGCAGGTGGATGAGAGGGCATTGAAGTTGGCCTGGGAGTCATCACATCGAAGCACAAAGGAGGATTGGTCAGAGTGGATGCGGCACTTCAGTGTTGAGCTTCTCAAAGAGTCACCATCCTGTGCCCTGCGCATCTGTGCTGGCCTAGCACAGTTGCAAGTATGCAACTTCACTTCCCTTTGATCTAGATGTTACATAAAAGATTTCTTGAGCCAAAGAGCATTAGACTGACCCTTTCTTTCAAAGTATGTCTTTTCTTTGATCAAAGTCCAACAATTCAGTCTGAGAAAACCAATGTGGGTTGCTGGGGGGGAAAAAAGCCGTATGTTGCACGAGAGTTGTTTGCAGCAGGGTTTGTGAGCTGCTGGTCGCAGCTCAATCCCAGTCATCAGGAGCAGCTGGTGCGCAGCTTGGTGAACGCGTTCTCGTCACCCAACATCCCTCCAGAAATTCTTGCCACCCTCCTTAACCTGGTATGTGTTGGAAGAAGAAGGGTTCCTTGGTTTTCTGATTTCTGATCTTAGGAAACAGATGTGGGTGTTGTAAAAAAAGAATATGCTGTGTGTGATCTTTGAATTGTTTGCCTCTTAAATCAATTCCTTGGTTTTCTGTCAGTGGCAATGGAAAAAAGGGATTTATAACCATTTGTGGGATTTGGGGACCAGGCTGAGTTTATGGAGCATGATGAGAAACCATTACCAATCGATATCCGAACACTTGGGCAGCTGGCAGAGAAGGTGCTTGCTTTCCTTTGGCAGTCTCTCTGTTGATATCCTATGTGTGTGTGAGGTGCCTTGCTGTGATTTTGCCAAACGTTCCATTTCCAAGCAATTGCATGAAATAATTTTTTGCAACACTCAATAGCTGTTGTGGGTTGCTGTGGGATTTTTGGTACAGTGTCATGCATATGCCAAGGCACTGCACTACAAAGAGATGGAATTTGAAGGAGCACAGTTGATGACTACAGAGTTGGTTCAAGCCATGACTGTTGAGACACAACCGCAACCTGTAACTGCAGTGGAGGCACTCATTCACATCAACAATCAATTGAATCAGCATGAGGTACTACTTTATCTCCGGTCTGAATCTTGGGAGTTGCTAGCACCTGACCACCCCATTTCTTCAGCAGAGTGTCGAGTTCTAGTTCGTGATCTGTTCTTTGTGGTTAACATGGTCAGTGATCAAACTGGTTTTGTGATTCTTCTTTTTGGTGTTTTTTTTCAGGCGGCAATGGGAATCTTGACCTACGCACAAGATAAACTCGGGGTTGAGGAATCATGGTAAAGTCTCCAGTTTCAACTGACACCGTTTTTCCCCAGTTGAAAAAAACCCCATTGACTGTGCTTCCTCTTTAGTGATATATATATTGTCACCGGGAAATATTCCTAAAATGATTCTTGGGTCATCTCTTGATCCTGTTAGGAGATCAAAATGTGAGGCGACTTAAAGTTCTCAGAAGTATGGAGCAGATTTCTCATTATGGAAGTATTGCGGTCCTATTTTTTTTGCAGGTATGAAAAGCTCCATCGGTGGGAGGATGCTCTGGCAGCATATTCAACCAAGGCTCATTCAGCTACAAGTGCTGATGAATTACAATCAGCTACCCTCGGTTTGTTTCTTAACCTTCCCAATAGGAGAAAAAATAATTTTACTCCTAAATTCAGCTGTTGAATGTGTGAAAACCTGGCTGTCGTACCTTGAAATGTGACCAAATAGCGGAGTTTTTAGGGTTCTTTAGAGTAACAAAGAATACAATGGGTAATTGGTTAAGTAAGAGGTTTACTTGGGTTTGGGTTGGTGGAACAGGACGGATGCGATGCTTGGCAGCATTAGCGCGCTGGGAGGAATTGAGCATACTTTGTCGTGAATCTTGGGTTCCAACCGAGCACTCCCGGTGTCTAGAGATGGCACCTATGGTTAGTTTGAACCTTAAAGCTTTGCTTACCCCCCCCCCCTTCCCCCATCTTGGTTTCCTCCTCAAGAAGTTCTTCTCTTTGGCAGTGAAATTGTGCAAACTTCAATCTCGAGAGCCCACTGAAAAAAGAAATTTACTTGAGAACTGTGCACCACTAAATGGGAATTTTTTTTTACTTGGGAAGTGTGTGCCACTAAACCTGGAATCATATGCTGTTTCAGCTTACATCTTCAATGGCATTGATCTGATTTTGCATGGTTTTACATACATAGTGTTATGGATCATCCAAGCTTGGATTCACCATGATGCATGTGATTGACAATTTGGAGGTTAAAAAATCATTGCAGGCTGCCAATGCTGCTTGGAACATGGGCAATTGGGAAGAAATGACAATGTATGTGGAGTGCTTGGATACGCATGAAGATGCCCTTGTACAGATGCCTGTCCTTGATACAAGTGGCAGTGGGAATGGGGCGAGTGATGGTGCATTCTTTCGTGCTGTTCTTTGTGTTTGGAAAGGGAAGGTGTGGCATGCATTATGTTACTTCTCTTGTCCTTTTACACTCTAGCCATATATATATGTATACCCTAAACCCTAAACCCCCCTATATATAAAACAAAACTAGTTATATGTATAACTAGTTTTGCTGGTAAATGGTCAACTGCTGCTTTTGTTATCAGTCTGTTCTTATTTTTTTCTCTTTCGGTTTGTGGCAGCAATCAAGTGAATTGAAAGACCAGGAAGAGTTATACACCCAAGCTAAGGACTATATTGAGCGGGGTCGGAAGTGTTTAGCCACTGAACTTGCTGCCCTGGTAACCAATTCACACTCTTTTTCTCCTAGAGTTTGGGATATTCATGTTGTTGAATTTCCCTGTGGAGGTATGCCACCCATGTGACAAATAAAGTTGGACTGTACAGAAGATATGCTCTATGAAAATTGCATGGTTCTAATAGTTCTGAAGATGATGCTCTTATGCTCCAGCTTGAACTTTTGCAGTTGATCCTGATGCCCATGATTTGCAATTCGCTTGTAGCTCTCAGACCTTTCTTGTCATGGTTTTTTGTCAGGAGCCTAATAAAAGGTTTGTCAGGTTTTATTGCTGTAATGGGTAGTTGGGTAGCAGTCTTTATAAAGAAAGTAGGGAAGAAAACTGCAGGCCAACCTTGAAAAAGGTTTTAAGGACCCGTTTTTTCCATGTGTATTGATGTGCAGGTGTTGGAAAGTTATGATAGGGCATACAGCAACATGGTGCGCGTGCAGCAGTTCTCCGAGTTAGAAGAGGTTTCTAAATGCTCCTGGATGCCTCATCGCCCCCCCCCCCCCCCCCCCCCCCCCCCCCCCCCCCCCCCACCTCCTCCTTTCTATATCTCTTAACATCTAATTATTCAAATATATATTATTTGTTTTTAGTCTATATCAT
>Ga0116227_10006270_pt1 | contig 24259 bp, 17 predicted proteins | sample S1TSphgellanicum_FD_89693 | JGI IMG/M metagenome (GOLD analysis project Ga0116227, IMG submission 89693) | Host-associated microbial communities from peat moss isolated from Minnesota, USA - S1T2_Fb - Sphagnum magellanicum MG | ecosystem: Host-associated > Plants > Peat moss > Unclassified... | reverse complement strand
TGGATTGGAACTGTTTTGATCAAATGTCAACCAAGGGTTAAAGTTAATGGAACAGATCCATAAGAGGAAAAATCCTTGACAACTTAGTTGACAAACTCCAAAACAGAAATGACAACAAAAGAGGAATTTAGGGTTTAGGAAAAATAGGACCTTAACTCTCTTGGAAAAAATCTGAAAGGGGAAGACCCACGACGAAGTTACTGACAAACTCCAAAGAAAAAAAACCTCAACCAAAAGAAGAATTTAGGGTTTACAAAAAATGGGACCCTTTTAACTACCTTGGAACCGATCCAAAAGAACAAAAGCCCTCAACAACTCTGCTGTCAAACTCCAAAATAAAAACAGCAACAAAACTGACAAAAAAAAGGTTGCATCTTGATCGGAGGTTTGATTTCACTTCTCAGATGCTTGTCATCTCAGTTAAATCTTCTCTCTTGTTCCAAATCCTTCAATACAGCCACATCTGTTCTTTCCAAAAAGCACCTTTCTACATCCTCAAACCAGAACATGATGGTTCATATTGTGGATGCTTACACTGAGAATCTTCAATTTGGACCTTTTTTTTACTTTGGTCTACAATGAGTGACAAAGGGGGATTTTCACAGTGAAAGAGAAAGATATCAAGGTGCAACTTCCATATTGTGACTGTATCATGACAAGCGATGGCCTGACATTAACACCAGACAAAACAAAGGGGAGATCATCAATGTTTATCTTATAATGGACAGACACAATATCTTAGTGCTGCTGTGGCTCTCAAATAATAAGGAATGGGACACAGGGAGAGAGTTGTTTTGCCTTGCAGAGAGGAGAGAGTTTTCACTATCTACATTAGAGTGTTGTGAGAGGAGAAATATACAGATGGGTGTTATGAGTGGACAACAAGAGTATGAGTGTTAGCAGAGCTTGAGAGAGAATGGTTGTGTTCGCCTTCATAAGTGACAATAAGCATGGAAAGATCCTCCAGAAACCTCTCCACATGCTTCCTAGCAGGGCAACCCCTCATGCTGCTGCACTTGTAATAGCCCCTGCACGTCACAACAGGACCCCAACAACCCCCCCAGTTCAGCTCCATGTTGATAGTCCTGTACCTAGAAGATGAGTCAGCTCTATGGATTTTGCAAAGCTGTCAAGCAACTTTTATTGCCACAACTTGAACAGGTTTGCAGCTGCCATTACTGTATGATATTCTTTTCATGGAATACTACAGGTCTCCCAACAAGAACTACACCACATAATCTGCCTCTCTGCAATTGTTAACTCTGCTCCTGTCAGGGAAGAGCTAGAAAGAAAGGATTTACACCTGGGATGTGGAGAGCCCTTGATGGGCTTCTGGCCATACTTGCGCCATGAGTAGTCATCAGGTGGGATCTCAGCCTGCTTGCTGCTTATAGCTGGGACCCTAATCGTCCTCTTCACCCTCAACTTCCTACAATATTTTGAACCACATACACATTTAAAGCTCCATTTAGGTCTGCAGAGAAGAAGTTTTTGAGTTCATCACACTAGTCTGATTGCCCAAGACCAAGAGTTGGGCATCACATGCATAGAGATGAATCCTTGACAGTTCAGGATCTCTTCTCAGCTAAGCTTCCTTCATGTGGCACAATTGTTGGGACATTAGAAGATGATGCAAAAAAATTCTATAAAAGAAGCAATCTCTCCATCAATGTGAGGCTGCAATTCTGATTACAGTCATTCCCTCCTATCACATTTTCCATTGAGTGCACTTTCTTAACGGTCTTCCTTCAAATGTTTAGGGTTTCCTTGTCAATCAAGCAAAGAGAAAAGCTCATGCACAACATACCTGCGTTTGGAACAGTGGCAGCGGCCAAGAGCAGAGCATTTGACCCCATCAGCCTTCCCCGGACATTCTCTGGTTGCAGGAAGCTGCGAGCGCTGCTGGCGATGATGAGGTGGGAGCAGCGACGACAGTTGCTCCAGTTTGTCAGTAGTGCCTCTGCTGCTACCATCCATGCTAACGACTGAATAGGGTTTCGAGGAAGTTGAAAGGGGAGGTCCAGAACTCAAGGAATTGGTAAGGCTGGCTAAAATTCGCATTGCTCCAGATGTACCCTGAGTATTTATATAATAGGTTCCATCAGGTCGCCAAAATATAGCAAATTTTCCAACTTTCCTCTGTGACCTGTAGCCAAATTTGTGTAATTTCCTCTTGTAATCGCCAGTGTGGCTATATCACAAAATTGGAGGAAAATAAAATAGCTAACAAACCAAAAAAGTGTTGCAAATGTTTTCGGATGTAGAATAGCTGTATGCCGCAGAAAGAGATAAACTTTCATTCATCGAAGACACTGCTGATTTACGGTTTGACAAACTTTCATTCATTTAAAGACACGGATGATTTAGGGTTTGGTGACCGTGAAATCGCTGGAAATCTGTACGGAAATCCTGCCTGCTTGCTCCTTGCTTGCTTTGGTGTTGCTGCTGCATTTTTTGGTTGCAGGATTGTGTTTTGCGCGTTGTGATGGATCATGCATTCAAGGACTACGTAGCTGGTCTTGCTGCTGGTCTTGCAACTGTGGTTATTGGACATCCTTTTGATACTGTCAAGGTCGGCAGCAAAACAGTTTGTGTTTGTTTTGTTTTTTTCCTGTCATGTTGTTCTTTCTCAAGCTCTGGAAATGCATTTTTCTTTTCTTGCTCGCAATTTCTCTCTCTGTCCATTGCCCACTCCTCTTCTATTGTAACTTAGCATAGTAGTAGTTTCATGTACTAGTGCAAGGTGAGGTCAGGAATCTCTTCCTTTCAAAAATGCTTCAAATGAAAATAGGTACCTACTCCTCGAATTTATTGTTTTCTTGCTCTTATTTTGTGATCCTGTATAGACCCTTCCCCCCCCCCTCCAACCACCTCTTCTCTTTCTTTTTTCTTCTTCCTTGATTTTAGTTTGGCACTGTTGCAGGTGAGACTACAAGTACTCAATACACAAGCTCATGCATACAAACAAATCAGTGCCCTTGAATGCACTGCTCAAATTCTCAAGGCTGAAGGCGTACGCACACAAATTATCCCTGGTTTCTGTATTTCTTTATGTTCTGGTGAATAGGAACCTAATCCTACAAGCTGTCATGCTTTTGTCATAACGTTAAGGAAATGTCTTGGCAAACGTTTCAGAAATGAGCATGCATTCGGATTTCACTAGACCTAGGGTTTATCATTGCGTGATGTTGTGATGATGGTGAAGTCCCTCTGTGAGTGGCTAGATGGTTGTCCTGTCTTCCAATTCAGAGGGTTGCATTGTATGCTTCATATGTAAGCTCACAAATTTGTGGGGTGCTGCTTTCCATGTGTCTTGTTGTGTGTGGCAGGTGAAGGGGCTGTACAAGGGAGCCACATCAGCATTTGTTGGTGTTGCACTTGAGAGTTCAGTCTTGTTTGGAGCTTATTCACAAGCAAAAGCTGCACTTCAGGTGGGCATAATTTGGCATGGTGTCCTCTTTACTGAGTCACTTACAGGAATGAGCTGAAATACATTCATGGTGATAGGTTGCAGTTACAATCAAAAGTTGCATTTGCAATTTGGATACATTGCATTACAATGTTTCATCTGGATATGTGACTTCAGGTTTTTAGGTCACCCAGAGCTCAAAGCTCTCCCACCCTCCCCCATAGTTGTCAGGTGTTCATATGAGATAGCATTGTGGGGTTGGAACGCAGGCCTGATGATGCAGTAACATGGATGGTGGTCATGGATGCATGATGGATAAATGGACGGTGGTGGGCATGTGGGGATTGAAAGGGCAAAGAAGAGCCAGGGAGAAGGCCATTACTGTATGCTGTTGTTCCTGCAGCAGCTTTTGCTGGAGCAAGTGTCAGCGCAATTGTTTGCCCTACCGAGCTTGTCAAGGCTAGTACCTTGTCCAACACTTACTCTTTCTTTGTAGGTCATTTGGGGAGATAGTTCTCTGGATGTGAAGCTGTGTAAGCTTAATTGCAATTAGTGGAATTGTGGTGGCAACTGTGATGCTGATAACTGTATTGCTGAGTTTAACAGTGTCGGCTGCAAGTCCAAGAAAAACGCAGCACTATCCATGTCCCTGGTGTACATCACTATGATGGGCCTTTTGATTGTGTCCGCAAGATTGTCAAATATGAAGGGGTATGTGGTCCTGTTCATGTTGGGCTTTTTCTAGGTTGCAGCAATCTGCACCTTTCTTTTCTAGCATGGACTTGCCTCTCTGACACATATGTTGTTTGTTCTTGTTCTTGGATAATTTTGTTGTCCTTCTCCTATGTTTTTTCACTTCTAGACCTAACTTGAGGAGCAAATTTTGTGACTAGATACGTGGATTATTTCGAGGAGCAGTGGCAACAACAATGAGGGAGTCCATTGGCAACGTTTTCTTTTTTGGCACTTATGAGATCACACGCTCTTACTTGTTCTCTTGTTTTGGCCTTGACGCAAGCCGCAGATCCAAGGCTGCTTTGGGGGATGCTGCGCCAGTTGCCATGCAGGCTTCTTTTTCTGATGCTTTGCTGGAGACTGGTATTGGGATTGTAACTGGAGGACTGGCAGGCACTGTGGTCAGCAACTCTCATATCATCAAGTGCTTGGTGTTTGTCACTGGTTGATACTGTCATTGTGGGTTAACATTTGACAGATTTGTGTGACCTGTGGTGCAGTTTTGGTTGAGCGTATTACCACTTGATGTGGCAAAAACACGCATCCAAACAGCAATTGACTTGAATATCAACCGGAACCCTTTCTACCAGATTCGACTGGTTAGTTATGCAATTGATTGTCCAGCCAATCCTTTCTAACACTGTATACTTGGTTTGGTGCCTCAAGTAACACAATTTTTTGGCTGTGCAGGTCTACAGGCAAGCTGGTTTGAAAGCCCTGTATGCAGGGATAGGTCCTACTTTGGTTCGTGCATTCCCAGCCAATGCTGCTGCAATTGTGACATGGGAGTTGACTGCTCGATTGTTGAATACTGAACACTTTTGGACTCCTGTCACATGATGTTTCACTGAACAATGTAATAGGTCTATGCTCAAAAGACTGGCACAAGCAATGTCTTATGCATAGTCTCTCTTAGCAAATTCATTGGCTTTTTATTTATTGGAAGGAAATAAAATCCGGTGGCCCTCCAGGATGGGAGCAATGGGGAATGCTGTCAACCTTGTGGGTCCTTGCATTATGCATGGGAAGGCCACAAATCCTGATTTTCCATGTTTTGCAGCATTTTGCCATGTCCCATCGTGTAAATATGACCTAGCTACTCCCTTTTTGAGAAAGTAATCTGCACAGAAAACCAGAAGCCTGACACAAATGTTCACTTCAGCACTATTGTAGGAAACCAGGAGCCCAATGGTCGATTTTTTAAGGAATTTTTGTTTGTAGCCAAAGTGGCTATCATACACAGGAAGGTGTACAAAAGGTGCTGACCATTTCTAGGAGGATTTAGGCAAATGTGTATATAAACCAATTATGAAATGTAAATCTTAGTCATCCTTCTATATTTTGGCTATGCGTTGAAAACCAAGTATAGAAATCTGGCAATTTGAAACTCTTTTTTTTTCCCAAACTTCTGGTGCTTGAAAACCTCCAAAATTATTTAATTTTGGAAATTTAAATTTCTAAATTTTCTTTTTGATGAAACTTCGCCAGTCAAAAAAAAACCTGAGCCCAATGTAAAGATTGACTTTAGCAGTGATATTGTAATTTGGCAATACCCTACTTCGTACTCAGATTTGACAATAATTAATTAAAAACTGAGAAGTTAATTTTATTTTTCAGAAATTCAAGTGAAAAATGTTAAAAGTGTAAGAAATTTAAAGACAAGATTTCCTAATTTTCTAAAATTTTGAAACTAAAAAAATGTGAAAACACAAAAATTGTGGCATCCATATATCTTGAAGTTGGAACATAGTGAACTTGTATTCACATGAAATTTCAGAAATTTTTATATTAAAATGTCAAAATGAGCCAAAAAAAAAATTTTTAATTTAAAATTCAAAAATTGTGATCTTGAAAATCACACAAAGTTTCAAGCCACAATAAACTTGACCATTAATATTTCAATCTTTATCATTTTTGGAAAAGCTCCTCTAAACGTCCAATCTTCAACATTTTTTTTGTGGCATGTTATGATCAACAATCATCATCAAAAGCTTTTTGCATTGTCTCTTGCACAAGTTGTTCACATATTAAGATAAAAGTATGTGCCAAAAGTTCCATTGCCCTAAAATGAATTCAATCTAGCACTTGGCCTTTAAATTTGACCATGGGGTGAGGTAGGAGTCTGGTCATAGGGTCTAATACAAATTATAGTGAGAGATGGAACATTTGGTCCCCTGAGTCGAGCCAAACTAGGAACCTAATGTAGAGATTAACTTTAACAATAATACTGTGGTTTGGGTTCCCACAAGAGGATGGTTGCAAAATCTGAATTGCAATAGGAGGTTGGTTATTTTTTTCAATTTTGTGATAACAACAATTTGTAGATTTTCTCCCCCCAAAAGAATTTTCAAAAATAAATCAAAATATTTAGAATTATTATTATTATTATAGTCTATTTTACAATAGAAAAAACAAAAAAATCTAGGATTTTCTCAAATTTTCATTTAAAAAGAAACAAAAATTTGCCTGGAATGCAGTCAAAAAGATTTTGTCCACCAAAAGCAAACAAGAATGAAATTAGTGTAAAAATAGTATCCTTAACACCATTTGAAGATTATACCCCAATTAGTTGCATGTGGTCAACATGTGGATAATATAGGTGGCATAAAAAGGATTATGTTGCCCATTAGAGTTTGGCAAAATTAACAAAGAAGAGTTCTAAAGCCCTTGTTGATTCTATAGACCATATTCATTTGGTGAACCTATAGATTGAGGAAAAACAAATTAAAGTTTAGAAAAAAAAACCATTTGGGAATAATTGGTGTCTTTTGATTCCAAGATGAAAATCTGAATCACATTCAAACGAGAATAGTGATTTTGATTACAAGACTAATACAAATGATGGGTTAAACAATTTTTTTGTATAGAACAATTAGTTGATACTTGCATCACCCCTAAACATGGCAAATTGGACATAGAAGGAGAATTGATCATATTCATGGAGATGTTGAAACTAATCCTACTCATGGAGATGTAGATGAATTCAATTCATATATCCTCTAATTTAAAACTATAAACATTAGTAGAGTGATGACATTTGAAACTTCACATTCCATATCATACCTATGGATTCAAAAATTGTTGTTGTAGACATCAAACTAGATTGTGATGACTATCATAATCCGCATGGAGATACACTTTTTAGATCCTCTAATATGAAAACATAAACATCTATAGATGTGATGACATTTGAAATTTTGAGATTCCAAATGATATTTATATCTTCAAAAAAAATTGTTACAAACTTGAAATAATCATACAAACACTAATAAATGTGATGATATTTGAAACTTTGAGATTCCAAATGGTACTTATAGATTCAAAAATTGTTGTTACAAATTCAAACCAAATTGTAATAACAATTGTATTCATAGAAATGCAAATGGATTTGAATTCAAATCCTATAATCAAAAAGTGTAGACATTAGTAGAGGTGATGATAATTGAAATTTTAAAAGTTTAAATCATATGTTTAGATCATATGTTCAAATTGTCAATGTAGACATCATACCAATTGCATTGATGCAAGTTAAATTTCTAGATACCTTCATTGATGTTTGCCTAAATGTTCTTATCATTCTCTCATAACATGTTGTACCTTTTGAATAAATAGTGGATGTAGATTCAACCATTAGTCATCTTATGTTGCCTTTGGTGGAAGAAAATGTAGGAACATTTAAATCTTAAATTATTTCCACCCAAAAATCAAATTGTGAAGAAGACAACAACACATGAACACATCTAAAACCAAAGTGATATCAAAGTTAGTTTTGTATTTGAAATCTTTCAAAAAATTTGTTTCAAATTGCCAAATGTGTTTCCCACGATTGAATGCCCATTTTTTTGTTTTTCATTATATAGAAGTTCAAGCATGGAATGTTGTTGACCTTCCTTGTGAAATGTCATAATCCAAGGGAGCAAGAAGGTAAGGAGGAAATCCTTCTTCGCCACCTCACACCCAACTAAAAAACCCCTTATGTTAAGCTTGCTTGTATAACCCAAATTTTTGTAGAACTTGAGAGTTGTTGATATTTCTAAGCAAACCAACATAGAAATCAAGAAAACGCTTCCTAACAACCACAACTACTTATGCCACAACTAAATACCCTACTATCTCATGATTAAATCCTCTACAAATTAAAAATTGGGTTTAACATAAAAATGTATGTATCATATATGGCACCATGCACATTCAATAAGTTATGCCAATCCTTGAATTCTAGCATCACAATGTCCATCTTTTGGCCCATTGGCCATGAAATTAGGGTTTTAAACACAATTTTGATAGCTCTAACAACTTTTCGTATAAACCAAACCAACAATCAATTTGTGAGTTACAAATAATTCATTAGAAGTCAATAAGTTTTATTCATGAAACAACTTTGTAAATTTCATGCAATCAACTTGAACCTTCACATGGATTGCAAGATGGTACCATGTGTCTTTTTTTTGCAATCAATGAACTCAACTTGTTGGCTGTGTTGAATAAGGTGTTTTTTGGCATCCTAAAGTGATGAAGTCATTACTCACGATTGCATTCTATCAACATAAACATAAAAAACCATGTAATTATTGGTGGTTTGACCCAATAGAACTTAAATCGGACCCCATTTCAACCAAATTCCATGTTAGTTGCAAATTGTGCAAATCAACACTTGCAACTAGGTTAAGAACATTGCTACTATCATACCTTAAACTCGGCATTTTTTGCCAAAATAATAATTTTTTTGAAAAACAAAAGTTCGGCACTTGATTTTGTAATTTTTTTATTTTTTATTTTAAAAATTATTTCAGCAAGATGAATGAAACATCACAATTCTTGAATTAGTTGAGAATACATTCAATCTTGAAAAATGCATATTCTTTTGTGTTTTCTTTGTGTCCTTGTTTGTGTGCAAAGGGTAGGTACTTTCAAGTTTTATAAATAGTTTTAATGCTAGAAATGAAAGCTTCACTTGATTTTTATTTTCCAATTTGATAATAGATTCCTACAATGACATTCTATTTGATTTGCTATAGCCTTTCATTTCATTTACACACATACTTGAACTTGCACACTTTTCTAAAATGTTTCCATAGTGTAAGAATCACCATAGTTGCATCTTAAAGATACCATGTAGGTACATCCTAATGTACATTTGAGATAGGTAGGTATCACAGATGTGCAAACGAAATGGCAGCAACCAAACAACAAAAAATGATAGATTCTATGTTTTGTAGAGTGGATAAAAAGGAAAGGTTGTTAGTTGTAGCACAGGAAGTCCAAGTCCTTTCAAACAAGATACAATTGTAGATTCAAGAGAAAGAGACGACACCCCCACCTTTCAAGAGACATGTTGGAAGGCCACAAAAACCAATGTAAACAACATTGATTTCAAAAAAGGGAAATCAAGAAAGAGACCATTGATGATGTAAACAACTCAAAATCAACAAGGAAAAGGAAAAGAGGTGCTTACATTAATTGTTTTGCACCACACTTTTGGCCTTCGATTCTTGCAACCGTGAAAAAACATGGTGATCTCACAGGTGCACTCCACTACTTGAAAACATTTCATAGAAAGCCAAAAGAAGTTAGTGGTCCATATGAGAAGTTGAGTAAAGGGTATTTGTATGAGTGGTTCACCCCAAGAAGGAAGCTAAAACCACATGTGAAAGTTGTTATAAAGAAAAGGACAACTTCCACTACTGCAAAAAAACATTTTTCAATTTTTGAAACAAGACTAAAATTGAAAGATGAGTTGATTACCTTGTTGAAAAACATGTGTGTTGTTGGACATGGTCTTTCTACACCTATTTTACAACCAATCATTAGAAGGATCTTTGAAAATAGAACACCTAAAATGGACAAGAGATTTCATGAAGTATCACTTGAATTGGTCTTACCAAACAGCTACAACAACAACAAGGAAACTACCATCAATATGGGAAGTAGAAGGGACATCCATGGCACATCAAGTTGCTTACCTTGTCAAAATGTACACCATACCTCCATGCTTGGTTGTTAACACATATCAAACTGGAGTTCACCTTATACCCATTAAAAGGGATCAAACATGGGAAAGAAAAGGAGTCAAACACATACAAGTTCTAGGGATAGAAGACAAAAGAAAAATTACAATAATTGTATCATCTTTGGCATATGGGTCAATGTTACCTTTACAAGTTATGTTCCAAAGCACAACAAGTTGGGCGCTCCCACCCATGAATGAAGGAAAAAAAAATTGTCTTTCAAGTGGTTTTCATCTTACGTACAACTCTAATCACTTGTTTAATTTGGAAATCACTCAAGAGTTTGTTGAACATATCCTCATGCCTTATTGAAAAATTCAAATGGAGAAACTTGCCCCATTAGAAGAGCAAAAGATGGTTTGGCTGATTAACTGTTGGTTAGTTCACAAAAGCAATTTTTTTTAGATTGGATGAAGTTGAAATTTCCAAAAGTGTATGTCACTTTCATTCCAAGAAACTGCATCGGCGTATTTCAACCTATTGATGTCATCCTACAATGCCCATTCAAACATGCATTCAAGAAAAAAATTCATTCTTGGACCTGCTTAACAATCATAAGCCAACTAAAAAAAGGCAAGAATCCTAAAGTTGACTTTTGGATGTTAATTATGAAACCAAACCTTGTGCATGGTTGTTTCATGCATGGATTCATGTGAAAAACGTGAATGAAATGATTTGTAAAGGTTGGGAAAAATAGGATTGCTAAGGAACTTGAACATGTAATTTCAACTTGAAGTTATGGAAGTCAATGTTATTACACCTCTACTTTCAGTTACTTTTAATTAGAATTTAAACAACACAAAGAGGAAGTATATGCCATAGATTTAGAGGATTCCACTCTTGAAATCATGCAAAACTATTTGAATGTTTAGATTGTTGGTATTTGATCATAGGATCTTCAAATCATCCTCCTTAGATTCGAACATGAGAAATGGAATTTGACATGTGACAAAATCTGACCTTCATATATTAACATATAGGACTATGTGTTGGACAAAGAAATCGTGATGGACCTACAAGCTATGCACTTTCTACTACTATTGAAAAAATTATTCTCATCATTATTGTTATATGTGTCATCATTACCTTCATCATTTTCATGGGCTTCTGCTTCATTTGGTCTCTCATCAACAACCAATTTTATTTTTATATTAATTACATTGATAATGAGGAACATTGTTAGTATATGTCTGAAGAAAAATGGTTGTACTTGGTTACACATGTACATGTATACACCAGTTAATAGATGATTGTTGAAAATTGGTAGAAAGACAAAAAGACATCATCTACCTTGCCCAAAAAATCTATTTATGTTGAATCCATTTGTTTCAAACTCATGTTCGGTGTTAATTAATTCATTATTGGAACAATCAATTTTTTTGAAATTAACAATAATTTGTTGAAATCCAATAAAATTAAAACCATTCATGCCTAAAATAAGCAATAATTCAATGTTATGGTGTTGAGCGTTAATTATAAGTGACAAGAAACCCTCAAATGGCTAGGTGCAATAGTGGCAACATGCAATGGGTGTAGCAACAAACAATGGGTGTAACAACAGTAGCAGGTTGTAGTCCAAGTGTAGCAGCAATAGCAGGTAGTCCAGGTGTAGCAATGACAACGGGCAATGTTGTTTGCAGGTAATGTTATTGTTGTTGCTAGTGGAGTTTGTGTTCAAGGATTGCACCCCATCATCAATATGAAAAATAATTAGACTTGGATGTGTGATTGATGTCAAAGTTGGGGTTAGGGTTTCAACAAATGATGGAATTGGAAGTTTTGGGTCATGGAACATGAAGACAACAACTGTATTTAGAAGCAAGTCTGTGCACATAAGCTTGGTAATTCTTGCTACCAAAAGCCCTTACTTTTATAAGGTATACAGACCGAGGTTTTAAAGTAAACATGCAAAGGCTATTACTGTAGCCTTTCTAGTAGTTGTTAACATTATTTTCATTCTTATATCATGTTTTGTCCCTTAATCATGCCCTTGCTTGTTTGTCAATATATTAATTGGTCCAAACAATTATTATCAAACTTTTGATTGAAATTCCCAGTTTTATGTGCCAACTATAATGGGTTGAATTTGGTGGATTAAGTTTTTTTCAAACAAGATGCAAAAATTGGAACAAACGGATGTGACACTACAAACTACTCCTTTAGGTGGGTTTTTTCCTACCAAATGGGCATCTTCATTATTTAAGCATGCTTACACCTACTAGTCCTTGTTGGCAGTAAAGTCTGCATTGTTATATTTGGATCTTCTTTTTATTGTTTTCCTTGTAAATGTCATACAACCCCTAACAAATGCAACTCATTCCTACTTGGCTTTTTACTACAAATATATCACAAGGTAGGGTTTTTATTTACCATGACTACTTTGGTTGGAAGAATGATGTAGGGTTGTCAAGTGTGTCATGGATGTAACAAGACCATATGATTTTAAGCTTGTTGATTGGAGTTGTAGTGAGGTTTGAAGGTTATATGTTGATAGGTACTCTGTTGTGATGGGATGGAGGCATGTTTAGTGATGATGGAATGGGCCTTCCATTGGTCGGTTTTGAAGTAGTTCTTTCAAATGATGACCTACAAGTACTTTAAACTGCCTCTTTGTGGATGATTCCCCATACAAAACTTTAAAAAATCCTATAAGTGCCATATCATTGTTTGTTGTATTTTGTAAGGTTTGAAACATTTAGGCACTTTTGCTTACAATTTATTTTCCTTACAATTAAGTTTTTTTGCTTAGTTGACATTCAAATTTCAACATAGACAAATTTTTGGGACAAGGTAGATGATGTTCTCTTGCTTTTTGACCAATTTTCAATAGTCATCGATTGACTGGTGTATACCTATACTTGTGTAGCCAAGTACAACCACTTTTCCTTAAACAGGTATTAGCAATGTCCCACACTATCAATGCAACTAGTATAAAAATAAAGTTGGTTGCTGGTGAAAGACCAAATGAAGCAAAAGCCCATGAAAATGATGAAAGTAATGAGGACACATAAAACATCGATGATGACCTTAAACCCAACATTTGTGTCTACCACCAAATGTTGAAAAAACACATCGAAGATGATTGATTTCCTCCACAATTTGTTGCAATGTTTCAATGAGGAAAACAATCATCCCTAATGCAATAAACAATTTTCCAATCTCCATGATAAGTTGTAAACACTAAATTGAAGCACACCACAACACAAGAACAAAAATGTGACACAAAGTTTTACAGTACACAAATTTTTTAAAAAAAACAAAAAACAAAAATCAAAGCAAACAAGATACAACAAAAGAAAAAAAAAACATAGAGATTGAAGAACGCACAAATAGAAAAAAAATAAATAAATTGAACACACCTAAATAGAGTGCACATGAATAGGATTATTGTGTACACCATGAAGAGCAAACTTGTGTGAAAGATACAAACAAGAAAAAAAAAAGGTCTAAAACAAACAATAGTCGAAAAAACAAATGTTGTGTGTGTTGTAAAGAATATATTGACATGTTGAAAAGAAGACCATTATGTGTTCAAAACAAGTTATGCAAAAGCAAAGAAACAACAAGAACTTTTTTCAAGAAAAAAAAAGTTTGCAACATTACATGAGCATTGTTGAAGATGGAGAGGCAATATGCACTCTCAAAACAAGGTTTGAAAAGAAGATGAAGAGAAATGAAAAGATGGGGAAGCCCAAGAAAGGATGTAGGGCACATTTGATGATTTTTTAAAAATGATATGTACCTTTGAACTCCAATGTGAATAAAGTGGTTGAAAGCTTTGTACATTTGGTGGAATGTTGATTGTAACATCCTTGATGTGGACCAAAAGTGGGCCCAAAAAAATAAAATAATAATCAAGTTAATGTGAACAATGGTGTTTCTATCACCATGCGACCATCAATCTAAATTTAGGGTAAAAACTTAAATTGAGCCTACCTCTAAATGTGGCCTATACCTTCAAGATTCCCAAGTATTTGCAAAAAACTATGAGAAACAATGTAGTGAGTTTAGAGGCAACATTGGAGAGTGAAAATTTTCATTCATGAAAACACTTTTCACTCTATTTGTGAATGAAAAATTTCACCCTCCAGTGTTTACGCTCAAGCCTATTTGTCTAAGGTTGTCCCTTCGAGTGCGATGTTCCCGAAATAAGCGCCCATCAGCTTTGGACACTTGCTCATTTGAGGAATGCCAGACTCCTCAGGTGTTACCTTCCATGTATGATAAACCTCCGAGTACTGATTCATTGAGTTTCCAGACTGATTGTCTTACTATCATTTTTTGGCAACAAGAATTGCTACACACATCTCTCTCTCTCTCTCTCTCTCTCTCTCTCTCCCTAGAGAAGCAAAACTTGCACAAAGTCCTTAGTAAATAATAGGTAACCAACCCATAAGGACCTGCCATGGATTTCATCACAGACAGTTAGGGCATTTCTCCATGCAGAGTGGGACCACTGCAGATCTTTTGGAATTAATTGGGTGCACATAATAAGGCCAAAGCTATTGAGGCACTTCTAAGTTTTCAGCATGTGCAATCTGGCCATGTATCTATCTACATGTTTCAATTGGAAGCTCTGTCAATATTAGGGTTTATAGGAACCCTGGTCAATATTAGGGTTTGTAAGAAGCCTGGTCAATATTTAGGGTTTGTAGGAAGAGAAATTAGTTTGGATTAGTTACATGACCGCCAGAAGAATATTCCTTTGTGGGTGGGTGGATTGAGGTTGTAACTAGATGGACAGCACTACAAACTCGCTATCTTGGCCTCTAAATCCCTCTATTAGGTATATGGAAAGTGCTCTTGACAAGCGGTCAATTTTGTATTTAATTGCCCGTAAATTTATGCCAATGGGTAGACCCCAAAAATGAATGCACTTAGTGGATCAAGCCATTAGCACATATCAAATGTTCACGAGTCCCATAAGTCTTAATAAGGATTCAAGCATTCAAACATTTAGCAAATGCATTGATCCAACCCTAAACCCTAAGCCCAATCCAAATACACTTGTGTGAGAAATGGGAATCAAAGAAGACAAAAAATGTGACTACTTCATCTAATAAGCTAAGTAGAATGGGTCCTTCACTTATGCACAAATTCTCATGGATTTTAGATTTTGACTCTTGTGTTCCAATCACATGCCCAATGGCACAACCACAAAACCCCTCTCCTAGGTGGTTTTTGAGAAGAGACCATTTTGTGCAGGGTAATGCCCATGGACCGGGGCATTCCCCAAATAAGCACCTGCCCGGCATTCTCAGAATAAGCACCTTTGGCTCCACTAGGGTGCTTATTTTGAGAACAACCCGCTTTTTTGGTATTACCTGATGTAAAGCATTTCCAGAAAATTATATTACTTTTACCTGTAAAGTATCTGCTGTGTAAAATGAATTAAAAATTAAAAATTAAAAATTAAAAAAAATGGAGAAGTCATTTTGCTTTTCCAAACTCCCCACCCTCTTGCCAAGTGGAAAAATTCCACTCGATCATCTGCCCGAATTTATTGGGCAACATTTTAAAAAAATCTCAAACTGCCTGAACTTTTTAGAGCATCAGGATTTTCCCAGAGTGCCCAAAATGTTTGGAAGTAAATGAAAACTTTCTTCAACCTTTTGTAAGGTGCCAAAAAATTTCGGGCAGAATAAAATGATTAAAATCTACAAAATGCTTTAACATCAGGATATTTCCAGAAGTGACCAAAACTTTTGGACAGAAATGGATTTTTTTCCAACCTGTATAATATTCACAGACCGACTAAAAATTCCAAAACTGCCCAAAACTTTTCAAGCATCCTGGAAACCATTTGTTGGGAATTCTCCAGAGTACCCAAATTTTTTTGGGCAACATGAATTTTTTTTCCCTAAGTTTCCACAAGCTGCCCAAAATTTTTGGGTAGTTTGAAAAACCTCTTGACATGAATGGTTCAATGTAGGGTTAAAATTAAACCCCATCATAGTATTTTATCTATCCTCTTTGTGTGAACAGCACCACCAGGGTTAGTTTACTCCTTATATTGTAGAACCAAGAGAGGGTTAAATGAAACAAGGGGTGTGTGACACTGTGGCCTTGCCATTTACATTAAAAAGCATCTTAAGGCAAAAGAAAAATTATGGAAACTCAAATATTTCACCATGCAAAAATATAATCTTCAAAAGATCCTCTAAAAGAAACCAAAATCTTTCAAGATATTATAACTCTATAACTAATCTCAAGATTCGACACAAGCCAAAATATCATCTTCCAAAAAGTCCTGTATAAAAATAGACCTATTATTATTACCTAGGGGCCAAAATCCCTTAAGCTACTATACTCTATAATGAATCTAAATACAATATGCTTGCCATGGTAGGCAAGGCCAATCAAAAATATCCCTACTAACCCCTCACCCTCAGTGTGAATGAAACTAGCTTTAGTGAAAAGAATGCCCTTAATGGGCTCAAGTCATAATGTACATCATTTTGTTCTGGAGTCCTTTGGTTGCTGCTACGGACTAAGATTCCAATGATGTTTCACATGCCTTTGATCCCAGCCCAAATCAAATTGCACGCATGAAAACCAGGAAAATCAAGTAATAAAATAAGACAAAGAACATGATGACAGCATATTGTCATAAGGCCAGCAACACGCAAGCCCCTTCGACACACAAGAGAATATGTATAACAACATGTGGTTTAATTTGTCAAGCCCAGTCTTTCTTCTTCAGTTGGGTGCAAATTGCACAAATCTTGTGCAGTTGAGCAAATGGGTGAGCACCCACCATTGCACCATGAAGGATGGAATATGGTACCTAAGTGTTCAGGAAACAACTTTTGAGCCTTGTCCCTGTGGGCAGGGACAATCGCATTAGATCCAACTTTGTTTCTGTTCAATTCCAGATCCATAGCTAACAATTGTAGTTAGCTCAGTTGTTGTTTTTCACATCGGCCTACTAACAAATCTGAAGCAGGTTGTTAGTAGGTAGGTAGGAAAATAGTCCTTACCAATGAATAAAAGAACAAGGTGTGCTATACACAATGGTCCTACTATTAATTTAATATCAACGATTGAAATTGTATGGTAAATTGGTCATAACTAGGGGGAAATTTTTTTAATTAAACCTATTTTAATGTACATCATCATGTTGTTGTAAAAGAAAAATTGTCATGAATTTTTATTTTTTTTAAATTATCATATTAGTCGTGAAGAACCCAAAAGAGATCTCACATTAAAAGATGACATGTTCTAGGAACCTATATAAAAAAAAACATTTTAAAAATTGTTATCAAACCAAAACCAATAGGAAAATGTCGTAACATTATTTTTATTTTTTTTCAAATCTAATGATTTTTTCTCCCAAAAAAGTTCAAATATTCACTTTTCATTTTTTTTTTGACATTTGTGCAGATTTTTAAACCAAAAAAATGACATGTGTATTTGAATGTTTTCAATTCACATTGTCACATTTTGAAAGAATTATATTTGGCCGATACTCTGCAGACTGCAGGCTCCATGCTCGGATCATGGAGTGCGATGACCTGCTGCCAGGGCATTTTACTCTAGACATAAACAGAGTGAATAGCGGGCTGGTGGAAGCTGGTTTATTCTAGCCCAACTTCACCACTACAGGAGAAAGGTGTAGGGCAATGCCTGAGGTCGCGGGCATTATTAGAATAAGGGCCCATGCAAAGTGACGCCAAGGCAGGCCCAATTCTATCTCACTGGGTATCACACTAAAAAAGTAACGTGGGTATTTTGAAAAACAAAACACCCACCACCGCAGACGTTTTGCTTTTTGAAATGCCTGCTTGCTGCTGATGCCTGATTATGGCATATATGGCGTCCTCCATTTACACTGCCGCAAAGTGCAGAGGTTTTTAAGAGCTCATGAAATATGGTTGGAGAGGAGGTGAAGCTTTTTGGGGTGCAATCTATCTTTGAACTCTTCCAAATTCCAATACATCATCATCTCTCTAATCTGCCAGACCTGCCATTCCTTGCATCGCAGCTCCTTCAACTTTCAAAGGTAAAATCCTCACATTCCTGAAACTTGGGCTTGTGAAAAGTTTGCAGAGGACTGACATTATAAAAAGCAAATAAGATTGTCCCATGAAATAAAAAGGTCGTCAGCCACATTTCTGGTCATGTGTGGTACACTGTAATTTCTATCCTTTTGAAGACCATCATCCAGTAACCTTGTACTGGAAGGTCACTTAAACCCTCACACAGAATCCACTGAACAGAGAGCATTACAAACTAGGCAATCTAACAAGCCGTCAATCACCATGCTTGATCACCTTACTAGGAAGTCTCCAAGATGTAATCCCTACACACAACCATCAAAAGTCAGGTCCACACACACCCCACTATTTAAGCCCTCTACCCATGTTTTCTGCATCTAACATAGAGTGTTAAATTGCCTACCCATCCCTACCCGTAAACATGAAGAATTAGACTGGATACTGAAGGGCTGTGACCCTAGGACCTTCACTGGTATAGCCCTTTCCGGGACCCTGGGACCTCAGAAAAGGTCCTTGGTTCAAACCCAGTGGAGTGCAGGTGAAACTCCTACTGGTCCTCTGCCAATGACCTTGACTTGCGGGTGCCAACGTCTTGTCAGGTCGGGTCTGCCATTGTGCTCCTCCTCAAAAAAAAATCCTTAAAAGAAAAGGTTCCCCGATTATGTTTTTTTAAGCAACTTAAAGAATCGACGACATATGAGCAGTTGTTACGAAGTGAAAGGAGAAAATATTTTGTAAGAACTGGTATTAACAAATATTTAGAAATTTTAGAAATACCAGGGTTTTTTCATATGCCAGTAATTCAAAAACTGGATCCAATTGTTCTTTGAAAGTCTAGAGATTAGCCCAACACCAGTTCAAACCTTTCAAACCCATTTTCAAGCTATTTGACAGCAATATTTGACATCCAAAGGACCACAGTATAAGAGGTGAATTTTGTGCTGCTGGTGGACCTGCTCTAAGCATATGGAGCAACAACAAACTGAAGCATTTCAGAACTGGTGTCTTGATTTTATTTTTCCTAAAGACCTCTCTGTACTGATGATTCTGCACAAGAATCAGCTAGCCAGCAAAGTGATCTGGTAGTTTGTTTGCTTTGGAGGTTGCAAAACTGTTCTAGACAACAATATTTATGTAACTTATTGAAGAATGAAGCAACTAGTCCACCTCCATTTATTATCTATATTCTTGTCGGTCTTAGTTGCAAATTGAGGTGCTTTCAAGCAAACCATAGTTGTGCTTCAAATTTCACATTCCACCACTTCATTCACTTAGCAAAAAGTCTAGAAAAACCCTTTTGGGGTTTAGTGGTCAAGAGAAAGTTTGGGGAAATTTTCCCATTTAAGAAGAGAACAAAAATTGATTGTATGAACCTAAAACGAAAGAGGAGTCCTTTTATTACTTATGGTGTGAAAACTTTTTGTGTAAAAATAATGTCATGAAACATTGTTGTTTCACCCCCACAAGTTATGAATATGTAAAGAATTAGTAAAATTTTCTTAAGTGTATGTGGCCTTATGCTCATTAGTATTTTGGCCTCGAGAGAGGAAGCACCTTATGCATAAGATGCCTCCTCTCCTTCACAAACAAAATAAGAGATGGCGAAAATTATCCGAGATCATTATGTTTGATTAATTGGGTGATTCTAGGAGTTTGGGTCCCATGTTCAGCTCCCACCCCACACCTGGCCAAGATTCCCCAAACAACCCCATTATCAATCCTTGCCCCACTCTAAAAGACTTGAGAAAATGTCACCTTGCCTCCCATCACCATGCATTTTTGCTTGAGCTCCACACATCACAAATGTTTTTTCCAATGAAGTGTTGTTGATCTAAATTAAGTGATAAGTGGCACATTAAACCCATTCTCCATTACTACTTGTGCTACCAACACTATCATTTTTTCTAACAAAGGTTCAAGATGATCATAGTTGAATTCCTTACTTACTAATCCTAATCCGCTCAATCTCTGAAAGAGTCTTGGATGAAGAACTGGAACTTTTATGTCTTTAACATTATCTCTTATTTGTTTCCTTAAATCCTTTCCCAAGTTGAATCTCTATCCAAGATAGGCTCTTGACAAGGATTTATTAGTTACCCTATTAATCATTGGGCTTCATATTCAAATTACTTTATCACTCCCTCATTCATATGGATTTGATAAGGCTATTGATGATAATAATCCTCCCAATAAGTGTTCAAGATGTTGGTATTCCTCACTACCCTTTGTTTCGATTTACATAACCAATGCAAGTAGATCTGGGAGTTCACAACAAATCACATGGTATCCATTTTTCTATCAAAACATTGATATTTGATATAGTAGACTTTCATGTATTGTTGAGAATTATTTTATTATAAGTTGCAAACACCCACTCAATTAGCAAAAAAATTGAATATACAAATATCACTAGAAGCCACTATTTGTATTTAGTTATTATGGATGCATCAATTATCAATGATCTATGTTGTAGGCCCCAAACATTATTTATCTTGTGTAATTTTTTCAATGTTAATTCTTACATGCTCTTTAACAAATTCTTGAATTTGTAGATACAAAACAATTTCAAATATATTTTTCTAGCGTGTTTTCAAGTGTATGTAGATAGTCAACATAAGACCACCTATATTGATTGTGTCTTTTCAACCTCTCCCAAGATCTTCTACAAGTATGATTTTCTTCAACCACACATTTTCACTCCTTCCTACAATTATATTCTACTAACATATATTCCTACCACCTTTTATAGATATTATATTATTATAATCAATAACTAGAATGGAGTTAGTCATTTCCTGCACATAATACATGAATAGATTAGAATGAGCTTTCACATGCTCGACACTCAACATAATCGTTTGGATAAAATTTTCACCTTCCTTTTTTAGTCTATATCTTCCTAGTTAGTAAAACCACACATTGTGGTGTAAGGTGAAGGACATGAAATAAACATAATTCCAAATCAACGTTGTCTATTTTTACTTTTGCTTCTTATTTCATCAATTTTCATTTGTTTCATTTTAAAAATTAACCTTGATAATTCGCTTTCTACACAATCAAAAGATTGACAATAAGTCAAATCTTGTTTTAAAAATCAAGATATGTTTATTTGTTGTTTGGAATAATCCCCAAAACTCACCGAGTCACAAGGCATCCACTTTTGTAATAGTTTATTTATGGTTTTTTTTGGACCACACTTATCTTTGCAACATATTTTGTTATTTAGAATCACAATAATTTTGGTCATATTGGTGAAAGTTAATAGACAAATAAGAACTAGTAGTCATTTTTTATACCTTGACAACCCTTTGGTATAGATTTAAGTGTATTGTAATTTAGGGTCCAAATTATAATTCCTCCAAGAAGCTTAATAATGATCAACTATTGCATAACTATTAATATTTTTTGAAATTTATCAACAAAACAATTTCATTTGTCATTTTTTTTCTTTTTGGGAAGGTGCAAATACAAAAACACTATTCACCCCAAGGTGTAACCAATGGTTAATTTTACATGTTTTTAAGCGGTACATTTAGCTAATGGTTAAAATGTTTGACATATTTATACAACAATGTTTTTGAGTCCAAAATTTTTTAACAGTACCAAAATTTTGTCATATCATCACCCTTTTTAGTACTCCTTTACTAGTCTTATTTCACAATACATGTGGACACAAAATGAATGGCATTGATGGTTATAGATATATATTAATTTAAACTACCATATTACAAAATATAATTTTTTAATTCATTAATATGTACAAGAATCAAAACACATGTACAATTAAGGATTATGTTAAAAACCAAGTCCTTTTCATCTTGAATGGTACTACTTAAAAGGTTTGGACCTTTTTAATATATTATGGAGACATTTGGATAAATTTGAAATAAATAGAATGAATATAGAATACCCACACTAGAAGAAATATTGTATTTTGTAACTAATCATTTGGTGACTACATGTGATTATCTATCAATTTTCAAATATTTTTTCAACTATTAACCATGTTTGACAATTTTGCAATTATGTTATAGTTACATTATAACTCTTAGAAGCCTCATCTTTCCATGTGAACAATCTTTGGAATCATATTCATCCACTAATAAGCTTGTATGTCCCATTAATCACATTGGTCATAACTAATTTGTGGACCTAACCCTTACAAGTATACTAAGCATATTGAGAATATATTAAAGGTGTACATTAACAATACATAAAAGTTATATTTAGGGTAAATTGCAAGTATATTATGAATATATTAAAAATATTTTTAGGGTTGAATATTAAGATTTTTCTAAGGGTATAAAGTACCATAAGTCAATAGTAGGTATGTACCTCGTTAGGTGAGTAGGTAGTACCTATTTACCAATGTAAGCAAGTAGGAATGTATATAGGTAAATAGATAGAAAGGTAAATAGGCAATTAAGTAGGTAGGTAGGGCGATTAGGTGGGTGGTAGGTAGTTAGATAGATATGTAAACCTAGGTAGGTAGGTAAATAAGCATAAGGAAGGCGGGCAAGAACAACCTATAGTAGGTAACTACTCCAAAAGGTACCTATTAGGCACTTCATTAATACCTATTTTTCAATCAATTTCCTTAAGGATGAATGGTTTTCTATTGGTTTTGTGTGTTTACTACATGGATGATATTAATCCATGAACATGATCCTATTGAACTTTAATATACTATCCTAAGGTTTGAAAAAGATAGATTATTATATATGTGGATATGTAATTAAACCACGAACATATGTTTGCACATGCGGTTTGTCCTCTTTTCTTTCGTGTTCTATCTTTTTTTCCATAACTCATTGTTTTGTAAATTGTTATTTTTCTCAAAGTTCCATCACATGTGTGTGGCATGGATTTTGAGAGTTCTTTCTTTGTGAGGTATTATGTTTTGTGATGAATTATTGAAAGAGGAGACGGGTGTGTTTTCACATGTGGATTTCAAGCTCTTTAAAGTGGTGGCATTTTAGTTCTTCCTTTATTTGTTTGATAATGAATTTTGTACTAGTTGTGAAGGTTGGAAGTTCTTGAACTTGTAAGGTGATGTTGATAGCTCTAAGATATTAGGCTTTTTTATTGTTTTTTTTTTTTAAAGAACTTTTTTTTTTTTGTTTTCTTTTATCTGGATGGTTGGGGGGGATGGTAGTAGCTTTTGCAATGGTTTATTTTGGCCATCAAATCAATCACATTGGCCATTAGATAAACCAATGGATAGCCAATGATAACAAATAAATGGTAAAATGTGCCAACTCAATAGGGTCAAAAAGGGTTTTATTATAATTTTTAATGTTTAAAAAAAATTATGATGGAAATTTTTTCATCATCTTTGGAAAAAAGATAATGAGAAAAATATATATTGACGTAATTTATTTGTCAATCATACAATTTTTGAACATTCAAAATTAATTTTGAAAAAAAAAAATTTCTTTAAAATTTTTTTTGTCTAAAAGGCTCAATTTTTTTTTGAATTTTTGATAATGTTGTTTTAATAATAAAAACAAATAGCAATGGACATGTACATTAAATGTTTATTAGTGTAGAAGCCTAATAAAGAGAAGAGACAAGAATACCCTTTCCTTTTTCACACTCATCACTTTGACAAGCTTTAAAACCCTATTCCATATTGTTCACTACTTTGACAAGCTTTAAAACCTTGTTCCATTTGCAAATATGCATGTCTTTCTCCTTTGTTTGCCCAATTATTTTTTTTTGTTTTTTTTATCGCATTGCTTTTTCCAAGGACGGGTTGAAGATGTTTTTATCATCTCAAACACATGATAAAGTTAGTATTTCTCTTTTTATTATTTATATTTTGATATTTTTTAGGTAAGAAATGCAAACAAGAATGGGTGGGGCCAAGCAAAAGCTTGTGGCAACATTTCATTTGGTATGTGTTTATTATTTTAATAGGTTTTTTTTTGTAGTTTTAAAAAACATCATCCTTTTGTTTTTGGATTGTTTTTGGCATCTCATACATGTTACATTTCTATTTCCTTTTTTTTTTTATTTGTTAGTTTTTTTTTTTTTTTTTTTTTTTTTTTTTTTTTTTTGTTTTTTTTTTTTTTTTTTTGTTTCTAGAAATTTTTAAAATTATTTTATTT
>Ga0116227_10006269_pt1 | contig 24260 bp, 19 predicted proteins | sample S1TSphgellanicum_FD_89693 | JGI IMG/M metagenome (GOLD analysis project Ga0116227, IMG submission 89693) | Host-associated microbial communities from peat moss isolated from Minnesota, USA - S1T2_Fb - Sphagnum magellanicum MG | ecosystem: Host-associated > Plants > Peat moss > Unclassified... | reverse complement strand
GAAAAAAATCAATTTAAAAAATGTTAAAAAAAGGGAAAGATATTATACTTTTAAAAAAGCCCACAAAAAAAAAAAAATTTACAATTTAAAAAAAATTAAAAAAAAAAGAAAAAAAAAAAAAAAAGAAAAAAAAAACAAAAAACAAAGAAATGAGCAACCTTGTACCCTAACTTACACTTTGGTTCTTCAAACCATCAGCTTTCCTTTAAGCTCTTGTTCTTGGTCCAAACCAATTGGTTTCCTTCAAAATGATGCCATGTAAGCTAAATCACAATTTGATTTGTCTTGGTCCAGGACCCTTGACTAAAAGCATTGGGACCAATTTAAAACTCTTGATCAAAAGAAATGCTCGATTTCATTGGACCCTGCTCCTCGGACCCTGGTCTAAAGTGACACTAAGGGTTTAAGGTTGAAGAGTTGCATAGATGGTGCAAGGTTTAGGGTTTAGTTTGTTTTTGCGTATGGGTGGGATAAGACATAGGGGTTTAATGTTGAAGAGTTGCATAGATGCTGCAGGGTTTAGGGTTTAACGTTCAAGAGTAGGTACCATATCAGTTTCTTAAGTTATGAAGCAAAATGAATGCAAATCCCAAATGCATAGAAACCAAAAGCTTTCTTGCAATGAAGTTGGGCAGTAGTTCATCAAAAGATTTCCATTTTGTTGTAGGTAGCCAAAGAGGAGGAGGAGGAGGTCACCTCTAACATGAAAGCTCACAAAATCTAACAATTTTCCCTTGTGTAAGCTTTGTTGGGAGTACTCAGAGTGATTGATCCAGCAACCTTTTTTTTTGTTTTTGGTTGCATTTTGTAACCATCATGTGGGTGATGATTCCCCTAATAATGGCTTTACATAATAATGATGCTCTCTAGTTCTATTTATGCAAAGTTACTATACACAAAAAAAAACAGTTTAGAGGGTCAGTAAACCCCACTTCTACAAGCATTTTTGATTTGAAGATCTAACCCAAAAATAGCCGCAGATTCCGCAAGGAAGCATTCTTCAACAACTTCCTTCCCTCTGTACATAGATCAGATCTGAATGAACCCAAAAATAAATATATTTACATTTTTTCCTCCTTTCGGAACTGCATTTTATTGTTGTTGTTGTTGCAGATTTTTTTGTGGATGTTTGATCAAAACCCATTCAAATATCTCTGAGTCTTGAAGCATTTTGTTGATCAGATTTTGTAGATTAGAGCAAATGGGTTGTTTTAGTTTCAGCTCATGTTGACTGTTGCAATGATGAAGATGCAATCTTGTCGTTGTCGTTGTTTTGTGATCTTCTTTGAGGTTTGGCATGATTGACAAAAGGAAAAGAAAAACAAGGGTGTATGTAGTTAGTAGTTATGGAGGTAACAAGAAAGTTTTCGTTGAAAGCAGCTCAGCAAGTGCCCTGGAGTTCTGCTACCTCTTTGCTTCATGAGAAAGATGGAGTCAGGAGAGCATGGCCTATGCTCCCTTGTTTGGCTGCAGTTTTGCTTATCGGGTTGCTTGGGTTGTATGTGTGGCCATCTGGAAGGAGCTTGCTCGGGGAAGACCCTCTCAAGGCATGGGACCCACAAGTCAAGGTAAAAGAGAATCTCAAACCTTTTCAAACTCTGGATTTTTCAAAATGGGATTTAGGGTTGAATGCTCAACCTAATTTGCATCCAGAGTTCATGAAAATCCAGAGTTTAATGGTTGAATCTGTGGGTGCTCAAACCCCATGTTGAAGGAGCTTGATTGATGCTAAGAAAAAAAATGAAAGGTTCAATTTGACCAAGAAGTTGTAATATTTGATGGAAACTGCACTTTTTTGCAACCTTTCAGTTCTCTAAGATTCCATTGTGCATAAGTATCTTCAAAGACATGTACCTGTACCGCCTGCAAGTGAGGTTTGGAGAGATCTAGATTCTCTCACTAATCAAAGTGCAGATTAAGATTAAGATTTCAGTAATGATAATCACTTTGCTACAGTTCCTACAGCACATAGTTATTTGGATCTGCTCATGAACTACTGGATGGGCTAGGATGACATTTTTCATGGTTTAGGGTTTCGAGTTCTTTCTATCAGAAATTATGTTTGGCCTGTTTTTGTGTTTTTGTCTTTTTGACAAAAGTATTATTCTACAGGCTGTGGGTTCAGCTGCTGTTGCCTACCCCAAACCTGAAGCAACATCACAGAAACAAGTCCACATTTTTGTGTGCACTGACGAATATGATCTCCGACCTCTTGCGGTTCTTATCAACTCTACCATTTCCAATGCAATGTGAGTTTGGAATCATCCTTCTTCTGTGTTGCACCGTTTTGAAGTATTGTTCTGATTTTCTGGACAACATACTCTTCACTGTAAGTATCTTCACTGTTGATTATTTCTATTGCAGCAAATCCCTAATATACTAAGTATGGTTTTGCAGGCATCCAAATAGACTTCACTTCCACATGGTAGTGCCAGCTGATCGGTTATTCACAAGGGAATACCTCAAGTCTCTTTTTCCAAACACACACATTGAGATGGCCAGGTACAGCATTTTTGCTTTGTGTTTCTTGTCAGTTTCGGTGGTTTCTATTGGTGCAAGGGAAGAGAGATCTTGTTGTCAGTTAAACCTGTTTCACTTGATGTGTGATGATGATGATGATGATGATGATTGATGATGATCTACTGAAACATGCCAATCTAAAGAAATGTGGTGATGAAGTTGCTTAGTCTTTTGACAGATATCACCACAAGCAGTTTCAAGACTGCCCCTGTTTTGTACATAACAAGCAAGAACCATTTATGGGTTTTCCTGATCTCTCTCTCAGAAGACCACTCCTGACAGTTCGGGGGTTTGATGTTCGGCTTGTGATGTGAAACAGCATCAGTAAATTTGTTGACATCCATGAGGTGAACAAGCATATCACATTCCGCAATGATAGTGGGGCTCGCAAGGAGCTCATTAGTCCTTACAACTTCCTGCCCTTCTATCTGCCAGAGGTCTACAAAGATATAGACAGGTTCATTTACCTTGATTCAGATATTGTAGTGAAGGTATGATATGTGAAGAACACTGACAGCATTTGCCATTTTCTGTCACTCTTTGTGCTCTGTAGAACAGCGGCAATGAATGTGTGGTCTGTTGTTGATGATGTGTAATGATTTTCAGGGTTCAAGGTTTGGGTTTTAGCATTCAGGATGTATGACAGTCCTTGGAGTTCTGTTTCAGGGTAATATTGAGGAGCTCTACAATACAGATCTTGAAGGCAATGCTGCAGCTGCAGTTGAAGATTGCTCTCAGAGATTTGCAATCTACTTTGACTTTGCCCAATTAGCTGAAATTCAGGCAAGAGAGGGACCTGATCGACCGGCTTGGTTGCCACCTGAGCATTTTGATCCTGAAGCATGTGTGTTCAATCGAGGGGTGCTTGTTGTCAACTCCAAGAGATGGATGGAAGAGAACATCACAAGGGCAATCATTTGGTGGATGGACGAGTTTCAGAAATCAGAGAGAAATTTGTACAAGTACAGATGGCTTCTCTTTTCCCTGTTGCTACAATGGAGCTTGTTGGTTGTGTGTTGAGTTTCTTCTCTTCCTATGGCTGATATTTTTTTGGGAGTATTTGGGTTGATTTTACAGAGCGGGTTTATCACAGCCACCATTCTTATTGGCACTTTATGGGAAGCACAAAGTTCTCGATGGCATGTGGAATGTGCGAGGCCTTGGGCGTCCAAATTTGAGTGAGCTGGAGAGAGAATACTTCTTCAACATGTTCTCAATGAATTACACTAGGAAACCATTTGTTTCTCCATTTGCTGATACAGCTCACATCCTACATTTCAATGGCGCGTACAAGCCCTGGAAGGGAAAACGCAAGCGGGAAAGCACAGATGATATCATTTCACTTTGTGGACGAAAGGAGCGAGGACTGGAATGTGCCGAACTTTGGTGGGAATATCTGTCTCCAGCTGCCAATGATTTCTTAAAGCCATTTGCAAAGAAGGATTACTCAGTAGAAGAATAGGGAAAGAAGGCACAGCATGTGACCAACCATCTCTGCATTCAAGTAGACTTTGTATACCAACAAGGAAAACTGCTGCCATCATCCAAGGGAGGAAACTGATGGGTGATGTGGTCTATTCTTTGGATCATCTTCGATAGATGCTCCCCATGATGATCAGTTGATCTTACACTGTGACTGTGATGATGGGGTTCGGAGTCAAATGTCTTTGCTGCTGATACCCCATCAATGTGAATTGTGCAGAAGTGTGCAATTTTTTCAGGTTGCTGCAAGCTGCAAAATGGGCATTAAAGAGTTAACAAAATTTGTTATTCTTTTCCAAAGCTGCAATTGCAAGTAATCTGTGGGTTCAGCTGATAGTCAGACACACACACAATTGGTCTGAGAGTGATTGAGTTTGGTGCTGCAATGGTTTACTATCTGGTTTGGTTTACTGTCTGGTTTGCACTTAACACTGCTGCTTGTGAAGGAACTCCATGTTCATGAATTTGTCATACTATTGGACCCTGCATTCATACAACAGGAGTGAAGAAGCAGCCAAACCCAAAGGCCACAAGTGCATAATCCAATGATGCACTGTAAGCTTCAACAAATAGACAGAAACAAAACTTGTTGCAAAGTGCATAATCCTTTTCTTGTACATTTTGTTTCTTTGATTTCTGCACACTCAACAGCACTCATCAAGTACCAGCAAAACCACAAGTACTGTGAAACTTTGAGAGTCTATGAGAGAAAGAGAGAGAGGGAAGGGGGGAGAGAGCTTGAACTTACTTCTGAACAAACCACTGTTCAGAGACTTCTCTTGATCAATCATCACTGTTTGGGTCTTTGATCAATCTGCTGTTCAGAGACTTCTCTTGGTCAATCTTCAAGGTTTGGGTCCTTCATCTCTCACCACAAATAGCCACCAAGAATCTGGGAATTCTCTTATACCAAGTTTATGATCAGGAAACCAAAGTACATGATCAGGTTGCACAAGATTCCTCCCTCCCTCTCTCCACCTCCAAGCTCTTGTCTGAGTAGATTTGAGGTTGCTTGGAAAAAAATAATCCTGCATGAAATATGAGGTTCTGGAAAGACAAAGATACAAGCAAACAGACAGACATGTTGCAAGGATACAAGCACTATTCCTGCAAAGGTCGGTGTGTATGTGTGTGCATGCATGTGTGTCTCCATGTGTGTCTGTGTCTGTCCATTTTCACAGAGAACAGCGGCGCTGAAGATGAACAATTTCTTCGATCTGGGTACACTCAAACCGCCAGCACACAGGAGGATCTACTTGGGGGGATCGGAAGCGGAAACAGAAAGGAGATTCATGAGAGACTGATGAAGAAGGTATCCGAAAGATCGTAAACAAAACCGGCCATCCTTGACCAAACCCTAACGGAAAGCTTGTGGGCACGGTTCGCGAGCAGGATTTGGTCGATTCCCCAGATCAGAGACTTCTTCGGAGGCTGCGAGAAACCCATTTGCTCCGACTTGGACGGCGTCTTGTGTGTCTCCCTTTTGCGTTGTCGTTGTTCCGCAAACAGTATATAGCATGTCTTTCGGCCTAGTCTAAGTGACTCTCGTTGTTGTTGTTGTTGTTGCAAGTTTGCTCATGTGGATGAGGGATTAGTGTGCTGAAGGACACTCCAAGTAAGAGGAGATTGTGGGACTCTGTGTTCGTTGGAAATGGGCGTTCTATGCCCTCCTCCCTCACAAGCAGCAGCAGTAGCGGTGGCTTTCCTTTCTCTCAAGCTTGCAAGCACAGGATGTTCAGACGTCTCTTCTGCTGCGAATTCATTTCATAGCTCTTGTTTCCATCCGCGTCGCAGTCCTTCTTCTTGCGGTGGAGGAATTGCAAGATGGAGGAGGAGGAGGAGTTCTTCGTGCGGGAGCAAGGGTTTAGGGCTAGGGTTTAGAGAATTCTGCAGGCAAACGGAAGAAGCAAAGAGCTCGAGGATGATGAGAGAGGATGATGGCGTTGCAAAGATACTTGCAGCAGCAGGAGGAGGAGGAGCGGCGCGGCAAGCGACATATGTTGCAGAGACTCATGAATCTGATGAGCTTGGAACCACAAGCAACAAGGATTTGTGTAGCACGACTCGAGGGTTGTGCGACACAGTGATCGGTGTATTGGGCGGTGGACAATTGGGAAGAATGCTGTGTGAAGCAGCTTCGCCAATGGGGATTAGGGTTTCGATTCTTGATCCCTCACAAGATTGCCCTGCTGCAAGAATTGCATACCACCATGTGTTAGGGAGTTTCCAAGACATGGTTGCAGTGCAGCAATTTGCACAAGAATGTGGAGCTTTGACTGTGGAAATTGAGCACGTGGATGTGGAGACTCTTGAAGCTCTTGCCAGAAAAGGATTTGATGTTGAGCCTACTCCATTTACAATTCGTGTCATTCAAGACAAGTATCTTCAGAAGATGCACTTCAAGCAGCATGGAGTTGCATTGCCTGATTTCATGAAGGTTGATAGCTTGGAATCTGCAGAGGAAGCAGGTAGGGTTTTGGGTTACCCCTTCATGCTTAAGAGTAGGAGGTTGGCATATGATGGCAGAGGAAATTCGGCTGTGAAATCCAAGGACGAACTTCTGAAGTCTGTTGCATCCCTGGGAGGATTTGAAAGGGGTTTATATGTGGAGAAATGGGCTCCCTTTGTAAAGGAGCTTGCTGTAATGGTGGCCAGAGGACGAGATGGTTGCATCAAATCATTTCCTGTTGTGGAGACAACTCACAAAGACAACATATGTCATACAGTGGAAGCTCCAGCACAAATTCCAACTGAAATTGCCAGCATTGCAATGGAGGTTGCTGAGCGGGCAGTGGGTTCATTGACAGGTGCAGGTGTATTTGGAGTCGAGCTTTTTCTTCTCAAAGACGGTGAGGTTTTGTTGAATGAAGTGGCTCCTCGGCCACATAATTCTGGACATTACACTATTGAAGCTTGCTATGTATCTCAATACGAGCAGCATTTGCGAGCAGTCCTTGGACTTCCACTTGGAGACCCATCTATGAAGGTCCCTGCATCATTGATGTTCAATCTGCTTGGAGAAGCTGAGGGTGATGAAGGGTTTGCCTTGGCACATCACACAATGAGAAGGGCTATGGCAGTTTCTGGTGCAAGTATTCACTGGTATGAAAAACCTGAAATTCGTAAGCAGCGCAAAATGGGGCATATCACTGTCGTTGGTGAGACAATAGACATCTGTCGAGCCCGAATAAACTGGATCATCAATGGTGAAGGTAGCAATAGCATGCCAATTTAACATGGCAAAGCTTCAACTCCTTTCACAGTAGTGGATTCTTATGTGCGCTTTTGACCTGAAGGGCGTTAAAACCGAATCTATTTGATGGATTGTTTTGGCAGAACCTTCATTTGGTGGCTCCATTCTCATCAATGGGTTTTCTGTTGATTTTTAGCACTGAAGTCAGTGAAATTGTGGTGGGTTTTTTTGGTTCCAAAGACTTACCCAATACATCAGGTGATATCAAGATGGCAGAATTGCTACAAAATGTTGACCAGTTTCTTAGTTCCAAACATTTTTTTGGTTGGTGAGTAGATTCATAGTTAAGATATCTGTACATCATACCATGATTATCTATTAATGCTGGCTCATTCTTCTGTTTTTTTATTATCACATTTGTCCTTGGGATATTTGCAGGGATTTGAATCTGTGTCCAGTGCACACTTATCATATACACGCAAAATTATTTGATGTTGATAAGATGGTGTTTGAGGACATCCTTTTGCTGCAGAGGACTTCAGAAGAACAAATTCTGTGTTCTCTCTGTGCCTCTCTCCTTTTGCAACTGTCTCTTGCTCCATTCACTAATTAGCAAATTGATGAGACAATTTGAGTATATACCATTGTGCCGATTCCTGACTGAATAAGTTCCTTCTCCTTTGCTGAATGATCTGTACATGCGGGATTGATGCTTGTGACAATTGGAGAGAATGGCCAAAGAACCAGACTCAGGATTATTGCTATTCTGTTGATGTTTTTTGTCATATGATATCTACAGTTCTTGGCACTAACTTCAAATTGAAAGATGCCCAAACATGAAAGGAAGAAGAGGAAGTCCTTTCACTTGGGCTTTTGCACTACTAGAGTGACACTCAATTGACATAAGGTTAGAATACGAACAGATTTTCATTTGTTCCTTGAATCATACAATATTAAAGCAAAATTCCACGATCATATAAAGCTTTCATGGAACAATGGATATTATATTTGTGAAAACTTGAATTCTTCATCTCCTTTTTTGATTTTCCCTTGCACCCTAATGTTTTTGAAAGAATACTAAATTCATTTGAAAATACAACAAATTATTGTAGTAGTTGTAATAAATTTGGCACCTTATAGCATTAAGTAATTAATTAATTAATTAATTAAAAAATGCACTTCAACACACTAAAATATTAGTTTTCAATGTTTTTGGCATTACAAAATTTATTTATACTTCAAACATGAATGAATGAAAGAAATATTTTTCATTCATTATGATGCACACCATTCATTTGTTACATTTCTTGATTCTTGTTTTGCATTTTGCTTTTTACATGAATTCTTGATTCTTATTTGGCAATGAAGTTCAATATGCCATTGAAATTGGATGGCTTTCAATATTCTATGAAATAATAATAATAATAAATCTACAACTTCTCTCAAGCTAGTGATTAAATGAGGATCTTTTGATTTTGAGAATTTTGATTTTTTAAAATTTATATATAAAATAAAAAATGTAAATTTGAAAATTATAATTATAATTTAATTTATTTTTCATTTCTTTAGTTTATATCATATGACATGCCTAATTTGAAAGTGAATGAGATTGGGATCAATTTGCCATTACCAAATTCTTAAAATTTGACATTTCATGTAATAAAATAAATTTTTTAACAATTTTTTTTTTTTTTTTCAATTAGTGTCAAATCCATTAAGGTCCTCTAAGGTAATTATTTTTGAATTTCCCCCACACCACCCCAATGTTTTTGAAAGAGTGCTAAATCCATTTTAAAAAATGAATGAAGGAAAGAACAAATGGAATGAATAAATCAATTAAATTTAAAAAAATTTACATTTTACATTTTACATTTAGTTTCTTCATTTTCAACTCTGAAATTTATTTCTCCCTGAAAAAAAAACCCAACAACTATGGAAAAGGGCAGAAGGAAAAAAATAAAAATAAAAATATCATTTTCATAAACAATTCATTCATTTATTTAACTATTTAATTCTCTGTATGTAAATAATTAACTTAATTTTAAGTTTCCAAAAACTCCTTAACTCTAAAACTAAATAAAAATATATGACCCCCTATTGCTGCGCACCGGAACTAATGTCCCCTATTGCTGTGCGCCCCCTACTGGAGCCCCACTTGCGTGCCATAGGTACTTCCTTCATTGTTACGCGCGCAGTGCGCTGCGTGGAACTGCGCCCCATTTGCGCGCACAGTTCCATTTTGGCGCAGATCTACTGTGCTCCGACGCCATAGCCGAGCAGCGCAAACTGGCGGGCGCGCGCGGAAGAGCGTGTCTGGTCTTCCTCTCTCGCGCAAACGCCCAGAAAACTATGGGAGTCGGAGGAGGGAAACAAGGCAAGAGATCCCGTGGTGGTGGTGGATGAGCAACGAGGATGTGGCAATCATCGGAACCGGGAGCAGGAGGAGGAGGAGGAGGAGGAGGAGGAAGAGGAGAATAAGAACAATAAGATTTCATGTTCTGAGAGGCGCAAGCACTTCTGGTCGACGCGCTTTCTTCTTTTATTTGGCAAGGTACTTTTCGATTTCCATTCTTTCACGTCTCTTTTCTTCATGTACATTTTGCTATTTTGTGCATCTGGAGCTCGGATCTCTTGTTTATCTGCAAGTGTAAAATCCACTTCGCCTTGTTGCGTGATTCTGCTCTTTGGAGTCGTGGAATTCGCGTGACGAAGAAGAAGAGCCAAGGGAAGAAGAACGTCGTTTGGACAGAGTTTCTTTTCTTTTTCTAGTGGCTGCTAGGTGAGTGCGGGGGTTAAAAGGGAGAGCCAGACATTTTTGTGTTTCTTTGCAAGTTGTTGGCACTGACGAGTAACTGGAAGAAGCGAGTCGTTATTGTACAAGCTGTTTGTGGAGTGGCTCTCTATTGAGCTTGAGTCTCTTGTGGAGTGGAAACCTCACAAGTGTCTGTATCCAAAAGAAACTCGGAGGAGCATTCTTTGTTGTGTATCTAACTACAAACACTAGTCAGATCTTTGATGAACTTCATGATCTTTGTTCAAGCTCACAAAGAAATGGGAGAGAGGATATATCTCGAAGAGGAAACTGTATTGCTTAGTGTCTTTCTGAAGTGGAACTTAATAGGATTAAGATGTAAGTTTGTAAAGGAGTCTCTAAAATGTTTGCATCAGAAAGAGATCAGGAAGAGATATGATGTACTAGTGATAAATCTGTGACACACAATGGGGCCCTCTACCCTACCTGATTGCAGCAGCTGAGGCCATGTTCTTGTCTCAAGTATTATTCCCAAGCAAAACTTTGTGAGTTTAGATCCATTGTAGGTGCTATCTCCATTTTTGTGCCCTTTCTGTTTGTGCAGGGACATATTGGCAGCTTCTACACTCCTGAAATGTTTTTCCTTGTTTTAGGTTTAATTCTCTTTATCTCTTTGTACCCTTCTGCTGCCAATGATGTCACTCATTGCAACCTCCATATGTGGGATGATAAAATAGGGATTGTAGGGACCCAACCCATGCATCTTGCTTCTGTGGAACTCAGATGTGCCTTGAATCCACATTCAGAGCACTGAGATAGGCATTTCTGCATTCTTCTTGCCTTCGTATTCTTAGATTGATTGGGTGTATGGGTATAACTCTCTGTTGTCCAGTTGTGATACCTGTTCTGATAGTGGTTGAGAGGTTGCTGGTTTGGTGACAGATGGCACGAACTGGTTGGTGTGGAAAAGGATTTTTTTGCTTAGGCTCTACATCACGGAAAAATAAAAAGCGGATTGTGCCTGCCACAAGGATACATGATGGCACTGCACAGTCAACTCATGCATGGGGGCCTAATGGTTCTCCCACATCAGATGCACAGAACCAGTTTCTTTTCCCTTCTCTACTTGCTCCACCCTCTTCCCCTGCATCATACCAAAATTCTATGGTTCCATCTTCTGTTCAATCCCCTTTGAATCCTCCACCATGTTTGAACCCACAAGGTTCTTCGAGAATCCCATTGGAGACCAATTCTAATATGTTTGCTGTTGGTCCCTATGCTCATGAAACTGCATTAGTCTCCCCTCCTTTTCTTTCCACCTTCACAACTGCTCCATCAACAGCACCATTCACACCTCCACCTGAGCTTGCTGCTCACTTGACAACACCATCATCCCCAGATGTCCCTTTTGCAAAACTACTTGCATCTTCTCTTCGTGATCAGCATGAACTGGCTCGGCAACCTGAGGAACCATATTCGACCTCTTCATTTCCATCTCCTGATTACTATCGTACTCAACAGGACAACCTTCAAGCAGCTTATCAGTTCTACCCAGGGAGCCCACTTGCACACTTGATTTCTCCAGCTGGGGGTACAGGGGCCTCAACACCTTTTGCTGCTGGAGGAACAACAGGGACCTCAACACCATGTCCAGAGGCTGAAAATCCAACACCACTTAAGGTGCTTCCAGCAGTTATAAGCACATTACCAAACCTTGAGCATCACTTGGCTGAAAGCCTCCAGCAGTGTGGTCTTCTTGAGTCCCACACGAGGGTTGATGATCACAGGACTGGTAAGGGGCAGGAAAATGAGGAAAGCAGTGAGGAAAAGTTGGACTCTTATGGTAACAAAAGATACACTGGAAGCTCATATGTTCTTCTCAATGACAGCTTGGATGCAGGTGAGGACCACCCACAGAGCACAGCAAATGGATTCTCCAAGTACTTAATGTTCAAAGGCAGAGCCACCAGTTCCAATTTAGAAGAAGATATGCCAGATGAAGACTTGCTTGAACTTCCATTACTTAAGGGTGCTGAAGTCGTGTATCAGGAAAATCATGATATGAGAACCTCAAACCAATTCAGCTGTGATGATTCTGAGGTTTCCAAAAAGTGGAATCGTAGTGAGGAAAACCTGCTGGACTATGCTTTAAGCTTGCTGGATGGGAATGATGCAGACATGGGTCAGGGGGCAATTGGATGGGGGCCTGTTGATACCTCCCTCTCAAGGGAATCAGAATTGTCTATCCAGTCTTCAAATGGTCCTGAGAATCAGCCAGAAGATGATGCCCTCACAAGTTTGAATGTTAATCCATTGTTTTCTGGAGGTGGTGAGCCAGAAGTTAGAACTTATGAACACCAAAAGGGCTCCATAGTGGAGGAAAACATTGGGTCTCAGGTGGCTGCAGATCTTCAAGCTGTTAATCCAGGTAACTATGTCAAATTACTTTTCTTAATCCAGTGAGGAAGCTAAGATATTTCACACCATGAAGAATTATAACCAGCAAAGTCCTACATGGAAACTCTGTTCCCATACAATTTCTGGGCCTCCCAGCCATGAGAGTTACTTCATGCTCTTTCTTGTGTGTTGAGCAACAAACACTCCCAACTTGTACCCATCCAATCCTAATAACTGATGTTATAGTTGTGGTGCTTACAATCTGTGAATGTCCAACTTGGATGTTGAAAATCTATGAAAACTTCATACTGAAACTGAAGTTCTGAACCTTGTGAATCAAGCTCAAATTCCCTTGTGATAAAGAAATTGATTTGTGTCAGGTATGGCACAGGAGAGATTTTGAAATAAGAGTTCATGTCAGTTGGTTGTATGTTCTGACATTCCTCCTAAAATTCTGATGTTTCCCAGAGTGCTGTTCACGCTGCAATGAGCTTGCATCACAATGTGAACAATTGTCAGCAGCATTGCGGCAGGCTCAGGAGAAGCATGCTGAGAGAGATAGGGAAGCAGATGATCGTGATCAACAAATTAAACAGCTCATCCAATTGTTGCGATCCAAGGTATGTGCCCAGAGTGAATTTGTGAAGGGTTGGTATCTCCATGAAGAGCAGTAGTTTGCTGTGAGGTTCTGTGTGTTCCACAGAAACTATGTTCAGATTTCCCACTGCTCAAGTAGCACATATAGAGAACCGTGTAAACAAACAGGTCCTGTTGGGTTGAAGTATTGATGTATTTAGATTCTCATCTGAATTTAGAGCATCTTTTCAACTCAGTAAGAAGCAATCTCTTGGTATAAAGCTTGATGGAGGTCCTGCTTTCTTATTGTTTCTCTATGTTGTTTGCTTGTGTCTCTTGCAGGGTCAACAGGGCTTTGACTTTGACAATTATCTGGTGAAGGGGTAGATTTAGTCCAAGAAACCATACTATTCCAAGAGAAAGATGGAAGCAGTGTCATGATCAGCAAGGTGCAGAAAATCACTGTACTCTTAATTCTTTCATAAAGTAAGTGCTGGTCATTTCATAAGGTTGAGGCTAAACTGCTGCCATACAACATGGAGGTCTTTAAAGGGAGATCCGGTTAGGCTGATTCATGGAATGATTCAATTTTACTCAATGCTGTGCAAGGGTGCTCTTCATCTTCTGTCCATGTCTCCTGCACGTACCAAATGAGTTCCTTTGGAAATGAGTGCAATGGATAAGTGCAGTCTCACAGGAACATGCAGTGGAAGATGTTCTACATGAGAGCTGATGAAGCTGTGATGTCAATTTCATAGATCAAATGGTCCCCAACTTTTTCCTGTCAGAGTGCACCTTTGGATTCTCTGTGGTCATGTCATAAATTACCCCATAAAAGGCTACTGTAGGTTGAGGTCATCTGATCGGAAGTTTGAATCTGATTCTCATAATGTATGATGTGATTCTACTTATGTATTGTGATGATGACTGGAATAGGTTACAATGGATATGAAGCTATAGAAGCTTGCCAAAAGTGGCTTTGATATTTAGATCATGCCTAGTATTTCAAGAAGTGGGGTGTAGGAGAGTATAGTATGGATTCAAACAGCAAGGGATTGGCAGGGAGTCTCCAAAGTGAGAATTGGAAACAACACTGAAAATGGTAAGAGGTCCTGCAGACAGTTGAGCATTGTACTGTGAGTTTCTGAACTCTTCTGAAGTGTTGGATTTAGTTTCTATTATCGACCTGCAATATGCAAACAAGCATTGGTAGAATGTGGTTTGTTCAGGTGATACGTGAGTAGTGAGATCCTCAATATGCAGTTTAACTTTGGTTGAAATTTAGTGAATGGTCCTGAGGCTTCTTTACAGTCCCAGTATAGATGACCATCATTTGATGATTAGAGTTTGATTAGCACATCATCTAGTGGCTTGGGGACTTTGTATGTCTTAGAAGATGCAGATTATGTTGCAGGTGAATTGAGGTGAGGTGAGGTGAGGTGTGAAGGACTTTGTGCGATTCAAGAGTTTAAGAGCCTAACTCTAATCAATATATTTTTGGTGTAGACTGTGTATACAGGTGATGAGCTCTTGACTTCAAAATTGTTGGTTATGGTGAGTATCCAACCTGTGGTATCCAATCTTACAAAGTGTTTGTTGATCTCACTGTTTACTACCAGAGGTTGACCAAATAACTAGTAATTCGCTAAAGTGCAAATCTAAGCTATTTCAAGTGCTCAGTGCATTTGTTAGCTGATGAGCACATGAAGGAGGACAGCATGGTTGTTGTGGGGATGTCTCTGCAAGTCCATAGATATATTTATGGCAAATGCTGGAGAATGGTTGTTGTGGAGATTTCTCTACAATTCCATTGATATTATGCCAAATGCTGGAGCATGGATGATGTTGGGAGTGTGTCCAAAAGTTGCACATGCGCCAAGTGGGCTCACAGAAGTCACGATTTTAGAATGTGAAGCCGTAGAGGACAACAGAGAAAGGAGTTAGATCTATTTGGGCGAAAGATGTGCAAACAGGTCCTCCTGGTTCATAGGGGTCCTGAATGCATGTGCAAAATGTAGTCAGCTGTTTAGAAAACAAAGGTGTGCTCAGCAATCGCAGATAAATTTTGAGTGGTTCCAAAGTATAATGCAGCCTTTGTGGACAGCAGCAGTCATGTGTTGACATGTCTACCAATGTCAGTAGCAGGCAGGATGCTTGGAAAGTGTAGAACAACAATACAATGTTTAACCACTTTGTCGAGGTCTTCTGGAAAGTGCCTGCCCTTTATGCATGCCAAGAAATCATTGCAATCATTGCTTTTCTCTCTGTATCTTTGTCCTCTCGTGTGCGTGGTCTCTTTCATGTGTTGTGTTTTTGCAGTGTTGCAAGTACAATTTTTCTACATCAAGTTCACCCTTCTCAAAATTCTGTCTTTTGTAGTCATTTAGAGCAGCTCCAGTGGGTCTCCGGATATGGCCCAGCAAAATAAAAATGAATGAAGAAAAGTCAAAACTAGATCCCTCTCTAGTTCCAACCTGATATCTTCCTCGTTTTTAATCCATTTTGAGCGATTTAAAACCTGATGTGTGCCTCCATTAGGGTTTTACAAAACTTCTTTCTATTCCAGAGGCAAAACATGGAACGATGAAAGATTTGAAGCTCGAACTCCTAATTTGTTTTAAGTCACCCATCATCGAACACTGAATCACTTACATGAAAAACCCCATATCTTCCCCCCATCCCTTTAAGAAATTGAGCAAATTTTGAGGCGTTGGAAGCGCGAGGTGGAGGGCTTCAAAAGTTCTTCCAGCTTCAAAAGCAGAGGAACAATTTGTGAGGACTCGACCTCCTTTAAATTCTTACATATTCTCTCACCAGCCTATCTAGCCTAGTAAGAAAATTTCGATTTCTTTGCAGAAAACGACACGCTGACCCTTACGAGAGCGAAGAGATTGCTAGGCCGGGCGCTGACCCTTACGAGGAGCGAAGAGATTTTCGAGGCCGTGTGGATTGGTCGAGAGAAGCGGAAATCATCGCCGCGGACAGAATATTGTCCACGTAGACTCTCCCAAGGCGTGGAATCATTTCCACGTCGGCTTCCAAGGAATGGGATATTTCCACGTAGGCTCCCGAATAGTAGAATTATCTCCGTCGTAGGTTCCCAAGGAACGGAATATTTCCACGTAGGCTCCCCATGAAATGGAATATTGCCATGCGGGCTCACTCAATGTGAAAGTGAATAATATTTTCCATGTAAGCACATCAGACCAATGAAATCAGTCCGTGCATATGGATGAAATTTTCCCCTGGCACCTCATCAGAGATTAGAATCTGTCCTCATACTTGGATGAAGTATTCCACATCGGCTACCAACGTGGCAATGCTGTCTACCTGGGTACTCATCTGCAATGATGTTGTCCACGTGGAATGTCCAGCGAATATTTCATTGGTAACTTACTGTCCCATGTCAGCTAACCGGGAAGTTGTTTGAGTGTAATATCATTTGATAGATGAAATTCATCCATATAGTATGGATGAAGCATATTTATGCCGTCTAATAGGGATGAAAATTTAGCCACCTAGACTTCTGGGAGAACGGAATAATTGTCCACATGGACTCTCTAAGATCCAATAGAAGACGTCCACATCGACTCCATTGGGGGGGGGGGGAACGGAGTACTGCCGCGTAGGCATTGGGGGCGGGTCTGGCCACGTAAGCTCACATGGATGGAAATTGTGTTTATTTAGGCTTGTAATGGATGCACTATGTAATGAGAAATCTCTTTTCATCCAAGTGCGAGGACCACACTCTTTGTAAATGTTTTGTTGCCTCTGCGAGCGCAGTTCTTTTTCGCTTCGGTTTTTGTCTCTGAATTCGAGGAATTTGGTGAGTGATGGTCACGGGTTTTCGTAATGCGACTTTTGTTGGAAGATTTTTGATTGTTTGCTATGTTTTTGCGTTGGTTGGTCACTAGCTTTCACTGAGCTGTGGCTGTGGCTGTTTCGTTGTTTGTGTGTGTGTTTTTAGGGTTACAATGGGACTCGATGTGGAGATACCCGCACGGGAGCTTTTCATAGGGGGTGAATGGGTGGCCCCAATCAAGGGGAAATATCTGCCTGTCATCAACCCAAGCACTGAAGAGATTTGTGGTAAAAGTTCTTGACTGTCTTTTTTTTTTTTTTTTCCCCCCTTAAATGATTTTTTTGTTTTTTAAAATTAAATTAAATTAAATATGAATTTCCCTTCTCCACAATCATGATGATATTCTCCGGATTTTTTTCCTTGATGAAATTAGATCTCCACAGAATTTCTTGTTGGAAAATTCTTTCCACATTTGGAACCTGTTTTGTGCTTGAAGCTCATGTATAGTATACACAGATTTGATCTGAAACAATCTCTCTGTATTTCAGAAGTTGGTGGTTTTCAGTAGCTTGAATGGTCCAACTTTGCAGGTATAGGATGATGATGTATCCCAAGTTAAGAGCTTGCAGAATTGTTTGAACACTCCCAGTAGCTTGTGGAAGTCATGTGGTGCGACCCAATTCTGACTTCTGTGAGTGCATTTGTTTTTTCGGACAAAAAAAAGAAAAGTTTTTTTTGTAGGGTTTCTTCAGGATTTTTTGGGTTGCCCAATATCACTGACCAATTTTGGGGCTGTATGTTTTTGTAGGTAAAATCCCGGCAGCAACAGTGGAGGATGTGGATGTGGCAGTGCAGGCAGCAAAGGCAGCTTTTAGTAGAAACAATGGTGAGCTCTGGGCAAGGGCAACTGGAAAAGTTCGGGCTGGATACTTACGTGCCATTGCTGCAAAGGTGAATCAATCAAATTTTGTCCCTGGTCCAAGGATCTTAGCTTCTTCATTTTATCACGGTCACAGCTGTATTGCAATTTCCATATTTTACATCTCGAATTGCAACAGCATTTGACTGATATCCAGAGCAAACTGTGACACCCATTCTCGACTCAAAAGCCCTTGTGTCCCAACACTTTAGCTACGCGGTTCATCAAGAGACCCACAAATGGATGGTTCTCTGGGTAAGACACGATGTGCACTAACAGAGATTTAGGCAAGGCACAAGGTGAAATGAGCCGTATCTGCTCTGCTATTTGCTTAATGCTGCTTCTGTCAGCAAATCTTATCCTGTTTCATTTGTTGTGGCCAGGCTAGAGTCATTTCTTGCCAGTTCTCCTGGATGAAGCTCTCTTACTTCAGCACATGGTAACAAGAAGTTGGACTCACTGATTGCAGGTGGCAGAGAGGAAGAAAGAGCTTGCAATACTTGAATCCACTGATTGTGGCAAGCCTATTGATGAATCTGAGTGGGATATGGTAAAAAAAGCTGTTGCACCAGCCCCTATTGTTCCCCTACCTTCTGGAACTTCTTTGCTTTTACTACCATACTCAATTTGAACAGTGTGCATGGCTTTTTGCAACCCTTGGATGTCCTCTTTTTGGCAATCTGGTTTTGATACAATTGAGTGTTGGTGGCAGGATGATGTGTCGGCATGCTTTGAGTATTATGCTGACCTGGCTGAGAAGCTTGATGAGCGGCAATATGCTCCATTGGAGCTTCCGATGGAACAATTCAAGTGTAATCTGTTGCGGGAGCCAATTGGGGTTGTGGCTCTCATCACTCCTTGGTCTGCCTTCTATCTCTAGTTTTCAATATATTTATGCCCACTGCTTTTCAAGTGTTACTTTCTCAAACAATGACAATTTGAAATTGTTTCTTTCTCTGGCTCAAAGCTGTCTGAACAGTCCAAAGTCCACGGCTGAGGTGAAAAAACAAGATGGGGATTTTACAGGAACTATCCACTTTTGATGGCGACGTGGAAGGTTGCAGCAGCACTGGCAGCTGGGTGTACAGCCATTCTGAAACCTTCTGAGTTGGCCTCTGTGTAGGTTATATTTACCCATCCCTTTGTTACAGGATTTATCTGTTTTCTAGTTGATTCTTGTTTACTACTTGAAGTCCCAGATTTGTGTTGTACTAATAATTGACAATTGACAATACAGCACCTGCTTAGAACTTGCAGCCATTGCTAAGGATGTTGGTCTACCACCTGGGGTCTTAAACATTGTTACTGGTTTGGGACTGGATGCTGGTGCACCACTGGCCTCACACACAGGTATAGACAAGGTAATTTTGCTGACCCACAAGTTTCTCTATTTTGCAAATTGATCTTTGTGGTTATGTGCACTCTGACAAGGGCATGAGTTGGAGTCACCATTGTCTATCAAGGCAGCTAATGACCAGTTTTGCTGCTCTGGTGTGTTTGGTCACAACACTGCATGCCAGTTCCTTATGCATTTGTTGTTTTGATGATAGGTAGCTTTCACTGGGAGCACTGCCACAGGCAAATCAATCATGACAGCAGCAGCACAGCTGATCAAGGTGATTGTTAGCCACATACTCAGCTATCCAATGGCCAATTTTGCATGTTTGTAGAAAATCTTGCCTGTCTTCTTTTACCAAAATGACAATTGTTATCTGATTTCTGAAGACTGTATATCCCTAGTTAATTTGTTGGTTTCTATATTGAAAGTGGATAGGGCACTTTACCCCAACAGGCACCTCTCTGCCTATGTCAACATTGTTAACAATTGACAATCTGTTTGGGATTCATATTATTGTATGCTATGGTATTTGCAGCCAGTCACATTGGAGCTGGGTGGAAAGAGCCCCATAATTGTTTTTGATGATGCAGATGTGGAAAAAGGTATGGTGGATGTTGTAGTTATTATGGTCTTTTGGGTATGGATGATGATGTGTTCAGTTTGGAGTTGTCCCTGAAGCTTTAGAACTGGAAATTAGTATGACCTTTTTGTGTCTGTTTGCAAAGACTATATAATGGACAACAGGTACACCTTTGGAGTAGTCTAAGGCTACCTGATTAGACTTCATCTAATTGGCATGGAGGCAAAAATGGTTTACAGCGGTGGAATGGGCCATGTTTGGTGCATTCTGGACAAATGGGCAGATTTGCAGTGCAACCTCTCGCCTTCTTCTGCATGTATGGTTCTCTGAAAGCCACAGTTCCCACTTTATGGTTTTGGATATCTGGTACATTTCCCATTCTATGATCTTCTACAGTAACAAAAAGCTTTGATATGCCAACTCATGTCCATTTTTTTTTGGATTGGCATATCAACATCCTGTAGTGCACAGGTGGTTTTCTTATATGGGGTTTTATTGCAATAGGAGGGAATTGCTGATGAGTTTCTGAAGAAAATTGGCACCTGGGCATCAAGTATTAAGGTTGGTGATCCTTTGGAGGATGGTTGTCGATTGGGCCCTCTTGTCAGTGCAGGCCAGGTATGATGACCTCCAAGAAAAGTGCTTCCTGTTGTGTTTTCCAGTAAATTTGTGAAGACATCATTTGTTGACCTCTACAGCCATGCTCATTTGTAGACAATGGGTCTGATGCTCTTTGTGGTTGAACAGTACAAGAAGGTGCTGGAATTTGTAAGAGTGGCACAAGAGGAAGGGGCTACGCTAGTCTGTGGTGGCAAACGCCCTGATGTGAGTTGCATCTTTCTGCTCACATTCTGACCAGGAGATTTTCTGCATGTTTGAATTTTTGGGTACTTTCTTTGGGAAGGAAGAATGCTTTCATTAGTTGTTTTGTGTGGTATGCAATTCTTATTGCCTTGGCTGATGATGTGTCTGTTGCATTTGTTGACAGCACTTGAAGACAGGATTTTTTATTAGTCCTACAGTGCTTGCAAATGTGAAGCCATCCATGCAAGTTTGGACAGATGAAGTGTTTGGCCCGGTCTTGGCTGTCTCCACTTTCAAGACTGAGGCAGAAGCTATTGAGATGGCAAACAACTCTCAGTAAGGCTGCCCATAATGTGAAATCTGATACAAAACTGTTGTTCTGTTGCAAGATCTCATGTAGCTAGTTTCTTGTGGAATTTGGTGACTGGGAGAAGACTCTCCACAAAGAGCGATGATGGTTTGTGTTCAAATACTGAATGTCACTCACTTCCATCTGTACATATAGCATCACTCAAAGAGTGACAAAGGTTTGAGTTTCTTATTGGTTGTATGCATAACAGGTATGGACTTGCAGGTGCTGTTATTTCCAAGGATGAAGATCGGTGTAAGCGTGTCTCAGAGGTGTCTTATTTTTCCTCTTCAGTTCAACTCCAATGATCCTCAATGCAAGAGATAGGAGTTTTAAGTCTTAAGTCTTTGTATAAGAGGCTTGATTCCAATACAGGAAGTTTGCAAGATTTATCAGGGCAATCAGGGTAGTGTAAAGGGTGTCCCTGTGTGAACTCTGAACCTGCTGGATGTTTTCATCTAACATGGAGTAGTGGGTTGTGGTGGGGTGCATAGGCATTGCAAGCTGGTATTGTGTGGATAAACTGTTCGCAGCCATGTTTCTGTCAAGCCCCATGGGGTGGCAACAAGCGCAGTGGGTTTGGTCGAGAATTGGGTGAATGGTGAGAATCTAATCTTACTCCACTTCCAGTCTGAGTTAACTGTATTGCAACCATCTGACATTTGAGTCCACATGTCTGTGCAGGGGCCTTGAAAACTACCTTTCTGTGAAACAAGTGACTCGTTATGTGTCTGACGACCCATGGGGCTGGTACCCAAAGCCTGCAAAGCTGTAATCATTGTGGAAGAGTTCTTGACAGGTCTACAGAACAAACCCAGAGAGTTCTAAACAATCTGGAATCAAAACTGACTACAGACCCTTCAATAATTCTCAAACTCTCGAGTAGGCCAGATTCTGTGCTTTTTATTTGCTAGACATAAGATTGAAATCTGCTATCCCTATGAAATTGAAGTGATGCAGAGTGATGTAAGTGATGAAAATCAGTGCAGGCTACTTGACAAGGGATTGTGTTTTCATATCCTGCTTAGAGAGGAATAATATGCAAACAACATGTTGTATTGAAGGTAAGATATTGGTTTGTGATCTAAATTTGTTTCCAACACCTTGTTGAGGATGTGACATGGTTTCATACTTCAATGCTGTACCATATTGGGAGGCGAAGTTAGATTGAGTGGCCAGATACAGCAGGGTTACAGCTTGGTTGGCAACCAAAGACGATTCTTCTTTCCAGCTTCAAGTGAGTAGTATTACTGCAATGTGAGTGACCCTGATTGAGCCCAAAGCGCTAGTGTTCAACTTCATGCATACACACCCCCCACTTCCAATCTAGCATACAAATTATCATGTGAGCATCTGCAGTTAAACTTTGATCATTGCTATTTGTGAGTTCTTATCTGAAAAAGTCGGATATTCATAGCGGCCTTTTGAGAAATCAGCAACTCTCTCATCTATGGCGAAAATGGTACTTCATCCAGCATAATTTGTCAACTCAGTGTGCAATAGTCCTTGATGCTGAATGGGTCAAAGATAGAAGAAAGACTTGTTCAAAGAGGTAGGGTGAATAGGAGCAATCAACAAACCTTGGTTGCCTTGCAAAACTCTTTCATCATTCCAAACCATACTAACGTGACAAGAATGCATGTGGACATAACCAGTGTTGAGTGGCTACTAGGCTGGAACTCTGCTATGGGTACTGGTCGGGGTATGGAAGAACTGCCCAGATTGGTATGACTGGAGGCAGTACCATCCTTGTACTACCTGCTTGGTAGGGATATGCAGTAATACCAGCCTCACACCAATACATGCCTGCAAGGGACCTCAGATAATGCCAGTTTCATATCAAGGCTATACCAATCTCAAAATATATGTCTCATAGTAGCCAAAAATCAGCTTTGGACCGAAGTACCAGGATCACACTCATATGATAGTTTTAAGAAAATCCAACACTAGCACCAGGTTGGCATGAATGTTTTTTTACAAGATCAAATACTTTGTATTGGCTGGTATGTTGAAAACTTGATGCTGGCCCAACACTGGTCATAACTCATAACCTTTCACAAGTGTCGCTCAAAATTACCAAAACACCAACTTCATCATGAAAGTATATCATACCATCCACTTCATCATGAGAAGTGTCATGAGCTATCTATCCACCACTAGAGGAGAATGTAGTTTTCCTATTGCAGTAGGCCTTGGCTCATGACACTTGTGTGAGGTAAATTCCATTGTTTCATCCATTTCAATGTAAAGTATATGTTGCAACTTGGCATATATCATAGTTTGACTCTAATATTTTGCACATCTAACACCAATGTTAGATTATTATATATACCCTAAATGTGGCACAAAAACCTATGAGATAATCTTATGAAAAAAAGATGGGTATCGATGTTTTTTTTTCTTTCCTTCAATGTATCTCAACTAGCCTTTTCAATATGTATTGGGTTTGGGGGAGGTGGCACCAACCACATGGGTAAGGTCATTTGGTAGGTTACATTAGCATTTTGTGCAAGATCTTATGGCTATTCCATGTTGAAGCATGGTAGTGCAAGGTGGTTACTACCATTTGCATAAGATGCAAGTAGGATGTGACTAGGTAGTTGCTTAAGGTGAAATTCTAACTAAACAATCTTGGTTAGTGATAGAAAATTGGGGACTTGGATGCTTGTAAAGGGATTGTTTGAGCCCCATCTATGAATCTATTGTGCCTTACCATACTTGAAAGTTAACATGCATGCCACATAACCATTGCAACCTCACAAAATGCAAGTATGTTAAAGGAATACAACAAAATGCTTTCACAAGACATATGTATCTTAAAGGAATACACCAATATGCCTTCACAAGATGCAAGTATATTAAAGGAATAAAACAAGATGCTTTCAAAGGGATTTGAACCCCAAGTGAACTTTGTTCAACTACAATTAAAGTGACATGCAAATCACAAAACCATACATTATTGACAAGAACCACAAAAGAAAGATAATCATAGCTTCAATTATAGCAAGCGAAAGTAACAAGATGGGTTTAGGAGGGTTATAACTTTGAACCTAATCCATGAACAAATTTTGCTCAATTGCAAATGAAGGTTGACCTACACAAAATCAAAAAACATTCAAAATTTGAAATGAATATAATCCAACTAGAGAAAAGTTTTCACCATAATGTGTTCATATAAAAGCCTATATGCTAATGACTTCAAAGTCATTACAAAGATATATCTTATATATAAATTCACTTGTCTTCCCGTCTGTGATGTGACGTTCTGCTGCATAATCATTTTTTATGTTTCTGTTGCGGAACTGGTCATAGGGAAAAGCATTTTCGTCTGGAACTGGCACCCCCGAGAAACCTGTTTGATTTTTACACAACTGTTCATCCGTCCGTTCGTCCGTCCATTTGTGACAGGGCGTTTCGACCCGTTAACGGTCTCTGCGATGCCGATTCTGCAACCCTTCATAAATGAGCCACAAAGACCAATTCTGCTACGTATTTGCTTCTTTTTTTATCTTTTTTTTTTGGATTAAAAAATAAAAAATAAGAAATG
>Ga0116227_10006268_pt1 | contig 24260 bp, 19 predicted proteins | sample S1TSphgellanicum_FD_89693 | JGI IMG/M metagenome (GOLD analysis project Ga0116227, IMG submission 89693) | Host-associated microbial communities from peat moss isolated from Minnesota, USA - S1T2_Fb - Sphagnum magellanicum MG | ecosystem: Host-associated > Plants > Peat moss > Unclassified... | reverse complement strand
TTTTTTTTTTTTTGTTATGTCGCCTAACTTTATATGTTTTTTAGGGGCCTTGTCTTCTGATGGCGGGGTTTTTTTTTTTTTTTTTTGGATTAACATCCTTGCATGCAGCCTGCTGATTCCCTCATGGGTCGTTTGTCGGATCATCGAAGTGTGAAGAATGTTGAGGTTTCAAAGCTTTGTTTGAGCAGGATCTTGTGGGGACACTAAAGTCTGTTGTTGTCTTTCGGGCGCATTATTGTTTGATTTGAGTTGTCATATGGTAATAAATCATCGCATCTTCCCCCTTCTTGTAGGGTTTAGGGTTTTATGAAATTCTTGTGTTCTTATGCTGTGAATCCATTTTCCATCTTTCTCATGCATTCGGAGTTCGTTGCAGCTTCCCCCTTCTCATAGGGTTTAAGGTTTTATGGAATTATTGTGTTCTTATTTTGTGAATCCATTTCACCCCTTCTTGTCAGGTTTAGGGTTTTGTGGAATTCTTGTGTTCTTATGTTGTGAATCCATTTTTTCCATCTTTCTCATGCATTCAGAGTTCATTGTAGTTTTTGCCAAAGAAATCTGGCATGCAAGTTGTGAAGAAGTTGTTGCTGAGAATGATTTTGTTTGTAGCTTTCCAAAAGGTGTGATGGATTAAAATGGACGGGCTAAAATCCTTGAGCTTCAACAAAATGGCATTGATGAATTGTGCCGCTGGCAAGAGCTCTTTGGCATGGCATCACTTCCACCAAGATGGAGTGAGCAGCAGCATCAACTTGGACTGTTGGTGTCAGGAAGAACTGTTTGTGTCTCAGTCAATTCATGCACCCTCATCTAGGGGGGACATTGCACAGTTTAGTTTAGTTTTTGTTTCTACAACATCTGCCATCATCCAAGGCCCTGAATTGCTTCCAAAATTGTTGTCTCTAGCTGCTCATTCAGTTGTTTGGTCATTTTTAGGGTTTGAAGCTTGAATCTGCAAGGGGGAGGGTTCATTTGAACGCTAAGGGTCAGGTGCAACTCAGTATATAGTGAGTCTCTTGTTCTTTCAATTTTTCTGCTCGTGTTACTGATTGTGCACTGCAAAAAACTGAATGAATATGTAGTTTGGATTGAGATAGCTTATGGAGTTCAATCAGGTGGTACATAGTGTAGTGGCTTGTTTAAAGACTCATTTCTTTGACTGTTGTGTTGACACACATATTGAGATGCCTTTTCTTTAACTTGAAGGGATGTGCCAAATGCAAACAACCAGATTGGACAGCTAATTGTTTTGCACAGTGATTTGCACAGCTGAGGGCAGCACCTTTTAGACTTTTGTCCTCACCTACTGTCACAATGTCACGACTACCATGAGAATTGTATGCTCAAATGTAATCTTGATTTTTTGGTTTTCCTTTCATCATTTGCTTTTTGCTGCCTACCTTTGAGAAGAAAGGTTGTCCTTCTGTGGTCACCACTGGGAAATGGGTCTATTCAATTTGATTATAGTTCTCCTTGGTTGATGTTGGTAAAGCTCAAATCATCCATGAATCCTAGTTACCAGAGTCATGAATTACATAGATCAACTACCTGTAAGTTACTGGTAGATTAGAGGTTGGAGATGTGGGAGCATTATAGACATTGGAACACTTGGCCAAATGTCTATAAAGCTCCCACTGAAACCAGTCACTCAGAGGACATTCTTTAGTCAAATACCCATGCAAAGGTTCAGACCTAAAACCTGGAAAGAGAAACCACAAATCAGAAACAATTCCCCTCCCTTTATGCTAGTGAAGGTACACATTTTCTGGGCATCCAAAACTAGTAAACACATTGCAATCCAAGAGATCTTCCCATAAGCCAGCAGTTGGCTAGACATTCATAAACCCATGAATCCACTGTAAGTCAATTATCTAGTGTTTGTGTGCAATGTTAGAATCGTGACAACAAATGGTGACTACTCTGCAATAAGTCATTATGTGGACACTATTTCCATTGTTTGCCATAAGTTCTCTGACTTTCAAACCTTAACATGCCACTCAAAAAACATAAATGAACCTTGCAATCCCTCTGTATCTGCTACTGCCCACGAAACTAGAAGCCAGGAAAAAGAAAAGAAATCTGTCCACTCTCTAAAAGTGAACCATATGTAGGGCAACATTCCAAAGCATCCATACGGATCCTATTTGAGGGATCAGGAGCTTTTGTTCTGACTATGCCATGATACATAACCGAAAAATTTCAAAATCTGCATAGACTTGTCCAATTCAAGAACCCAATGTGAACTTTATACCAATTTTATAGACCAATTGTCCGAGATGCGTACATTTGGGAGCCGCAGAATAAGAGCTGTGGAAGAGGCACCTCGTTGCAGTAATGGAGGACCAATGTCAGTTTCAATTCGCCGTTCGTCCTGTTCTACTATGGCATTTTTGCCAATAGTCAGATCTTTGGCCCGAACACCTAAAATAACAATTCGCTCAACCAAGCAAGAAGTTGTGAATACTTTTGAGCCTGTTTTCACAGGTGCCAAGATAGTGGATGTAAGTCTTCCCTTTGAGAATTTGAATTGCCGATGGATGAAGGCGCCTTGTTCAAAATCATAACTTTTCCCATCATCAATGTACAGTTCCCCACTGGCCTCGTATGTGGAATTCAATGCCACAACCTGCCACCCAACAAGTCGCCCAATAAGCTCCCACTTCAGATTGTGCAGAATCAGTTCACTACCCAGGATCCCCACCTGAGCTTGGGATATTACCAAGTTTGGAGCTCCAGACCAAAATCAAGTGCTGTGGCCAAGAAAGGGTTTCTTAGCTTACATTTGCAATCCTGGTTCCACCAACTCAGAGCCCAATCTACTCATGTTGGTTTAATTAGTACTAGCTTGCACTTAGAACCTGAAGGACCAAGTTGCCACATGGCCAATGAATGGGCTACCATTGAGAACCTCAACAGTTAAAGAGGGCACAGAGCAAGGTTCTCATTGTCATCTCCAAATACAGAGGTTAAACAGCTGTCGGTCAATGATTTCTGCCATGCAGCTTATGCAAGTTTTAAGAGCAGTGAAGAATACCAAGGTGTAAGGGTCGGTTTCCATTTGGGTGGAGCTGCGTCGTCTTCTTTGTTTGCGAGCTATGATGGAGCCCGCACGCTGGAAGACAGGAATGCCATCCATTGTCACAGGGACATTCACTTTTTGGCCTGCTGGGTATGTAGCTCCTGTCTTCACATCATACCATTTCTGTGTTCCTGGCAGATACACAGTTTCTGATGTTGCTCCCTGCAAGCCAAGTTGCAATTTAGGACTCACACCAGATGACCAAATCTTCCTAAAAATATTACATAAGTAACCAATCCACATTTGAATCCACATGGGTTCACCGCTTGAATAACATCTGCAGGATTTTAACTATATCTTAAAGTTACAGGGCTACACTTGGATTACTGACTAGTTTAAAGATCAATTGGACCAGAACAGTAACAGTACCACCATCTCCAGAAACTCGGCCATTAAACATTCTAAAGTGATCTTTGGAATCAAAAGGAACAAGACCCAATGGACAAAGCATTCAGAATTGCCCTAGTGTAGAATGTTCTGCCTGCCTTCACCTGACACATCATGGAGAGAATGTACAGTACCTGAGAATACACTCCATGTACTAACAAGCTGGGACCAAGAAGAAATTCCTCGTCTCTTTCAAAAGTGGAGATATCTTCTGGGAATTCCATCCACAAGGGTCGCATCAGTGGAACTCCAGTCACACTTGCTTCTTTGAAGAGAGTGTAGACATAAGGTAAAAGTGAATACCGCGAATGCACAGCCTCCCGCATCAGGGTTGTGTATGGCTCCCTGCAAATTTTCACTCTTGCATTCATCCCCAGGCCATGATGAAGACAGAACTTGTCTTTAATCTAACTGAGTGCACAATGCCACCAGGAGCTACATGATGTAAAATTCTAATATCTGTCCTCAATAAGATACTCTGTCATTGATAACTGCAACTTCCTGTATGTTAAATGTCAGCTGAATGCAAACCACTGAAACAGGCACCACTACAAGCAGTAAGGGATAAGCATGTAGTACACTAGACTTACCCGAAAACCCATGGCTCTCGTCGCTTAGTGTCCAAATGAGCATGGCCACGAAAAAATGGATAGTATGCCCCCAGTTGATACCACCTTGTTAGCAACTCTGGATCCGGGTTCCCAAAAAAGCCACCAACATCGGCACCTACACAACCACAAACAATCCCAAGAGCCTTCATTCAAATTCTTTCTGTCATGTCTCATGACATGACAGTAATGCAGATGTCCCCACAAAGTTGAGGTTTGGGGAGCTGACTGGATGAAGATCAAGCAACCTTCAAGTGAAGAGTCAAGAAAATGACCAAAACAATTTGTCTCATATCAAGACTCCCATTTGAATGTAACTATGGAACACATGAGAAATTCAAAAGCCTCTATGAGGATAGTGCTGAATGTAAGCTGAGATATAACATGCAAACATTCAGTGATCTCAACCAGTATTTTGGAAGTCTCAAAATCCTATTAGTTTTGCTTGGGTAGCAGAGTAAGTAGAGACCCTGATTTGTGGATTAGGATTAACTCACTTGCCTGTGAAAGCAATACCGGTGAGGCCAAGTGTCAGACACATGGGAACTGAGACCCTCAAATGAGACCAATCTGCAGTGTTGTCTCCTGTCCATACAGGGCCCACTTTCTGGGTTCCAGCAAAAAAAGCCCTGGAAAGTACAAAGGGACGTTCATTGCCACCTCCTCGCCTGAGTAAACCCTCCACGGATGCCATATGGAAGTAGTACCCATATGCATTATGGACATCACGGTGTTCCACACCATTGTAATGAAGTGCATCCTTTGGCATAGTTCCCTACACCCAAAATAAGTCAATACAAGTGAAACCCAGCTCTCAAGTGGACCACAGTTACAAACTCTGCTGGTCTTTTATTAAAGCTTCCAGATGGTTAAGTTTCAAAGTTGGACTCTGCCCTCAACAGAAGGTTTTACATCATACTTCAAATTTCTGGGATATCAAGTTTAAACACCCACATGGTTGGATCCATCTCATAACAGTGAAAACCCCATCTCCAGATCACAAGGAAGATCAGTCAAGGGGCCAAGATGTTTTCTTTTGATTCTTCTAATGTGCACATGTAACCAAACCTCAGTAGAAATTTGATAGTATGGTTCCATCTTGACGCCAAAGCATGAAATAGCTCACTGAAAAATGGTGAAGTAAGATTAAGAGAAAGACCTCAGGTCCATTGAAAACTGATGGCTCGTTCATGTCATTCCAAATATGCAGGATCGGGGTAGAGCCCACATAGCTTGAGAGTGAGAATTTGTCAGCCCACCATGAGCGAATTTCTGGATTGAGCATATCAAGGTAAGACGATGAACCAGGCCAGCACCAACCATCATAGTCATTCCCACCTGAATCCTTCACATAGTAGCCTTTAGAACTGGCCTCCTTGTGTAAAGGAAAACCATCGTCCCTCTTGATATGGGGGTCTACAATTGTCACCATATGACGACCCTTGGCAGAAATTTTTGCTTGCATCTCCTTTGGAGTTGGGAACAGGATTGGGTCCCATGTGAAATATCTTTTTCCATCAGTGTGCTCAATGTCCAGCCAGAGCACATCATATGGGATATCATGCTCATCAAACCCAGCATCAACAGCTGCTACATCTGCCTCATCCTTATAGTTCCACCGGCACTGGTGGTATGCTGTGGAAAACAATGGGGGCAGAGAAGTTGTCCCTGTCACTGCACAGTACTGTGTCACAACATCCTTTGGGCTTGGGCCAACAAACACAAAGGCATCAAAAACTCCACTTTCAACAATCCAATGTGTGTCGACTATCTTTCCCTTGTTACCATTTTCCAACAACTTAGAAGAACCCCCTTCTCCTTCCATCTCTATACTCGGGGTGGTGTCCCAGCTGGATGCCAGCACATCAATTTGCATCTCAGCTGAATTAAGGAGGAAAAACCCAGCACTTTTATCCACACTGTGTGACAACATGAAGGGAACTGCACCATATAAACCAAATGGAGACTCTGAAATGTACTCAAACACATCCAGATTGAAAAGCCGGTAGGGCTCTGAGGAGATGTTGGGGCCTTTTGTCGGCTTCAGTGCCAGGCTAGTTGCATGCTCTGGAATGCCATAGACATGCTCTGTCCCATGAAAGGAGACATCAAAACTCAAAGTTTGTGGTCCATATGGCCTTGAATCTGCGTATGTCCGGAACCGATCTTCCCAATTTTCACCCTCCTTCTTCTCCCTCAATTTCTCAAAGTTGAATAGTCCTTTACTATTGACAGAAAGAACAAGATCCGATCCCCTTTTCACATGAACCTACAAGAATGGAAAGAAATGATTTAGAGTGAAAAAGTGTACAACAGTACAAAATCCACTCTTTCTGAATCATCTGAAAATGGATGACTCCTCCTCTTCACCCAACTTACATGGGCTTCCACCTAGTGTGAAGTGCAGCCATCATGTCCTCAATAGGTCAAAGAAATCATCAAAGGAACACCCAACAATCAAGGTATCTGAAGCCCAGGCAGCTTCAATGCACAAAGTTAACTTGGGATTCTTGAGCAACAACACCCACTGCTCAAACAATGCCAACACAATGAGAAACCCTAAACCATACTCAAATGCTGATAGCAAGTAAGTTGAGTTTCCATCACAAGCCCAAAAACTTTCATGGTTCAGACATTAGAACTAGCACATCTAGAGGGCTGGGTTGGTCATCCAGAGTATTTTTTTTGCAGAAACTGTGGAGCTCCTGTAAAGAGGTTTATTTCTCCATTTTGACTTAAAAACAGAACCTAGACATTCTGAATTGGGTGAGCCAAATTTTCTTTGCAAAGAATTTGAGTCTGAGGTTTTCTGAACTCTAAACTGGGATCAAGAAGATCCACCACCTTCACTCACATGTGGACATTACCTTCTCGTCACCCAAGGGTGCATTAGGGTTTCAGTGACCTGAGGAGAAAAAAAACCTGAAAGGGTTTATGTTGCAAGACGACATCGTGACCACTGAGGTGCACCATTGACGACCCATCATCCTTCTCCACAAATCGCTGCAGCCACAATTTCTTGTCCTCGAGGTTTTTCACCAACACATCAGGTACCTCAAACCTCTTCTCTGGGTGCTTCTCCTCCGTCACCTTCAACCTCACAATGCCGTTCTTGTACGCCTTAATATCCAAAACCAAGTCTCCCTCCTCCTCTCCTCCTCCTCCTTGTTCTGTCGTCCCTCCTCCTCCTGCATCCGACGGAACCAATCTCGCCCGCAAAACCCCATCCGCGATTTTCAGGTCCTTCACCTCCAGATTGGAACTCCCCGGCTCCCTGTTCCTGGTATCCTTGCAAAAAGCAGATTGGTCACACCTCCTGAACTCATCCTTCTTCCACGCCGCCACATTTACTGATGTGGCTAAGAGAGCCACCAACACCACCACACTCCATGTGAGCTTGAATCCATCCATAACCAACGATCGTAAACTACTTCTGCGATTTCTGATCCTTATTCTTCTCCTTCTCCCCTTGTCTATTCTTCTACTCCGCCTCCTCCTTCTGCTTCTCTTCGTCTCCTCGTCTTCTTCTTCTCCTCATTCTCCTGTCTCTGCCTTTGTGCGTGAGGGTCCAATTCTGCAGACGGAATCAGCCGCCGCTGCTGATTCCTTTTTGGCAGAATCAGCCTTGTCGAATTCTGTATCGCGGAAAGATCTGCAAAATCATCTAGGGTTCCGAATCCTAATCAAGTTCTTTTTTTTTTCTTTTTTTTTAAAAAGAAAATCCTGGCAACATTTTTGGTTTCCATCTTTGGCTGTCAATAAAGGAACACTAACATTGTTTAGGCATAAAAATAGTCCTAATTGCTTTGGCATTAGAATTGCCTTCAAGTTTCATTATTTTAAAGGACATTTTATTTCAAAACAAATTATTTCACTAAGTCAAAAAAAAAAAAAAAAAAAACTGAACAACATGAGGAAAAAGAGAAAAAATTTAAAAAATTGGGTAATATTTGTTTTTAATTGTAAAATTATATTTTACAATAAGTTGCAACAACTATCTATGGCAATGGCTTTAGAAAATTCAAAAATTATTTCAAGAAGTGCAAAAGTTCAATAATGAGTTCCAACAATTATCTACAATTGTAGTTAAACTAATAAATAAAAGAAGGACAAAGGAAATTCAAGGCTCACCTATCAATTGCAACAATTGAACAAGTGCATGAAAAACAAGAAAAATTATGTCAATTGCCAAAGGAAATATGGTGACAAAAGTAAGAAAGATTGGAAATACAAATCAACTTCAAAGGAAAATTAAAGAAAAATATACTAAAAGTCTAAAAACTCAATGTTTAAAAAACTCAATATGCCAAAACTTAATATTTAAAAACTTAATAACTCCAAAACTCATATTCATATGGTGAATCAAGTAACACCTACACCAAGCAAAAAGGCAATGAAGAATTAACATATGGCATCCATATTGACCATTTTATTAACAAAATGCTAAGAAACTATACAAGGGATTAAGGCAACCAAACAAGAAAAAAAACCTCATAGTATGAATGGCTATAAATGTCGTTCGATAGTTTTAGCCCCTTGAACCTTGTAGAGGCAATATTATAGTTAATAAATTTAGCAAGCCAACACTTAATCTAATTATGCCATTTCAAGCAATTGGAGATGAGGAATGTAAACAATTGAAATAACCCAAAACACTATAGCACCTAAACAATTGTGGTTTTCTACAATCGTTAGATAGTGGAGAAATTGTATAAACTCAAAACATATTTTGCCTCTTCAATCACTTTTCTCTTCAATACCTATTTACCATATGCCATACATTTTGAAAATAGGACTAAGGAACCCAACATGTGTTCTTTCCATATAGACCAACCAACAACATAAAGGGTTAGGTAGACATGTAATAGATTCAAGAAGCACAAATAAGAAAAAATCATGTAATCATACCTATATACATGTAATATTCCAACTAAGTAATTATTGCAAAATTTACAATGTTAAAGGAACCACGTTCAATTTCTCATAGGTACTTGAAATGCTTGTTAAACATGGAAATGTTGGCCAACCTTTTAAGCTTAATAATCAATAGCAACTTCATGTCATTAAGGTTGTTATGACATGACAACTCCTTACTCTTGTTACAACTCAATGTTTTCATAAAGTCCATTATCAAAAAAACTTCTTATAAAGATTTTGAACTTTTTCATAATCCAAATTTATGTCAACTTGCACAACCTAAATGATAATCTAAACAATAAAGTTATACAAATTTCACATTTGACAATTTATTAACAAACAAAGAAGAGAGGAAATACATAAGTTACAATTACATGTAAAAGTTTAATGAATGAAGCACAATTTCCATGTTACATCCCATCTTTTTTTTTGCTTCATCTTCCCTTTTATTAGCGTTATTACTTTTAATTTTACACCTTTAAGTGTAAACCCACTATAATAAACCAATCAACATTAGGTCTAAGGTGTTTTATCACATTTGAAACATAATTTTCATGTTTTGGCTAAAGTTCATATGAGGATTAATGCCAATTTTAAAATTTTAATCTCCATGTGTTTTCATGAATTTTCAAAGAAAATGTAATTACATGTACTTATTGAATGATTATTCTTGACATGAATCAAATGTATATATTTCAACAAAAGTAGACGTCTTGAAAGTATTTTATGAAAATATGTTTTCGAAACCTTCAATTGCAATGATATATTATACATTAAGTTTATCAGACACAACATTTTCAACATCGTTGAAAAAGCAACAAAACATATTCACCATATATTCAAATAATCATAAATAACACATCTAATCTTTATAAAAAGGCAACCATGTCCTTTTTTATATAAGAAAAAAAATTGTCTTTAAAAAAAAAATTCAAATTTTTAGTTTTGGTGGTTAAAAACATGTTCAATTATTAGAAAATGATTATATTGGACAACCAAATTCAAACATTAATTCAAAATTAATGGTTTTATTTTACATTGGACTTTCAAAACTTTAGGCCCAAGTCAACAGCGAATTGTCCACTATTTATTATTTATTTTATGATTAGTGAATTGTCTTAAAATTGCACAATTCATTGAGATGAAAATTAAAAAATATACAAACATTATGCACTTGATTTCATTAAATTCCAATGCTTACAATTCATGCAATTATTTTTTTAAGTCATGGGAGTGCATGATTTTATGGGAGTCAATACAATCCTTGGATCCTTTGGCAAAGATTGAACCTTTTCATTGCACCTTGAAGCCTAGCCCCCACCACCTAGATTTATCCAAAGTCTATGGCTTCAAGCCATGTATATTTGTGCACCCTAATTTTTTTAAATACAAAAAAACACATTTTTTACTATTACATACAAAAAACACATTTGTTTGATTTTTCCTTTTCAAAATTTGGTTGATGCATGTTCATCTTCCTTGCATTAGTGACGAGGAAGAGATGATGACTTAAGTTTTTATGGATTTAAATATTCTTATTGTGATTTTTATTTTGGATTAAGTTTGAGGGAAGTGAGGTGGTGAAGAAGAAGAAATAAATAGTGATGGTCGCGTTGTTTGTTGTAGTAATGATGTTTATGTTAAGAGTATAAAATTGTTTTTATGTTGATTAAACACCATGGGTGTTAGGAGACGATAGTATCACTAGATGGTAACTATTGTTAGATGGCAAAACAATCACATAAGAATTATAGAATGAAAGTGGTTTGTAATGGTAGTACCATCAATACAATGAACTACTTTCATGGGGCAAAATAATTAAAAGTTAATTCTAGAAGGAATTCTAATAAAAATAATATTAATTACTAAAAATAATATCCTAGTCTACTGTATTTAAAAGGACATCTTAATAATTGTTTAGTTACTAGTGGTAAATATCTTATTTACCATTTTTTATGTACTAGGGAATGAAACCATTTAGGTTAATTAGTCCAAGTGGATAAAAGATGGATGGATTTTCCTTAACTAGGATGTGTGGAAGGGATTTGGATAAGGAGATATAGGAAAATATGAAAATATAGGAGGATGAGGACTCAACCTTTGTGTGATAAATATCCTTCTTGGGTTCTTTATTTATCTCTTCCAAGGAGTGAGGGATTTCATTAAATGATTAAATTCATTAGTTTCCATTAGTCATTAGCATTAGGAAAATGTTTTTGTGTGACACTCTTGTGTGAAAGGGAAGAAAAGAACATGGGAAAAAATTGTACTTGTCCTTATGTAATGGAAAGTGATTGAAGGTTGTATGGATTCAAATGTATTTTTTTCTTGATGTTTTCTTTTTCCACCTTGAACTCTAAGGAATAAGGGAAAGTAGTGTAGCTTTGGTTTATAGAAAATTTTGTTACTCTTATGTATTAGTTTTTCTTTTCTTCTATAAAGTTGGAATGTTATTTATTTCTTATTTATTTCCAAAATAGGAAATGCACTCTACCATGGGATAGTAGTTGCGACTAGAAGGTAACAACAAGGAAGTAACTACTAAATTTAAAGTTTGCAAAGGGTAGGGAATTACTACAAAGGTAGGTAACAACTACAAAAGGTCTGTAAATGTTGTAGATAATTTGTAACATCTATAAAAGGTATGTAATTGGTAGGTAATAACTACATGAGGTTTGTAGGTGTTTTTTCTCTTATTTTAAATCTACAAAAGATGGTAGCTACAACATGACGATAGATGCTACAAGGTGATACCTACTACAAGATGGTGGGCATTGTAAGACATTTGCCAAATCCCATAGTTTTACATTTGGCAACCATGCTAGGAATCTAAGTTGCCAAATTCCATGATTTTACAATCTATAAGTTAAAGTAATGTATGTTTGCATAGATTTATGTTTGCAGAGAAAGAAAGATTTGGTAAGGGTGTGATACGATGTGGTAGTGATAAAGATGAATGCAAAGTTGTTGCATGCATCAAAAATGATATTTGCAAAGTTTTCAAATGTCGTTCTTAACTTTGTCTACTATTCAATTGTTTATTGTTTCTTTCCAATCATAGGGTTTCTTGTAAAGTCTTGGTTCGGCCCAACTTGCTTGGGAGAAAGGTGAGGTCCTCCTCCTCCTCTTCCTTTTGATGTTCCAAAGGATGTTGACATGCTACCAAGTGTATGTACATTACCATTGGTTTGACAAAAGCCTTAGTTTCTACTAAACTAGTAGAAGGAGGTGGAGGAACTAAAGAGGTAAATATTCTCATACTTTTTTTTACACTATTGAATTATTTGATATTTAAATTACATAAAGACCTCATAATTAGTTAATTGATTTTTTTTTATGTTTCAATGTGCACATGAAAACTTTGTTATTTATCACTACAATAGTTTAAAATATGAAAGTTTTGTGTTCTAATTGAATGATTTATATGTAATATCATCACAAATTGAACCAATTAATTTAAGGGATGATGTTCCTTTTGCACCAATTGTGGTCCTAAGGTTGGAAGCTTTTAAGTTTTGTGTAGTTTCAGATGGGTTTTCAAATTAATCCATTTTTTTCAAAAAAAATGTGAGTTGACAAATATTATATACCTACAATCTTTATCTATGGAGTTCATGCATCATCTGGGTTAATTATTTTTGGGCGGTTCACAATTAGAATTTGAGGTTGATGAACATATGTACATTTAAAAAGTACCTTATACTTCCAATTGAATCCTTAACCTTAACCCCAACATTGCATCACTCTAGGTAAAAGGTTCATTGGTAGCAAAAACATTTTTAGAGAATTCATTCTATTTTTTCAAATTGGTGTTTGTTTTGTTAATATCATGGTGGGACTGTGGAATAAGCTGCCATTATTTATGGAACATTGCGTGGTTTAGAGGTAAATTTCCTAATCCTTGCACCTAAAATGTTGCCACATTTGCATAATTTCTTCATTCTGTTGACAAAAGCATTGTAAACTCTTTGTTTTGTTACTTTATGATCACAATGTGTTTTTATGTGTACTTAACATATTTCTCTTTTGTGTTATTGAACTTTGACAATTTGAAACTTACATGGGATAGACACATTTCAACATTACCAACTTGTGAAATTGATCAAATGTCATTGATTTTAAGTCATTTGTTAAGTTCATAATTAAGTTCCTTGTGACACTACTATGATTAGTTTTAAATCACAATGCATGTATCATGGTACTACCTTGTATTACATGCACATGTCATGAAATATATTTGTCACTCATGTAAGATTTGGCTCTTGAACAAAAAGACAATTTGGTTCTTTTTAAGTTGTAAATTTTCGAGATGCATAACAAAGTTGACAAACTCATCTTTATGTGAAATTTTACTTTTTCATGTCACCATGTTTTGGATATCCTTTGTGTCCAATTCTTGGCCCATAAACCTCATTTTAAAATATTGTTTTGGGTGTTTTATGGTTGTTTCCAAAATGTACTACACTGGCACATAGTTGATGAAGAAGCTTTGAATGAATTGAGATCCCATCATATCTAGGGCTATGGAATGATACATATAACTATGCGGAGTGATACACAATGGAGGATGCTTTTAAAATTGTGGAATACATCAACATCTAATTCCATTGTAGTTTCTTCCAAATGTTGTCTTGTTCGGCCTATTTTAGATAGTGGATGTGCATTCACAAGTACAAACATCAAAAATTGTCTAATGACATTTGATCCTTTAACATCCAAGGTTCTTAATGTTAGTTGAATGAATGATTACAAATATGTTCAGGCAAGAGGCATCCATGTCATACTTGAACTTGATTTTCCTAGCCATGCTACATCCTAGTAAATTTTTTTTTCCAAATGCAAGATTGTTTGAAGCTTGTGTCCATTGTTGAAACATTTCTCGTGTCCATATTGTGTTTATTTCTTTACAACAACTTAAAAGGTGATCTACAAAAATGGATCTCAAATTGACATGAATATTTCATGAGCATATTACCAACATGAAATCTTAAAAATAGGTGTAATGAACTTATTTGCATGATTCTTGGATTTAGATACATGATGTTTGTTTGCAAGTTCATGATATATTGTTATCGGGTGTTTTGTAGGGGCTTGAAATACCCACAACTCTGGCCATCACCACATTGCAATGAGCCTCTTGATATGAGCAAAGAATTCGCATTTGATGTCATTGATGGGATTCTTACAAGTTTGTTATACTATATGCTCATTCGTGTTAGTGTCATATTCAACTTTCAACATTCTCAATGGTTTTCTTGTTCTCCCCATTCCTTCTCGATTGTCATGACATTAATAAAAAATCCTTCAAAATTATCTGCATATACATACCTTCCCAACAAAGTGTTCATTGTGAAGTGCTCAAGTGCACCACATTCCTTGTTCTAAATGGATATGTTGACAAGGTGGATTTGGTGCATGTACATCATTTTATTTTTTGGGAAGAAATGATGCAGCATCATCAAAACCAATTTTGGTTAAAAATCAAATAGTGACCAATATTCATTGTTGCATGGGGATTTTTTCAACTATAGCCATTTTTATATCCATTTATGTTGTGCTTATCTTGTACACTAGTATGTGGGCCCATAAGGGTTCGATAGTGGATAGAAAGCTTGATGGTTTTTGATTCATGGGCTCTATCCCTCATGACTTACATGCAGATTTCAAGAAAATCTTTCCATTTATGTTTGCTCATTTGGGTGGCAACGAAATTGTTATTGGTAAGATTCAGCTTTGACCATATAAGAAGCAACCATGCATCTAGATTCCTTTCTACATCCACATCCTCTGGATATGAACACCTTGATTTTATGCACAATACTGAAGAGGATGTAATTGAATTCACTAACTATTAACTTGTTTATTGAATTGTTGTAGGTTACTAGCAAAACTCCTTGGTGATTGAAAGTTAATACATCCTTAACTTGGGAATAGTCCCTAATCTCTTTGTTCAATTTTAACATTTTGTTAACTATAACAATGAAAAATGACAGCCTCATTGATATCTTGCATTTTCAAGGACACGGGACAAAGGAACATGTGGAATGAAAAAGTGGGTGGGGCTATAAAAGAAAATGGGGATAAGTGGGGAGTAAGAAAGAGGGTGGAGCCCATAAGTAAGGATTTGTTGAATATGATGTTTGTAATGGTATTAAATCCTAATTACATAGTAGCATGGACAACAAATGAAGATGTTTTTAATTTTTCAAGTACATGTGGTGGATGAATATTTGAAAAATTGTAAATTTCCTTATTTGTTCATGAGTGAAGCTTCCCAAGGCTAGTATGCCTAAAAGTTGGAAAAAAAATTACAAGCAATGAAGTGGGATGTATGTACTTGTATTTTCTCAAAGGAGGAAAACAAAATGTTGAACCTAGTTTTAGATCCTAGTTGACAAAAAACGTTGGAAACTTTTGACATGCCATGTTTTTGTGGCATGCATGCTTTCATCTCACAATTTAACTATTTAGAATGCATATGTGAGCTTTGTGATCCATGCTGAGGAAATTTCAATGAAACATGGCTTTGAGCTTGTGAATTGGTAATGCTTAGACTTAATTCAATTTGGCTAGTGTATTTTAGAATTTTTATGGAGCTTTTATTTAAAAGTTCTTGGCACAATTCCAACTATTAATTTATTTTTATGAAACTTGAAGAATTTACTTTTGTTTAATCTTGGAGCATCAACAAAAAACAAAAATTTGCCAGATGTAGATCTTACAATAGCTATGTCTTATGATAGGGAGGATACCTTCAACATCTTTCCATCACAACTAAACAAACAAACTATCGTCCATAATTGTCATCCATAACTTGTACATTGGTTTTTCCCTTTAAAGATGTTCAATGGATTGTATAGTTGTAACAAACATTGGGGATTTAATATGTCCATTTGAGCCATGGCGTGGTTGTAAATGATGTTGTTAAATCCTTTGAGAAGTATATAATGATGGGTATCTATCATTATAGTGTCGAGGTCATTCCATGAGAAGTACAAACATTGCAGTTACTTACTTAATGTTTTCACCAAATGCAAGCATGTATTGAAATAAAACATATCATGGCTAGTGATGAAAGCAAGGTTAAGGTGTATAATGAGTGATAAAAAAACATGGTACATGGACCATTTAAATGTGCCATAGGACAAATTCTACATGATTGAACCCCACCTTGGCATCACAAGAGCCTGTCATTTGTGGAAAGGTTTGTATTTGGGGGTGAAACTATTGATGCATCACATTTTTCAAACCATATGGCCAAGGGTTACAACTATTGCTAATATGAAACATTCTCAACTCTTGTTGTATATTATGTTCCTTAAAGTTTAGTGGGCATTGTTCATAACTATTTTTTGAAACTCTTAATAAATATTTTTTAATTGATTTTTAATCATTGTTTGTCATTATTTATCTTTGTAATTATTTGTCCTTCATGCATCACCATCTTTTCCCTTCATGCTTATGAAATCATGTATTGTGTTTACTATATGTTTTATTTCTAGCATTACAAAGCAAACTTGGCTTTTGTTTTAGTTAGTGATGAACAATTTCTATATAACTTGAAGGAGTGTGAAGAAATACATCCCTCACTCCTATGTCAAACTATGATAATGGGTTTTTCATATTTAAGTGGAAGTAATACTTGATTTACTTTTCCATATCTTTTCTTAAGTTTCTAGTTTTGTGATTGTTGAATAGTTATTCCACTTTCATTGTGATGGAAATCAAGAAAAATGTTTGTCAAATGATTGGGGGTGGGTTGTGCTTGCTCTTTACTGAGAAATCAAAAACATGTTTATTTGAAAATTTTACAAACCTAAGATGCACAAGTCCATTCCTTATCACAAAGTAAATACTATTTTTTGTTTGGTAGCTTACATGCGACAATATCTTTACCCCAAATAAATCTTGTTTTTTTGTCCAATGTTTTGTGGGGTATTATTTGTTGAAGATGGGTGCACCTCAAAATGATAATTACTGACAAAGATCAATATCTTTGATTTATGTCTTGTAGTCACATTGATTATTAGGTCTTGGATTTTTATTATTATTGTGGTGTCTTCTTGCTTTTGGGTGAAAGCACACCATAATGACCTCCTTTGGGGCACTTTTCCACCTACTACTAAAGGTATTTTTTAATGAATTCTAAAAAATATAGTTCATTTAATTTTGAGTTTAAATTTTGATGTTTTGGTTTTAAAATTTTGATTTTCATAAAACTAATGTTATCTAATATTACTTGAAAAAAAATAAAAAATCTAATAACGTATTTAGAGAAAGGAACCATGAGCATATTTCTATGTACATAATATAACAAAATTCGTTTTGTCATTTCAAATTTCCCTAGTATTTAATTATATAATTATATATATATATATAGGCCCACTTCAAAACATTTTTCTCATTCCATTTGCAAGTGATTGTTTGTGAAAATTTTAATTTACCACATACTTATGACCATGATTGTAAGAAAATCCATTTATGATATGAAAATTATCAAAAAAATTTAATGGTTCAAAAATTTTGTTTGAATTATGTGAAATGAAATGTGAAATAACTATTATAAGTTTCATGAAATTTAAAAATCATTTCAATCTTTTTGGAGTATATTTTCATTTTTGAATACGCCATGACATGTATTTTTTATATGCAAATACACTCCAAGTGAAATAGTACAAAGTGAAAATTATTATTATTTTAATTTTGGGTTATGTTTTACCATAATATGCAAAACATTGTGAAAATCTTTTGTAATTTTGACATGGTTTAAGTTTTAAAATGACCACCCAATAAAGCAGTGTAATGTGACTACACAAAGGGGGTCACTATAATATGCTTTCACCTTTCTTAAGGATCTAGATATCACAAACTTGGGCTTTGGGCTGCTATGCACTACATGTGATGATAAATTGATTCTTTGATGAAGAAACGATTTAGTGAAAATTAATTTACATTTGAATGAAAATGTTGAATAACATTGCATTCACCTTGCATTGAATTGAATTCCAATTGAATTAAAATCAATTTCAATTCAACAATTGAATTAAAATTCAATTAAATTAAGAATCAAATGAATTTGAATTCAAACTCAATTGAAGAGAAATGAGATGCAAATTGATAGAAATGGTATGGAAAAAATCTACTTATAAATATGGTGTTGGAAATTTTTTTCTTTAAAGACACAAATTTGAAAAGACACAAATTTGAAAAGACACCTTTCTATGTTTTTTTACTTGAAAGTTGTTTGAAATTGTCAAGTGATGACTACAATTTATGGAATCTAAAGTTGTGTCATTTAAACAAGCTTCAATGAATCATAAGCATTGGAATTTTTTAATTTGTTGGGCTTAGAGCAATTTTTGTTGGTAGTAATATAATTTATTGTGCACAATACTGTGGATCAAGTATAACTTTTATTTTTTGTGAAACTTTGGATGAATATAGTTTTCAAATAATATCAAATTGAGTTTGGACTTATAAATATTCATATGGTCGATGATTTCCAAAAGGATTGGGAAAAGAAAAATTGATTCCTTTTGATTGGTCGACCATAATGATTGGCCCATCTAGTGGCATTTAAATAGTCCCTCACTTTATACTCTTCAAATTTTCATGCTTACAGGCATGAATGAAGAATGTTGGATTTGATAAACATTGGTAGAAAGATAAATATGGGGTGTGGGTGGACTTACTATCTTGCCACCTCTATAGGTCATAAAGTAATACCTTTTCAATTCCAACATTTAAGTGTTGAAGAATTATTTTGACAATAAATAAAGACAACTTAATCTTTGGTGTATATATTTTAAACCTCTAACATAATGAGACTTTTTACAACATTTTTTGTTGTTTCTTTTTGTAAAAATGAAGGGAGATAATTTCCACCAAATTATAGGATAGAAAAATGTTGTTAATTATTGGAAACTTGCTATGCAATGTTGGATTGGCTTAAAGCAATAACCTCATGGGTTTTCACAAAATTTTGTGTTTTTCTCTCCCTTGTAATTTCCTTAAATTTTGAACAAATAATTTTCAAAAAAATTGACATTTCCAAAAAAATATAATTACCATAGAACTTGAAAAGGTACTATGATAATTTACAAATGAATGAAAGTTGATTGTACCTTGTTGGTTTAAGAAATCAACAATGTGTCCATTCTTGTTTTTTAGTTTCCATTGAAGAACCAATTTGGCTAAAACTTCAAGTTTTGATCCCAAGACAAATATCATAACAATGACATCAACTTGATCTTATAAGAACTTTCCAAATATCGATCACTTTTTTTAGGATTTTCAAAAAAAAATTTAAATTTTAGATCAACAATCAACCCATGTCCAAAGTACAACCCAAGTAATAAGTAGTTGGCTAACATTGAAGGAATAAATAAAGCTTGCCCTTGAACAATTTTCTTTATCTATTTTGTGTATTTATGCATGTGTGATGTTGTTTTGACAAGATTGTACAAAATTTATTAAAACTCATTGAGACATGAGTGTGTTTCAAAGTTCAAAAAATGAATGTAAATAACTAGTTAGTCAATAGTTGGTGATTGAAATATGACACATGTTGAAACAAAAGACCTTTGCAAACTAGAATATGGAAAACTTTAGAAAAGGATGAGAGTTTTCTAATAATTGGTGATCAATCAAGCTTGGTGGAACTTAATCTCACTCAAGGCAAGGGATGTGGGAGATGAGTTAGTTTTTACCTTTTTGCCACATTAATTACTACACAAATTTGTGATGTCAATCCCTTCAAGAAAATAAATTTCTTCATGCCTTCTATTAGCCTTGAACACATTATTAAAGTGTTGTAAAAGCACATATACATGGAAGGGGTAAATTTGGGATGTGAGTCTATTTAGGAAAATAAATTTTTTATCGCCAATAAATTTCTTGTCCTTTGATTGAATAAAATTCAAGTTTTGAGTTGGCTCGAGACCATTGTAATTCCAAAATCGCAATTCCTTTTATATAATATTATGGTTCCAAACTTCATGATGTTGTTCACATAAATTCAAAATCCATTTTTAATCAAGATTTGTAAGTTACCATTATCAAGTGTAAAATAAGAATCCTTGCCCTAGATGATGATCTTTCCATGCTAAGAACTTGGTGATTCAAATTTTTACCACATCAAAAGCATAATACTTGGTCATTTCAAAGTCATTTTTTTGCATCATTGAAACTATTCACAATCCAAATGTGCAAATGTGATTGTGAATAATCTACCAAAGGTTATTTACCCTTAGCTTTCCTTGCAAGAACATGTGGTATAGATAGTAGGTTAGTGAGTTTGAAGGGATTTGGGCTTAAGTTTTTTGAGATCATAGTCACCTTTTTGAAAATAGGGTTTTCCAAGACTTTGACAACAACCTTTAATTGGGTGTGGTAGGTTGTTGGGATTGTAGGGCTACTTGTCATTTATATGTAATAACAAAGTAAAGGTGAAGGGTAGCACTCATCTCCACCTAGGGCAATCCCATTTTAAATTGTTAGTGCAATGTTTTATAGTGTAGTCACAATGAAAACTTCCTTTGCAACATCTATGTTTTCTTTTTTTCATTAATGAATCGAAAAATTAGAGTTTTTCATGGTTTTATTTATCATATACATTTCATTTGAACCTATTATTTCAATTATGGCAATAAAGTTCAAAGGTGAGGTTCATGTAACCTTAAACTTCAATTTAGTATTGTGTTTGATTAAAGATTTTTCTAGTGATTTCTTTACCCACCCCATTCATGTGAACTTGTTTGGCTAACACAATTGTTTCTTGCCATGGTTGAATGTTTAGCCCTTCTAAATGTTGCTTTGAATGGCTTGTAATAGGGCACATCCAAGGGCTAGAGGTTGTGTGAGATGTGCAAAATAGTGTCACCATATCTAAACCAAATTTAGTTGTTAATTGTTCCATTGTTTCAATTATGACATATGAGCCATGACTGTCTGTGATCAAAATATATTAATTACTTTAAAGTATACCAAACTAGGATGAATTTCTTAAAAAAAGAAAACTATTTCGTGAAATGGAATAAAGTCATCCAAGTTTTATTTTGAACAAGCATGCATGATTTTGGTGTACAATTATTGACGTAATCATCTTGCATTTGTTTAACTTGAAATATGTAAAAAGTAGGTAGGGTTGTCCCAATTGCATTGACAATAGAATTCATGGTCACTTGTTCCTAAAACTTAGGTATGGTGGTGTAAACATCATGAGAACTTGTGTTGGTCAAAACTTAGACATTAGATTGCTTCTTGGTTTGAATGTATGTTTCATCAAAATTTTGTACACCATTTGTAAGGTAGTTGTGATGATTGTTAATTTTTGTAAGCTTTGGTAGAAAGTATAACAAGCTTGGTTGGTTAATCCTTATGTTCTTGAAATCTTTAGTAGTTTCACAAGAAATATGTTTAATTCCAAATGTCTTTTCTTAAACTAATATCATCAAGTGTTTCCCAAAACTCCATCTTGAAATGTGGTAAGTTTTGTTTGAATCACTTTTGTTACTTTCAATTTGAGTTCACTATGAGAAAATTGTGTCCGTTGCAATTTGTCCAATGCAATTAAAAAGTGTTCGATGAACTAGATTACAACTAAAAAATGTTCAGTAGAAGTAGATTACAACTAGATAGACAAGTTGCAACATACATGATTTTCTCATAGTGGTTGTTATGGGATGTAAAACCTTTTTTGATATTTATAATCCATGTGACAATTGCTTCATTTTCATGATTTGTCAACACATTCAATTGTGGGCCTTTTTTTCATGCCCTAGTCTTGCCATTCAAGTAGCTTGAAAATGAAGTTAATGGTATGTTTTAATGCTTGCTAACCTTCCTCAAATTGGTTTGCCCTTTTTTCACATCATTAATAACATTTTTTAGTTGTTCATTAGTCCATTTACCATGAGCTAGGGGACCTAATATCCTATTAGCTCTTGTTTTAATATGTGTGGTTGGTGGTATCATGTGTGTGATTGGTGTGGCAAGTGGGGGTTACAAGCTTTCTTGGTCATTTTGATTAAAGACTTGTACCCCACTTCACCACTTCCTTAGAACATTGAACCTTAAGCCCTTGGAAGTAGTCTAAGAATGCCTTTATATAGCCATCTTCGTACCTTCTGTTGCACTTCCCCTTACATTGTTAGAATTTTCAATGTTTGATTCCTCTTGACCCTAGCCTTTAAGTTACAAGTATATGCAATAGTCCCATTATAAGTATGCCCCTCTTTTTTTAATAACAAAATTAGGATTGCAAAAAATAAGTGAAGTGTAAGTAAATTTTTATAACATAGATTTCTAGTTCTTTGCATGTATTAATAGGATGGTAGAAATTAACAAGATCTTTTCAAATTAAGTCCTAGTTTGTTGTTGATATGCACAATGTGTGAATGAATATGCATGTGCAGTGTGATAAAACACATGGAACTTTTCATGGTCTTGTTCTTCTTGACCTTGATGTCACTAATAGGACTTTAGCCTTGTATTCTTGGTTCACTTTTGCTTTTATTGTTAGATGAAACTTTTGTTTCATTAGTTCATCTATTTCAAACTTTCTTGTTGTAAGCCTCAAAACAATTGCACTAGGGATTAATATTAGTTCAACTTTTACATTAGGTGGTAAGGAGGACATGCATGAAGAATAAATTGTTGAAAAAGGTTATGTTATTACACAAGTGAATGCAATGTCCATGCACAATTTGTTCTTGCCTTTGAATTATTAATTTCTTGTGCATATTTTGGAAGGAAACTGTGTTGGGATTGGGGCATGGTTAACAATGTCCTACATTCTTCAATAGTGTGTAGATTAGATTCAACATGGAAAAATGTTTTAGAATTTAAATGATTCCCATAAGCACACCTTTGTTTACATTTTTAGTTTACATTTATAATATTTTAGTGAACTCTTTTGTAATGACCATTCATTCACTAGGTATATGGTGAATCAAGATCCCCAACACCAAACACTTGTTTTGTTAATTATGTGAAGGCCTTTTCCAATGACCAACCAATCATTTCCCTTCTGGTGAACCAAGGTCTTGAATACCAATATCTTGGTTTTTCTTTTATATGAACATTTTTTCTAATTTCAATTTTTAAATTTTTACATGGTGTACCCACTTCTAATCACCAATCAATTTTTTTTCGGTTAGTTTAAGCGACCATATGACATTATTGCCAATTAGTTGTTTGCTACTTGAGTTGACTACCGTAGCCTAGGGTCAGTTTCCACATTGACAAAATGAATAACTATTTTTTTCCAAAAAAAAAAGTTTTTAAAATTTGAAATTATTCAATTTTTCATGATCTATTATGATATTGTCACAATGAGCAGTAAAATTATTCAAAGTGTGACCTATGATAATTATGATGATTTTCAATATCTCAACTTCACATTTTCACAAAAATTCATTTCACTATATATTTTGAGGACTATTTAATGACAATACTAACCTTAGGGTAAGGTAAATATCCCCATTATCAAACACAATTCTATGAACATTGAACAAATATTTCACGATAATTTTTTTTGACTTACCCATTTCCAAACAACATTCTACCTATGATGGGTCAAGTCTTTCAAATCTCCCAACACAATAGTGAACTACCAGATGTTGGGTAATAAGCAAATTGATGCACGAATTATCGGAAGTGAAGAAATCCATCATTAGTCGCCTGGCTTGTACTAGAAGGTAGTTTGATTACCAACCTTTGTTGGCCTTGCCTACCAAGGCCCTTAAGGATATTGTGTTTAGATTCATTATAGAGATTATAATAGCTTAAGGGATTTTGGCCCCTAGGTAATAAGGTTTATTTTGATATGAGGATTTTTGAAAGATGGTATTTTGGATTGTGTTGAAACTTGAAATTAGTTATAGAGTTCTAATATCTTGAAGCATTTTGGTTTCTTTTAGAGGATTTTTTAGAAGATTATATTTTTGCATTGATGAAATATTTGAGTTTCCAAAGGTAGAGTAGGCATTTTATGACCACAATTTCTCTCCAAACAATAGCAAAGTGTTGGAGGCATTTGAAGAGTGACATTGTTTCTTCCAAAACCAAAATTTCCTTTGGTTTTTTGACAAATTTTTTGGGTACAAACATCAGGCATCTATGACAAAAGATTTCTTTGTTTCTTTTGGTTGTAGTGGTCAAGATTTTTTGGGTGGTGGAATTTTGCCACTTGTCACCCAAAGCAAAAAGAGGGGGGGGGGGGGGGGGGGGGCTGGACGGGATAGAAAAGAAGGGTGGGGAGGAAGAAA
>Ga0116227_10006265_pt1 | contig 24269 bp, 25 predicted proteins | sample S1TSphgellanicum_FD_89693 | JGI IMG/M metagenome (GOLD analysis project Ga0116227, IMG submission 89693) | Host-associated microbial communities from peat moss isolated from Minnesota, USA - S1T2_Fb - Sphagnum magellanicum MG | ecosystem: Host-associated > Plants > Peat moss > Unclassified... | reverse complement strand
TTATTTTTATTTTTTTTTTCTCTTGAAAAAAAAAAATACAATTTTTTGGGGAGAAATTTTGGTGTTTATATTGTGTGTTTTTTCACCCCCCCCCCCCCCCCCGGTACCCACAACCAGCATGTTTTTTTGGTTTTAAATTTTCCTAACTTGGCAATTCTTGTTGGGAAAATAATAAGAAAATAGTGTGAATTCAAAGAAAAATGTAAATTACAAAAAAAATGCCAAAAATTTGAGGTCACAAATTTGAAAGAAAAAAATGTTATTTTTAATGAGTAATTTTTACAAATAATTTTAATAATTCCAACATTAAACACATTTAAAAAATAATTAAAATTTTAATTTATTTGAAAAAATTTAAGTTCAATATTTGATAACACCATAAACCTTATCCAAATTTTTTGAAATTTTTATTATTAATGATGTAATTCAATGTTTGTTTCATGGTGAATGTCCACCATTTTGCAAACATAAAAAGGGCCATCAAAATCAAAAAAATATTTTTAGTTATTTTTTTAAATGATATAATTCTATAATAGGTTTTAAAACTTGCAGCCAAAATATATAAATATTTTCTTAAATATTTACCTCCATATATGGCTTATAGCCAAAACATGGTTAAATTTTCTTGTGGATGATGTTGAAAAAGATTACAAATTTGAAAAAAAATATTAAAAAAATCATTGATGTCATTATTATTATCACCGTTTATAATGCATTCATTTATTGATTTTTAAAAATGAAACTTTAAAATTAATCTCTAAATACTTAAGCATAAACATGTAATTAATCAACTTTAAAGAAATTGATAAATCATGTTTAAAATAAATAATAATAAATTTGAAATATTGATATTTTCATAATAATAATAATAATAATAATCTTATATATAAATTCACTTAGTCCGTCCGTCCATATATGACGTGACATTCTGGTGCAAAACGCTACCCCATTCCAAGTTCCAAGTTCCAACCTTCGCCTGAATCGTCATCCATCCAGCCGGACGGACAATTCCTAAATAACTTTCCGTCCGTCTGTGAAAGAAAGCGAGCGTTTTGCTAGCGATGGCGTGGGATCAGAGAAGGAACGAGAGAGCAAGAAGTTTCTGAGATTTCTTTTCAGCAACAAAAGAACACTTTTCAGTAGCAAGAAATTTTCTGAGATTTTTGGGGATTTTTATTTTTATTTTGGCAGTGGTAAGAGGATGATTTTTTCCTTCCTTATGGTTTTCTTTTTATGATTTCTGTGTGTCTGTGTGTCTTCTTCTTTTGGTTGCAGCATTTTGCAGCTTCAGGCTTCTTGTGTCCAAAGCTCAGGAATCATGCAAACCATTTTCTTCGAGCAGTGAACTCAAACTTCGATCGAGTCAAGATGGGTGTACAAGGGTCCTTCAAAATCAGAGTAAGAAGAAATGATTTTAAATTTCACACCTGCATGATTTAAGCAGAGTGTTTTGCAGCGTTTTGCTGGCGATGGCGGGGGATCAGAGAAGGAGTGAGAGAGCAAGAAGTTTCTAAGATTTCTTTTAAGCAACAAGAGAATTCTTTGCAGCACCCAAACAATTCTTTGCAGCAAGAAGAGGCTTTGTTTGCAGCTACAAAAGAATTTGTTTGCAGCAGCAAGAAATTTTGTTTACAACAACAAGAGACTTTCTTTGCAATAGCAAAAGATTGGAATTTCAAAGAAAGAATTTAGAGAGCATGAAGTGTTTCATCCTCCACAACCAAAGGGAAGGGGAAGGACACAAATGAGAACAAGACGAATTGAATTTCTTGAAACTAAAGCCATCCAAGGTGCGTACTAGATCGAAGAAAAGACACGCACATTTCCAAACCCCGAGTGATTTCCGAGGTGTGCTCAACCAAATTTTTGCAACAACTAAAACATACTCCACGCGCGGCTTCACTCATCGAAATCATAGCTGCAAAAACAACAACCAAAAAAAGACAAATCATTTGCTTCGATAGCCAAGTGCAGGCCTGATTTTGGTAATGCCCTCCCACCAAGATTGTAACATAGATCTGTTTTCAAATCAGATTTTCAAATCTCTGAGTTGAATAGCAATTACAACACCTGAGTTTGAAAACCCTGAATAGAAATATGAGTCGAACAAGAACTACAGCTATTTGTGCTTAGGAAATTCGACATTGAAACATTTCATTCCAACGGCACTGGCCAAGATCAGCAACAACACTAATGATGGTCTCAAAGTTGAGACCATGAACACACCCATCTTTCCTCCCACTTCTACAGCAACTTGGAGTGACATGATTACAGTGGTGGGTACAACAAATCAAGCTTCCTCCTTGACAGCAGGAACAAGAAGAAAATATCTTATACCTCCACTCAGCATGTTTTCTTGGTGCGGAAACCTTCTCAAGAAGCTTCCTTCAGGAAGATTTGAAATTCAGAAATCTATAGCGAAATTGGAAACACAAACAGAAACAACGGAGGATTGAAGCAAAGTTTTCTGACAATCCAGTGTTTTTCAGCCACGATTCTGTTTCGGAAATCGATTTCCTTTGCAGTCATACACAGAACAGGTTGCAATTCTTGGTCTTGCACATGCAAATCTGAAGGAAGGAAAGACTTCATTCCCATTCACTTTTGGGCGACTTCACAGTGTCCGAAGGACATGGGTACCACTAGTAATAATAATAGAAATTAAAAAATTTAATCATTGTTTTTAACATGGATTTTTTCATACACCAAGAAAGAAAAATGAGGACAAAATTAAAGATTATTTTGGGGGGTTTGTGGTGTGGCATCATGAACATTTGTAATAATAAACTTGTTCATGATGTCTAAAAGAAACTAGGGGAAAAACATACATTTAATTTACATAAATTTACAAAAATTTAATATATAAAAAATTAATTTAGAGGTCTACAAGCATCTTAGATTTTGCATGTGTGAACATTTTGACCTAATCACTAACCCATTTACATATAATTACAAAATATCGAGTTGCATGTGTTGTATTATATTATAATAAATGCAAGATGCAATTTGTGAGTAATCATTTTAACATATTAAAAGTGAATGATTCAATTCATGTACACATGTTGATAATTGAATATATGCAAAAAAATCACTAATTCATTCTAATATAAATGTGGGGTTTGAAATTGTGACATGTGGTTTAATAAATTATGGTAAGTGTAAAATGCAGCTCCTAAGTAATGATTTCAACATGTTAAAAGTTGATGGTTCAACTCATTTACCATGTTCATAGTTGAAGAAATGTCAAAAAAATCACTAACCCATTATAATGCATTATGTAAATATAGTTAAAAGCTATTTCTATTTCTATTTCTATTTCAATAATTTAAAATTATTAAAAAATTTAATAGGGTCCAAATTATACTCATAAGTGAATAACATAGTGAACATAACAACAATGAACAATATTGACCACTATTAATAACTATGAACAATATTGAACAAGCCACTTGTAAATTTAAGGTGGCCAAATATGATTGAAATGTGGCCAAATTGGATAATAGTCAGAATGTGTGGGGTTGGAAAATGACAAGATTTGTTTTTGTGTTGACCACATTAGACTTAAACACGAAAAGCTCCAAACGTAGATTTAAAAAATAATGAAATTTTTCCAAAAAAATATTCACGATTTTTTCATTACATTTACATCATTTGAGATCATTAACATGAGTAGCACATGCAAAGAATTGATGAGGCAAATTTTTAAACCCTTTCATCTCCTGAGTTCAAATAGCCTATGCATTTACACTCATCATCTTTCATCTTTCCTTTTCCTTGGAACCAACTAGGGGGGAATTTGAAATAACGGTTTGTCAAAAAAAATTGATTCAATTTTTGGATTACATTTGGAATTGTCTTCAAAATCATCTTTAAAATTGTCTTGGAATGACCATATGATAAATTTTCAAAAATTTCCCATACAATAGTTTTTAAAAAAAATTCCTTGTTATAAATAAACAAAATTTCAAATGGACATCATAGTTTAACTCATTGTTCATGGATGATTTTTTTTCATGAACATATTTTTCCATCCATATTGGGTGAAATTAGTGGGCATAATTCATCCATCATTATTTATCTTTCATCCTTAGATGGATGATGGGTCTTTGGACGTTTCTTTGAACTAATTTTTAAAATATAAATAAATAAAAATAATATCCCACGTTACCTTTAGTGTGTTGAAGAATCCTTTCAAAATAGTCTAAAATGTAACTTCAGTATGACCTTGCACATAACCCATTTTTTTCATGTTTGTGTCATTTCATATGTTAAAAGACAATTTTTTTTGCATATTTTATTTATTTATCTGAGATCACTTTTGTGAAAGGTTGGATTTAGGTTTAATCTTATTTTCTCATATAGTTTATATATGAACCTTGTGTGCATTACAATTTTTTGGTCATCTTTTATTTTACTATGACAACAAATGAAATTACTTAAGTGTAATTTAATCTCTTATGCAAAAGTGCACAAGTTTGGGCATCCTACTTAGTCGTGTTCAATAATAAAGTCCATAAAATATTTTTAATGTACTCAATTTCTGATCATACTATAACTATGTGTAAAATCAAAACTTTTCAATGAAGGAATGTGATCCCTTGGTATAAAATAGATTCTCTTAGTTGAAGAATGGATGTTAATCTCTAATGGAAATCACTTTAAATGTCACACAATGGAATGAACCCAAGGAAATTGGCATCATTTTTATGTGGCATATGTTTGAGGAAATTAAAAAATGGATGAAAAGCTTGAGAAGTTGACCCCACTTCTTCAAATGCCCATCTAAAAAAAATCTCACATTTTGCAAGAAGTGGGACAATGGATGAACTAGAGGAAGTTGTTCCAACTTCCATGAGGATATGGATATAAAACCATTTGTAATAATTAGAAATTGGCACTACACCAAAACCTTTGATATGTGACACACATGATTACACGATTATGTAGTTAAATAGGACTCCTTTCATTGAACATGGTATTTACAACTATAAATATGACATTCACAATTACATCCAATTGGATGGCAACAATAATTTTGAATTTTAAAAAATCATATATTTATTTATTTTATATAATAATGGCTACATTTTTTTAATGTGAAATTTTATGTTTTTCAAAATCATGGTCATAGCTTGAAGTTATGAAGTGTACACAATCATTTAGGTCACAAATATGGATTGTCACAAGAGATAATATTTGAAGTTCTAATGTTCTAACCTCCACAAAACTAGATCAAATCTTTAACCAACCAATTATATTTGTAATAAATAAAGTCAATGCATAATGATAAACATGTCCATTTAAAATATTTTGCAAAATAATTGTTTTCATGTCCATAGTTTATTCAAATAAAGTAAAAAAATATTTTAAAAATATTTTTCAATGATTTATCTATTAAACAAGACACAATTTTTTTTACTTGCTCCACAAACTCAAATGCATAATTTAATCCACATATAATCCGATTATATATTTTAAAATTCATAATGAATTAGTGCTTTGCTTTGTGGCACACTACTGATGATGATTTTGTTTATTGTTTACAAGGGTTTTAAAATGTTGTAGTGTTAAGGAATTTGTGCAGAGGGCATTTATAACATTAAAAATTTAAGATTATTGATGCACATCATATATAATTATTTTCCTTCACTAGACTTAGTTTACTTAAGGATACATTAGTTTATTTATTTTTATTATAATGTTTTCTTTTACATGAATATTAACAACTATATTCTAATGGGGGATCATTTAAATGCATTTTATGTATTGGTCTAAATTATTTTATCCACATGGATTTTTTAATAAAAATTCAACAATATTAGTTGATTGTTTTGGATGATGTTCAAGAAGATGATCTAGTAAACAATTTTAATGTTGGTTCTCATTTGTGTGGTAATATATTTCACGAATTATAGTTATATTTTAAATGTTATGTGAAATACATAAGTAATGACATAACATAAGTCTTGAATCTTAAAAATTACACCAAAGTGTTAAAAGCAACCACAATTAGGTTATTCAACAAATATAAATTAAAATTTAATTTAACTTGCATTTGAAAGGACTAATACCAAAAAAATTCAACTAGCCACTTCCTATTTTATATTATCCTACATAAATTAGTGCATTGGACATATGAATAATGTAATAATTTTGTCAAGATACTATTATGAACACATTTATTTCACGTGTTCTTACACTACTTATGTAAATAATTAAAATAAGTAATAGATAGGTAGATGGTTAATATTTTGATACATTTACCTAGTAATAACAACTTGCCCACCTATTACTTGGTACCTACATATTACCTTCCTAATTGCATATTTATCACCAACCCCAAAGCTATTATAATTACAAACCAACCAACCTACCTACCTACCTATAAAATGATTAGCTACAAGCCCTAAATCTACACATCACCAACCTACCTACCTACTTACATGCCACCTACCTATAATTTTTTTTTTCATTTAACCTATTTATGTACCTACTACCTATTTATCTAATACCAACATACTTAGACTTATTATTAAATTATTTATTTACCTATGTACCTATTGTATTGGCCTATTTAACCTAGCATACATAGTTTAACCTACCTAACTTAACCTACCCAACTTACCTAGCCTTAGTTTATACACATTATTGGTTGGATTTTGATATAGTAATAAAATTAAGGTCAAGATTAGTATTACATATGTAGTTCGAATTATGAGTATAGTAATCGATTCACTAATAAAAAACTCCCCTTTTTTAACCAAAAAATTTCAACTACATGACATTTGCAATTATGTTTTAATTGGATTTTTAAATTTTTAAAATAAAGTTATGGCAATTACCATTAAATTGATTCATTTACTATATTGGTATATAGTTGAAAGCATTTTTCAATTGTGTGGTCATTTGCTAAATATTCTCGAAATCAACAATGTCTCCAAGTTGAACTTCCAACTATGTTGGTAAACAATGTGAAGCATGTTTTAACTAAGGGGTCATTTTTGAATATTCTTGACATCTAAGGTTTGTTAATTGACACACACTCAAGACATTGACTAGTGTTCAACTATTTTGGATGATAAAATGTACTAGAGGATGGATGAAATATAATTTTGTTTGCAACTAGTTATTTCAACTATGTTAAACAACTAATATGCAATTTTAATTTCATACACATAATATTGTAATATTTATTCAAAATATGATAACATTAAATTACATGTAAATTTAGTTTGTATAATGAATGGTTTTTTTTGTGCATATAAATATTAAACTTTAATTTCAAAAAATTCAAAATTAAAAATATGTTAGTACTAATGTTTATGTTCAATACACATGTAATTTAATATTTTTATGTAGATCATTACAACATATCAAGTAATGATACATAATTAATAATATTGTGCAACTATAATGTTTATTCATTTTTATACACATGACATGTTAATATTTGTTTAAAATTATGATAAAAACTCATTAAACACTAATGTACCCCATGTCATTGGCCCAAGTTTGAATGCATTTAATTGAATTTTCCTTCCAAACCCCCTTTTGCAATTTGTTTGAATTTTCAACAACAATATGTACCCACCAAAAATTCAATAATATTGTTCACATTTTAGGTCTCAAAATTACAAAATCAATTTTATTAAATAAAACTTGGTGAAGGCTTTCCAACAATACCAAAAACACCCCCAAATTCCAATGGAGTTTTCAATCTTGGTTTTTCAAAAAAAATCAATGAAAAAATGGTTCAATAATCAATAGATTCCACACTGTAACTCTAAACATTTAAAACCAAGTTGTTGCACCCCTATTCATTGAGATCTTTTTTATGATAAATTCCATAGCATAACTTAAGACACCATGGTTTGGGAGATATCATTATGACAAAACAAAACAAACTACCTTTCTTCATGGATATATAAGGTAACATGTGTTGTTGGCCCCAAGTGTGAACACATTCAACTCATTTTCCCTTCTAAACCCAATTTGTTGTAATTTGTTTAAATATTCAAGAAAAAAATTCATTCAAAATTCAATATCTTCCACACTTTAAATATGAAAATTATAAACTAAATTTTATTAAATTTAACTCAATGACTATTTTCCAACAACACCAAGTACACCTTTGGATTTGACTAATTTTTTAATTTATGAATTTATGAAATTTTTATTAAAAAATGGTTCAATAATCAATAACCTTTGCATTGTAGCTCCAAAAACTTTCAACCCAAGTCAGTGCACCCCTATTCATTGTTAGGTTTTCAAAGATATCGATAGCATTATATGAAGCAATTTGGTTTGGGAAATTTCAACATGACAGAATAAAACAAAACAAATTATCTACCTTCATTAATAGATTAAATTATGTGTAAATTTTCTTTGTATAAAATGAATGGTTATGTATGATGCAAATATTTTTTGTGCACACAAATAATAAAATTTTATTGAAGGAAATTCAAGGAAATTCTGAAATATAAATTTGTAATAACGTGCATGTTCAATACACCTAATTATTATTTATATGTAAATTGGAATTTAGTTTACAACATATCAAATAATGATACATAATTAATATTTTTGTGGAACTCTAATTTTTATTAATATTTATAGACATGATATTTCAATATTGCTTTAAATTGCGATAAAAATTGATTAAACATTAAACTACATGTAAATTATATTTGTGCAAATGAATGCTTATGTATGATGCAATTTTTTTTTGGGCATATAAATATTAAAATTTAAATTCAAAATAAAATTTAAGGAAATTTTGAAATACGAGTTTGTAATAATGTAAGTTTAATATGTGTAATTTATTATTTTTTTGTAAATCAAATGTTAATTTGCAACAAATCAATTAATGATACATAATTCATAATTTTGTGGAACTTTAATCCTTATTCATTTTTATACGTATGATGTCTTAATATATATTTTAAATTACAATAAAGATTCAGTATTAAAGATTATTTATTTGTCCAATATTATTAAGGTACACGTAAATGTTTTTTGTATACATGAATGATAACATGTATGATGAATTTTTTTGTGCATATAAATATTACACTTTAATTTGAAAATAAAATTTAAAGAAATTATGAAATATGAATCAACTTAATAATGTGTATGTTCAATACATGCATAATTTATTATTTCTATGTAAATTCAATTTTAGTTTACAACATATCAAGTAATGATACTCAATTACTATTTTTTTGGAATATGTTCAATACATGTGTAATTTATTATTTCCATGTAGATTCAATTTAAGTTTATAATATATCATGTAGTGATACTTAACTAATATTTTTTAGACTTTTAAATTTTATTCTGATTTTTTCTATTAGTTCCAATAATTTTTACATTTATTAAAATTCCTTATTTATTTATTTATGATTAAATTATAATAATTTTTAGAATAATTACGAAAAATACTTAATAAATTATCATATAACTTCTGAAATTATTGTTATTTAACACTACTATACTACAAAATATTTTTTGTTTAATATTTATTACTATACCAACAAGCTAGATAAAAATATGAATAAAAATAGTTAAATAACTAGTCTAACCTAACCACTGACTACAATATTATTATTAATGTTGTTGTTGTAATTGTAGTGAATTATTAATTATCACAAAATTATTATTATTATTATAATTAAAAATATCATCTAGAATTTATTATTGAATATTTATATTTGAGTTAATTCTTTGTTTTATGAAATGTTAATAAAAATTTATAATGAATTTGGAATTAAAAAAAATAGTGATAATTAACTATTTAATAGATAAATACATTTAATTGCTGATTTTTTAGAAAGTTAACGAATCACCATATTACTTAATAAATGATGATAATATGCTTAATTGTTTAATTATATAATTATGTAGTTTAAAATAATTGATGAATAATTACTATAAGTAATTAAGGTAAGTAGTTAGACCTAGGCTAGGTAGATTATTAGTTTAGGTATAGGCCTAATTAAGTTTAAACTAGCTTGTACTACTAGATTACAACTATTTGAGTTGCAATTAGGTTGCAACTAGGTTACAACTATAATAAACACCCAATGGTATTCTATCACTGAACATTTTCAAGTTTTCCTTCATTTCAAAACCCAATTGAATGTTTTTATGTCATTGGAAATGCAAAACAAAGAGCTACAAATTTTCTTTGAAAAAAAGGGAACCAAAAAAAAAACAAGAAAAATAATGATATTTTGTTTCTAGACCCCCTTTACTTCTAGCAACTATATCTTGTTCATTTTTCATTCATTTTGAACAATTTCAAAAGCAAGAAATGCACTATTTCAAAAATCTACAAAACTTGTTTAAAGTGAAAAGTAAAAAGAACAATAGTGAAAAGTTTAAATTTCAAAATCATACTAAACACTTATGAAAAAATTCAAAGCACAACCCCTTTTACTTTGAAAGGGCATATCTTGTTCATTTTCCATTAGATTGTAATGTTTTTTATAGATTTAGATACACCAAATGGAGGATTACAAAATTATTTTCAAAGTTTCAAAAGGAATAGACCATGGATAAGAGAGTTATAATGATCCAGCATCATTAAGTGTTTGGTGATAAGTGTGTCTACCTTAGGTTACAACTAAATTTTTTATCCCATATTGTTTAGTTTCCATTCCATGAATCCAAATTATATGAAGGAGTGCATTAGGATTGTTGGAAAATAAAATAAACATGAAAATGTAATAGCCATTTGGGATGAGCCAATCAAAAAGGCTCAACCCTAAAAGCAAAACCAAATGAAATAAGATTTCATTTATTAATTGCCATGTGGTTTAGGTCTAGGCTTTAACATAGGTGCCTAAATCTAGCCTTAATTTAACCCTAAATTAAATGACCTATGTTTATGTTTAACCTAGTTGCCTAGGTTTAGACCTAATTTATGCTTAAGCACCATGTGGCCTAACCTATTGATGTGGATGTGCCATGTATCATTTTAACTATTTGTTGACCCCACATTTTATAAATGTGCCACATGTCAACATTGTGAATGTGACATGTGTCACCAAACCATTGGCCAAATGTTCGATTTACATAGGTGCAACCTAGTTGAAATTGTAATTATTTTTTTGATTGATGTCATGCTTAGTCTACATATGAAGTTCATCCATTAGTTGAATGTAGTTGACAACATCCTTCGACTATATTGGTAAAACAATTTTCAACTAAATTGGTAAGTAGTGGCACACAGTGGTTATTGTTGTGGTGTTGACATGTGGCATACACTTTTGATTATAATTTCATTCTCGACTTGTACTTTTCAACATTATTGGTTAGCAGTTGCAAAAAAAATTTCCCAATTGCAAAAAGAAATTTACAACTATATGTGTAGTTTTTGACTTGGTTTGTCGTTGAACAATAATTGTGAAAACACAGATGCAAAAGGGGGGGTTTTCTACTAATGATTGTAAGTTATTATAATCATGTAATGTCACTACAATCATTGGTTGCAAGATATGATCATGTAATAAAATTGTAGTCATTGATTGTAATGTAATGTAGTTATGTAATAATAAGTATGACCAATTAGCCTAACCCACCAAAGGATATGTCTTTCATGATTGCATGATTAAAGATAGGAAATAGTTGTAAAATGTTGTAATCATGAATGTTGGGTTTTGGTGTAGTGAATATTGAACATTTTTGTCATTGAAATTTTCATAAAATCAAAATCAAAATATTTATTGTTGGAAAGCAAGGACATGTATTTGTATTGTTGGGAAACTTTCAATGAGTAAGATTTTCTAGAGGTAATTTTGTAACTTTTAGACATAAGTTGAGGGAGATTAAATTTTGAATGATTTTTTTTCATTAAAAATTCAATAAAATTAAATTGGATTTAAAAATTAGGTTAAAGAATGTGCACATTATCCCTTTCAACATTATTTTATTCATTAGAAAATCATTATGTGTTGTTAAAACAATTTACAATTTTGAGAGATATGGGGTTGGAACAAGAAAAGGCTCTACAACAATTTTTTCATTTTTTTTGAAGCAAACTATCATTCATCCTCTTCCTGTATGTCTATGATTCTCCTTTACTTATGATGTTGAAAGAACATTTGTGGTCCTCCTCTTTCATGCGCAATGACACAAAATTCAATCAATTTGGTTAACGAATAAGAAAAATATTGGAAAGTGTTTGATGATAGGCACATGTTTGATGATGGGCAGTTCTACCCTAGTCTCCATCAAACAATTGAATGCATGGTTAAAGGTTAGTGAATTTGTGATATTACTTTATGTATAAAGAGATTGACATAAAGTGGTGGGTTTGTTGGTTGGTACTTGTGTTGATATGCACATCACATGGATAGTTGTCTCCCACATGAGCCATGAAATGCATTATTTATTTTTTGTATGTTATCATTGAAATGAACTACTTTAGAAAGAGGTGTGGATAGACCCAAATTTGTAACACTTATAATGTTTGATCTTTATGAAGTTTTTTAATGAACTTATGTTTGTTGCCATCTTTGAAGGTGTATTGTATATGATTTGATTATTCATACTTAATGTATCTACTTGTCATTTGAAGTTGCTTTGTGGTAAAATGGTATTCAGTGTAAATATGCTTGATCTGGGAATGATAATTACCGATATTTCCCCAATGTGAAAAGCAATTCAAATCTGTTTGGTGGTGTTTTTTCACAAAATTGCTACCTCAAAAACTATAAAGATAATTTGTTACAAACTCCATGTTGTAAAAAAAATCGCCAAATTTTCAAGGAAAAGGTTTGTGGAGAACAAATTGCCCCATTTCAACACAATTTTTAGCTTTGGGGTAGTCTTTCACCATTTTTTGGGGTGGGGGTGGGCAAATTTACACATTTTTCAACTTGACAAATATGATTTTGATACAAAGGACTTTTGTGGAAAAAGATGGCCTTAATTTTTCAGATGGAAAAAAAAAAAAATCCAAATTTCTACAACAAGTTCTAGTAGGTAGCCAAAATATAAAAGGATTCTTAAATTATTTACTTCCATATCCAGTCTGTAGCCAAATTTGGCGAAAAGTTCTTGTGGATGATTACCAATTTTAGTTCTTTTTTTTCTTCCTTTTCTTTTCAGTTTTGTGATGTTGTCACATTGATAATCATTCACAAGGAGATTTAGCCTCATTTGGCTATACACCAGCTATGAAAGTAAGGTTTAAAAAAAAAAAAATCCTTTCATATCCTAACTACTTGCTTGAACAATGTGTAGAAACATGACAATTTTTGAGATATATATATATATATATATATATATGGAAATTTTGTTTGTGAAAAAGGGGAGTAATTGAAAGAAAGTTACATTTTTGAAAAAAATAAATTCACCATTGAAAATAAAACACCTGTTGAACCTTTTTGAAGACTTCATAAGTAGGCTAAACTTTAAAAGTAAGTGATTAATTTTAATTAGTTGTAAAAACTTGTATGTACAATATCCCCAATTTTTAGTTGGTTGTAAAACTCTCAACCTCTTGTGTTGATGGGTGTATATTGTAATACCATGATAGTTTTGACATTAAATTATATTATCATTAAAAATGTTGAATTTTTTCATCAAAGCAATTCAAAAAATCAAAATCAAAATCAAAATCAAAGAATGATTGAGAAAATTTTACTTTTGGATTAAAATTAATTAATTGTTCAATAAACATGTGTTAAAGCTTATGCCCTTGTAGTATGGTATGTGAAACCAGACTCAATTTTCAAACCAGGATTGAAGGATCATGAATTTGAAAGAAAAAAAAAAAGTGCGACCAAAGTGAACGAGCCCCCATGACTGCACCAGTTGATCCAAAATGGAACTGGTGGTCATTCATTCTGTCCATAATTCATCCAAAATGGAACTGATGACCATTCTGTCCATAGTTCATCCAAAAAGGAACTTATGGTCATGCTGTCCATAGTTCATCCAAAATGGAACTGGTGCAATCATGGAGGTTTGATCACCATTCTGTCTACAGTTCATCCAAAATGGAACTGATGGTTGTTCTGTCCATAATTAATCCAAAATGGAACTGATGGTTGTTCTGTCCATAATTAATCCAAAATGGAACTGATGGTTGTTCTGTCCACAATTCATCCTAAATGGATCTGGTGCAATCACAGAAGTTTGATGACTGTTCTGTCCATAGTTCATCCAAAATGGAACTGATGGCCACTCTGTTCATAGTTCATCCAAAATGGAACTGATGGCCACTCTGTTCATAGTTCATCCAAAATGGAACTGATGGCCACTCTGTTCATAATTCATCCAAAATGGAACTGATGGCCATTCTGTTCATAGTTCATCCAAAATGGAACTAATGGCCATTCTGTTCATAGTTCATCCAAAATGGAACTGGTGCAATCATGGAGGTTGGGTCACTCAAGCCAAGATCTCTCTGTCTGGCACCATCACCCACCAACCAGCCAGCCAACAACCTACCAACCCTGGTCTGATGGAGTAATCTTCACCGAAGAAAAAAACAACACCCTAGACTCTTTGTCTGACTACACTGCCCTTTTCTACTTACTCGCACTCTACCCCGTACCTACTACCTACCAACTCTTTCACAATTGACACCCCCTCCATCCTCCGGGTTCCAGAGTCACCCCACCCCCTAGACCCTCTTTTCGCGGGGCTGGTAGGTAACGGAGTGACCCGGGGGGGGGGGAGAGTCCGGTAGGCTGGTGGGACCGGCAGTTTGGGTCCAGCGGCCCGGCGCCGCTGCGTCGGAAACGGAAACGTGTGATCAAGTTTTTCGTCCCCTTTTTGCGGAGTTTCTGGCGAGAGTCCGTGTTCGCTAATCCAGAGACATCATGATGATGGATGATAAATGCTACATTTAAAGCTGCAACCAGGTGGATGATATTTTGATGAATAGAGAGAGAGCCAATAATATTTTGCAAACACCTTTTGCAAGCCTACATGCAATTAGTATGATTATTGAAGACCTGAAATTCACCCTTTTTTTTTTTCTTTTTTTTTTCTTTGGTCTTTTTTTGGTGAAATCTTGTGCACCATAGCCACACAAAAATAATAATCTAGTGCAACAGGTTACAAATGATTTTTGTGGAAAAAATTGTGCCAAAGTCACCAGATTTTTAGGATTTTTCATTTTTCATTTTTCATTTTTTCAAAATCAACATCTTTAGACAATGGGTTTCCTCAAACAGTTCAAATTTGGCTAATTCCTCATGGATGATTGCCAGTGTGGCTATGTCAGAAAAGTGGGGGAAAAAAAAACCCTAATAAAATTAATTTCATTATCAATATTTAATTTATTTAATCTAATGAAAGACATTGTATTTGAATTTATATGGTTTAAGTCATAATATTTAAAAATTAAGACAACAATAAGAAGGAGTTGAATCTGGAAATAGAGAATCTGCAAACACAAATTTCTCTGCCGCTGCTGTAACTAGGTGTGGGGTTTCTAATGGATTAGAGAATATCTGCAACAAAGTTTTGCAAGCTATGCATCATTGTACTAGCGCCTCTTTGCATTGACTGGTGCAACAGACAAATGGGTAGGTTCAAAAGAGATGATGACAACAATGACAACAACAAAAAATAAAAAATAAAAACAACAACAATTATGTACAAAAGAAAATTGAGCAGAAATTGTACCTTACTATTATGGAACCTTACAGATGATTGCTTGCTTCCGAGTGCTGGTGAATCTCTCGCAGTCAGTCATCAATAAGAAGCATTTTCCCGTCAGCTTCCACTCCCAATTCAACCAAACAACCTCCTGATGTACAATTATGGAAAACTCTGGAGTTCGGACAAAACCATGTCTTCAGCAGCTCCAAACTTTGGAAAGTATTGTACTTTTGACCTTTGCCCTATTTTTCAACAATTCTCAACCTTCCCAACATATCTACAACTACTTAAAACCCTGTTTTTTTTCTGTAGGTTTCAGGGACAATGTAACTACAATATAGCATCAGTCCCCAGCTTGATCCACAATTCCCTGGAGAAATCTACATCATGTATGATGTCTATAATGCTCCTGGCTAATCTGACTTTTGATTCTGCATGAAACAAAGAGGATGAATACAACTATTACTGCACAAACCTCCCAAAAGAATTTTCCACTAATGAGGACTTCATCTCAAATTTGGAGTGGAAACAGCCAGACTGTCTTGATTGTCATATCTATTTCACCCAGTAACCTCTGCCAGAAACCAAACATCACAAGTGGTCACAGCTCTTTGTCAGAGAACTGAGCTCACTCCTCTTTCAATAGCCTTCTGTAAAGCGTCTCTCTCTTGCTGCCAAATTTTCATCGCCATGACTACTTCTCTACTTGCAGGGGCCTTCACTTCCTCTTGCAAGCCCATTTCATTTCCCTTGGAAGCATACATGTCCACTAGCGCTTTCTTTCTCTCACCAAAATGGGCAACTCGAGCCCGACATATTTCTGCCAACAAGGTGGCCTCAGCAGGAATAAGACACTCTCCCAACAATGTCTCAGAATCACCCACTATAACTTCCTCAAGCTCACCAGTTTTCTGGACAGAAGAGATTGGTGTCCTGGTTTCTTCTGCCTTATCTTCTAATAATTCACTTGATGCCACATCTAATGCCATGACCTCTGTCACTTCTGCATTATTAAAGCTAACGTGATTCTCGCTTCTGGTTTGTGAATTATGATGGATGACTGCTATATGTCCACCCCTGCCTTCAGCTGTGTTGATGAGCCTTTTGTCTGAGCTGTCCTTCTTGTAGCTCTTACCAAAATCTACACGGACTCCATCCCCTGCTGAGAACATCAGCACACGATTTTTCCTTTCAGGGGCATGCAAGGAAGTATTCTTCTCCCAAGAGAGAACTGTGGAGATGCTCTTGATAAGGAATATTCACCGGCTTTTTCCAAAATATCTATTGCTGTCCTGATGATGCAAATGACTTACAATGCAACAACATTTATATTAGCAATTTGTCCAAATATTGAGTTTTACAAACCTGGAAATACTGCACTAGCAGGCCCCTTCAATCCCTGCACAAGAGTTGTTCTGTCTTGCAGGAGAGCTGCAGTCTGTTGGGTTTGCAATGCAATAGTGGCCCTCAAATTTTGGGTGACCACTGCAAGGTCATCCATGCTGGCCACTCTTATCCAGTTTGCCAGCTCTGGGGATGGTGTTCCATCATGATACAACTCCAGCCAACCTGCTGTTGGCAGTCCTAACCATTTAAGGAGTGCCACCTGCATCCATGGACTAATGTCATCAGGGAAGAGAAAACAGTCTTGCCTCATGTAAAGTAGGGGTTTTGACCATACATCATGTAAAATACTTGGAAGCAAAATGATCGCAATCAAAAGTCAAATTCAAGCCAAAACAGTTGCAAAAACCAGCAAAAAGTTCTGTCAACAAATATTGATACCTTCTTCTGGTGGAGAGGATCCAACTGTGAAAGTGCCACTGGGACCCTGCAAGATTCAGCCAGCCAGTTGCTACAGTAACTGAGGAATCTTGATTTATCAGTGCACAGAAACATAAAGACACCCAAGTAGAAAACAAGTGAAAGGGGGGGGGCATCATTACCAAGCAAAAATCCAGACTAATGACAGTGATGCTGGTGCACACACAAAAACAATATATGAATCTCAGTAGAGTAGACTGGCTCGCTGACATATCCCACTTACTTGATTCTATCCTTGGAATTATAGTCAGGAACAAAACCTGAGTATAAAAGTAGTTCGGAGTTTGAGCGGTTACCATAACATATGAAAACCTACAGTTTCACGAAACTTGCATCAGTATTGTCCAGAGAGATCTGCCAATGCACTCACAGGCTCATTAGGTCTAACTACAAACGCCAGCTGGGATGAATTAAAACTATGAAGGGGTTCAGGATGTAATTGCCTGCTCGCCTTGCTGAAATGGTCTCTTTGCAGTCAGCTCCATGTGTTGTTGTGATACATCAAAGTGGCATGTTATCTCCCCTTCCTACAGTACACAAACTTGTATTGGTAGATAAGTGTAAAATCAACATCAAAAAGTCTTCTAATTCAGGACTCACAAAATACCATGTTGCCCTGGTTAAAGCCATTAAAACATGTCCACCTCAAATAAGTACAGAGAATCCCTGTAAAATGATCGCCTTTATTTCTAAACACAGTCAAAAGTTTATGTTGTCCTTGGTTCTCTTCAGATTGGACGTGGTTTTTTCATCCAACAAGGTCAGGTGACCTGGGGACTTGGGTGGTGTTGTTTGTTCATGTTCATGGCATAATGCTTTTGTCTGTCAGCAAAGTGTGTTCTTCCAGAAAGAAGAGAAATGAAGCTGCACTTCTCCCATACCTTTGGCTTGGAGCCTTGAGTAATGAACTACAGGTGGTCTAGTGTAGATCTGTAACCATTCATAATGCATGCCTCAGACTGATGTAAGGTGTGCTCCTTCAACATGTTTACAGATACTCTTGAATGCAGTAAGATTAGCAAAAACTCTAAATTCCATGCTCAAATGTGTTGGGCTTGATGTTTACCTCATGGTTGAACATGTCCAACAGTGGAATGAGTGCCAGGTCTGGACTGGCTTGAATGTCTTGCCTTCCTGGGACAGGATTTTGCCGTGTCATGACAACCTGCAATCAAATGCGTGAGTCTCTTAGGAGCAAGGTCACTGATCCAAGACCATATAGAATACCCATGGTTTTGATCACAACCCTGCCATAAATATCAATGTACAACAAAGGAAGGATGTCCATGTAGCTTACAAAATACGGTTTGGTGAATATGACAAGTTGATTCATTACTGATCTCCCAAATGTAGACCTATGTACAGCACATGTGACCAATTAGAATATGAACAACAAAGATACTACATAGGATTCTAGTACTTACTGAAGCAGCCCAGCAAAACTCTGCCCATGTAAACCATGCAACAGCATCACTTATAGCAGTTGAGTGACTATGTAGTTGCCGTAGCAGTGAATGCACATGAGTGAATTGACGTGCATAATTCCTGAGTGCCTTGTGCATCTCAATCAGTGTCTGCATTCTCAACAATCACATTAACCACCACCCTCAGAACCTCTACGGCTTCTACTTACTACTTGGACAAGTTTACCTTATCTATGCTTTGGGGCAAGCTCTGTGAATTTACTCTTTTGGTTCTCTTTTGTGCAATTCACATGCCATTTCAATAATCCAAATTTCTAGAAAAGTCCAAGACTTTGCTGGGAGAAGTCATGTGTCTTAACATGACCAGCATATTTATGAATAGAATGGAGGTAACAATTGAGTCAGTACCAGCCAAAGAAAAATCAATATGACCAGAATGAGTGCAGTCATAACTCATGTCATTCACAAAGTCTCAGACCATCACCTCCATGGACTAGCTCCCATTACTCCCCAGTGACTTCATCAGCTTCCAACAGTGGGTGTAGATAAGTGTAAAGTAATATTCTCAAACTTGGGCAAGCAATTACATAAAATCTGTATCCTGAGTTTCTTTTGCATTTCCAAAAGAAATGGAAAGACTTGGGTGTGATAGCAGTCAAGCAACATCTCTAATATAAAAAGTTGACAGTTCCTCATTCAAGCTGCAACAAGCTTGTGAGCGTAAGCTTCATTTCATTTTAGATTGCACCTGTACAAGCATTTAAACCTGAGGCATAAAGAGGCTGACTTAGACGTTAATGGCTTGCACCTCCTGCACCATGAACATATCCTTTAAACACATCCACTATCCAATTGACCAGCAGTATACAAGACTGGGGCAGGAAACTGGACTTACAGCAGTACCCTCAAGTGCTTCAACTGCCTCCATGCTGCAAAAAACAAAACAGCACAGCAAACATATTAGCACCTACATATTTCCTTCACACGTTGAGGATATGTCATATGCTTTCAGTTCTGTATGTAGATGAGGGCGGGTTACATTGGGCACCTGAGTGACAGAGGTGTGATGAATCTATCACGTACTTCAGAACTCCCCTCTGCTGAAAAGGATTGACCTGGCAGTGATGCAATATATCCAGCCCATTTTGAAGGGGTTTCTGCTGGTCGATGCTGCCACCAAATCCAAGATCAAAGACAGAAGACACTTTGTATCCTCCTTTCTTGCATTACCCTTATGACACACATCAACTGTGACACATAGAAGTAGAGCTTTACCTTTTCAAACAACAAGTGTAGCGTAAGAACCAAGGTGGGCATTTGACGAAGTACAGGATCTGCTTGATACAATAGCCCCACATCTTCCTGTTGCACCATCAGTCATGTTACCAGTTTTATCATTAATGCAAGTATTCCCACATGCACACTGCAATTTTGCTGAATACAAAAAAGTAGTTTACTGCAATCAGCATTGGTGGTGTTCTTGTCCTGTTGCAAACCTGATGAGGTGACACTAGCATTGCCATAACCTAGACAGTTCCATCAGGGTCCCTGGACTTACTGAGGTGAGAGACTTATGCCATTTTGATCAAAACCAGAAGAGATTAGGGTTGCAAACCTTTGAACAAATTGCAGTGGCACTTGTCATCATGGCAGTGGCAGGCACCACCAACATCATCTCACCTTTCTTGAACTCCTTTGTTGCCATGACTCCTGCCCCTTGTGCAAAACCTCCTTCCAATCTGAGTCCATCAATCTGCATGCAAATAAGTTCACTGTAATTCCCACCCTCTCTTGCACGCCCCTTGGTCAGTCTTAGGAACATGTAACATTGTAACTCTCCTGGAAGTGTTATTATGCAGGTCCTCTCCCTCAGCCCTGTCTCTTCTTTCAAGCCTATCCAATACAAAAAAAAACTTTGTGGTGAGTTGGGTTGATTTCTCACTCATTTCCCCTCCAACTCCATATAAGCATGCAATGCAGGCTGAAAATCTAACCTGGACACCTTGGTGCTCAAGCCAATCCTGCAGGAGCTTCAAGCGAGTGCTGACTTCAAGCTTTGGCTGCTGGTTTACAAAAGGACGCTCAAGCTTTTGAATCTGGCCCAACCCTAATGTCTTTGCCATGAGTTCTCATGCAACTGCAGACAGCAATTCTATAGCCATGATATATACAAAGAAACCTTAGTAGCAGCTGCAGCAGCATGGATCATGGATCTGTATGAACTCAAAGAAAGCTCAAACCACATGATTGACAATCAATACTGGATATGTTGATGAAGTTGCAGAAGGACAAAGGACAAAGACAAATCAAGAGTGGATTTGAGATTTTGAGCCCTAATGTGCAGCAGCAGCAGCAGTTGATGGATCAAGGGAGGGTTTCAAGGGAAAAACACGAAGAAGAAGAAGAAGAAGAAGAAAGAAAGAACTCTGAGAGAGAGAGAGAGAGAGAGAAGAAGAAAAACAAGCAAATCAGAACTGGCTCTGCTTGATGAAGATCGCCAAGGATTACCTGGAGTAGAAGGCGATGGATGCCTTGAATGCTCTCAACATGGAAGTTGTTGTTGTTAGTCTCGAAAGCAACCTGTGTGCGGCGTTCTAGGTCGGCCACTAATCCATTCAATAGATGTCCTGCACAAACAACAAGCGAATTCCCATGACTCTTGCAACAAGAACAACAAAAGAAAAGAAAACTCTTTGCCATCATCACCTCTACTGCTGTTGCTGCTCCTCACCTGTCTTGTCTCTTTTGCGTCTCTCAAATGATGCAGGGCTCGAGCCATTCCGCACCGGCTTGTTCTTGAGACTCATAGCTGTTGCTGCTGTTGTTGTCGTCGGTATTGTTGTCGTAACTTTCTTTCTGCTCTGCCGGCGGCCTGGATCACCACTCTTCTTTCGATTCGCAGCCTCCTGAGTGCTTCGGCCTATTCTCTGTACTACAACAGCAGCTCCAGTCAGGAAACCCGGACAAGCAAGGGCCAAAAAACTGTGTGTCTCTATGTGCAGTGGAAGCACTCGCAGAATCTTCTCTGCACAAAGGTGCTCACCAAAATTAAGACATAGTGTGTAAATTCAATTTTAATTTTTCCTAACTCCAATGCCATGTCTGAACATGCTTTTTGCAATCATAGACTCCAGTAGAGGCACAAATGCAATTGATATTCTCCTTCATTGCCAATGTCCTCTTCTTCTTCTTCTCCAACATCAATACAGAAAGTGTAAAATTCAGTTTTTGCTTTTCCTGATTCAAATACCATCACTGAAATTGGATTTTGTGACCATCACCATATCACCTTCATAGAATTTGCTTCCTTGAAGGATCTTTCAACAAATCAAGAAAAGGGAAGAAAAAGAATAGAGTGGCCAGGGATTGTTTGAAGCTCCCCCAGATTTCGTTTGTTCATTTGTTTGCTTGTTTTTGCATGAGCTTAATTTGTTAGAGTATTGCGGTTTTGCACTTTGGCATTTGTTGCTACAATGACTCTACAAAATTGTTCAGAAATTGACACAAACAACACAATGCCTGCATGCACCTTGAAGATTCATCCTAGAATTTTGTTTGATTTGTGCCATGGATCACACACAACTGTGGTGCAAGGTCCGCTCACTCTATGACAAGCACATCAGGTGTTGAGTGTCCTGGTAGGACTTTTCTAGCTCCTTTACATTGTGGACTAAGCTCATCTCTCTCTCTCTCTCCCCCTTTCTCTCTCCCTTTCTTCTTGGTCTCCAGCAATCCTGTTCACCCTTTCACCTTTTGACTCCTTATGTACTCTCCAAATCTGTGAGCGCCTCTCTTCTCTTTCATTGAAGTTGTAGTAACATCCTGGGTGACAATAGACACCCCACTTCGCTCCTACCCAATCTGAACCCTGGAGTTTGAAATCAGTGGGACCATCATCACCCATTGTGCTCACGGAGAAAAAAACAGCTTGTCCTTAGATACCTACATCACAAGGGTCAAAAGCATCACTGGAAAAAATAGTTCTAAAAACATGTTGATAACCAGAGTTTTTGCACTAATGGATGAAGGCCCCAGAACAGAGAACAGGGAGTTAGATGAAGGGTGTTGAAAAAATACGTAAGCAAAATCCAAAGTTCTCTATACAGCAGTAAATAAAACTTTGTGCCAGTGAGAAAATGAAAGAAGATACCAAAAGAAAGCAAAATTATGTACCCTTTAATCTTATTGCCTGCACAGGTAGCCATCCCTTGGAACTCCACTCACCAACCTCTTTTGTGAATGTCAGGCACAGAGTTTACTTCTTTGCAATAGCATTTCCAGCAGCCATCATACCTACATTCAAGGTAATCACCTGTATGTATGTTCATGTATGAACACACAGGCTTGAAGTCCAAAGAAAACACCTCCCCTCAATGAGCATGGTATTCATCAATTAGGGGAGAACAATGCACCTTGACAGGGTGATGCTCTTCAAATACGATTTCTTCTCACACGCCCTTTGTAATTTTCCTTCTCAAGAAATAAGAATTAATCCTGAGTGAAGAAGTCCCAAAAATCATGATGACCTCCTGCCTAGATGAAAATGTTAAGGATGTATGAGTTGCACTTGCAGGCGCTTCAAAAACACAGAAGAGAGAGCAATAAGCTTGGAGCATCAAGAAAACCCTTCAATCCAAGGCAAACCGAAACCTACACCTAGGAAGTAGAAGGTGGGTACACCTTGCCATCATAAGGTCTGACCTTGTATCTGCAATGCCTTGAAATGCATCATCTACTCTAAAAGTAACTCACGTCTCTTGCTCTGCAAAGCACCATCCACACCAAAATGAAAGAGCTCACAAGTGTTGATTCCAGTCGCCGCTTGATGAAATCCTAGCATCCTCTCCTGCACATCAGACGAGAATCTTTGAAAGCAATCAGATGATGAGCAATAGAATTCTATCGGCAGATTTCACACTGGAGCTTTGTTAAACCCTAATTTCCAAATCGCTGGAAAGAAAACACAAAAAAGAATAAATGGGAGTTTATTTCTGCAAATCCCATTGAAGGTTAGGGTTTTTAGCATTTTAGGGTTTAATTGGGGTGGGGAGAGGTTCAAGGTTTGGGGTGTAGGGTTTTAGCATTTTATGGTTTAAAGGGGTTCAAGGTTTAAAGGGGTTAGGTTTTAGCATTTTAGGGTTAAAAGGTGTGGGGGTGAGGTTCAAGGTTTTGGGTGTAGGGTTTTAGCATTTTGGGATTTAAGGTTTTAGCATTTTATGGTTTAAAGGGTTTCAAGGTTTGGGGTTAAGTTTTAGCATTTTAGGGTTAAAAGGTGTGGGGGGGGGGGGGGGGGGTTCAAGGTTTTGGGGGTGGGGGTTTTGCGTTTTGGGGTTTAAAGTTTTAACATTTTTTGTTTTTAAGGGGGGTAAAAGATGGGGTTTAGGGTTTTTTTTTTTAGGG
>Ga0116227_10006262_pt1 | contig 24271 bp, 20 predicted proteins | sample S1TSphgellanicum_FD_89693 | JGI IMG/M metagenome (GOLD analysis project Ga0116227, IMG submission 89693) | Host-associated microbial communities from peat moss isolated from Minnesota, USA - S1T2_Fb - Sphagnum magellanicum MG | ecosystem: Host-associated > Plants > Peat moss > Unclassified... | reverse complement strand
GTGGAGTCTAACAAATTGGCATGGATATTGACTAATCATTATGAATTACTTGAACATTTGGTTATCATGGATTTTCACGAATTTCAATAGGTAATGACGAATGATCACATATATGTACAAAAGAGGATCATGGATAAAGATGATTCATCATGTACATTTGAAAATTGCATTATTGAAGATTAAGATAGATTTACATGTGTAATGACAGATTGTCATGGGTATGATCAAAACCAAAGTACCATAGGTTATGACGAAATGATAAAAGGAGCTTACAAACACCCAAGGATATATAAAATATGAATTTTTTAGATTGGATAATGTTGGATAATAATAAGCATGAACATATATTAAAAATTATTATAATGTGTACAATGTACATACATCTGCAAATGACCATGCAATGTGCATTCATTATTACAAAATGTGGGTGTAATTCACTAGTCCCCATTCACTACAACCAATGAATTCACTCAAAATCTTGTGAAATCACTTGGCGTGCAAGGACACCTTTTGTTGTAATGATTTGTTATGAAGGGATAGTAACATGTTTTAATCATGGGTATGTAGCTAAATCCAAATAATCTTGTTAAAAAATAACTTGAGAAGAAAGCACGAAAGGGGGTCAAGAGATGGATTCAAAATTATATTGAAAAATATAATATGGTACATGCTCCATAGGCATTTACTACAAATTTATTGACATATAAATGAAATAAGCATAGTGTTAAATATTGAATTTTATTAATATATGGTAATGTATTAAACATTTGAACATATTTTCTGTTTATTATCACAAAATACTTTCACATTTTTTAGTATAGAATTTTTTTATGGCACTCCAAAATAGCTCTTTATATTGAACTTAAAACATATTGGGATAAAAAAAATCCATTGAATTACCTTAAATAATTCCATAAATGTTGTTGTAAAAAATTTATTAAGAGGGAAAATTACCAATAAAACGAATATGGAACTGGCCATTAAAAATGGAAACATGGAAATGAAAATTTAAAAATCTAAAATAGGCAATAAAAAATATGGAGTCAAAAGGAACCATTTGAATTAATATCTTTCATTCCACTTTTAGCAAATGCCATAGAAGAAAGATGAGAATGCTAAACCAAAAGCCTCCAAGGTGGAAGTGAATTTCTTACATGTGGACAAATTCCAAATAGCAACAAAAAATAAAAGCGATGGCCAATGGTTGAAAGCAGGTTTTGTACATGTCACAACTTGAAGAAATCGAAAAATATTTATGTTTTTATGATGTGCCACAATTTTGGTTTGAGCTTGTTGTTCAAGAATCATTTGTTTAATGGAAACATATATAATTGCACAAAGGTAAATGCTTTTAGGGTTTTGAGTGCATTTTTCAATGAAGGTGCTTTCAAGGTTCCAAGATGTTTAAATGTGTGTTCTTTGTCATTTCAAGTTGAAGCTTTTCCAACATGATGCAACATAAACATTAAGGTATGTCTCCACTGTAGCTTTTGATGTCATGATTTTAGGACTTGATTTAAAGTTGTAGAAAAAAAACCAAACCACTTTCAGCATCAAGGGACGCAAGGGTGAGAGCTCCACCAAATTGTGTGGAGCTCTTGGCCTTGCAACCTTTGTTGCAAAAGGTAGCTCTACAAAACTAAAGGCTTGAAAACCTTGAGTCCTCAAAAATCTAAACTCTCAAACATTTTCAAGTCTTCAAGAACTTGCCCTTGGGCGCTTGAATGCACCTCCTCCTTCTTCAAAGGAAGGAAGAACTTGAAGCCTTGAAACTATCGGTCCTTTCCACCCCCCTCTCTCACCTTCTCTGCCTAACCACCATACTAAATGTTCTTTTTGTTGAAGATGCAAAGTTAGGAGCTTTGGGGCTCCAAAACTCTCCTAGTGATGGTTGTGGCTAAAGTACCTTTGGCATTGAAAGTACCTTGGATAACCTTGGACCTGACCACCATGGCAAGGAAATTTTGTTGTGCATTTGAACATTCAAAAGTTTGAACACTCTCAAGTCTTTCCTCTTGGGGGGTACCCCCCTTCAACAATCTTGAACAACTGACCACCATGGCCGAATGTTTTTTTTTATGTAACAAAACCACGAGAGCTTCAAGGTCCCATGTAGTTTTTCTTTTGGGGTACCTTTGGCATCAAAGGTACACCTTTTTCACCTTTTGGAAACCTAGCCACCATGGCTAGGGTTCTTTTGTTTTGCATCAAACACCTAAGGGTACCTTTGGCGATGAAACTACCCCCTTTTGAGCGCCTAGCCTCCTTAGCTGTGGTGTGTTCTTATTGCAACGAGAATTCGAAAGTTCCAAGCTTTCGGGTTTGTATTTCTTAAAGTCCCTTCCTTTCTTCTACAAAAGCTAGTCACCATTGCCATGATTTTTTGTTCTTTGAATGAAGATCACATGAATTATTCTTTTGTCAAACCTTGGTGAACACATGAAGTTTTGTTTTTTCCCCAAACCTTATTGCATCCTAGAACCTATCAAACTAGAATAGGTCAATGATTTCTTAAATCATGATATTTTCTTGGTGTTAAAACCTTCTCATCCATATCTTTGTGCTACATATACTCATGTCAATTATCTTTCCTTTCATAATGAAAAGATTTCGTGTATTTCAACATTGCAAGGATCCTTGTGTTGTTTCGTTATGGAATTGATGATAATGATAATTGATTGATGCATGATTTTGCATGAAGCCCACACACTTGTGGATCGAGCTTCATCTCAACAAGCAAGTGTGACAACAAGCCTTGAAACTAGAGACAAGGTCCAAATTTCCCTTAGTTTGATTTTTTCCAAATCTAGAATGCTTGGATTTTTATTTTTCATGATTATGTTTATGATGAATGATGACATTGAAACATTGAATTAAATAGTGGGAAACTAAGGGAGGAACTATTTGAAATGACATCAAAGGCTTTTGACTACTCCTAAATATGTTTTCCATGAATTGAAATTTGTTTGTTAGCTTGATATTTGTCAGAAACTTTATGTGGCTTCTCGATATCATGTAAGTGGACACCAATTCACAATCAACAACATCCTTTAGATAATCCTTACTAGCTCCAACTTATTGTGATAATGTCATTGAACTTGTTGATAATTAAACAAAACTCAAAATTATTGATGTATTGGACCACCACAAAAGATCTCCCAAAGGGATGTCAAGGATGAGGATACCTCTTTACCAATTAATATCCATGCTTATTGTGAAGCCAACATAAAGGATTAACATCTTTAAAATGGAACATGCATTCCATGTGGGATACCAAGATGGTGATAAATCGTTTTATGTATCACCAACAAATTGGCAACGCCACAAGGAATCCTTTCATGACCATGAAGCGAATTGGGATTAACATTGGAAAGCAAACAACCAAAAGTTTGAGGATATTATTTTGGCAAATTATGATCTCCAAATGTTATCAAAAAAAATGTTCTTCGTTTGGGATGGAAACCATTACATGTAGCTGTGGCTTCCATACATCAACAAGGTCCATGGAGATGATCCTACCTAGCATATTTCAGTGGATTCAATTATTCTTAACACCATGTGGGTTTTGTTGAACTTTTGACAGCAATGATGAATCTTATTAAGTAAGTTCACCTTGTAATATGAACATTTCAATTTTATTTGAACTATCTAGGAACAACTTCTAATCAAGTGACTTGGATTATTGAAGGTCTATTAAATTTGACCATGTTTGGCCAAGCTTTGTGCAAGACTTTTTCCTATTCAACAACATTGACAAGATGCCCCTAAATCAATTCAAAGGAATCTTCCTAGTAGATGATTTCAAGAAATGTGAGACCAAGTCAAAGAAGACTTGTATTCACTCACACATTAGGCCTTTTTTGAATATATGTACAAGGTACAAGTATTACCCAAAAAAACTTAATTCTATAGGTTACAACTTTAATGGTTGCATGTTTGGATAGGGATGTGGGAATTTTATGGCAAGTTCCATAATTGCATTGTGTAGCATGAGCTTTCCATAACATCAAATGTTATTGTCAAGTTTTATTACGAGGAGAATTGTGATACTTCACTTTGGTCTCCAACTAGGATGCATGAGTTCATGGAAAAAGCTATGTAATAAATGTGTAAGGAGAATTATAGCGTTTTTTAAAAACATCTACCAATTTGTGACTTGGGCTTTTGAAATGCATTTTTAGTGCATGTTTAGAATCATTATGACATGAATTTTGAACTAGAGATGTTGACTAAAAAGTTGCAATTATTGGTCACATTTTGTGTGAATAGTGAACAAAAGGCGAAGTGGTTGTAATAGTGGAACCAATTTGCTATATCATGAAAGGTTAACAAGTTCCTTAAGCCTAGTTTCTTCAACCTAATTTGTGCAAAATGGTTGCAAAAAGCAACCTTTTGGTGTCAAGTGGGTTGAACATGCTCCTTACTTAATTGCATTTGTTGAATGAAATTCAATTTGAATTAAAACACTTGTTCTTTTTTGGACCCCATTGTCCTCAACACCTTGGATAAATCCATTCCCCACATGCTAAAACTTTTATAAAATCCATTTCCATGTCCTTTGGATTTAACTCTATCAAGTAATAAAGCAACCCAAAAATAATGATGATCATTCAAGTTTGTAGGTCTTCAATAGAACCAATTATGAACTTTCAATATCAAAAGTACTTCCTAATCTCCTTGCAACAAGACATGTCACATCATGTTCTTGAAGGCACTGGCTTAGTAATCAAAAAAAATTGTCCATCAATGTATATGAGTCCCTACTTTTGATGTCAAATGTAAATACTTATCATAGAAATATTTCTTTCCTATCAATTATCAATGAACTTGTGAATGAACTTCTTGATGTAATTGTGAATGTACATTTTAATCATTATATACAAATATCAATTCTTAGCTTTGGTTTTATCCAATGTGCATTCCAAGTTTTTGCCTTCAATTGGCCTTTCAATCTAGTAAATTTTTTCCTCACTTTCGATGCTAAAAGTAAGTACATATATAAATGAAGCTTGGGATTTATTCTTTACCCATTCCAACTTTTTGTTTTCACTACCCCATTCCATCATGAAATGTAAATAGGAATTTGTAATTTCTGTCCCTACCCACCCTACTTTCAATGCCAAACGTAGGTATTTGTCAAAACATAATTTGGATCTTAATCGATAACCATTTCTTTTTTTTGTCTCCATTGTACTTCTCCATAAGTAAATTTAGATTTAAATTGCTAATTTCCATCCAAATTTGCCCTACTTTTGGCACCAAAAGTAGGTACTTAAAGAACCTTATCTTGGGTTCTAACCTATTTCCATTCCAATTTATTATGTTCCATGGAAGGATAAAAAATCATGTTCATCAAAATTCAACCTTATTCATATTCCAACGTTGAAAACCAACTCCATTCATATTGCAAAGAATGTAAGTTGAGGTAATTGAACATGATTTCATTTCTTTGTTTTTTAATTTAATAAGGTCTATAATACCTACTTTCAATGCCAAAAGTAGGTGTTACGAAGTTTAGTATTTGTCTATCCTCCCTTTGTTAATCTTTTTATGCTATTACATCCAAAAAATTTCATTAGATTAATTTTGTGTTTTAGAATTCAAAAGTTTATTTCCATACTTTAGTACTTGATACAATGTCTTCATTAATGTTTAATTCATCAAATGGTGCAGTTGGAGTTTTAGGTCAAATCTTTAATGCAATCAACAATCAAGGACCTCATTTTCACTATTCATCCAAGCCAGTATATGGTCTCCCTTCCCGAATGCATTAAAGAGTGGAGGTTGACATTATGGGAGTTTGTTTTTTTCAAAGAGTTCAAATCCAAGGATGGAATTTGTTAGACTAAGTCTTTTGAACAACAACTTGGTGGCAAGGAGTTGTGAAGTGAGTTTTATTTAGGTACATACCTTCCATTGGATACCATTTGCCATGAACTTTTTGTTTTCCTTTCTCCCAATGTTTTGTGAAACCTACATTTGTTTTTGTGATGTGAAGACATTTCAATTTTGTCCTCTTTGCTTAAGGGGCAATTGAAGCCCTCTTGTCCTTGCAAGTTGTTTCTCATTTAATGAGACACAAAATCTAATAATATTATGTATCAAAAGGACCTTCAAAAGGACTAGGCTACTTCACATCTCATTGAATTTCGCTAGTATTTGGATTGCTTTAAGGATTACATTTTGGAACAAAAAGTATATTTGTGTTAGAGATTTGAAACTATTTTCTTTGAGAAGGTCTATGATGTCCAAGTTTTTATGCCTATCAAGAAGTCTAAGGAAGCTACAAAGAGGAAAGGAAAGGAGAAAGTGGGACCTTCTCAAATAAATACATTATATGATCAACCTTTTGTATAGTCTAATTTCCAAGAGCCGAAACAAGATGACATTGTCTAGAAATAGCCTTGGTATACATAGGAACAATGGGTTCACAATCCTATTTTTGCCACTCTATGTAGGCCCCCACCTCATACACATGTTTCCAGGGATCCAAGAAAGAGTTGTGGCTTCTCCAACGGACATTCACTATCTCATGGCATGTTGTATGTGCTCGGCTAGAATCAAAATCTTGGTTTGTAGAACATGAACATATATTTGCCATTTTGAAAGAAGTACGTTGAATCCCCCCAAGTCCATTGTTTTTCATATTCAATTGAACCTCATGATTTTTTCCTCACTATCTTTGATTTCAATCACATGTGTCTTCTAAAGGCATAGTTGATCTTTTGGTTGTGGACATTCTTGGAGGCGTCCCTATTCCCTTTGTTTTGGAGCCATCATCATATATCCTCTTTTGGAACACGAGACTTGAGGATTATGTCAAGCTTGTGTTCAATTTTGCAGACCACTTCCTATTTAAATAGGATGTAGTTATTTTCTTATTTCTTGATGACCTTTGTGTTCTCAAAGAAGTTTCCTCCTTTTTTGATAGTTACAAATTCATTATCAAGATGAAGTGGGTGTTCATTAATTTGTTTCCATTGATGAGCACCAAAGATAGGAGTCAATGACGCACTCCCAACTCCTTGAAGGACTCAAATGTGAATCCAAATAAAAAACAGTGGAAGAAGGAAAAGTCGAAGCACACTCCCTAGCTCACAACACTTTGAGGGGTGGAAGTGCGTGTTAGAGCTCTGGGATGGGACTAGGAAGAGTTGACAAGCTTCACTCACCCAAACGGGCCTACACACAGCCCACACAAAATGGTTAGTGCATAGTTGAAACACCTTTGGTGCTAGGACGAGCCACAAGCAACACAGACACATTAGACTCACCACGGCCCGGACTTGGGGGAAGCCACTACCTTCCCCCCCTTATAGTATATATTGTGGCTGGTCATAGAGCCCACATCCAAATGGCTTTTCTCTCCCGAGACTCTCGAGCGAGAGTCCCGAAATCGTGCCAGTTGGAACTCCCACAACTTTGGAGCCTCGTAACTTTGCGAACAGACCTTGGATCCAAATGTAATTTGAAGCAAAGTTGTAGCTGTCGTCTAGAACTTTCCAACGATGTATCGCATGCCCTCTGCAGCCGAGTAAATCGGGTCGATTCTTGACTTTTTCTGGTTAGGAGTCAAACTTGCAGTTTGACTCCGAAACCTTCTTTTGGCCATAACTTGTGTTTTAGATGTCCAAATGAACAATGGGAGCCCATTTTAGACATCTACATTCCAAGAGCTTTTCAATGATATAAAAAACGTCACAAGTCATTAAATTATGATGCCTAAAATTGCTCTTTGAAATTTTGGGAGTCCACCGGGACTCCATCTCCCAAAGTGGGAGTTGCCTTGGGAGCGTGAAGGTTCACTCCCTCATACTCCCTCACATTTTCTTACACTCCTAGTAGTATGTGATGCAACTTTTGGGCTTCTTCTTGGCTCGCACCCTTGCGACCTCTTTGCCTTGACTCTCGGGCTTCCTCTTGGCCCGCAACCTTGTAACCCCTTTGCCTTGGTTGCGAGCCCAAAGCTAGGGTTGTGACAATCAACATGTTTTCCCCATACTCCTTATTCACTTTAATTCAATTTTTTTTCTATGTGGATTTCATCTAACATATCTTCATTATTCTCTTGTAGACTTTCATAAATCAAGCCATTATTTTTGCATAGGAAGGGTTAAATGTTTTGTTCCATCCACTACTAAAATTCTTAGTTTTTCAAATGGTTCAAATTCACTAATTGGTTTTTTTTACTAATGGACACGTCCAATTGGACTAAAAGTTTGAAACATCTTATTTTTTACCAATCAAATTGACTATAATGACCTATTTGACCAATACATTGAATCAAGTTAAACAACCTTAATCAAAATGGCTAATGGGTTTTAATCAAATGGGACATCTAATCAAATTGAACATAAAAAATTGACATCATTATTCAAAATTACCAATGTTCTTTGATCAAACATCTTATGCCTATTACATACCTACCTCCTACCTCTCACTTATAATCTTACAACCTACCTACCTACTTACATACATGTATTACCTACGTATCCACCCACTTATTTACATACATACTACCTACCTACCCACCCACTTACCTACATGCAATACCTACCTACCTACCCACCCACCTATTTACATACATACTACCCACCTACCCACCTACCTCCTACAACCTACCTACCTTTATACTTCATAATCTTGTAATGATGCGTTGAAATAAACATGTGAAATAAAAAAACTTGACAAAAATTGAACGCCTTTTGATGGTGTGGTCCATTAATTAAAGACTTGGTTTATCATTAGGGGGTTGCATAAAAAATGCTCCAACTATGCACCAACCAACTTATTATTTGATTTGTGCATATTGACATGAATAATTGACACACTTACCATTTGTCTTAGTTCCCATCCCAAAGTTCCAACATGCCCCTCTTACTCCAAAAGTGCTACAAACTAGGGAGCGTGATTTAATTCCCTCTTTTGTTGTTTTCATTTTGGGATTCACATTTGAGTCTTTCAAGGAATTTGGGGGTGAGTCAAAAGTGGTCTTTTTGACACGTCCAAATTGGGTATTTTTTTATTAAATTTGCTAATCAAGAAAATTAGGAATTATACTAATGATATGTTGTTGTGGTTGCTAAGAGGATTCAATTTTTTAAGGAGGATGTTATATATAATTGGATAACATGAACATCCATGATTATGTTTAATAGTGAATTGCCATTCCAAACAATGAAAAAAATTCATCCTATCACATTATAGGCATTGGTTGAAATGTGCATTCCTTTGGACTCATTAGTTGTTCACTTGGATTCCACTACATGTGATTTCCTTGCCATCTAAATCTATTTTCTTTGTCATTTTTTTTTGGGATTATGACTTATGTTTGGTGATAGGTAACATTATTCATGCCTACGAAGCCACTAGAAGACTTGTTTTTGCACTTGAGGTGGATCAAGTTTCTTTTTGCAAGGCCCTCCTTCCATTGGTGAAGGAATCTAAACCCAACAATATTAAATTGTCAAGTTATAGTTTTAATTTGGATTCCCCTTCCAAAAAGAAAACCAAAAAAATGATTAGATTGTGAGTAAATTGTTACTAGCCCTATTTTGAATTCAATCCACATCTTTCAATGTATGATGTTCATCCACATGTTGTTGTTTATATAGACGTGCCAACTTCACACCCTCCAAGGAATATTCCCTTTTTCATATGTTAGCCTAGTTCTACCTTCATATGTTGAAGCTCAAACTAAAATTTTAACGAATTTTCAATCTGGCCCAAATGCATTATTTGAAGACACTAACATTGATTTGAAAGTTCAAGCATTTTTAAATGAATTTGCTTTAGACAAGTGACTTTTGTTTTATTTGTTTTCTATTGTACGTGAACTTAAAGGTCGACAACTATTTCATACAAGTTGTTGTAGCGATGGGTGGAAAACTTAGTTTCTTGTTTTATCCATAAATATTATGGATAGTAGAATTCTGTTTCATGTCATCATTTTGTTGTGTGTATTGGGATTTTGTACTCTCTGTATTTACCTATACTTGGGAATTTTTTTCCTTTAAGAAACAACATTTTTTAAAAACAAATTTTTACCCTGTTCCATGGTTGTTTCTAATCAAGCCTTTGAATATATATTTTTTTACAAACAAAAAGTTTTTTGCTTAGGTAAGTAAATACTAATGATTCAAACAAGTTCACATTTTTCAATTAGCAACAATAAACTTTTAAATAGATAAAATTTCAAATATCAAATTTGATGTAAAAATATTCCATACATCACAAACTTAGCATTTGATGAATTAATAATAAAAATTGTGCAAAATTCATTCATTCATAATTCATACGTTTCACACATTGATATCATGCATTGAAAACACATTTAACATTTATGAATGATTTATAAAAATATGTGAAATTCGTGTGACATTCATTCATTCATAGGTTTGTATTTCATCTGTCAACACATTTATCCCTATGTCAAATGTGTTATTATTGCATAATATTATTTGTAAAATGTACGAACCTATGAATAAACAAATTTCGCATGATTTTCATTATTAATTTGTTACATGTTAAATTTGTGATGTATTATTTGATAATTATATATCAAATTCTACCATTACAATACGAGATACAAACTAATTTCTACCCCAAAAAAAAATTGTTTGATATGCTAGTCATATAGAATAATGTTTTGGTATCTTTAACATGAGAATATAAAAAGATTATTTATTGAAAGTAAAAGAACATTTTACATCCAGGGGTGCCTTTTGGAACTTATTAAAAAGTCTATATATTTTGACATGGGGTTTATTCAATCATTGTCAATCATCATCTATTGAACAAAAAAAATCAAAATTGACCATGTTCAACCAAAAATTGACTAGGATTTACCATGTTGACCAAAATTTAAACATAACAACATGACCATGAAGTTGGAAATTTGAATATTGGTATGTACTCAAATAGAAACTTGGATTCAAACCAACTAGGTAGTCAAACCATAGCTTTGGGGTTGGGCTTCTTCCCTTCTTTTGTGTTATTGGATTGCTTATTGTGGATTCTACAATGTTATTTTTCTTTGTTCCCAACATTCCATTGTTTGTAATAAATATCTTAATTATGTGTTTATTTGCCCAGTCGTGTTTTTATTATGAATCAAACATACTAATGACAAATCTTCATATTAATTTTCCATTGCTTTGACTCAAAATAAAGTTTCCCACAATCAACTTTTTTATTTTCTTGATTTCAATGTGATTACAAATTTATAACTACACATAAACTCATAGTCATTTCGAGCACAAACTTTCAACAATTCAATCCATTCATTAATCACACAAATTCCATTTCTACAAACCTCAATGTATTTTTTTTCAAGCCTCAAAAGTTATGGGTCCAAACCCACATCTTCACTCGTAGACATATGGACTTTAAACCCTTATGTTCATTTCGTTTTTATATCTTTTTTATTTCAATGATCTTTTCGATTTTTGTTTCAAATGTACTAAACAGAACCAAATCCCATGTGTTATGGTGCACGTCATTGGAACCCATTTCCAATCTTGGTGTACCCAATGGCGTGATTTCCTCTTTGTCTTTCATATCCGTGTTTTTGTCTTTTTTGCATGTTAAGGAATTTGACTTTGTTACCTTGTTGGGGGTAATACTACATGTTGGCACTAGTTAATCCATCTCTCTCATCACAAACAAACATCTTTATCATTGTCCCATATATCTTGTAATCTTGTAAATGATTATATTTGTGATATTAAAATTTTAATTTTCTTTTGTTGGAGGTTTTGGGACAATAGAACAATGGAGATTGGTATTTCTAAACTTTAATTTAAACCCCAACAAATGATGTATCTTTTTAAATAATTTAAGATTCATGTTTAGGGTTCCTTTTTTTAAATGTCATATTGATTTAGGTTTTTTTTAAATCTGAAATAGGATTTTTAGAGGTTTGAAATAGGTTTTTTAAAGTTGATGTAGGGTTTTTTGGAAGGTTTAAAATACGATTTTTTAAAAGATTAGAATAAAGCAAAATCAAATGTCTTCCAAGGTGGCAAAAGGCCATTCAAGGTGGTCACAATAGCTACAATTTTAGAAACCCTAAACATGGAATTGCATGGCAATGGCAAAACAATTCTAATCTTCCGTAAACATTTCATGTAGATTAAGGTTTTGAAATAGATTAATTTCGTATTAGTTGAGGATTTTAAAAACATTGCAGTAAATTATTTTTCTTGAAATAAAAGTTAAAGTTCTTCATTTTTTTAAATTATTGATTTTCATATTTTGGATTTTGAAATCAAAATCAAAGGTTACCTAGAACTGAAGGTTATTTAATTAAGAACTGGAATGGGTGTAATTTGATTTTTTTATTTTTTAAAATTTTGAAATCAAAACCAAAAGTACTCTCCTAATATATAAAAAATTGAAACTTAAATCAGGTCCCATATTTGAAATAAAAAATAATTAAAACCAAATCAAAATTGATCCCTTTCAAAATGTTAGGAACTAGAATCAAGGGTCCCCTAGAACTAACCAGGGAACTGGGCAACACTGGTTAAGGTTCTTACCTACCAAAATGGTTACCCACCCAACAACACTAGTCAAAACCAAATTTGACTAGTTATGGGGGGGAAAAAAATCAGGATATCAATCATGGTATCAATTCCAATATTAATAACATATCAACCAAAATTTGAATTTTATGATAACCGGTTAGTACCCTACCTGGTCAAGTATATAAAAATTATAATAATTGTGAAGAACTTTAACTAGTGGTTATTGAAATTTGAAATTTTGATAAATTACATGAAATTTGAAATTTTCATCCAAGTAGGTTAATCAGTATTTAAACCCTAAAAACAATAACTTACTTGGATGAAACATCCCAAGTAGACTATTAGGCAGGTTATTGTTAAACCCTAAACCCATTAACTATAAATTGCACAAAAATCCCTTCCCATTTGGCACCACAAAAAAAAAACCCAAAAAACCCAAAAAAAACACCCGTAAAACCTACCCTACCTAGCCAATATCAACCCGGTTATTGGGGCGGCTTATTTTATACCCTTACACATAATAGGCAATTTTATTACTCAATAAAATAACCGGCTAAATTGATAATTTTTTCATATTGATAACATGTGTCATCCCCCCCCCCAATATATATATATATAACCCTACCCAACGGTTATTTCAAAAAGAAATAACCGGCCAACACTGGTCAGGACCCAAAGGGCAAATTGATTATTAAAAAAGAAAAAGAAAAAAAAAAGTATGTTTCATCATCCTCAGAATATTCCATCAATCATCAGGACTCAAAGAGCAGATTCATTGAAGAAGAACAAGATTCCATCAATCATCAGGACCCAAAAGGTTGATGGAACAACAAGAATATTCCATCATCATCATCAGAAGACCCAAAGAGGAGATTGATGATGAAGGAGAAGAATATTCCATTATCATCATCATCATCATCAGAGATGGTCCAGACTCCAGAGATCTGTTCCCCCCCTATCACTTTTGGTTTGAAGTTTTTGAAAATCCATGAAGCAGCATCAGCAGCATTACCACCACCATCTGATCTCTCTGCTGGTTGTTTGGTTGGTTAAACCCACATGACTTGGGTGGAATTTTTTTTTTGTGTTTTGTATGTGTTTTTGTGGGAATTAATGGCCATGAAAGTTTGTTGCAAATCACTTTGGTATGCAACCTGAGAGATCGAGAGAGAGAGAGAGAGAGAGAGAGAGAGAACAGAGAGAGAACAAGACCCACCACACCCAATGAAGCTTCAAATTGTCATTGTGGGTTTGGGTTTTGTGGATGACCATTAGGGTTTCTGTTGTGGGACTGATTCTTGAGAGCCATTTGTTTGTTGGAGTTGGGTTTTGTTTTTGTTTTGTGTGAGAGAAGAAGAAAAACAACAGAAATGGGGTGTTCTTGTTAGTGTGTGTAGATGATGTTGATTCCCATTTGGAGCAGAGAAGAAACCAGAAACCAGAAAGAAAGAGAGAGAGAGAGGAATGGCTGGTGCTACAGTGATGGTCAGACGCTCTGCTCGCTTGCTTGCAGCTGCTACTCTCGGTAGTAGAAGTCCAGGTACCTGAACTGAACCCCATCTTCCTTCATTTCTTCTTCTCCATGAAGCTCTGCAATTGCTTTTTCCCTACTTTTTTTACTTTCTTTCTTTTTTTTTCCCCCCCTAATGGCAGCTCCAATGGTTTTTTAGAAAGGGTTTTGTGAAGTTTCAACAAGTTTCCACCTTGCCATAGTAGTAGTGATTTTGAAGATTTTTTTTTTTTCTTTCTATCTGGAACTTTGCAGAGAAAGTAGTCCCACAGAAGAGGATCAAACTGGTTCCTGCTGTTAGGGTTAGGTCCAGGAACTGTGAGACCCTCTCAAAGGATGAGATTTCCAGGAAGGGAGATGGTTTGGAGAAGGAAGCTAAATCTGAAGACACTAGTAGTGGTAGTGCTCTGGATGCTTCTGCTGCTGCAATAGTGGCAGAATTGCCAACAGAACTGACCATTGAGCTTCGAGAGCTCAGAGTCAAACAAGTTGCACTGCGGGTACGATCAACAAAAGCAGAGAAGAAATTACCCAACAGAGAGATGGAGGTAAACTGATTCTTTTCTTTTTTTTCCCCCTGTTGGTCAGTATTTCAGGAGCATCAGTCAATGCTATTCTTCAGTTCTGTATTAGAAACACTTGCATTCATGATGTGAACAAATGTGGACAAGAAGCTGTTCTTCTTTGATTTTAAAAAGATAGGTGAAAGACAGTATTGCCAGTAAGAGGAAGAAACACTAAAGGAGTTGGAGCTACTACACACACCATTGGAGTTAGTGTAGTTTCAGAGGGTTCTCTTGCTGTGTCCAGTGAATGTCAGAGCTCTCAGAGTTTTTTTGGGGCAAAATGTGATGTCAAAGCTTTCTGCTTAAATGCTTTGCAGTAGTTTTGGTTCAGATGAAGCTGTGGGAGCTGGGATTTAGGCATGTGGCGGGTGTGGATGAGGCAGGCCGTGGTCCACTTGCTGGCCCAGTAGTAGCTGCGGCTTGTATCATCCCTGCCTCTGTCATGATTCCAGGCAAGAAACTGTCTCTTGTGAATCCTTTAAAACCCTAGTGTTGTTTGTGACCCTTAGTTTCTCCACCAGTAGGGCAGATGGGCAATGCTCATCATATTGCACCTTTGTGAAGCATTTCAAAGAAGTCTAGTCATGCTGGGCTGCATATATATATATTGAGGATGCAGTATCTTGTGGTGGCAATGTAGGTGTCAATGACAGCAAGAAGTTGACAGAAGGCAAAAGAGAAGAGCTTTATTCTCAAATCATATCAACACCCGGTGTCATATATGCAGTATGTTACAATCTTCTCAACATGCACTTGCTTGCTTGCACTTTTGTTTTCTCAATGCAGGCACCATTTGCTTGGGTTTTCCCAGTGGGTAGTCGTAGGGAGAGAGTATGTGAGCAGATTGTAAGTGGATCACTATCAACCTCCATGTGTGATCTAACTCCTTTACAGACTCATTCAAAAGCTTTTGGGGTTTTCATCTGTTTCTGTACACACTTGCACTTGTGTACCTCAGGTCCATGTAATTGATGCAGCAACAATTGATCAAATCAACATTCTACAGGTGATTTTCTGTTTCTCCATTTTGCTGCGAAATTTTCTTGATGATGTTTGAAGCTCAGATGTGTTATTTTGCATCATTTAAATTGATTTTTTTTGCCATGGGAAAACACAATGCTGTGCATGAGAGGATGGATCATCAGTATCAAAGACTATTTGGAGTGAGTCAGTCCTGCTTTCATCAGATCAGTTTTTGGATTTGGACTCTTCAATCTCCAACATTTGCAGGCATGTCATCATTGCCTCTGTACAGTCAGGGGTGTTGGTGGAGTTGGGGGTGTAGGCAACCCTGCAAGCAATGGTCGGCTGTGTGAACAAGCTCACCTCCAAAAAGACTGGGGAGTCAGTACCAGATTATATACTTGTGGATGGCAACCGGCTACCAGACGGATTCTCGGAGAAAAAGGCACAATGTGTTGTGAAGGTGCTGCACTAATTGCCCATTGTTGATAAGAGTTTTGTTGCTTCTGTAGATCTCTTGAATCTAGAAATTTCCTCAGGCATGATGCAATAGAAGATTGCTTGAAGGTCTAAACCCTAAACCCTAAAGTTATGCCTCCTTTGAGGAGTTGCATGCAATGGAAGATTGCTTGAAAGTCTAGGTTACTTTGGGTTATAGAATCCCCCATGTTTACCTGTCTCTCTAATTACAGATATCCGTAGAATGGAGTCTCTGGCATCTACTTTGTTGCTGTTGCATGTATTCATAGGTTTCTGACAAGGGATTTGTGCAGTGCAGGGGGATGCAGAGTGCCATGTCATTGCAGCAGCATCTATTTTAGCCAAGGTCACACGTGACCGCATGATGTTGGCCTATGACAAGTGTACATCTGAACTTCACCCTTATTATTGTCTTTTGTTGGGTAGTTGATATCAGGTTTGCTTGCCAACTCTTATAGTACCCATCTCTCCTATTTTTCTAACATTGTCAGCATTTTCCTCCCCTGAAAATGTGCTACTATTGTTTGTATTTTGCTATCAGAAAGTGGCCAGAATATGGATTCAAAGCACATAAAGGCTATGGAACATCAGCACACATAGCAGCACTTCTGAAGAATGGGCCCTGTGACATTCACCGGCGCTCGTTTGCTCCTCTCAAGGACGAGACCCTTATTACTGACAATGATGTCATGGGGTAAATCTGAAATGACACCAAGTTTGGAGTCTGGTGAGCACTGAGGGTGTGGACCATTGAGCTTTCACTTCCAGAATTTTCTAACGGGTTTTGAAACCCTAAATCCAAAGATGTTCAGGTTTGTGAACAGTTTGGAGGGGTGCTTGTGGTATGCAAAACAGGAAAGGGTGCAGAACTCCCTCCCATAGTTGTTGGATACAAGCAAGCACCCTTGGCTATCAGGCCAGGCATGCAACTTTAAATGAGAAGTGGGAGTTATTCAAGGGGCTACTCAGACCTCAAGGGCTGCTAAGTGAGAAGAATGGATGCTCTCAAATCACACACAGATTCTTGTGTTGTTTGAAAAAACTGGTTTTGTACTTTTCAGAAATGTCCTGATGTGCATATGCAGGACCAGAACTTGAGGAAAAACTAAAATTTCTGTGGGCAAGCAAGTTACAGTCTCTCTACATTGGCACACCTGCTGTTTTGAAAGGTGGAAGGTTTCTTCTGACCAAATGAAACCTGGAGAACAGAAATGAAATCAAAATCAGCTAAGCATGGAATAAAGCTTGTTTTTTGTGAATTGATGATGATGATGATGACAATTTCAGGTGGAGGAAATGATGAGACCAGAGGAGAAGATTAACAATTATTGGATACCATAAGTAAGCATCTGCCATCACATCGCTTTCTATTCTCAAATGGGTCCTTTTCTTTTGTGGGTTTTCAACATTTGATCTGGGTCAATTTTCAATCAAGAGCATTTGATATCAACTAGGCTGCTCTTGCCCAATTTTAGTACTCCTGACAGAAGTGATGTATGTTAGATGAGTTGAAACATGTAACATGACATGCATGAGTATTTCTATTGCTGCTTGTTACGTCACTGGCAGTATTAATAACAGTATTTGTCCTAAATGTTATCTGAGGATTTCTAAACTACTCATGTTACATGACTTGCAATGTTTTGTCTAAATACATACATGTACATGACTTGCAACATGTTACATGAAATAAAACTAGCAGCACATAATTTTCCTTGAATCAGCTCTTCAATCTTGCAACCATAGCATGTGCCAATGTCACAATTATAGTGCTTGTATTTTAGTAAGATCATAAATCTACCACTCAACATGAGTCATGTACAAATTGTGTAGAAAGGAGTTCTGACAATTGCTACATGAACTAATCCAAAGTTTTTGTTTGTCACAAAGTTTCCCCACCTTTGAAGCATCCAAACCAGTCACAAGTATACTAAACAACATTGTAAGCATGAACTCCAACTTGAGCATTAGCAAATCTCATGCTCATCATCAAGCACATTGTTGGAGTTTTGAATATTCTTTGGACATGGAGAGGATTTTTGTCACACCTTAAGTATGTCAAAGTAGCATTGGTGGTAATAAAACTTTTATCTCTCAATTATGGTAGTGAAATGGAGATCATAGGGCATATGCTCTTGTGGTTGAACAAAAGGGATGAAGGCAAGAGTTACAAGATGAAAACAAGGATGAGTACACACTTCTAGTCAAACTCATGATCACATCCAAATTTACATCTTATAGTCCTTGAAAAAAACATTCCAAATTCGTGTCAATATTTTTAATTAAACATTTGGTCCTTCACATGATAATGTGAAAGAACGAGAGTTGAATTTTCCCCCACACCATTGCATTTTTTTTTGTAAATGGTCATAATTTTTAACCATTACACCTATTTTTGCAATGCAAGGGCATCATACCGCAACTATTGTCAAGAACCTTTTAACAAAATTTGATTCCAAAATCTTGTTCCAAAACATCTTCATCGAAATGCACTTGGGAATCATAGAAGGTCTTCCCTTACATTCCCACACTTTTCATTCACCTTGGGAATCCGTTTGGGCCATGTCATATGACAACTTCATTCTCAACATGTTTTCATTGTTTTACCCCAACCTTGTAAATGAACCCAAGGTTAAAGGTCTATCAATTATTGACTAAGTGCTTGTGATGTTATTTTTGACTATTGATACACAAAGTTAGACTCACATTTTTCACCATCTCCTAGAATTGACGTTAGTGATGTAGGTCATCATGCATGTCCAACACAATGTCAAATACACCTTCCCAACACCTAGAATTAGGATTGGTATTAATTTGTTGGCACCTTTTTATTGCATCAACAAACTTCACATTGTGGATTTTATAGTATTTTTTTGTTGAAATGTTGGTTAACTAAATGCACTTTCTCCACCAATTCAATTAGAAATTGCATGTGTAAGCATCACCAATTTAATTTCATTAGCGTTTCTTTAAATTTTTATTTAATGCATGATAACATTCAATTTTACAACACAATCAAATAAGTTCAAGCTCCAAGTTTACTTAATTAATAACATGCACCCAACTAACATCCATTTTTATATATTTCAACAAATTATAAGTAGAAATGATAAATGGGTTTTTTGTAACAATACATTTATCATTGCAATTTTGAAGTTTGCATAATTTTTTTGTGTACGAAACATCCCAAGGGAAAAAGAAATCTTATGTACAACAAGCACAAACTAAAACATGTCCTTCACATTTTTCCCTTCTATAGTATTATGGTATAAAAATATATATGGCAACATATTCAATAGCAACAGGTTATCTTTGAACATGTGATAAAATGGTTATCATTTGCATTTTAATGTAAATTACATCCTATGATTATTATAGTTAGATTCTTTGGCTATGATTAAGTTTTACATCAAAAGCTCTCGTTGTGCATCCTAATACTTCGTTAACTCACCTTTGGCATTCCTCACAACAAGATGATCCATGTATGCACACAAATCATTCAACTTTTGGTCTTACACACTCTAATTTTTGCACCTTCATTATTATAACCACAATCACATTTGTACTTGCTCATAATGTGTGGAAAAATTTGTCAATTAACGAAAGACAATTCACAACTACCTAGTTTCTAGGTTGAAAAAAAGACACTTACCAAAATTCCTACACATACTACCATGATACATCCTAGATAAAAATATGACACAATATGTTTATTATATTTCTAACCCAAATGCAACCATATGTGACATGTAACTTTGTGTGCAAACATTTAAAAATTATGATTTGTGTGTGACTTGGGGGAAGGGGGAGGGGGGTGGGAGGTGGAATAATGCACTTGGTGGTTCAAAACCAAAAGCAACAATATAAATGCACTTTAATTTTGACTATCAATTTGAAGTTCAATTCCATTTCTCAAATTTTAAAAAAAAAAAAAAAAAATTGTCATAACGTATGCCACATGGAAAAAAACCATGTTTCAACAAATACCATAAACTTGACATGTTGAAATTTTCACAAGTTCAAGTTTGGTCCATGGTATTACTATATTAATATTGTCAAGGTGATGTTTTCACAAAAAACTTAAAAACAACTTCCTAGCCTTGTAAAAATAAAGTAAGGAAAAAATTCAGCAAATATATGATTAAAAATAAACAATTATTTAATAATAAAATTGAATTGCAAGCCAATACATAAATTAAACTTTACATAACCCACAGCTTGTGTTGGTGAAATTGCAGAACATGCGCCCAATGGCCTCTATTTATACTTGTTTATGAAAGCTTCTAGATGGTAGGTCTTTTTTAAAAGTTCCAAACTTATTTTCTTAATAAATAAATTAAAAATAAAAATATCTATGAATCTTGTTTATATATGGTTATAACTACTTTTTCTATAAGGTATATATTATACATGCCTAACAAACTTTACCTTATTTTAACACATATTTACACAATACATCTTGAATCTTCATCAAATCATGTAATGTTTTAAAATGAGGTTCAAAAGTGCACATTAATTGAAATTTGTGTGTTTTAACCCCTTTCAACCCTCAAGGGCTTTGTAACATGGTCAATTTGCAAAATATATCAACTTATAACATGTGGCACTAAAATTGAGTTTCCACCATTTTCAGTTTAATTGAATAGACAAGGATAAAGGTTCACCTTTAAAACCTTACAAATTCATGCAATTTGTAAAAAACTAACAACATGGCAAACTATTTTTAGCATAATTACCATGTGAAATTTCTACCTCAATTCCAAATTTTTGTGGGTGTTTTGGTTTTTTGGCTTTCAACAAGACAAAATGAAAAATTATTTATTATATTTAAATGTCCATTACAACGTAACAAAATATGTGCAAGAAACCTTACAAAGAACAAGATGGTGAATTTATATGCAAAAATTATGATGTAGTTCAAGAGGCAAACACAAAATGAGCTTACATAATTTTTTTGATGTGGTTCAAAAAACAAAAGGTGATTTAACCTTGGATACGTCATTGCTAGTATTGGATGCATTGTTAATATTGAAGCTTCTATCACAATAGAATGATTCACAAAAATAAAATCATGAAGCTCATGCTTTAAATTGATAACAACCAATTTCCTCCTTTCCACCATATTTTTCAAATCAACAACATTTTTTTTTCTTAAACTACATACTCAAAACCCTAATAATAATCTTGTTGGCATATTTGAATTGTTGGAAAAGGTGTTTTCTAAACAAGATTTCCATGTCTGAAAACAAATGTAGCACTCTTGGAATTTAATAGCTCAATGGATGTGTCAAACTACTTGTGACCATTTTACCAACACATATTTTGTTTCAAGGATTGGACTACCACTTTGATTATGGTGATCCTTTGATGTTATTTGTAGGTGTTGCAAAATCAACCCATACTCATAACTAGGCTTTAATTATGGTGATCCTTTGATGTTGTGTGTAGGTGTTACAAAACCAACCCATAAGCATAACTAGTGAGCAACATGCATTAATTATCTACACAATGCATTTTATCTTTATTAGGAAATTGTGCAAACTTTGCTTAATTCACCTTGACACCCTTCCTTTTAGCCACAATCCCCTTTGCAAACATCAAGCAAATTATCATATTTGTTTGGCTTCTTTAATATATCACACTATTAAACTATTTGATTTTTGTCTTTATTTTTGGAAGGTTACCATCTACTTTAAACTTAAAACCATTATGCCCCTCCTTAATTAGGACCCCATGGTTTCATGCATTATGCATTTGTGGTGTATTTGTTAATACCAAACTTTCTTGAATCCAAGCCCTCACTATACAGCCCCAAAACAATCTTGAAATGCTTGTGTGATAGAACATGACACATTATCTTTTTCGAGAATAATTTCAAACATTGGTTCTTGTAGTTTTCCATGGACTTTGAAACAATTGATGTGTGTGCTTGCAATATTAAATGAACATGAAGGGACCAAATGTTGAAAACAAAATAATCATAAAAAATTCACCTCAACACACACAACTTACCTAATGAAACCAAACAACCTAACAACATAAAAACTCAAAATTTATAGATTGAAAAGATGAAAATGAACTACAAACAAATAAACAAAACAAATTTGACACATTGTCGAAATTGCATGCACATTTTATAGTTTACAAAAGAAAACATAAAATTTATATCAATGACCACCGATACATTTTGTATGTGATTGATGACCATCATTATATACACTCATCATCACCTTATATTTATTAGTTCAATTAATGGTGGATCTTAGTAGTAATACCACGTTTCCATAAAGGATCAAACTTCCACTTTTTAGAAATTTTGAACATTTTGTCCATGTTCACATTGTTAGGGGGTACTAAAACCTTAAATGGAGACTTGTAATTCTAGTTTGTGGCCCAAACAAGATCCCTAATTTCATAAATATGTATTTTTTATGATTATTGCAATTTATTTTTTTGTTACACCCAAACACCCACATTGCAAAAAATGAAATAGAACAATCACATTTCAAGAAAATCCCATGGACATTGGGCCTTTTTTAGGACAATGAACATGTCCAAAAATTATATGTGCTCAATGATGCTTTCACTTTATAATATGAATTTGTCCTTTTTTTTGTGGAAAAAAACACATTTTGGCCATTTTGAACCATGATAATACAATTTCAACTTCTAAATGTTCTTAGATTCAAATGTAGAAGGTAAGAAACCCAATAGTGTCTACTACCTACAATAGTTCATTCAATATTTAATCTTTTTTTGTATTTTCATGAAATGAAATAACATGTTCATTCTAGGTGCAAGCTCTTTGTCATTAATAATTTCAAGTGTTGTAAAATGATATTTACAAAATTTATTAGTGTCCATTTTCATAAGATTGTTCACATCTAAAATTTATGTACATCATTTCGCTTGGTTTATAGCACTCACCCCCATTACTCTTGATTGACATGATAATTGACCACTAAACTATGCTCCTTAAACTCAATTACAATCATTATTGTAAAATTCCTCCACAAGTTTTTCAACTATCAAATGTTAAAGGTATTATCGTAATAGTTGTCTTTTTGAATTCAAAAAGGGTAAATTTAATACCGTTAAAAAATCAAATGCTTCACATGACAAAAATTGGTTGTCAGTTATTAGTGAAATTGGAATCCAACATATATATGAAAATATAATAAACCTATGGAAGGTTTTCGATAGTGATTAAAATTTGAAACCTAAATATTTAATATCATCATCTAAGGTAAAATTCAACACATTCAAAATGAATAATTAATTCTTTTCAAAACATATCATTCATTTTTCCCCCAAAAAAAAAATTGTTGATGGGAACTTAAAATTCTAATGAAGATCATTCAAGGTATGAATTCATGTAGCTCAAACACATGGATGTATACATTTTGAAGTAATTGCATTATGTTAAAATTAAAATCAAAACCAAGATTATTTTATCAAGATCAAAAATTGATGTTACATCTTCCTAGGTAAAGGTGAAAACAAAGCAATTGTCTTATGCAATATGTTTTTGAAATACATATATGGATTGTGAAAGTGCACGAAATTGTGCAACATTTTTTTATTCAAAGCATTGTGAAATTTTTTTGTTTGAAGTAGAGTTGTATATCATAGTATTGAAGAGTCATGGCTTCTCAAACTATGATTTTTAATACGTTCCAACATATAGGAAGAAAGGAGCATGAAGCATTGTGACATGAACAAAATAGTTGGTAAAGAAAAATCATAGAGCTAGTTTGCAAACAATTATGGAAAAAGTCAAGCATTCAATTTCATATCGAAGTTACAACCTCAAATTGTCATGCCCGTATGCACAACCTCATGCATGATGGCCGGTTACGGGCATGCCCGTCATATCTTTTAGGGTTATTGTATGGTTGTAAGGTTATGAACGTTTTTAAGTGACTGTGCGTTATTAGGTTTAGGGTTTCAGCTTTTGGTGGATGTATAAAAGGGCCAAGCCCTTCCCTTATCCTTTAGTTTTTCTAGAATTCCTTTGTATGAGAGTTGCCTCCATAGTTCATTTGGATTTTCTAGATGCTCACGGTGGTTATTGCACGGCCACCATCTACATACACCTTCATTACTTCTTTGCAATTTATTTCAATTCTAGAAAAACTCTATTTCCTGTTGCTTCATGTTGAAAGTAACAGATTTCTTGCACTTTTGAAGTTCTTGAGTTGTTACTACTGGTGTGGTGTTGTTGC